>Ga0247611_10003964_pt1 | contig 21184 bp, 13 predicted proteins | sample 177DNAGHGhighgp2_FD_192422 | JGI IMG/M metagenome (GOLD analysis project Ga0247611, IMG submission 192422) | Sheep rumen microbial communities from Palmerston North, Manawatu-Wanganui, New Zealand - 1770 DNA GHGhigh gp2 | ecosystem: Host-associated > Mammals > Digestive system > Stomach > Rumen...
ATCAAGCACCACCTGCGATGGCACGGCATGGCGGAGCAGCGGCATCTCAAATGCCCCAAAGCCGTAGAGCGAAGGGGTGAGGATGCCTGCGGGACAGGGCTCGAACTCATAGCGTCCGTCGCTGTTGACAGACAGGGTGCCCAAACCGGCAAAATCATAGCGGCCATTCTTGGCAATGCGCTCCTTGAGCAGGCTTACCTCATGCTCCACACGTCTTACTGCCTCGGGAAAACTGAGGTCGTAGGCATCTGCGTATGACTGTGCCAGCACAGAGTCGCTCATGTTGAGCTGGGCATTGAAGCCTAATAATCGGCACGGGGGGATAAACATGCCGTCGGCTTTGTCGTAGCGGGCGGCGACATGATGGGCCATGAAACCGCCCAGATTGGGCACTATCACGCAGTCATGGCTCAAAAGCAGTATTTCAATGTGTCTTCTTAATTCCATCATGATGCAAAATTACGCTTTTTTACGGACTGTAGCAAAATATTTGGCATGAAATCCTATTTTATTTTTGTCTTGATAGTTTTCAGTGCTGCTGGGGCACTGGAGTTGCCTACCATGATTTCGTATTGGCCAGGTACCACGCGTATGGTGTTGGTGCGCTCATCCCATCCCTCAAACTGCTCGCGGGGCATGTCGATTTCCAAGGTTTGGCTCTCTTGAGGTGATAGCATGGTGGTGCGGGCATAGCCACGGAGGGTTTTGATTGGGCCCTCGGTGTCGGCGATACGGCGGATATACACCTGAACGGTCTCTGTGCCTGCCACCTTTCCGGTATTGGTCACTTTCACTTTCACTTTGCCGTTTTTGAAGACGGGTTTGGAGAAACTGAATGTGGTGTAGCTTAGACCATGGCCGAAGGGGAACAGGGCATCACCCTTGAAATAGCGATAGGTGCGTCCTGCCATGTGGTAGTCGAGGAAATCGGGCAGGTCGTTGACGCTCCTGTAAAATGTGATGGGTAGTTTGCCGCTGGGGTTGCAGTCGCCAAAGAGTACGTCGGCAACAGCGTTGCCACCTTCCTCTCCGGGATACCATGCCTGAAGGATAGCATCAGCACTTTCTGTCTCAGGCACCAAACCGATGGCACTGCCAGAGCAGTTGATGAACACCACCTTCTTGCCGGCGGCATGGAGGGCTGCCAATACCTTGCGCTGTGCTTCAGGGAGTTCAATGTCGGTGCGGTCGCCGCCTTTGAAACCAGGGGCGTCAACTCGCATTTCCTCGCCTTCCAGACGGGGAGAGATGCCGCCTACGAAGATGACGGTCTCGTATCCATCTGCTTGTGCCACAATATCTTCCATGGTGGGGGTAGCTTTCCTCACAATGTCAAAATGGAGGGCTGCCATATCTGAATCCTGTGTGTAGTCCAGTTGGAGTTGGTATTTCTCACCGGCCTTTACCTGAAGCTTGCGCTCGTTGACCTGGATGCGGTCGCGGCCGTTCCATACATTGACAAGGGTGTCGCCGTTAATCAGCAGCCGTACTCCGTCGTCAAACTTCATGGTAAATGTCACCATACCGTCTGTCTTCGGAATGAATGTTCCCTCATAGCGGGCACTGAACTGCTCGAGGTTGACGCCAGGGGCAAAAACGGTGTTGCCGCCATTGCTCAGATTGATGGGCTCTCTGATGGTTGTCGTGACAGCGGGTGCTCCTTGCAGATTTCTGTTGTTGAAATAGGTGGCACGAAGACCTTTACTTCCGTCGGGACTGACGATGTCGCCAAACAGACTCTCGTCAATTTCGTTTTTGGTCAGGCTGCAGGCGGGGTAATATTTCACATGGCCAACTTTCTTGCGGATGCCCTGTAGGATGGTGGTGGTGCTTGTGGGATAGCCCGAATAGTTGGCCCATTGCATGACAGAGTCATTGGCATTGGGACCCATCACCATTATCTTGCGGTTGTCCTTGGCGAGGGGTAGGATGGCACCGCGGTTTTGCAGCAGTGTCATCGACTCTTGTGCCATCTTCAAGGCGAGGTCCTTGTGTTCCCTGCTCGCTACGCAACGCTCGTCCATCTGTTGCCAGTCAACGAGAGACTCGGGGTCAAAATCGCCCAATTCAAAACGTGCTTTGAGCAGGCGTTTGAGGCTGACGTCTATCTCGGCCTCTGTAATCTCACCTGCTGCTACTGCCTCGGGGAGCGTCAGGTAGTTGCTGCCGCACTCCACGTCGGTGCCCGACCTGACAGCCTTGGCGGATGCCTCATGGGCATTGGCCGACACACCGTGGCGACCAGGCCGCCAGAAATCGCTGATGGCTCCGCAGTCGCTCGTTACGATGCCTTTGAATCCCCATTCATCGCGCAGGATTTGCTGCAGGTAGCGGGTGTTGCCGCAACAGGGGTCACCATCGATGCGCTGGTAGGCGCACATTACCTCTGCCACTTCTCCTTTTTGAACAAGTGCCTTGAAGGCGGGAAGGTAGGTCTCCCATAGGTCGCGCTCTGGGACATTCTCAATATTGAACTCATGGCGGTTCCACTCCGGACCGCTGTGTACGGCGAAATGCTTGGCGCAGGCAAGCAATTTGCGGTATTTGTGGGTGCCGTCTCCCTGAAGGCCACGGACAACGGCAAGTCCCATCTTCTCAGTCAGGTATGGGTCCTCACCGTAGGTTTCCTGACCACGTCCCCAGCGGGGGTCGCGGAAAATATTGATGTTGGGCGTCCAGAATGAAAGGCTTTGGTATCTCTTGATGACTCCGCTATGGCGTGCGGTGTTGGCCTTGGCTCGGCCCTCGTTGCCTGCCGCATCGAAGACCTGTAGGAGCAGGGCGTCATCGAAGGAGGCTGCCATGCCGATGGTGGCGGGGAAGACGGTGGCGAAACCGTTTCTTGCCACTCCGTGCAACACCTCGCTCCACCAGTCAAATTGTGGAATGCCCCACTGCTGGATGGCAGGGGAGGAGTTTTTCATCAGACTGACTTTCTCCTTCAGGGTAAGGCGTGAACAGAGGTCGGCGGCCCGTTGCTCAGAACTCAGATTGGGGTTCTGATACGGATAAGTTTGGGCATGGGTGATTAGGCTGATCATGACCAGCAATAATACCAAAGAGTGTCTTCTCATGTTGTTTATTTGATAGTATAGTAGTTTGGCTTATTCTTTTTTGGAGAGTAGGGGGATTCCTATAACTTTCCAAGAATGTAGTCTACAATCAGCATGGCGTCCGTCACATTGATGGAATTGCTCTCATCGGTGTCGGCATTGATGTAGATGAATACTGGTGTGGGTTTGCCAAGGATGTTGTCGATGATGAGCATGACATCTGTGACATTGACAATACCGTTGCCGTCCACATCGCCCCAAAGCTTGTTGATGTCATCGCCTATCTTGGTGGTGGTGATGTCGTCGGCTGCATCTACTCCGCTTACATCAAGATAGCAGGTGTTGTTGGCAATATAGGTGAGAGGGGCGTTGTTGTTGGTGGGGTCTGTGAGATTTTCCTTTCCGAAGGTGGCATTTTTTGAGAGAATGCGCATGGTGGCAGGATTGAATGCTGTGCGGTAGTTGGCGGGGTCACCGCTCTCGTCATTGAGCCATATTTCTCCTTTGAGCAGGTTGGTCTCGATAGGCTCAAGGGTTTCTGTGATGGGCATCATGCGGTTCTCGCGCGGTGTGGTGCCATTGCACTCGAGCAGGACTGCGGTGAAGGCGGGCACCTTGCCGTTTCTCACTTCTTTGAGGTGTACCTCACCTTCGCTCGTGAACTTGTCCACGGTATAGGCTTTCATACCGTCGCGGCACTCATAGGCGAATGGGGTATACATCGTCGTGTAGTATTTGCCGTCTTTTAGGGTACTGGCATCTGCCTTTGCTCCGATGTAGTTGGTGTCGAAATGCTCCTCATCGACGATGTGGAAACGCCAAGCATAGTCCCTGTTGTAGTTCCAACGGTTCCAAATGCCTGGACTATGGCAGCTGCCTATGCGCTCCATCTGCCTTTTGCCAGTGTCAGCGTAGCCGTTGTCTTTCAGATAACCGGTAAATCCATTATGGCTCGCGAAGATGAAGTACTCGTCTTTCTCGAAGTTCTCCATCTGGAAATGCTGGTCGCTGATGTCGTATGTGCTGATGCCCTGACTTGAGATGGCTACGTTGTTGAGGCCGCCCATACCATTGGGAGTTCCTGTGATATTCAGCAGGAAGGCTGGCGTATTGCGTATCTCGCTGTTGTTTTCATCTACCAGCATCATGGAGTTGAGGAAATAGCGCTGGTCTTCATTGAAGGTTCCCTCTGAATTGCCGCAGACTCCGAAGAATCGCTTGGTGCCAACATCCTGCATAAGGACGAAAATACCCTCGTCATCCACACCACTTGGCTCAAAGATGGCGGTGTACACCCCTTTGTTGGCATTGGACACCTTAAAGGAGAGGGGGTTGTCGGTGATGAGGGTAGTCTGGTTGTTGCGCCTCCATCCTTTGAAACGGCCGCTGAGAGGGTCGGGGTTGGCGGTCATCGTGATGTCGTCGCCAATTTGGTTGGTGGGGATGTCTATCGACACAGTGCCGAGTGTCTCGTCTGACGAGACAGGATAGGCAACGCCATATTTGGCAAAATAGGCCTTGTAGCGTGTAACCTGCGGATCAGTTTTGTCTGTATGGGTGGAAGTCACCAAGTCGGATGTATGGCGGGCATTGCTGAAAATGGTCTCCTTGTTGTTCTCCACCCTTGCCCAGTGGGTGAACATATAGCCGTCTTCGGGCTGGGCATAGAGGTAGGCGGTGACCGTGACGGTCTTCACGTTGGGCAACGACCCCTCGGAGAAAACAGAGGTGCCATAATAGTCTTTGTAACTTACCGTTTCCGGATCCAACTCTTTGTTGGATGCGTACACCTTTCCTGCTCCCGTCTCATTGGGCTGCACCACAAACTTGTAGTAGAACGTGGAACCGCCTGCTGCCTGTGCGGTTGTGCAGATAGTGAGCATAAGGAGAAATAGGGTAAATATCTTTTTCATTTTCATCAATTTCGCTATTTTTTACTCTAATACAATGTTCTCGATGCAAAATTAGACAATTATTTGCATTTTTAGATAATTGGTAAATAGATTTTAAGTTTTCTTTAGAGGAAACCATTCAAAACTTGTCAATTTTATGCCAAACTTATGTCTAAGCTCCCAATTATCAATCCTATCCCCCAAGCATATGCCCAGTCTCCCAGTTCTAAATGCCCAAACACCCAAACACCTAAACGACTAAACGCCCAAACGCCTAAACGACCAAACGCCCAACCCCCCAAACGACCAAAAAAATCCCCGGAGTCTCCCCCGGGGATTTTTATAAAATACACTTTTTTCTTACTTGAATTTGTACGGGAGGTCACCCTTTGCCCAGTTGGTTCCGTCACCCCAGCCAGGGTTCTGCTCCAACACTCCTTCCGACAGTGTTACCTGGTCCTCAGGAATCTTGAAGAAACCGCCACCGGTTTCCTCATAGCGCTGCATGAAGTTGTTGGTGAAAGCATACTGTCCGGGGATACCCTGATTGAGGATTTCATTGCCTACTTGGTTGTTCACCTTTTGCTGCACATCACCCCAGCGGCGCAGGTCGTTCCAACGGATGGCCTCGAAACAAAGTTCGTAGCGGCGCTCTTTCTTCAGATTATCCAAAGAGTAGGGGATGTCGGCAAGTTTGGCACGCTGACGGACAGCATTGAGACCGCTCTTGCCGTTGTAGATGGTCTTGCCGTCAGTAAGCTCAGAGTGCATCAGAAGCACGTCGGCGAAACGAAGCCATACAAGTGACTGTGTCAGACCGGTCTGGCGGTTGTTCTCACTGCCGTAGAAATAGCCGTAACTCAGCATGCGCTGACCTGTCTCTGGGTCTTTGGCTTCACAACCGATGTATTTCTTGGCGAGCAGATTGGTGTTTTCTACCTCCTTGGCAGGGTCGCCTTTGTAGTCGGGAATCTCGACGGCTCGGTCACAGATGGAACCTACACGGCGGTAGTCACCGGCGTAATCGGGGTCTGCTGCCCAGTCGGTCCACAGCTTCTCACATACCGGACCGTTGGAATAACCTTGCACAGAGAAGGGGAAGGCTGTCTCATTGGTCTTGCGTAGGTTGTAGAACTCTACGATACGGTTGTGGCGGAGTTGGGCGTCGGCGCTCCATCCGGGTTTGTTCGACATCTTGACGGCGAACATGTTCTCTTTGTTCTCATCGGTTTCCCAGTTGAGTCCGTTGTCAATGTCATACTTGTAGTCCTTGCCGGTATAAGGATTGGTGTAGGGCCATAAGTTGCGTTGGTCGGAGACAAGGCCGAATCCGCTGTTTGTGATGCAGTCCTCAAGCCATGCTACTACCTGCGCCTTGGAGATACTGCCACCTTCCTCTGCGGGGAGGGGAAGTTCTGATTTCTTATAGAAACCGGTGTAGAAGAGCCATACGCGGGCCATCATACCCTCGGCGGCCCAACGGGATGCACGACCGTCGCCAAATTCTGGATACTTGACGGAGGGACCATATTCGATGGCTTTCTTCAGGTCGGAAGCAATTTGTGCATATACCTCGTCTGGGGAGGCTTTGGGCAGATTTTGCGGTTCTGTGCTCAGCACCAAGGGCACACCGTTGAATACTTGTGCCAGATTGAAATAGTAGAAGCCGCGGAGAAAATAAATCTCACACAACAATTGGTTCTTCTTGCTCTCAGAGGTCCACCCCGTCACGTTGTCGATGGTCTCGAGGGCACTGTTTGCACGGTTGATGCCGGCGTAGCGCTGCTGCCAAAGGGGTTTCATCCAATCAACATAGGCATTCATCAGTCGGTCGACACCTTGTGCGCCGATGTTACTCTGACTGCCGCCGCCAAGACGGTCGTCGGAAGCAATGTCGAAGATGAAGAAGGGGTCTTCCTCGGGGTCGGCGAGATTGCGGTTCATCGCCGAATAGATGCCGTTGACCATTTGGATGGCGTCGGTCTCATTGATGGGGAAGTTCGATGTGTCTTTCATCGTAAGGCTTTCTGTGTCCAAAAAGTCATCGCAGCCTGCGAGCAGCACACATACGGCGGACACCATCAGGAATATAATATACTTTTTCATAATCTTCATGGATTAAAAGTTGACATTCAAACCTACCTGCCACGAGCGGGAGGATGGATAATAACCACAGTCGATGCCGGATGCCCAACTTGTGCCATTGCCGAAGCCGACCTCAGGATCCATGCCTGAGTATTTGGTGAAGGTGAACATGTTGCTGGCAGCCACATAGATGTGACACTTGGTCACAGGGAGGAACCGTGCCACGCGCTTTAGGTCGTAGCCAATAGAGACACGCGAAATCTTGAAGAAGTCGGCATCCTCTATCCATACGCGGGAAATCTCAGACATGTTGGCGGTCTTTCCGTCGGAGAAACGGGGATAGCGGTTGGTGCTGCCCTCGCCAGTCCAGTATTTCGTGTAAACGTCAGTGCAGTAGTTGTCGTCGGGATGGTCGGAGAACTGACGGTAGCTCTTCGCCACTTGCTGACCGAACGAACCGTAACCGTTGAGCGAGAAGTCGAAGCCCTTGAAGGAGAGGTTGATAGTGAGACCTACGGTGTAGTCGGGGTTCGGGTCTCCAATCATCGTCTTGTCGGCGTCTCCTGTGTCAATTTTGCCGTTGCCGTTGACATCGACAAACTTCACGTCACCAGGTTGGAGTGATGCGCCTTGGAGGGAGTTCGCTTTGTCGCCGCCGCAGTTGCGGGCAAGGTAGTCCTGCAGGTCTTGCTCGTTTTGGATAATACCTTCCATCTCATATCCCCAGAAATATCCGATGGGATAGCCAACCTGTAGGCGGTAAAGCTCTGCCGTGTTCTGGGCAATGGCGTTGGAACCGCCGTGGATGATACCCTCGGAGTTGGCAAGGCGGGTCACCTCGTTCTTGTTGTGTGAGAGGTTGGCAGTGATGCTGTACTGGAAGTCCTTGCCAATACGGTCGTTCCAAGAGGTATGGATCTCAAATCCCTTGTTTGAGATGTCGCCGCCGTTGATGTAGGGAGCGCCGGTTCCATAGGAAAGGAGTACCGGGGCACGTACCAACCAGTCCTTGGTCTTCTTGTTGTACCAGTCGAAGGAGATGCCCAACCTGTTCTTGAGGAAGCGGGCGTCAAAACCAATGTTCAGCTGCTCAGAGGTCTCCCATTTTACGTCCTTGTTGGGCAGGATGTTGGGATAGGCACCGATGCCGGGATTGTCCTTGTTGTCGAAGTAGTAGGGGTCGTCGAACGCCACGGTGGCGACATATTGGAAGTTGGAGATATTGCAGTTGCCGTTCTGTCCCCAACTGGCGCGGATTTTGAAGAAATAGAGCCAGTCTTTGACGGAGTCCATGAACGACTCGTTGGTGAGCACCCAACCGGCTGATACAGATGGGAAATATCCCCAGCGTTTACCGCGGGCGAAGTTCGATGAACCATCAGCACGGAGCACCAAAGAGAGCAGGTAGGTCTCGTCGTAGTTGTAGTTGACACGCCCGAAGAACGATGATAACGCTCCTTGGGTGTTGGGACCGCCGCTGATGGTGGTGTAGGCGGGATCCACCACATTGGCGTTGTCGATGTAGGCATGTTTGAAGGAGTCGGGGAAGAGAGAGTTGGAGTTGGTGACGCTAAGGCTGTTGCCATAACCCCATTTCTCCAATGACTGTCCTACGAGAGCATCGAAGTTGTGCTTGTCGAATGACTTCACATAATTGATGGTGTTCTCCAATGACCAGCGGGTATTGTACGACTGGTTCTGACGCACATCATCGTTGGGATTCGACTTCTTGGCACTCAACTCATAGACGGGAACATAGCTCCTGCCTTCTACATGGCGGTATTGCCAACCAGCACTTGAGCGGATGGTGAGGCCCACGATAGGAGAAAACTCCAAGAAGAAGTTCGACTGCAGGCGGTAGCCTTTCCTGTAACTGTTGCCCTCATCGTATTTCATTACTGCGAGGGGATTGGCCATCTCGGCGCTGAAATCCCAGTTGTCTGCCTGTATGTCTTTGTAGGTGTAGAACTCTCCGACATCGTTGTAGGCGGGGAGCAGAGGCGACATGGCGAGCAGGTTGCGGATGCTGTTGCCATAGATGCCGCCAATGGAGACACCTTTCTTGTTGGTGGCGGAGAAAGTCACGTTCTCACCAAATTTCAGCACGTCACGGCCATGACTCCGGATGAGGGAGTAGTCGGAGTTCATACGCACTGTGTAGCGGTCAAACTTCGGGGTGGCGGGCCATCCGATGGTACCTGTCTGGTGGTATTTTGTAAAACCGATGGCGAAGCGCGATACATCGCTGCCGCCAGTGATGTTAAGTGAGGCGTTGTTCATCGGAGCGTTGTGGAAGGTGGTCTCCTCCAACCAGTTGGTGCCGTTCCATGTGCCGTTCTGAATCTGGGCATATTGCTTGGGTATCAGCTTGGCCCAGTCATAGGTGGCAACACCCTGTATCTCATATGCCTTGTCGTTGATTTCCATATATTGCTTGGCATTCAGGGGGGTCACGTCGTTCGTGTTGGGGTTCTGCCAGGCAAGATAGCCGTCAAATGAAACCTGTATGCGGCCTGCCTTGCCTTTCTTGGTGTTCACCAGAATGACACCGTTGGAGGCGCGGGCTCCATAGATGGCGCTTGATGCAGCATCCTTAAGCACGTCGATGGACTCGATGTCGTTGGGCGACAGGTCGGAGATGTCACCGCCGGGCACGCCGTCAACTACGTAAAGAGGAGTGTTGCTGCCTGCCGTACCCATACCGCGAATCACCACTTTGTAACTCTCACCGGGCTGACCGGAGTTCTGCACGATATTCATACCGGCGGCCTGACTTTGCAGGGCACCGAAGGCATCAACTGCGTTGGTGGCGGCGATGTTGTCGGCATCAACGTGAACTGTGGCGCCGGTGACCAATTTCTTGCGCTGGGTACCGTAGCCCACAACCACCACGTCGTTCAACAATTCGGAGTCTTCCTCAAGGACTACGTTGATGGTCCGTCCTTCGGTGGCTCTCACCGTGACGGTCTTGTAACCGATGTAGGAGATTCGCAAGGAAGCACCCTTGTTGACGGAAATCTCAAAAGTTCCGTCAGACTTCGTCAGGGTTCCGTTGTTTGTGGAACCTACTTCCATGACGGTGGCTCCGATAATAGGCATTCCGCTTGAATCGAGAACCACGCCTTTCACCTGTACTGCAGCACTTGTTTCAAGTACTGTCTTGTCCGCCGTGACAGGAGTAGCAGTGGCAGACACTGCTAATGTCAGCAGACCGGCACAGATCACTGAAATACATTTCGTGAAATTTTGCATAGATTGAATAGTAAATAATTATAGTTAGAAATAAAAGGTAATTAGTTCAAGCTTGGTATTTTTCGGCCTCTGTGCATGCATCACTGCATCACGAGGAATAAGTAGGCGTATGTGATAGTTGATTTGTGCAAATTTATTACTTTTTGTTTATTTTATCAAATTTTTCTTACTGCATATTACATTAGGCAAAATGAATGTTACATAACAAAATCTCTGCAAAAACTTTTCTCTATGTTTTGCTTTTCAATCGTCTTGCACTATCTTTGCATCATCAACCGACCTCATAATTGATAAATCATTTGTCTAAACTCCAAAATAACAAAAAATGCTTTTCCGTACTGTAGTCGATATTCCTGCCCCTTCTTTCCGCATCCCTCCATTTGAGCGGATGTTGTTCGTTGGTTCCTGCTTCGCCGACAGTATCGGACAGCGTTTTGTTGAAGAGCGGTTCCGAGCTGTGGTCAATCCTTTTGGCGTGATGTACAATCCAGCCAGCATCCTGCATAGCGTGGAGCGGTGGTTGCGGCAGACCGACGAACCGCCGAGGGTGACATTCCTCACGCTGGGCACCAATCATGTGTATGTGCTCAAGGAAACGGGCGAGATAGTCGACAATTGCCAGAAACGCCCTCAACGGCTGTTTCGTGAGGAGGCACTCTCGGTGGAGGAATGCGTGGGATACTTATCCAAGGCGGTTGACTTGTTGAGAGAGGCATGCCAGGGGGTGAGGGTGGTGATGACAGTCAGCCCTATCCGCTATGCCAAATATGGCTTCCATGGCAGCGCGCTCTCCAAGGCGGTGCTTCTTCTGGCTGCTGAGGAATTGCAGAAGCTCTTCCCTGATGTGGTGTGCTATTTTCCTGCTTATGAGATTGTCAACGACGAACTCCGTGACTATCGTTTCTATCAGTCGGATATGCTGCATCCTTCACAGCAAGCGGTGGATTACATTTGGGAACGTTTGTCGGAGTCTTATCTCAGCGATGATGCCCGCCTTTTCATCAGCGAATGGAAACCCATCCGTGAGGCGTTGGCTCACCGGCCCTTCCATCCCGAATCAGAGGAATACAAAACCTTCATCCAGCAAACTCGCATGAAGGCCAAGGCTTTGGAGGAAAAGTGGGGAATATAAAAGCCGCCGCACTTAACGAGCGGTGGCTTCTGTATGATAATGCTGATGAAATGTGTTGCCTTTACTGGACAAAAATCATGTTGCCGGCGCCTTTCTCCCAGAACGACTTGCTGGTGAGAATCTGAGTTGACTCGCGGAAAACATCGATGTTGAAGCCTTCCTCGGCGATGCTGACGATGGCTTTGAATTTCTGACCGGTCACTTGATAACCGGCTGGTCCCACATAGGTGTGAGTGCCCACCACCTCAACTTCGTTCTTGCCATCCGAAGTGCTCTGCTTGGATGCACTGGGGACAGTAGCTTCGGATTCGGTGTCGGAGTCTGACTCTCCTTCCATCTTCTCATCGGCAAACTCCAGTTTGATGACCGAAACCGTGTTCTCCACATAGTTGCTGCCCTTGAAGCAGTCACCATAATGCTGCGAGAAGAAGGATTCCAGCAAACCGGTGTAGAAAGCCTTGGTCTTGGGGAGGGTCTGCAGTGCCTCTATTTCTTCAGTCTGACCAATGGAGGGTTGGTCTTCACCTGAATTTTTCTCTTCTTTCTTGCAGGAGCATAGGCAAAGCACCATGCTTAATATCAACAAAAATGTACTATTTTTCATAACCATTGAGTTTATAGGCCACAAAATTAGCAAAAAAAAGATACTCAGCAAACCTTAGAATGAAAAATGTAAAAAAGTGGGGCATTTTTCTCTTTAAAAAATATTATTACTTGTCCAATGGACTAATAATCCGCTTTTTTCACTACCTTTGCAGATTGGAAACAGATTCCCGGTCTGTCGCTGGCAGCTCCTGTATGCTGCGAGAGGAAAGTCCGGGCAGCATAGGGCATCCCACTTCTGAAAATGGAAGCTGTTGGCGACAGCAGGTTGATGCAGAAGAAAACAACCGCCGCCCCTCGGGACGGTAAGGGTGAGAAGGTGGTGTAAGAGACCACCAGCCGATGGGTGATCATCGGGCTGTGCACACTGGGAGCTGCAAGTTCGCGTATACCATCGTCTGAGGGTAGCCCGCCCGACTAACTCCGATGGAGGGTAGAACGCTGGAGCCTATGGGTGACTGTAGGCGTAGATAAATGACAGACAGTGCCGTTCGCGGCACGACAGAACCCGGCTTATAGGGGGTCTGTTTCCTTTTTTTATAATTGAAGCTAACTTCTCAAAAAGAGATGAAGACAACATTGAATAAAATCATCAGGTATTTCAGGTATGATATATGGCAACTGAAGAAAGGCGACATCTCCGCACCGCTCTTCTTCCTTGTCAATATCCTAAAGACACTGATGCTTGCTGTGAGGGCTTTCGTTGATGCACGCATCACACAGAGGGCAGCGGCTCTGTCGTTCTCCACCATGCTGGCCATCGTGCCGGTGGTGGCGGTCGTCTTCGGAATCGCAAGGGGATTCGGATTCTCTAAGTATATTGAAGATTGGTTCGTCGACCTACTGTCCAGTCAGCCGCAGGCGGCGGAAATCATCATCGGCTTTGTCAATTCCTATCTCGTCAATGTGAAAAACGGGGTTATCCTCGGATTCGGCATCCTCGTGATGCTCTACACCGCCATCATGCTTATCAGCAACATTGAGGGCACGTTCAATGACATCTGGAACGTGCGTGACTCAAGAGGATGGACAAGCACCATCATCGACTATGTGGCGTTCATCGTACTGCTGCCGTTCGCTATCGTCCTCACATCGGGTATCAATATCCTCATGACGGCGGTCAACAACCAATTGAGTGAGTATGCCGCACCAGTGGTGAGGTTCATGGTGTCGGTGACTCCCTGCGTGGTCATGTCGCTGCTCTTCATCATCATTTATAAGGTGATGCCCAACACGAAGGTCAACTTCTCCAGTGTGGTGTGGCCGGGCATCCTGGCGGGCGTGGCGATGCAGTTGCTGCAGGTGGCATACATCAACTTGCAGTTGTGGGCTACCAGCTACAACGCCATCTATGGTTCGTTTGCTGCTTTGCCCCTCTTCATGCTGTGGGTGCAGTTCTCATGGATTATCTGCCTCTTCGGTGTCCACCTATGCTACACCAACCAGAACATGGAACGGCTCATGCCAGTGTCATACAACGAGGATATCTCGCATGAGCACAAGATGAGGTTGTCAGCGTTGTTGTTGAGCTTCATCAGCCACCGCTTCGAGAAGGGAGAGGCTCCCTATACTCCGTTGCAGCTTAGAAGCAAGACGGACATACCCACACACATCATCATCGATATGCTCAACAACATGGAGCGGGCAGGACTGATTGTGGATACGAGCGGAGGAAGCCGCGAATTGGACCGTGCCTATATGCCTACCATCGACTTAGCCAACCTGACCGTAGGACTGCTGGTTGAGAAACTGGAGAATGGTGGCAACTGGTCGCTTGATGAGATGGACCTCAAGGCATTGGAACGGTCGAATTGGTTGAAGGTCAGACAAATCAGAGGGCAGTATCTGGAGAGTCTTGATACTATCCGGGTTGCTGATCTTGAAATCGAATGATGTCTGCAATGTAGCGCTCTATCGCTTCGTTGTTGAGACGGCTCATACGTATCTTGCTGATGAGCATGGTGATGAGATAGTAGATGAAGCACAGCACGATGCCGCTGCCTACGGCTATCAGTGTGTTCTTCACTGTGGTGTCGTAGAAGGCTATCACCACGAAGGGGATGAGAAATACGATGGAGTAAATGGTGTATTTCTTCTTGAGGGAGTCATCGTCATCGATGATGGCTTGCTTGTCAAATAGGTAGTCGTCAAACTGCTCCTCGGTCACTCCATACGCTTCCAATTCGGGAAAACCAGCTTCTCCCCGGTGCTCGGCGATGATTTTTCGCACGCGGTGCTCCATGTCGTCTAAGATGTTGTCCATATCTTTCTGCCTGATGGTTGATTATTGTTTCGTGATTGCGAAGATACAAAAAAAGTTGTTAATGACAAATAAAAGTTTTGCCATATTCGAAAAAAACACGTAATTTTGCGCAATCTTCACCAAAACGGCATTAAATATGGAATTACCTGATTTTATGTCATACTCCGACAAATTCTCCCCCAAGGGGTTTGTCGACAAAATATCAAAAGTTGCCAAGAGGGCAGGGGCGAAGTTGGTATATTCTGCCCTTGTGCTTTATTATATGCTCCAGAGCAAGAATGTGACCGTCAAGGAGAAGGCCATCATCATCGGTGCGCTGGGCTACCTCATCAGTCCGCTCGATGTGCTGCCCGATGCCATCCCCATAGTGGGATTGAGTGATGACCTTTCGGTGCTCGTCTATGTCATCAGCAAAGTATGGGGAGATGTACCCGAGGATGTCAAGATAAAGGCACAGGAGAAACTCGCCGACTGGTTTGATGAGGACGAGGTGGCAGAGGTTCAGGACTTCATCAACGGAAAATTCACCGCAGATCCGAGTTAAGCCCCAAAATAAAATCATCCGCAGCCTCTCGACTGCGGATGATGCTTATTGTTCTACTTTCATAGTTCAAGCCTAAACTATCAACTATGAACTATGCACTATGCACTATGCACTATGAACTACATTAAACGATTCCTTGTGCCATCATGGCTTTTGCCACTTTCAGGAAGCCTGCTACATTGGCGCCCTTCACATAGTTGATGTAGCCGTCAGACTCCGTACCGTACTTCACGCAGTTGGCATGGATGTCGTTCATGATGTCATGCAGCTTGGCGTCAACTTCCTCGCGGCTCCAACGAAGGCGCTCTGAGTTCTGGCTCATCTCAAGACCTGACACGGCCACACCGCCGGCGTTGGCTGCCTTGCCCGGAGAATACAGTATCTTGGCGCTCTGGAACACCTTGATGGCCTCAGGAGTGGAGGGCATGTTGGCTCCCTCGCTCACGGCAATCACGCCATTGGCAACCAGTGTCTTGGCTGCGTCGCCGTCAATCTCGTTCTGGGTGGCGGAGGGCAGTGCGATGTCGGCTTTCTCGCCCCAAGGCTTGGCTCCTTCTACATATTTCACGCCATACTCCTCAGCATACTCACGGATACGGCCACGCTCCACGTTCTTCAGTTCCATAATCCAGTCGAGTTTCTCGCGGTCGATGCCGTCGGGATCATAGATGTAACCGTCGGAGTCAGACATGGTCACAACCTTTCCGCCCAACTCGATACACTTCTCAACAGTGTACTGGGCGACGTTGCCGCTACCCGACACGAGAATGGTCTTGCCTTTGATGTCGAGACCGCGGGTGGCGAGCATGTTCTGCAGGAAGTAGACATTGCCATAACCAGTGGCCTCAGGACGGATGCGTGAACCGCCGAACTCCTGGCCCTTGCCGGTCAGCATGCCGGTGAACTGGTGGGTGAGTTTCTTGTACATGCCGAACATGTAGCCTACCTCACGGCCGCCAACACCAATGTCGCCTGCGGGAACGTCCTCATCAGCTCCTACGTGACGGTAAAGTTCTGTCATAAAGGCCTGGCAGAAACGCATCACCTCTGCATCGCTCTTGCCACGCGGTGAGAAATCGCTGCCGCCCTTGGCACCACCCATCGGGAGAGTGGTCAGGGAGTTCTTGAATGTCTGCTCAAAAGCAAGGAACTTCAGGATGGAGAGGTTCACGGATGCGTGATAACGGATACCGCCTTTGTACGGGCCAATCACGTTGTTGTGCTGGATACGGTAGCCCATGTTGGTCTGCACTTTACCTTTGTCGTCAACCCATGTCACACGGAAGGAGATAATCCTGTCGGGGATGCACAGACGCTCGATGAGGTTGGCGCGCTCAAACTCGGGGTGCTTGTTGTACTCTTCCTCGATACTGCCTAATACCTGGCTCACTGCCTGAATGTACTCAGGTTCGTTGGGAAACCTCTGCTGAAGATTCTCTACAACTTTTGATGCAATCATAATCTTTTTACTTTTTTATTGGTTGTCTGAAAATGTTTGTACTAAAAATGATTGTCCTCCGATTTTCTGCGTGCAAAGGTAAGCATTTTCATAAAACCACCAAACAAAAAGAAAGAAAAATTTCAAAAAACATGGAAAAAAGTTACTTTTTTATCATTTTGCAGATAAAAAAGGTAACTTTTTCCCCGTTTTTGATGATTTTTGATATAAATCAAGTGAAAGTGTCAAGTAGAAGGTAGTTATAGAAGTTAAGTAGTTAAGCCATATATATGCAAAACATGAGTTATTTGTATTTCTCAATCAGCGCCGGGGCTTGCTCGTTGCCCAACTCATTGGCCTTGTTGAGCGTTTCCAAACCTGCCTTCTTGTCTCCAAGTTGGATTTGGGCGAGACCTTTGATGAGGTAGGCGTCACTGTATTCTGGTTCAAGGGCGATGCTCTGTTCTGCTGACTCGAGAGCTGCCTTTGGTTCTTTCAGCCTGAGTAGGAGGTTGCCTTTCTCTGCCCAGTAGAGTGAGATGGTGGGGGCCAAGCGGGTAGCTATCTCAATGTCGATGAGTGCCTGTTGATAGAGCCTGCCTTTCACTTCGCTCTGTTCACGCACATAATAGAAGTCGGCGGGATGGCGCCCTTGCATGAGGGTGTCATATTGGTTGTAGTCGGCTACGGCCTTGCGGTATTCGCCCTTGTCGTTCAGTTCACCTGCACGGGCATAGAAATAGGGCGCTGCCTCAGGAGTATATGGCTTTTTGAAACAGCTGATGGCGCTGTCGAGCAGTTCGATGACTTCCTCATGTGTCCCATTGAGCCTTTTCTTGCACTGAGCTGCCTCATAGAAGAGTTCCGGGTTGCGGAGGTCGGACTTGGTGAGTGCCATAAACTGGTCGTGCGCATCCTGATACTTTTCCTTGCTGTAGAGTATCTGCGCCTGAAGATGCTGGTAGAGTGGCTGCGGATTGACTTCGTATGCCTTCTGTGCCTGTTCGAATGCCTTGTCGAGGCTCCAGGCGGGGTAGGGGATGCCCGACTTGTATACCTCCTTCTGATAGATGAGGCGTGCATAACTGAAGTAGGCAACATCTTTCTCGGGTACATTCTTGATGGCGGTCTCCATGACGCGGTCTACTGCAGCAAAGTCATTGGCATTGAGATGGCGCTGGGCAAGGGCGGTATATCCGTCGGGTAAGTCGGGGAACTTCTCTACTATCATATCGACCATCTTGGCATATTTTGCCGAGTCAACCGTTTGGGTGGAGAGCATGAGCGCCACGCGGGCCTGTTCCTTGTCGTCGGGTATCTGAGTGGGGATGTTGGTGCGGCGAAGCACGGGGTCGTTGAAAGAGAGTCCCGTCACTTGCATGTCGTTGATGTACATGGCGTCGGTGGCGTGGTTGTCGGTCGTGTATTGTGAGTGTTGCACGAAACCGAGCACCTGTCCTGCGTCGTTGACCAACGGACAACTCTGTGTGTTGTCTGGCAATACCGACTTGATGATATAGTAGTGGTATTTGTCCATGAAGGTCTCCACCTTGTCTATCTTTGTGGTGGAAATCTCAGGCTTTTTCACCGAATAGCCCAAGAGATAGACGGTGGCTCCTTCTGGCGCCCCCGTAGTGGCGATGGTGGCTCCGTTAGTCTTTCCATTGACATGAAATTTTGCCACATCGTAGATTTCGTTGGCGCCAATCATGTAGTCCACGTCGAAGCGTTTGCCCGTGGCATCGATGACGACGGCACTGGCAGCTCCCTCAAATGAGGACCAGTCGCTGAGTGCCGTTCCGTTGGCATCAACAAACACACCATGGCTGGAGGCCAGCAGTTGTCCGTCGGTCTTGAAGGTGGTAAGGGTGAACACCGCTTTGGCGGCATTCTTTACTGGGGCGGGTTGTGCCATCACTGCCGTGGCTGCAAGCAGCAAACCTGCCATCATTATTTCCCGAATATTGATTGTCATTATTTATATTTATATTGTGTTTGAATGCTTGGAAGTTGAGGAGTTCAGTGTATAAAATGATGTACTAATAAATCATATGACTTAACTACTTAACTTCTTAACTACATAAAAAATTAATTTTTCAAAAGTTCTTCTGCGTTGCGGATGGCGGCCTCGGTGATGTCGCTGCCGCTGAGCATTTGGGCTATCTCGCGCACACGCTCCTGCGGGGTTAGGCGGCACATGTGGCTCACGGTGCCTTCGTCACCCTCTTCCTTATATACTTTATAATGTGTGGCTCCGCAGGCTGCTATCTGTGGCAGGTGGGTGATGCTGATCACCTGGCGGTCGTTGTGACCCATCTCTTGCATGATGCGTGCCATCATCTCTGCCACCTTGCCGCTCACACCGGTGTCTATCTCGTCGAAGATGATGGTGGGCAGTTTGACGGCTCCGCTGATCATTGCCTTGAGCGACAGCATCACGCGGGCTATCTCTCCGCCGGATGCCACCTGTGCGACAGGTTGGAGTGGGGTGTTGGAGTTGGCGGTGAAGAGGAACGACACCTTGTCGTGACCGTCGGCAGAGAGGGGTTTCTCACTGAGCATCACCTCAAATTTCACCTTTGGGATACCTAAGGGAACAAGCCGACGGCGCATTTCTTCCTCTACCTGACGGGCTGATGCCTTGCGGATGGAGGTCAGTTGCTTGGCTTTCTCTTCGCAGATGGTTCTGAGGGCCGCTTCTTTCTGCTCCAGTTCGTGCAGTGCCTCATCGCCGCCGTCAATCTGGTTGAGCTGGCGGTCGAAGTCGTCTCTGAGGGCGATGAGTTGTGCTACGCTCTCCACATGGAATTTCTGTTGCAGATGGTATATGGTGTCAAGACGGCTGTTCACTTCCTCCATGCGGGCTGGGTCGAAATCGATGCGCTCGGCATGGCGTGACACTTCGTCGGCAATGTCCTTCACTTCGATGAAACTGCTCTCTATGCGCTCTGCTGCTTCAGCGATGTCGGGAAATACGTCTTTCACCGCATCAATGCTGTGGCTGGCACTCTTGAGCTTTTCCACGATTCCGCCGTCGCCGGAGAGTAGCTCGTCGGCCTCAAAGAGGGCGGTCTTGATTTCCTCGGCATGCGACAGAATGCCGTATTCTTGTTCCAACTGCTCCTGTTCTCCCTCGGTGAGGCGCGCCTCGCTGAGTTCATGGTGCTGGAATCGAACAAACTCCTCGTTGTCGCGGTTGCGGCGGATGTCTTCGTGCAACTGTTCCAACTGGCGTGACACAGCTTTGAGCTCATTGAAGGATGCGCGGTAGTCGGCGAGAGCTTCGCCATCATTGGCGATGATGTCCACCACGCTGAGTTGGAAATCTTCCTTGTTGAGCAGCAGGTTTTGGTGTTGGCTGTGGATGTCGACGAGTTGGTCGCCGAGTTCACGCAGCGTAGCGAGTGCTACGGGGGTGTCGTTGATGAATGCACGGCTCTTGCCCGCACTGGTCACCTCGCGGCGCAGGATGCAGTCACCGCCGTCATAGTCGAGGTCATTGCTTTCAAAAAAGTCCTCCATGCCGTATTGCCGAAGGTCGAAGTCGGCCTCCACCGTGCAGCGGTCGCGCCCAGCCTTGATGGTTTTGGTGTCGGCGCGTTGTCCGAGCAACAGCCCAAGCGCACCAAGAATGATGCTCTTGCCGGCACCTGTCTCTCCTGTGATGACGGAGAACCCGCCCTCGAAATCGATGTCGAGTTCGTCAATCAGTGTGAAATTCTTGATATACAGTCTTTTCAACATGGTTATTGCTTGATTTTCTCCCAAGCGGTGTTCTGCGAGGCATTGATGCCGAAGAGTATGTCATAGACCTTCTCTTTCTCATTGGGAGTGCCCTTGCCCTTGTAAATGTTGGCGAGCTCGTCCTTCTTGTAGTCTGTCCATATCTGTGGAAGCATGCTCAGCGGCTTGTTCTCGTGGCATTTCTTCAGGCATTCCTCCAGGGCAGTGGTGATGTTGGTGCGCCCGCGCTCCACATTGGTCGCCATCTCGTCGAGGCCCTTGCGATAGTAGTCATATTGCAGTTGCCGGAAGGGCTCCATGCCGCCATCAAGGTAGTCGTTGATGATGGCGAAACGGTTGCGGTCGTTGTCGAAGGCTTTCCATCCGGGGAAACTGAGGTTCTGGGCATTGTTCACCAGGTTCATGCACCGCTGCAGCACATCCTCGCCGCCCTTGGGGGAGAAACTGTCGAGGTCGAGGCCGATGATGAGGTAGGCATAGTAGGCGATGAGGGCAACGAGTTGGTTGTCGATGACTTCCTCGTTGAACTCCAGTTGGTCAAACTGCGCAAACTCGAAAGTGAAGTCATTGTCCTTGTTGTTGTAGAGCGTGGTGGTGTAGGAGGAGTTCCACACCGGACGGTTGGCCTGGATGAGTGCGTTGCAGGTGAATGTGTTCGACGAGTTGTCGTATTTCGTCACAGTGATGTTGAAGTTGCATTGGATGCGCTCATTTTTCTGAAACTGAAGACTGGTCCATTGTCTGTCGTTGATAAATTGCTCCAGTGTCTCTTTCAGATTCTCAAAGACACTCTTGTCGGTGCCTTGTATCTGGTTGCTGTTGATGGTGACTTTTGCCTGAAGTTCCTGCGCCTGTGCGTGACAGCATAGGATGGCGGCGAATATCAATATGATGGCTTTTCTCATTGCTTTTCTTATTTTTCGGCAAAAGTACGAATAAGCGAGTGGAAAGCAAAATAAAAAAACATTTTTTAATTCCTAAAATCCGCAACTTTGCATTTTGGCTGCCGATTTGCCGTCAAAAGTTATTTTTGGCCTCTCTTGTGCTATGACATGCGGACAAGGGCGATTAAAAATGTCTTCTCAGTGTATAAATTCCCCTTTCCCCATCAGGCATTAAAGGGGCTTTATGCTGTTTGTGGACCCTCGATGTAATATGTTCATCCATCCGTAATTGCA
>Ga0247611_10003965_pt1 | contig 21181 bp, 14 predicted proteins | sample 177DNAGHGhighgp2_FD_192422 | JGI IMG/M metagenome (GOLD analysis project Ga0247611, IMG submission 192422) | Sheep rumen microbial communities from Palmerston North, Manawatu-Wanganui, New Zealand - 1770 DNA GHGhigh gp2 | ecosystem: Host-associated > Mammals > Digestive system > Stomach > Rumen...
GGATTTCAGGGAAGCTGCGGGCTTCGTCCGTTCTATAACAAGGCGGAAAAAGCCGGAGCAGAAAAGAATATAGAAAAAATGGGAATTACCCATCTAAAAAATAAGTGCTATAGAGAATTATCAGGAGGCCAGCAGCAGAGAGTGCTGCTAGCTAGAGCACTTTGTGCGACAAAAAAACTTCTTCTCTTAGATGAGCCGGTAGCTGGGCTTGATCCTAAGGTGACTTTAGAGATGTATAAGCTCATCTCAAAAATCAATAAAGAAGAAAAAATAACCATAATCATGATCTCTCATGATATCAATGCGGCATATCAGTATGCAACTCACATTCTCTATGTGGGGGATAAGATATTCTTTGGCAAAAAGGATGAATTTGTTGAAAGCGATCTAGGCAAGCATTTTTATGCATTTATGGGAGGCAGTGATGGCGGAAATAATCGATAAGATAGTATACTATTTTTCTTTTTTAATGGTAAGAAATGCAATGATAGTTGGAGTGCTGATAGCGCTCTGCGCTTCACTTTTTGGCGTAACTCTTGTACTTAAGAGATTTTCATTTATAGGAGATGGATTAAGTCATGTGGCCTTTGGAGCGATGTCTGTTGCAACAGTTTTAAATATCGTAAATGACAATCTTTTTATATTTCCAGTAACTATAGTTTGTGCTATACTTTTATTAAAAACAGGGAGAAATGCGAAGATTAAAGGTGATTCAGCGATAGCTATGCTATCTGTTGGTGCTATGGCAGTAGGTTATCTTTTGGTGAATTTATCATCCAAATCCTCTAATATTTCAGGAGATGTGTGCAGTACGCTTTTTGGATCTACTTCCATCTTAACGCTTAGACGTGAGGATGTAATATTCTGCGGTGTCATATCTGTCATTGTGGTTACAGCCTTTGTCTTCTTTTATAATAAAATGTTTGCAGTTACCTTTGATGAGAATTTCGCAAATGCAGTAGGAACAAATGCAAATGTGTATAATCTAATGATTGCAATCACAATTGCAGTAATAATAGTTCTTGCAATGAAGTTAGTTGGTTCACTTTTAATATCAGCTCTCATTATTTTTCCATCACTATCGGCTATGAGAGTATTTAAAAATTTCAAAGCAGTAACAATATGCTCAGCCATAATTTCAGTGCTATGTTCGGCTTCCGGAATACTTATTTCAATTCTTGCAGGAACACCAGTTGGTTCTACAATTGTAGTAGTGAATATAGCAGTATTTTTTATCTTTTCACTCATAGGAAAGATAGTCAACCACCCCGACCTACGGCTTACGCCTTAGAGGTCGGAGCTTGTAAAAGCCCTGATTGACTACTCTAAGTTCTTTAAGAACTACGTTATTTGTGTTATCACACCTACGGATGATTCCCAAGTCTGTAGCAACTGTGGAGGCTCTGTAAACAGTTCTGATGGGTAGGAACAGTCAACCTCAAATGACCGATTACGGCAAGCACTTATAACATTGAGGATGGGAAAGAAACTTTCATAAGAAAGGGATACCACTCGTGAGTAGGTATCAAAGGTAGAAACTATGCAACAAGGAAACAGAGTATTCGTACTCAATATGCGAGGTGAGCCACTAATGCCTTGTAGTCAAAGAAAAGCCCGAATACTTCTAAAAGAAGGTAAGGCTATAATCAACAGATACAATCCTTTCACCATTCAGCTAACTTATGCTACGGGCGAAACTAAGCAGGATTGTCATATTGGCGTAGATACAGGTGCTAAACACATTGGTATTGCTGTTACATCAGAGGATAAAATTCTCTATAAGGCAGAAATAGAATTAAGGCAGGATGTTAGTTCTAACATTGATTCTAAACGTATTTATCGTAGAAGTCGCAGAAATCGCAAATGTAGGTATCGTAAGCCACGTTTTCTAAATCGTAAACGTACAGATGAATGGCTTCCGCCAAGTTTACAGAACAGAATTAACCATACTTTTACGTGGATTAATAAGTTTTCTGCATTAGTACCAAACCCCATATTGCATATAGAGGTCGGTAAATTTGATACGGCAAAAATGATAAATCCTGACATTAACGGTGTAGATTATCAATATGGTCAAACATATGGCTTCTTCGATGAAAGATATTTTGTCTTCGCGAGGGATAATTATACTTGTCAGGTGTGCGGTAAGTCTAAAGACAAGATTTTGCGAACGCATCACATAATCTATCGCAATAATGGTGGTACTAACAGAGTAGATAATCTTATTACAGTATGTACGGATTGTCATACATCTGCAAACCATAAAAAAGGCGGCATCCTTTATAAATGGCAGGCAGAGCATAAAAAAGTAAAGCAGTACAAAGAGCCACCATTTATGAATACACTTCGCAAAAGGATTTTCGCTAAATATCCTAATGCAGTTATCACTTATGGTTCAGAAACAACACCAAAACGAAAGGATATTGGTTTAGAGAAAACTCATTATAATGATGCTATTGTCATAAGTGGTATCAAAACTATAAAAGAAAATCCCAATGAGTGGTTGCTAATAAGGCAATTTCGCAAGAAAAAGCGTTCTTTGCACGAAGCAACAGCCCGTAAAGGACGCAGAGAACCCAATCGCACACAGAAACGAAATAGTAAAAACACACCGTTTTATAAAGGATTTTGGATTAATGACAAGGTTTCTGTATTAGGACAGTTTGGTTACATTACTGGATTTACTTCTGGCGGTGCTTATATCAAAAATTCGGACGACGAATATATTACACTACCAAGTAAATCTTATAAACAAGTTGGTGTTGCTAATTTGAGACTGGTTTCTCATAATAATAATTGGCAATATATAAGAAACGCCTTGTAAAACGCAATTCATCCCACCACCTACGCTTCGCTTAGAGGTGGGGGACTTCTTGCTCACGGCTCCTTAAAAATCGGTTGATGTAAAAGCTGTTTTTTGTTAAAATAATAGCTGGGTTTAGTGGGCAACGGCTGAAGGCTCATGCAATAGGAGAAAAAAGGTGAAAGTAGTAAAAAAAGGCTTCGTCCTTACAGCGATGGTTATGGCAATTTCTTTGACTGCGACAGGCTGTGGAAGCGGAGCAGAAACTAGGAGCCATCAGAATTACACGACAGATATGTTTGCAGCAGCTTTAGAGCAAAGCGGTGAAAAGGAAGCGGAAGATAAATATCTTGACAATACAAATAAGGAAGAGACCTACGACTGGTCAGCAGAATACGAGGCCAATCAGGAAGAGACCAACGAATGGTCAGCAGAATATGAGGCCAATCAGGAACTTTACGATCAGGAATATTTAGACTGGCTGATGCAGGATGATGCAGAAAGCGAAGGCTATATTGATGATCCGTCAATAGTAGGTCATGGAACAAAAAAAGATGATTATGAAAATAAGTCTGACTTAAGTACAACCGAGGGCGTTGATATAGATCTGACTTTACTTAGCAGTACGTTAGTTTATGCTGAAGTCTATAACATGATGTACTACCCTGAGGATTATGTGGGCAAGATCATAAAAATGAAGGGCAGCTTTAACGTATATACTGATACTGAAAAGGGCATAGATTATTTAGCAGTGCTTGTAGCTGATGCAACGGCCTGCTGCCAGCAGGGACTTGAATTTACCTGGGAAGGTCATAAATACCCGGAGGATTATCCCAAAATGGGAACGGAGATGACAGTTACAGGTGAGGTCGAGCTGTATGAAGAAGATGGCTTTATGTATCTTCGAATAATAGCTGATAGCGTAGAGTTTTAAACTGAACCTAAAACCTAATGAAGGGAGCGGTTATGGATTTTATAAATGAACTGTTTCAAAATAAGCTATTCGTTAGCTTGGTATATACATTAGCTGGAATAATACTGTTTAAAATAATAGATTTAGTATATAAGCTATTTCATATAAAGAAGGAGTCCACTATAAAGGGCACTTTCGTAAAAGGTCTGTTTAAGGCACTTGTAGTAGTATTTACGGTTATACAGATTGCTTCTCTTTCAAATGTTTTAAGTAAGTTTGCAAATACAATACTGATGTCCTCATCGCTTGTAGTAGTGGTAATAGGCTTTGTATTCCAAGAGGGACTTAGCAACATAGTGCATGGAACTATAATAGCGCTCTTTAAGCCTTTTGACATTGGAGACCGTGTAGAAGTAGTTGTAGCGGGTGAAAAAATCAGCGGCTATATCAAGTCGATGACCCTTCGCCATACTGTAGTGCTCAGCATCATTGATAATGCGGAGTCAATAATTCCAAATTCACTATTAGATAATACAACGGTAAAAAATCTTTCAAAGCAGAGCAGCAGCAAAAGGTATCCACTTACAGTGTCTATCACCTATGAGGATGCTCAGACAAATGATAAGCTAAAGCTGGCAAAAAGACTCTTTTCTGATGCAGTATTTGAAAATAATTATACTGTGGATGTTAGAGATGATAAAAATGAAGATTTGTTCATAAAGGTGGATCTAGCTGAAAGCGCAGTGACTCTAACCTGTTTTATAAATACAAAGACCGCAGAGGATAATTATATAGCCTGCAGTGAAATAAAGGAAGCGCTTCTTGAAAAGTATCGTGAAGCAGGAATCAGCTTTGCTTATAATCATCTTGAACTTACAGGCGGTCTCAGAATTCTTGAAGGTGAGGAGAAGGTTATGCAGAATAAGAAATCTTCATCACATAATTCAGGGAAAAATGCAGGAAATAATTCAGGAAATAATTCAGGGAAAAATGCAGGCAATAATGCAGGTAATAATGCGAGTAATAATGCAGTAAATAAGATTGATAATAATGCAGGAAATGGCGGAGGCAATAAGACAGAAAGTGTAAACGCTGAAAAACAAGCCAAAAGCGAAGCAAAAGCAGAAAAAGCAGAAAAAGCAGAAAAAGCAGGCAGTGCTGATGGTGTAAATGGAAATTCTAAAAAGAGAAATAATAGAAAGAGATTCTGGAAGAAAACTTAAATCTAAAATTAAATGGGAAACCTGAGTTTGCCACTTAATATGCAAAAAACGGAGCCTTCATGGCTCCGTTTTTTTATATAATAAGGATTTTTAATGCTTTTTACTACTGCTCTTTTGCCATCTCTTCAGGCTTAAATACTTCATCAAAACGCTCAGCAGTAAGGAATCCAAGTTTTACGCAGGCTTCCTTTAGAGAAATATTATCAGCAAAAGCAAGCTTTGCTGTCTTTGCAGCATTCTCATAGCCGATATAAGGATTGAGGCAGGTAACAAGCATAAGAGAGTTGTGGAGATTTTCATGCATTTTTTTTATGTTAGGCTCGATTCCTACGCAGCAGTGCTCGTTGAAGGAAAGAATTGAATCAGCGAGGTTACGAACAGACTGAAGGAAATTATGTATCATGACAGGCATGAAAACATTAAGCTCGAAATTTCCCTGGCTGGCAGCAATGCCGATTGCTGTATCATTAGCCATTACCTGAACTGCTACCATAGTAACAGATTCGCACTGAGTTGGATTTACCTTTCCTGGCATAATTGAGCTGCCTGGCTCGTTAGCAGGAATTGTGATTTCACCAAGACCATCTCTAGGGCCGCTAGCAAGCCAGCGGATATCATTAGCAATCTTCATCATATCTGCAGCAAGAGCCTTGAGGGCGCCATGTGCATTAACCAGCTCAGACTTAGAGGTGAGAGCGTGGAACTTATTTGAAGCAGTTTTAAAGCTCTTTCCTGTGAGCTCTGAAACAGCCTTAGCAGCTTCTATATCAAAACCGGCAGGAGCATTAAGGCCAGTGCCGACAGCAGTTCCGCCAAGAGCAAGCTCTGATAGAGGAGTGAGAGCTAGAGAAATGAGCTCTTTATCACGCTCAAGAGAACTTCTCCAACCGCTTATTTCCTGAGAGAAAGAAATAGGAACGGCATCCTGAAGATGAGTACGTCCTGATTTAACAATTCCCTTATATTTAGCTTCAAGGCCTTTGAAGGTATTTACAAGTACATCTATAGCAGGAAGAAGCTTATCCTCGATTTCACATACAGCAGCAATGTGCATTGCTGTTGGGAAGGTGTCATTAGAGCTCTGAGACATGTTACAGCTGTCATTTGGATGAAGAAGCTTTTCGCCTGCGATTTCATTACCGCGGTTGGCAATGACCTCATTAACGTTCATGTTAGACTGAGTGCCGCTTCCTGTCTGCCATACAGCAAGAGGGAAATTTCCTTCAAGCTTTCCTTCGCGGATTTCTTCACATACCTGGCTGATGAGATTCTTTTTCTTTTCATCCATTTTTCCAAGACGGAAATTTGCGATGGCAGCAGCCTCTTTGAGATATGAAAAAGCAGTAATTACCTCTGCCGGGATTTTTTCATTTCCGATCTTAAAATTTCCATAGCTTCTCTGTGTCTGGGCGCCCCAGTATTTATCAGCTGGAACCTGTACCTCGCCCATGGAATCATGTTCAATACGATATTGCATATTAATCCTCCTAACTAAAATATTGTCATTTGCATACAAATATACTCAAATGTGTTTACGCTATCTAACCAATATATCTTTGAATATTTCCAAAGCAAACAATTTATAACATTGTATAATCCGTTCCTTATTTTACTACAAAAATTGAATTTTGTCTTTAACTAATTTGGGAATATTATAAAAAATTAAAAAAATGTTGTTGGGATGCAGTAAATATGGTAGAATAGAAAGTGGAGTAGTTTGTAATTTTAAAGGATAGAAAGTGGAGTAGTTTGTTTTTTTAGTGAAAGGATGAAATATGAAGTTAAAGGACCTGTTGGTATACAAGGAAATCACAATACAGTGTCATGATAATCCGGATGCAGATGCCATAGCATCAGGTTTTGCAGTACATAGATATCTAGAGGATAATGGTATTACTGCAAAAATAATATATGGTGGTTATAATGAGATTCAAAAGACCAACCTCTGCTATATGGTAGAGATGTTGAATATTCCTATCGAGTATGTTAAGGAATCAGGAGCAAAATTCAGCGGTCTTTTGGTTACAGTTGACTGTCAATACGGAAGCTCGAATGTATCAAGATTCGAGGCGGATGAAATAGCCATAATAGACCATCATCAGGTTCAGTGTGAGGGAATAGCTAAAACTCATATTTTATCTGATTATGGAAGCTGTGCTACGGTAATATGGGAAATGATGAAGACTGAAGGGTATGACTATAAGAGGTATATCGATATTCAGACGGCCCTTTACTATGGCTTATATTCAGATACAGCTCAGTTCATGGATATTACCAATCCTGTAGACAAGGATATGAAAGACGATCTTGTCTATGATAAGAATATATTAAGAACCCTTCTAAATTCAAATATCAATGCAAAAGAGCTTGAAATAGCAGGGGTGGCAATACTTCGCTCTAATATTAATGAGCAGCTCAGATTTGCCGTAGTAAAGGCTCATGACTGCGATCCTAATATTTTAGGACTTATCAGCGATTTTGTACTCCAGGTAAGTGAAATAGATAAATGTCTGGTGTTCTGCGATAAACCAAACGGAATTAAATTTTCAGTAAGAAGCTGTAATAAGGATGATCAGGCAAATCATATAGCTTCCTTTGTTTCAGCGGGCTTTGGTAATGGAGGAGGTCATCTGACAAAGGCCGGCGGCTTCATAGATAAGAAAAAATATGAAGAAAGCCAATTTGCAGAGTATGACCATAATAATTTCTTTACGCATCAGCTGAAAAAGTATTGCAAGTATTATGACATAATCGATTCAGAGAACTATAAGTACGATATAGATGGTGCAGGATTATATAAGAAAAAGCAGTTGAAGGTCGGCTATATTAGGGCGACAGATATATTAGCACCAGGTGCAGTTGCGCTTATACGTACTCTCGAGGGAGATATTCATCTTGAAATAAGTGATGATATGTACATAATGATTGGTGTAAAGGGAGAGGTCTATCCTATTTCAAGGAGTGTATTTGAAAAGGCATACACCGTATCAGAGGATGAAAAATATGATTTAGAGCTTCCATATCACCCTAAGGCAAAGATCATAGAAAAGAATATTGAATATTCGCTTCTTGACTATGCAAAGGTGTGCTATTCAAATGGAGGCGGAGTTGTATATGCAAAGAAGACAAATAAGCCATTAAAGGTATATACGAGATGGGACAGAGAGCGTTACACTGTAGGTAAGCCAGGAGATTATCTGGTTTGCCGCTGTGAAGATCTGAATGATGTTTATATTATTGAAGAAGAAACTTTCGGAATGACTTATGAAACTGTAGACTAAGATTAACCGATAAAAAGGATGGAAAATGGACGATTCTTCAAAAGTATTTAAGGCGTTTATCAGCTACCGGTACGCAGGTATAGATACTTTTGTAGCAGATGAATTGCATAAGCAGCTAGAAAAGTACAAGGTACCAAAAGCTTTAAGGAGAAAATTAAAGGATCCTAGAGAATATACTTTAGGTCGAATATTTCAGGATAAGCTGAATCTATCGGCCTCTTCTGATCTGTGGAATTCCATAGAGGCTTCTCTCCTTGATTCAGAATACTTTATCCTTATCTGTTCGCCTAGAATTACCAAGGAATCCTGGTGTTATAGGGAAATAACCACTTATTTAAAGAAAAACGGAAAGAAGAAAATAATATGTGTCCTTTCAGAGGGTGAGCCGGAGGATGTTATTCCAAAAATCCTTTGGGAAGATGGAGATATTCCACTTGCAGTTGATGTAAGAGGAACCGATAAGAGAACAATAAAAAAGAATATTCAATTTGCTATTCCTAAGATAGTAGCTCCGATGATGAATCTGCCGCCTGATGAGCTTATTAATAGAACGGGCGAGGAAATGTTCCAGAGCAGGTTAAAGGTGATGGCTGCTATTACCCTTTTCTTCATGTTATTTGGTGGATCTACATATCATCAGATGATGGATATAAGGGAGCAGAAGGAGCTATTGCAGGAACAGGTTCAGAGAAACATGTTTCAGCAACAGAAAATACAGACGAGTCTTTCGATGAACATGCTAGAAGACGGCGAAACGAAGAAGGCCATAGAAGAATTGCTGAATGTTATGCCGACTGATTTAAATAATCCTGAGTTTCCGCTCTATTACGGATGCTTTAACGTACTGACCAAGGCTCTTAGGTTGTATGATTCAGGATCTAAATACGTTCCTCAAAAGTATGAATATGAGGATATTGAATTATATGTTAATACAAACCTCATGGAAATAAATGAAGATTTATTGCTGGTTTTCAATGACGAGAATGATAAATGGGAATATGATTCATTTGAAGTTTTTGATATTGAAACGGGAATAGTGCTTCATAAGTTTGACTATTATCTGGGGGATGTATATGAAGACAGTATTTTTTATGACGGGAGAGTAGATCAGTATATTTGTGCAGAAGATGGGTGTTTATTTTATTCGGATTATGCAGGAGTGCATTGCTATTCGATGGATGATTTCTCCAGAAAATGGGATACTCCTCTTAATGGTATGCATGGAATAAAAAAAATCGGCCATTATATATATGCTTATTGTAGAGATGAGATTGTACTAATCTCAGCTGATGATGGAAGAGTAATAACTACTAAAAAATATGGCGGTGATAAATATAATTACGAGCTCGATGAAGATGGAGATTACAACTCAGGTTTTAGTGAGGAAAACGGATATTTTTTTAATATTGTTGAGCTTTATGAGTATGATAATAAGATTTATGCATTGTCGGAAAGTGATGCGCTGGAAAAATATGGATATATAAGTGGCTATATTTATGATGAAAAATATGGAACGTATTATTTAGATTCAGATGCATACGAAGAATATGATTCGGATTTCGATCCTGAGAGTGAAAAATATAAGGGAAAATCGAATAAAATTTCTTCCTGGTTTTATCAGATAAATGGATATGATCTTGAAATAGTTGATGCTGTGGAATTAGATGGCATTGCTTATTTGGGGGTATGCGATAATGATAAGGGAACTGCTTATGTAGCTAACGAATATTTTGATGATTACGAGGAAATATCAGGAGTAACTTCGATAAATCTTGACGAAATGGAAATTGAATGGAAAAATGATGATGTGTCAAATGAAATATCAATCATTTGTTACACTGATGAAACAAATTTTTCTGAATATATCTATGTGGCAGGAGCTATGGATAAAAGTTTGTCTACTATTTCTGTAAAAGATGGAAGTATGGTGGCACATAATATTCTTGATGAAAATATTAAACAGCTGTATTTTAAAAATAGTAGTAATGGAACTATTCTCGAGGCGTGTCTGGATAATGGAAGCATAATAGAAAATCAGTATCCTGGTGATGTTTTTTTTAAGTCGAATGTAATAAATCGTGTAAATGAAAAAAAACGAGCCAATGTAATGAGACTTGGCAGTGACAGATACCTTGAAATGTTGAGTGACTGCTATATTTTGTATACTAAAAAAGATTTATCAGAGAAGGAAGTGTTTTATGAACTCGGAGTCGAATATGAAAAGTATTCTGCAGATAAAAAAACTTTTGACTACGATGAAACGACTATACAAAATGCTGGATGGGAGTTAGTAGCTGATGATAAAAACAGAAAAATTTCTGTATATAGAAATGGAGAATTAGCTAAGGTACTAGATATTGGTAATAAATCGATTAATGGTATGATGATTGCAGATAGTGGAAAACTGGCATTCTACAGGTATGCAGGTACCAGAGTTAATTACATTTATCTTGATGAAAATAATTATGATAATATAGAAGCGTATGATTTTTTGAATATTGAATTGTCCTATATACAAGAATTTGAGAATTTTATCATAGTATCATATTTTACAGATGACTTCTACGAAAATCAGAAATTGTACATATTTGATGAAGAGACACATCAAATGGAGCTTTACGCGACGATAGATGATTTTGTTTATTACACCCCGGATGAGCATAAAATTTGTTTAGGAAATGATAATGGATATATGATGGTACCGTTATATACCAATGAGCAGATTGTTGAAGAAGCCAGGAAATGGCTGGAAAATAGCAGTACCAGAATGGACTGATAAAAAGCTCAGGATTGTTAAAAAAATCAACCCTGGGCTTTTTTTACGGAGGAAATATGAGTTTAGTTGAATTTAAAAATGTTGGAAAAGTTTATCAATCAGGTGAGGTGAAAATTACAGCTTTAGAGAATGTAAATTTTGAAATTAACGAGGGTGAATTCTGCATTATTGTAGGAGCATCCGGTGCAGGAAAGACGACCATATTAAATATACTTGGCGGTATGGATACTTTAAGCTCTGGAAATGTAATTTTTGATGGAAAGGATATTTCAGCGCTTTCAAAGAGAGAAATGACCTCGTACAGAAGGTTTGATGTGGGCTTTGTTTTTCAGTTTTACAATCTTGTAGGAAATCTTACAGCAAAGGAAAACGTAGAGCTTGCGGCTCAGATATGTAAGGACCCTATTGATGCAGAAACTGTGTTAAAGGAAGTGGGACTTTCTGAGAGAATGAATAATTTCCCTGCTCAGCTCTCGGGCGGTGAACAGCAGAGAGTTGCCATAGCAAGAGCTTTAGCCAAAAATCCAAAGCTCCTTTTATGTGATGAGCCAACTGGAGCGCTTGACTTTGTAACAGGAAGAGCAGTATTAAAGCTTCTTCAGGATACCTGCAGAAAATCAGGAAAAACAGTAGTAGTAATTACTCATAACCAGGCTTTAACAGCAATGGCAGATAGAGTAATCACTGTGAAGTCAGGAACCATAAAGAGTATAAGGCTAAATGAAAATCCAGTGGACGTAGAGAGTATCGACTGGTAATGGGAAGAAAAAGTTACAAGTAAAAAAATCTGAAAAAGTAAAGAAGAGAAAAGCAAAGAATAGCAAAGAGAGAACAGCAAAGAAAGAACAGCAAAGAAAGAACAGCAAAGAAAGAAAAGTAAAGAAAGAAAAGTCGGAAAAAGAAAACCTTAAAAAGAGAATTGGAAAATATGGTATGAAGAATAAAATAGCGCTTACTACGTTAAGAGAAATAAAATCCACCCTGGGAAGGTTTATTGCGATAATGGCAATCATAGCCCTGGGCGTTGGATTTTACGCAGGACTTATGGTAACAGACCCTGCAATGAGAGAATCGATGAATATCTACCTCAAGGGAAATCAGTTCTTTGACTATAGGATGATTTCAACCCTGGGATTTGAGGATGAGGATATTGAAAAAATAGCTGCGGCAGAGGGAGTTCGTGCAGCAGAGGGTTCAAAGACTCAGGACATGCTGGCTGTGGTAGATGATAGAGAGCTTACTGTAAAGGTAATGAGCATTACTAAAGATGTGAATAAGGCGGTGCTGTTAGAAGGAAGACTTCCTGAAGCGGATAATGAATGCGTCATAGATTCGATGATTTACGCAGGCTCAGTAATAGGAAAAACTTTGAACTTTACAGAGGAAAATACAGAGGATGATCTTGAAAATTTTAAGCATTCAGCACTTGAAATAGTCGGCGTTGTAAAATCGCCTCTTTACATACAGTATGAAAGAGGAACTACTTCTCTTGGAAATGGCTCCTTGAATGGCTTTATATTTGTCGATAAGTCGGCCTTTGATACTGACTATTACACGGAATGCTATGTAAAGCTTGATAAAGATCCGGACCTGTATTCAGATGAATATGAGGAGCTTTTAGAAGCAAATGATGCGGTTTTTGAGGAGCTTCTTGATAAGACAGCTCTTGAAAGGTACGATAGAATTGTTGCAGATGCAAATGAAGAGCTGGCTGATGCAAAGAAAGAGTTTGAAACTGAAAAGGGAGACGGCGAAAAAGAATTAAGTGATGCTAAGAAAGAGCTTGATGATGGTAAGAAGGAGCTCTCTGATGCTAAAAAGAAACTTGCTGATGCAGAAACTGAGCTATCTGATGCAAAGAAGGAAATTGATGACGGTGAAATAACTCTTGCTGATTCAAAAGTAGAATTAGATGATGCCAGGACCCAGCTTGATGAGTATGGCGAGCAGTTAGAGATGGCAGAAAAGCAGCTAGCAGATAGTAAAAAGCAGCTTGATGCAGGGCTTGAAGTACTTGAGGCCTCTAAGAAGGAACTAGATGCAGGTAAAGCAGAGCTTGATAAATCAAAGACAGAAATAGCTGAAAGTGAAGCAGTACTTGAAAAGACAAAGACAGAGCTAGATACCGGTAAGGCGATGCTTGATAATACAAAGGCAGAGCTAGAGGCAGGAAAGGCTCAGCTTGAGATGGCAAAGGAACTTCTTCCGGCAGCAGAATATGAAAAGAAGCTTGCTGAAATAGAGGCAGGCTATGCACAGTATGAAATGGCACTTGCTCAGTATGAGGAAGGAAAAAAGCAGTATGAGGCAGGTGTATTTGAGCTTTCAAAGGGAAAAGAGCAGTATGAAGCAGGACTTGCTGATTTCAATGCCGGAAAGGCTGAATATGAAAAGGGGCTTTTAGATTATAATAACGGAAAGGCCGAGTATGAAAAGGGCCTTGCAGATTTTAATGAAGGCAAGAAGGAATATGAAGACGGTCTTGCAAAGTATGAAGACGGCCTTGTTAAATACGAGGAAGGAAAGGCAGAGCTTGAAGACGGAAAGGCTGAGTACGAAAAGGGCCTAAAAGAATATGAGGACGGCCTTGCAGAGTATGAAGAGGGCCTTCAGGAGTACGAGGACGGCCTTGCAGAATATAATGATGGAAAGGCTGAATTTGATGAGAAGATAGCTGATGCAGAGCAGGAAATAAGGGATGCCGAAAAGGAAATAGCAGACCTTAAAAAGCCTGATACCTATCTTCTTGATAGAAACACAAATGTCGGCTATGCCTGCTTTGAAAGTGATTCTACAATTGTAGGCGCAATAGCAAAGGTATTCCCTATCTTCTTCTTCCTTGTAGCAGCCCTTGTGTGCATGACTACAATGGGCAGAATGGTAGAAGATCAAAGAACCCAGATAGGTATTCTTAAGGCGCTTGGCTATAGCGGCTCTGCCATAATGAGCAAGTTTGTTGTTTATTCGGGCCTGGCAGCTATAGTTGGTGCAATAATAGGCTTTATAGCGGGAACCATAGGCTTTCCGAAAGCGATATGGTTTGCTTACGGAATGATGTATGATACAAGAAATCTGGATTATTATTTCAGTCCGCTATATCTTACCGTCAGCATAATAGTTGCACTTGCCTGCTCGGTGGGAGTAACGATTATAACCTGCAGAGTGGCAATGAATGAGATGGCAGCCTCTCTTATGAGACCAAAGGCTCCAAAGGCAGGAAAGAGAATTTTGCTTGAGCATATTCCGTTTTTCTGGAATGGGCTTAAATTCTTACAGAAGGTATCTCTTAGAAATATTTTTAGATATAAGGGACGCCTTATAATGATGATTCTTGGTATAGGCGGATGTACAGCGCTGCTTACAACGGGACTTGGTATTTACGATTCCATCGCAGACATTGCAGAAAGCCAGTACACCAAGATATCCATTTATGATGCTGAAATAAAGCTTAAAGATCCGGTTAAAGGAAAGGTGGAAGCTTTAGATGAGCTAGGCTACACCAAAGAGGATTATCTGATGTTTTACGAGACGACTGTAGATGTTAAAGCAAAAGACGGCGAAAAGAACATGTATTTAAGAGTCTTTAATTCAGATGATGATATAACACCGTTCTATAATCTGCACGACAAAAAGGGAAATAAGTTAGAGCTCCCTAGCCGTAATACAGCAATTTTAAATAGAGGAATCGCAGAAAGGCTGAATGTAAAGGTCGGAGATACTGTTACAATATCCTCAGATAACATAAAGGAATTTGAAGTGAACGTAGTTGCCTTGAATGAGAACTTCATCAGTAACTACATTTACATTACAAGTGAGACCTATGAAAGTAATGTAGGCTCCATTGAAGGCTGTAAGAATGTGCTTCTTAACGTGAAGGAAGGACAAGAGGTGCATGAGGCAGCAGCTGAAATATCCTCAAAAGAAGGAATTACCGCAATATCCATATGCGTTGACATGAGATCTAGAATAGCAAACATGATGAAGAGCCTTAATATCATCGTATATCTTGTGATAGGCTGTGCGGCAGCACTTGCCTTCGTTGTAGTATACAACCTTACAAACATCAACATAACAGAAAGAGTAAGGGAAATAGCTACCATAAAGGTATTAGGCTTTTATAGGAATGAAACTGCAGATTATGTATTCAGAGAAAATCTTATAATGTCCCTCATGGGAGGAGGAGTCGGACTTTTACTTGGAAAGGCGCTCCACTCATTTGTAATGAGCAAGATCGTTGTGGATTTAATAACCTTTGATATTCATGTAGCACCGCTTAGCTACGTAATTAGCTTTATACTCACGGTATTATTTACTGTTATGGTAAATCTGTTCATGAATAAAAAGCTTGAGGCAATAAGCATGACAGAATCGCTTAAAGCTGTAGAATAGATATTTGACACATAAGAAATGCTATGGTAAAATATAGAAATACTAAGTTTTTTATCAATTTTAGGAGAAGGGGATAATGAAGATTTTAATTACAAGACATGGGGAAACCAGCTGGAATAAGCAAAATAAAGTTTTAGGAAGAACTGATATTCCTTTAAATGAAACAGGAATCCATCAGGCAAAGGAACTCGTGGAAAAGCTTAAGGATGTAAGCATTCAGGCAGTTTATGCTTCGCCTCTTGAGAGAGCCTTTAGGACAGGCTCGCTTGTGGCAGAAGACCATGGCCTTGAGTGCAAGACTGATGATGGGCTTCTTGAAATGAATTTCGGTATTTATGAAGGGGTATCAAGAGATAATCCAGAGTACCAGGCAGAAAAGAGGAAATTCTTTTCTAAATATCCAGAGGGAGAGTCCTTCATGGATGTTGCGGGAAGGGTTTATCCTTTCCTTGATAAGCTTCGCAGAAATTATGATGATGAGACCGTGCTCATTGTTTCACACAATGGAATATGCAGAGTTATAGCAAATTACTTCGAGAATATGACAAATGAGGAATTTGCCTCCTTTACTATAGGAAACTGTGAAGTAAGGGAATATACGCTGTAAAAATATTACAAAGGTTCAGCACTGAAAGGAGTATAAGGGAAAATGAGGGTATTCAATTACGTAGTTAAAAATCCATATGGTCTTCACGCAAGACCGGCAGCGCTCATTGCGCAGGCTTGTATCAGCTTTAAGAGCATAGTTACAATCGAAACCGAGTTAGCGAAAGCATCAGGAAGTGATGTACTGCAGATCTTAAGACTTCAGGCAAAGCAGGGAAGCAATCTTAAAATTTCAATAGATGGCCCTGATGAGGATGAGGTAGAAAAGAAGCTCCTTGAGGTTCTATGTGACTGCGCACCAAAGAATAAGAAGGCAGATATCCTTAAGATAGCTTTTTTTGGAACTAAGGACTATGACCGTATTTTCTTTAGCGAACTCAGTAAAGACCGCGGAGATGATGCCTATAACGTAGATATTAAGTATTTCAGCAGTAGACTCACAATAGAAAGTGCGCATCTTGCAAAGGGTTTTGATGCCGTATGTATTTTCGTAAATGACGAGGCACCGCGCCCTGTTATTGAGGCTCTTCATGAGGACGGCGTAAAGCTTATACTTCTTCGCTGCGCTGGCTTTAATAACGTTGATGCAAAGGCAGCAAAGGAATATGGAATTACGGTATTAAGAGTTCCGGCTTATTCTCCATATGCTGTTGCAGAGCATGCAATGACAATCATTCAGGCTGCAAACCGCAGAATTCATAAGGCATACAATAAGGTAAAGGATAATAACTTTGCCCTTTCAGGACTTCTTGGAATAGACCTTCATAACAAGGTAGCCGGCATCATGGGAACCGGTAGAATCGGCGTATGTATGGCTAATATCTGTAAGGGTTATGGAATGACAGTACTTGGCTGGGATGCCTTTCCTAATAAGAAACTCGAAGAGGATGGACTTCTCACCTACGTTTCAAAGGAAGAGCTTCTTGAAAGATCAGATCTTATATCCCTTCATGCACCTCTCATAATGGGAGATGGAGGAACCTATCATCTCATCAATTCAGATACAATAAATATGATGAAGGATAATGTAATGCTTGTAAATACCTCAAGAGGCGGGCTTATTGACATAGAGGCCCTGATTGCTGCACTTAAGGCAAATAAGTTCCATGCAGTAGCTCTTGACGTTTATGAGGGCGAGGATGAGAATGTTTATACAGATCATTCAGAGGATATGCTTACAAATGACATTGTAGCTCGTCTTTGTAATTTCCCGAATCTCATACTTACCTCACACCAGGCCTTCTTCACAAGAGAAGCGCTTCAGGCAATCGCATCAGTTACAATGGAGAATTCACGTAATTTCAATGAATCTCTTCCATATGGACAGGCAGAGGTGAAGTAGCACAAAACTGCAATCCAAACAAAAAAATGTCAGTCATTATAGAGATGTCAAAAAACTTGGTAAAAATAAGCATTGCAAAGTTAGATTAAATATGCTATAATTTCGCTAGTTAAATGGTACGACGTGATGCAACGGGGCAGCATTCTTATAATTTTAATATAAGGGGTTGCTCCGTTTTTATGTTGTAAGCATAAAATCTCTCAAGGAGGAAAAATTTATGGAATTGATTCAGAAAATAAACGGTGCCATCAATGGATTTGTGTGGGGAATCCCTATGCTTGTGCTTTTAATAGGAACAGGCATATTGATGACATTACTTACAAAGTTCTTCCAGGTGTCACATTTCGGACACTGGGTAAAGAAAACTATCGGTGCTATTTTTACAGATAAGCATGTAACAAAGCATACAGGTAAGGATGATAAATCCATCAGCCAGTTCCAGTCTCTTTGTACAGCGCTTGCTGCTACAATCGGTACTGGTAATATTGCTGGTGTAGCTGCAGCCATTGTATCGGGTGGTCCGGGAGCTATTTTCTGGATGTGGATAGTAGCGTTCTTTGGAATGATGACCAATTACGCGGAAAATGTGCTTGGTATCTTCTTTCGCCGCAAGAATAAAAAGGGCGAATGGATGGGCGGAGCCATGTATTATCTAAAGGATGGACTTGGTTCAAAGAAGGGCTGCAAGCAGATAGGTGCATTTTTAGCTATTCTCTTTGCAGTATTCTGTGTACTTGCCTCCTTTGGTATCGGTAATATGAGCCAGATAAACACAATTTCAAGTAATCTTGACTCTGCCTTTGGAATAAATCCTGTTGTTTCAGGTGTCATTCTCATGGCAATTGCTGCACTTGTTATTATAGGTGGTCTTAAGAGAATCGCTTCAGTAACGGAAAAAATCGTGCCTTTTATGGCAGTTGCTTATATTATTGGAGCTTTAGTTATAATTGCAATGCATGGAAGCAATATAGGAGCTGCCTTTGTTTCTATTTTCAAGGGAGCTTTCGCAATGAAGGCCGTAGGCGGTGGAATTGTTGGCTCAGGCGTGAAGATGGCTCTTACCTGGGGTATGAAGAGAGGTGTATTCTCAAATGAAGCAGGTCTTGGTTCTTCTGTTATGGTACATTCAGCATCGAATGTACATGAGCCTGTAATGCAGGGCATGTGGGGAATATTTGAGGTTTTTGCTGATACAATCGTTGTTTGTACATTAACAGCACTTGCGGTACTTACTTCAGGGCTTGTAGATCTTAATACTGGCGCCGTAATAGTTGCAGAAAAGTCAACAGCTCTTGTGGCAGAAGCTTTTGAAACTTCGTTTGGAAGCTTTGGAGATAAATTCATAGCGATAGCAATCCTTCTCTTTGCTTTTTCAACAGTATTAGGATGGAGCCAGTATGGTCTTAGAGGTTTTGAATATCTTTTTGGTACAAAGGCAACCATCATATATAGGGTAGTATTTGTAGCGTTTATCTATGCAGGTGCAACAATGGATCTTTCACTTGCATGGGATATCTCAGATACCTTTAATGGCCTTATGGCAATTCCTAACCTTATCGGTGTACTTACTCTTAGCGGCACAGTAGTGGCTATTACTAAGAACTATGTAGACCGTACCTTTAGAAAGAAGGATGTAAAGCCGATGTATTCTTTCTTTGATAACTACGAAGAGGAAGAGCTTGCAGAGGAAGCAGCAAAGGCAAAGGCAGATGCAGATGCAGATGCTAATTAAAGGCTTGAGTTGATCTTTTGTATATAGTAGACAGCGGTAAATGGTATTATGTGACAGGCAGCATTAAATGTAGTTCATGATAGCCAGCAGTTATAAGCAGAGAATATGAGTAGTAGAATAGATGAGATAAAAAAAATCGCGTATGCGGCCGTTCAAGGCGAGGCATACGCGTTTTTTGCGTTTAAAGTTTTGGCATTACTTTGTGATTATGCCATAGGTTTCAGGTCTTCTATCGCGGAAAAGTCCCCAGGAAAATCTGTCTTCTCTGATTTTGGCGAAGTCAAATTCGCTGGTAAGAACTTCATCACCGCTCTTTCCGGCCTGGGCAATAACATCGCCGGTTTCATCTGTAATAAAGCTGGTGCCGTAGAAGGTAAGGCTTGATGACTGACCTCCGTTTTCGGTGCTAGGCTCCACTTTTTCAGTGCCGTAGCGGTTTGCAGCCATTACAGGAATGATGTTGGCAGCAGAGTGTCCTTGCATGGTTCTCTGCCAGTGACCTGAACTATCTACACCAAGAATAGGCTCGCTGCCGATAGCAGTAGGGTAGAGCAGGATATCTGCACCCATAAGAGCCATGCTTCTTGCAGTTTCTGGAAACCACTGATCCCAGCATATTCCCACACCGACTTTGCCGTAGCGGGTATTCCAGACCTTAAAGCCGGTGTTGCCAGGTGTGAAATAGAATTTTTCCTGATAGTAGTGGTCGTCAGGAATGTGAGTCTTTCTGTAAACCCCCATAACAGAGCCATCTGCATCTATCATGGCAATGGAATTAAATAGTCTTGTCTCGTCTTTTTCATAAAAGCTGATAGGAATTACAAGGGATAATTCCTTAGCAATCTTCTGGAAATGAAGAACGGCCTTGTTTTCATTGGTAGGCTCGGCAAAATCATAATAGTCATATCTGCGTTCCTGGCAGAAATATTGACGCTCGAAAAGCTCGGGCAGAAGAATTATCTTAGCACCTAAAGAAGCTGCTTTTCTGACTAATTCTTCAGCATGCTTTATATTTTCATCAGGAACTGTGGTGCAATTCATCTGGATTGCAGCAACCTTAACTAAACTCATTATTCTAATCCTCCTTTGGGAATCTGTTGTGTGATACAGTGGATGTTTCCGCCGCCAAGAAGAATGGCGAGTGCATCGATGCCAATTACCTTTTTATCAGGGAGAAGTGCCTTTAGTATGGAAATGGCGCGCTTATCACTTTCAGTGTTTTCACCGCCAAAGCTTGGAACGAGTATGCAGCTGTTGGCGAAATAAAAGTTTACATAGCTAGCGGCAAGGCGCTCACCTATCTCGCGGATATCCTCGCCCTCTTCAAAGCTATATTCTGAAAGCTCACTTTCATCAATCAGAATAGGGTGGTCCGGAATAGGAAGCTTATGTACCTTTATTTTTCTTCCCTTAGCATCTGTGACATTCTCTAAATATTCAAGGTCCTTACGGGAAAGCTCGTACTGAGGGTCGTTTTCATTATCGGTCCATGCAAGCACCACCTCACCAGGGGCTATAAAAGCACAGACATTATCAACGTGTTCGTTGGTTTCATCATTATAAATACCTCTTGGCAGCCAAAGTACCTTCTTAATGCCAAGGGCTTTTTTCAATCTATCTTCTATGTCTTCTCTAGTAAGAGAAGGGTTTCTGCCTTTACTTAAAAGGCAGCTTTCTGTTGTAATAAGGGTGCCTTCGCCATCTGTATGTATTGAGCCGCCCTCAAGCACGAAATCGCCGAAATCATAATAAGGGATATCAAGGCGGTTGCAGAGCTTTTCCGCGAGAGCATTATCCTTATCCCAGTGGGCATAAAGACCGTCAAATTCACCGCCCCAGGCATTGAACTGCCAGTTTACGCCGCGTACCTCACTGCCATTTGTTATGAAGGTAGGAGCAGTATCCCTTGCCCAGGAATCATCTGTAGGGATTTCTAAAACAGAAATATTTTTTAGTGTCTTTGCAGATGGTAAACTCTCGGTAACAGGTTCGGCACTGATAGATGAGGTGATATTTCTGCGTAAAGCCTCATCTACAGCCGTTTTGCTGCCGGGCTCGGCAATGACTATGACTTTTTCAGCTATGGCGATATTTTTAATTACGCTAGAAAAGGCTT
>Ga0247611_10003967_pt1 | contig 21170 bp, 6 predicted proteins | sample 177DNAGHGhighgp2_FD_192422 | JGI IMG/M metagenome (GOLD analysis project Ga0247611, IMG submission 192422) | Sheep rumen microbial communities from Palmerston North, Manawatu-Wanganui, New Zealand - 1770 DNA GHGhigh gp2 | ecosystem: Host-associated > Mammals > Digestive system > Stomach > Rumen ...
TAAAAGTTTTTTTAGACATTTTGTTCCCCTATTTTTACTTATTATTAGTTTAACAAAAAAGGGTTAAAATATCAACTATTTTAACCGTTTTTTTAATTTTTGTTTTTTTCTTATCTTGTAAATAACTTTTTAACATAATTTTCTTGATTGTGACCATGCTTCCCGCTGTGACACTCACCGTTATATTTTTCATCATCTGTTAAAGGTTCTCCCTTTGCTTCATCAACCTTTTGAAACGCATTTGGATCTACACCCAAAGAAGTACAATCATTATTAAATTCTTCCTCAGTTTTTCCGCCCTCAACAATATCTTCTTTATCTCTTCTTAACTTAATCGCTTCTTTAAAGTTTTTTAATTTGTTATATTGTTCGTTATAATCCTCTTCAATTATGTTGTTGTGAACAAAATTATTTTTTAATGTGACAATCTGACTATCCAAATCTTCATCCATTTCATTTAATATTTGCAATTTAGCTTCTATATCTTTCTTTTCTTGCATCTCACTATCAGCGGCCTTGGCAACTTCTTTAAATTTTTCTGAAAGGAAATAACTTGAAACAGAATTATCTTTAACATTATATCTATAAGCAATTTTTGCTAAATCTTCATATTTAATTCCATTATCTGGCTTAGACAAGTTTAAAAACTCTTCCAAAAGGTCAATTTTATATTCTTTTCCGTTTTCATTAACTTTTAACATCTTTATATATGTATCTCTAAGTTCCCTAAGTGGCACTGGTGCGAAGAAATCGTTATAATTATCTCCAGAAACAATAAAATCTCTTACATCGCCTTTTTTGCTTTCATCCCACCAACCATATAATGAAGACATTTTTGAACAATTTTTTGGAACAAATTCAAGCCCCTTTGTTGAAAATGTAACACAAAGCTCATCTATATACTTAGGGTCTTTGTGATTCTTATCATAACAAATCAATTTTTCTAACACCTTTTTTGCCACATCAAACTGATTTATCTCATCTTTTTCTGTGCTTTTTCGTTTTAAAAAAAGTTCTCTAAACTGTGGCAAATTTGTTTGCTTTTTTATTCCCAATCTCTTTTTTAAGATTCTATTCCAAAATTTGCTCTGCACATCTTTTTTGTCTAAAGAAATGTTTAATTTATACTGTGGAAAAAAATCAAAACTTAAATTTCTAACCTCATTTTGTAAACCGCTAAAGCCACTTGAATCTAAAATATGTCTGTTTTTTAATTTGAAAATTGTCTTTATTTTTTCAAAAAGTGAAGCGTTTTTAAGATAAACATATTCATTTCTTTTTGTGTTTAATATTAAAGCTCCCATTGGTGATTTTTGGTTTAAATCACCCAAGGCGTTTTGTATTTCTCTAACTGAATCACTGCTTATTTTTGTGTCACTTCTTAAAAAATACTTTTTCTTTTTTTCATCATACTCATAAACACAAGCACCACCATTGGCTATTATGAGTTTGTTGTCATTATATAATCTGCTGTTTTCTAAATCTTTTAAAAGTTTTTGTGCTGGCCTATCTGTTATCATCATAAGCCCAACACCAGCTTTTTTTATTCTGTTTATAAATCTTTTATAATATGTGCCTTCATAAACATACTTAAGTTCACCAGATGACTGCCCACCATCTGCATCTTGAACAAAATAATATCTTTTATTTTTTATATCTTCATCTGCTACTTTAAAAGAAAATGGTCTTAAGCCATACACTTTTTTTAAATATATATATAATCCCTCAAAGGTATCCAAAATAAAAGGTATTATTAACATATTTTCACTCCTAAAATCACGAGATTATAACACATAAAAATAATTTTGTCAAATTTAGCCTTTTTTTGATTGCCAAACAAAAAAGTTGATGATATAATGTGATTTATAAAAAGAATAAGAGAGGTTAAAAATTTATGAATATTTGGCATGATATTGACCCTTCTAGAATTGGGGTTGATGAGTTTACAGCATTTATTGAAATTGGAAAAGGAAACAAAGTTAAATACGAACTAGACAAAGAAACAGGTCTTATTAAGTTTGACAGACTTTTATACACAAGTATGGTTTATCCAGCTAACTATGGTTTTATTCCTAGAACTCTTGGTGGAGATGGTGACCCACTTGATGTTTTGGTTTTGTCTAGTGAACCATTCATTCCTGGAATTTTGGTTGACTGCCGCCCTATTGGAATGATTGTTATGGTTGATGACGGAGAAATGGATGAAAAGATTATTGCCGTTGCAAAAGATGATCCATTCTTTAAAAATGTTAAAAATATGGATGATTTGCCACAACACACTTTTGATGAAATGAATCATTTCTTTAAAAGATATAAAGAGCTTCAAAACAAGGTTACTGAAATAAAAGGAACTGAAGGAATTGAAGGTGCTAAAAAAATCATTGAACAAAGCATTTTAAATTATAAAGCAGAATATGACGCATAATAAATAAAAATGACAAAATAAAGGAGTTTTAATCACTCCTTTATTTTTGTTTGCAAAAAATTTTAAAAATATGTTATCATATACCAAAAAGGAAGCAAAAAATGAAACTTGATTATATGTCTAATGAAGGCAAAATTTTAGAAAAAAAATCTCAAAAAATCAACAAAATTTTATCAAGTTTTTTGTTGTATGCTTTTATTTTGTTTGTTATCACTTTTATGATTTGGGGATTTTATCACGAAGCAAAAGTTGTTTCTGGTGAATCAATGCAACCAACAATAAATTCAACCTACGCCAAAAATAGTAATAACAATTTTGATATTGTTTTAATGAACAAAAATCAAAATTTTAAAAGACAAGACATTGTTATTGTTGATTTTAGCGGTTATAAAGATGAACTTATCATAAAACGAGTTATTGCAACAAGTGGAGATAGCATAAAAATTGTTGCTGAAAACAACAAATCGGTTGTGTATCTTAAAAAAGCAAATGAAGATGAATGGAAAAAGCTTAACGAAGATTATGTTGACAACCAAAACAACAACACAAATTGTTCCACAACTTTTTCTAAACGCTCTGAAAATGGATATAATTGGGATAAAAATAGCTACACTGAAAACAATGATAACACCTACTCAAACACAAAAGAGGTTAACATAAATGTTAGTGAAAAAATGTTTAAGGAATATTATGTTAAAATAGATGATGAATACATTTTGGCCACCTCTTATGTTGGAAATGTTTATTATTACACAAAAAGCGGTGACACTTATGCTTTGCAACACGGCATCACAGAAGATATGTTTAAAGAGTATTATATAAAAAATAATAACACATACCAGCCTGCAACAGAATATATTGAAGGCAGACCGTATTATATAAAAAATAATGATGGTTCAATAAAAATAAATGATGGTTATTTTTTTGCATTGGGAGATAATCGTGCCAATAGCTTGGATAGTTCAGAAGTTGGGCCATTAAAAAACACCAGAGTTAAAGGAGTTGTTGAAACACTAATCCCAGATGGAACTTTTTTAAATAAATTGTTAAGAAAATTGCTACATTTAAAATTGGCAAATTAAAAAAAATCTTATGAATTAACATAAGATTTTTTTGTTTTTATTAAATTTTTTATGGAGCTGATAAATATAACTAAGCTATTTTTATTAACTCTCACCTATTTTAAATATCAAAAAAACATTTTAAATAAGGGAATTCATTTTGTGTTCCATCTTCAGCAAAATGATACTCATTCCAGCTAATGTCTTCATCTGTTATAACTCTAGCAAAACCATTTGTTGTTAATGTTGTTTTATCAACAATTTGTGTTATGAAATAATTTGAAGAGTCAATTCCATAAGTGTTTGCAAGTGAAACATAGTTATTTTGCAAGTTTATATTATTGCCATCAATTCCATTAACATAACCAAATGCAATCAAACTTGAAATTTCATCATCTCCAAATTCTAACTTGTTTATGTGTCCATTTTCAACAATAAAACCACAACTTGTTCTTTCATCTTCAACAAAAAATCCTTCAAACAAACAATATTTCAAAAATTCTTTTGTTGATGAATTTAGTCTTCCATCAAAGCATCCAACAAACTCTCCTAAATAAACATTGTTATAAACATCTGTTCTAATGCTTGTTAAACCAAATTCATTTTTTCCAGCAAAATAACAATATATAATTGTTGCATCGCCCTTATTTAGTTTTCCAACAAGTCCTCCAACATAAACTAAATTATCAGCTGATTTTAAGTGAATGTTGCCTGCCGTAAAACAATGGTCTAAAAGCGCTGTTCCCATTTCTCCAACAAGTCCTCCAACAACAAAGCTATTAACATTTGAAATTGTTAAGTTAACTTCGCTAAAGCTAAATTTAACTTCTCCTGAAGTTAGCTTTCCAACAAGTCCTCCAAAAATTCCACTTGGATTTTCTGAGCTTTTGTTTATTTCAACAGTTCCATAAACAGCACAATTTGAAATTTGCCCTCCACTAACTTCTGCTATAAGTGGAGCAACAATTAAGCTGTTTGCTGAGCTATTTATTTGTGTGTTGCCAAATTTATATAATATATTTTCTAATTTATTATTCTTTGCTAACCTAAAGTTAAATAAAGAATAATTATTATCATAATTTAACAAAACATCAGAAAAAACATAATATCCATTTCCATTGATTGTGAAAGAACTATTTCTTAAATTGTTGTCATCAACACTTAAAGGTGTTTTTGCATTCAAATCTCTAACAAACACATAACTGACATAATTGTTGTTTATTTTGTTAAGCATATTTAACTCAACAAAGTTTTCAATATAATAAATCTTATTGTTTGCTGTTAACGATTTTTGATTTTCTAAAGCTAGATAATAATAGCCATAGTTGTAAGAATTATCTCTCTTAAAGAAATCACTTCCAAATATTTGTTCATTATTAAAAGCTTGTTGCGTTGACCAAACATTAACCCCACTTCCAGCAACAAATTTATCAGTTGTTCTGCTTAAATCATAAATGTGAAGCATTTGATTGTTTGAACTATTATAGACAACTCTTCCAACACTTAAATTTTTAGAATAAACATCAACATAAGAAATTAGCCCTTTAACATAATTTGTTGATGAATATTTGTTTTCTCCAACAACTCCACCAATCTTGCTGGTTTCACTTGTTAAAACATCAAGTTTACCCATAGAATAAACATAACTTAACTTAAACTCATTCTTTCCAACAAGCCCTCCAACAGAGCTATTTTGAACTGTGTTCAAAACATAGAAATTCTCAAAGTTTTCACTTGTTGCAGTAACAGCGGTGTATCGATAATAACTTGCAAAATAAGTTTTTTCATAATATGTTAAACTATCATCAAACTCTGCTGATTTAACATAAGAACCATCAAAAATATAATAATTCATATAGTTTTCACTTGTTGCCTCAACTTCACTATACTCGCAATATGCTGGATAGTATTCTTTTTCATAATAAGTTAAGCCGCTATCAAAAGCACTTATCTTTTTATAATTATCAAGCTTGATATCTGCATAACTCCAACAATTATTTATTGTTTTGTTGTTAATTCCAACCAAAGCTCCAACATTTATATTGCTATTGTTAACATATATTGTTAATATATTGCTATCACTTTCACCAAATTGTTTGTTTGGCAAATCTTTGCCCAAAGTTTGTATTGCCTGCTCATCGGCATTTAGAACTATATTGTTTTCATATTGTGGCAACTGCCCTGCAATACAATTTGTTATAATTCCAAAGTTTTCGTTCGCCAAAAGTCCAAAATCACTTTCTGCCAATATGTCTTTGCTAGACAAAACTTGAATGCCTGAAATCATAACAGTTTTTGGAACAACATCGAAAAGCGCACAGCCGTTTGTGGTTATAGTATGCCCCATTCCAATTATTTGCAAGTTTGTTTTATCACTTAAAGTTAATGTATTAAAAATAAAAGCATCTTCACTTAAAATGTATGTTGCAAATTTATCAAAACTTTCTAGTTCATCAATTTCAAACAAAGTTTTAAACTCTACTGATTTTTCACTAAATCCAGCAATCCTTGGCAATATTAAAATGCCATTTTCATCATCAACATAAGCTTGAACAAAATTTGAAAACATTGTTTTTGTTAAATCACTTGCCAAAATATTTAAACTTGAAGAATAATCATCTTGCAAAACGCCTGTAAAATCAGAACTATAATAGCTGTTTGAAATTGCATTACTTTTAGCTTTTGCAACCAGTGCCCCAACAAAAGAGTTTTGTATCGTTTCTGTTGTTCCACTTTGCGTGTCAATATATTGATATTCCACAAAATTTGGTTCAAAAATTGCACCTAAACTTAAACAGTATTTTAATGATTGCGATGTTTGGGCAACAATTCCTCCAATATAAGATAAACAATCCGCCGTTTGAACTCCGCTATAATCATTTAAAAGCACTCCATAGTTTATTGCATTTGAAATGTTTATGTCGCTATATCCACAAATTCCACCTATATAAGCTTGTTTAACATCATAAACACCTATGTTTGCTATATTTTGAGAATTTGATAAAGCCAACTTGTTTTCATTTTGTGTTTTGGTGCCGTTTAATAAGGTATAAATTCCTCCAAACAATCCACCAACATAAGTTGTTTGATTTGCTAAAGCTTGTGAACGAACAACAATTTCACCATTTGTTTCGTTGTTTTGTATGATATTAACAAAATTTTCAACTGATGGAATTGGAGCTTTTGCGTTTAAGTTAACAATTCCAGAAATTCCTCCAACATAGCTGTTTGAAACTATATTTTCTGTTGTTATGTTTATGTTTGCAATATTGCCGTTTAAATCACTTCCAAGTTTTATGTATGGTGCATTTCTTATGTTGTTTATTGTTGTGTTATAGCTTCCAACAATTCCTCCAACATAAGCTGTTTGAGCATTTTTCACAACTATACTTTTGTTTCCACCAACAGAAACATCAGAAATTGTTGCCACATTTGAATAACCAACAGCTCCTCCAACATAAGCTGTTTCTGAGCTTGAAAGAATTTTTAAACTTGAAACAGAGTTTATTGAATTTATAACACTCTTTTGTCCTGAGCAATTAACATACCCAACAACTCCTCCAGCATAAACTGTTTTTGGCGAATTTGTTGAATTTAACTCAATATCAGAACTTGCTTCAGTTTCAGAAATTTTGAAATAATTTCCATAAGCATATCCAATAACACCACCAACTGAAATTGTTGAATCGGCATCATTTTGTGTTATGTTTAGGTTAATTTGAGCATCTGTTAATTTTGAGTTAAGAATTGTGTCTGAACTTGATTGCCCAACAAGGCCTCCAACAATCAAACTTTTTGTGCTGTCATCTCTTATCTTATAATTATTATTTTCAACTATGATGTCAAAAACTTTAACATCATTATATATTGATTTTTCAGAGCTTCCAACAATTCCTCCCACTGCTTTAAAATTGCTTAATTCAAATTGAACATTTTCAAAGCTTACAGAGATGTTTTCAAATATAGAGCTTCTAGCTTTGCTCATCAGCATTCCCCAATATAAGTTTGAATCAAAATTTCCTGCTTCTGCTGTTTTTGATAAAATAGAGCTTTCTGAATTTATAACAAAATCAATATTAGATAGTGACAAGCTGTTAACAGATGCTCCAAAAAATGGAATTAAACTTTCACTGTTTGTTTTTATCTCAATCAAAGCATTATCACCCTTTTGAGTGTAACCAACCATAACTCCACTTGGCCCATCATATTTATATAAATAATCGAACCAATCATATAGAGTTTTTGATGTTCCATCAATTTCAATTAGCTCATCTGAAGTGAAGTCAAACACAATAGGAACAATATTTCCGCTTCCGTCATAATCACATTGAATTGAATATTTCCCTCTTATATCGCTCTTAACATAAGTTAAATAATCTTCAACTGTTTTTATGACATTAACTTCTTTCACATTTCCTACAAGAAGTTTTGGGAATATGAATTTTTCTTGCGTTTTGTCATAATCCCAAATCACATCTGTGTCAGAAGTTCCAAATGCACTAAATGCTGTTTCTTTTGCTTGATCAATCCAAACAAAACTAGCCAAACTATCATATTCTAAATCATTTTTAAATTGACCGTCATAAAGAGCAGAATTTTCCACCCCACCAACAAGAGCTGTGCTGGAGTTTAGATTTATGGTTGAAACTGCTTGTGATGCTTTTTGTCCACCAATTTGAACAAAATGAATATTTGATGATGAATAATTTGCTTTTCCAATAACATATCCCAATTTCCCATTCAAAGAATCACTTATTTCAACGCTTCCTGGGAACACTGCAATATGTCCTTTTTCGGTTTCTGGCGCTTTTATAATATTTATAACAGCAGTTGATAATCCAACCAAACCACCAGCATATTTATTTGCCATAACTTGCCCAGTTGTGTAAACTCCATACAAAAATGCTGATTGATATAGAGAATCTCCATTGCTTAAAACATTATCTAAAATATCGTAATTTATATTAACATTTTCTATATTATTCAAATTTTTTGGAAGCAAGTGTGTGGCAATTCCAATAACTCCACCCGCAATTTCACTTGAACTGTTTTGAACATTAACTCTTGAATAAGAATATTTTATTCCACCAGACAAATCATCAGTCTTTGAATTAGAACCAATATTAAGTCCAACCAATCCACCTATTGCTTTTGCTTCTCCCGTGAACAAATTATTTGTTCCAGTTTGAGAATTAACATTTTTGTTAACACTAAAAGCTTTGTCACTAGCGATTTGAGCATCATCATCTAAAGCTATGTATGAATAAATTATCAAACCTCTGTTATCCCCAACAAGCCCTCCAGCAATCAATGTTGATTGAAGCTCTTGCCCTGATTCACTTTCATTTAAAATAAATCTACAATATGAAATTGCTGTTGACCCTGAAACACAACCAAAAAGTCCACCAACAATTTCTGCTTTTATCAAAAAGTTGCCCAAAACTTCACAATTAACAACTTTTGGTTCATCATAGGCTTTAACATATTCTCCTAAATTAACAACACCAGCAATTCCACCAGCATAAGATTGTTTTTCAACATCAGCTTTGTTTGTTATTTTTCCATTCCATAAGCTTATGCTATCGTTTATTGGAACATCATAACTTGCCTCAACTGAAATGCTTGAAGTTAAGTTGCTCATATTAGAAAACTCACCTTCAGCATAACCAACAATTCCTCCAACAATGTGAGCACCAACAATTGATGCTGAAGAACTGCTTGAAACTGTTATTGTGTTTATGTAAGAATTGATTAAATGTCCACAAAGTCCACCAACAACATCTGTCATTGTTGCGTTAAATGCTATTATGTCTAGTGTTAAGTTTGATATAACAGCATTTTCAATTTCAGCAAAAAATCCAAGATATTTAACACTTTCACTTTCTTCTTGCTGTGTTGTCTCAACAATAATTTTTATGTTGTTAAAAGTCATTCCATTACCTTGCATATTGCCCATAAATTTAAGCGTTGTGGAATCAACTCCATTTATTGTTGACATATTTTGATTAAAGTTAACATCAGAAACAATTCTTGTGTATGAAGAACTGCCTTTTTCACTTGAATCTGTTATTGAAATATTTGAAAAACTGCTTGGATTATAAACTATTCTAGGGTTTTCTTTAACCCCAAAGTTTGTGTTGTTATAAACAAGAACATTGTCAGCTTCATCAAACAAAACTTCTCTTCGGCTGTAGGCAATATTGTTTGCTTCAATAAGTGATGGTGCTTCAAAAAGATTGTTATTTATGCCCAATTCATCATCTAATTTCAAACGCCATATTCCTCTGTTGTCATCACCAAAAACAAAACCTAAGATTTTTTCTTTTTGAACACATAATATTGTTCTATCAAGCCCAACTGCTGGGTCAACAAGGCTTTCAGAAACTGCATTGTCAATCAAATAATAACAACTGTTTATTGTTCCATAATTATTTATATTTCGCTCTCCATCAATTCCCACAAACACACCATTATTTGATTTTTCATCTTTTATGGCACAAGTTGAATATGAATATTTTATTGTTGCATTTTCTGAGTTTTTATAAACAAAACCCCCAACAAAAACGCTGTCTAAATAAATATTTGCATAACAATTTTCTATTGTTCCATTGTTTGTGTTAACAAAACCTCCAACTGAAGCTCCAGAATAAATTTTGTTTTTATTTCTTCTAACAAAATTTCCATCTATATACTCAACCTCATCCAAAACGCCATTTGTTCCAGCCTCTATATCTTGTTTTTCACTTTCAACAAAACTTGTGTTAATCTTTCCGCTATTTATAGCAACAAGTCCACCAGTTAAAATGTTTGAATCATCTGCTGATGTGACAAAAGACGTGTTGATTAAATCTGAATTTTTAAAGTAACTTGCCGAAATAATACCAGAGTTATTTGAGGTAAGTCCACCCATTTTTCCAACTCCAATAATTGTGAAGCCACAAATTCCTATAAGATTGTCAACAACTCCATCATTGTTGGTATCAACATCATTTCTGCCTTTGTTTTCTGTTGTAACAACATTTTCAAGCCTACCAAACCTGCTGTTTGTTATAAATCCACTATTTGTTCCAGCTAGGCCTCCAATGTTTATGCCACCAGCTGAAGAAGCTTGAGATTTTATAAATATTTTTGTTGTGTTTTGAGTGCTTTCTAAAATGGCTTGAACATCATCGCCATATTCACTATAATCCGCACTTTCTGCTATGGTTAAATCTTTGTTTGAAATAACTTCACAGTTATAGATTATTCCTCCATTGTTTTGTCCAGCCAAAAATCCAAAGTTGGCACTTGTTTTGTCACCCAAATCAATTATCATATCTTGATTTATTTCAATAACAATGTTTGTCAGCCTTGTTAATTCGGTTCTGTTTGTGACTGAACTTTGATAAGTTGAAATTGTTTCAAACAATCCAATATTTGTCACATTTTCTGAAACATTAAAGCTGTTAATAGTTAACTTATAACCATTTCCGTCCAAACTTCCAATATTTGTTGTTAGAGGCACCCAATCATTTAACTCTAAATTTGATGTTAAAATATAATGACCATTTTCTTGCATATCTCTTAGTTCATCAACAGTTCCCACAGGAATTGGCAACTCTTCTTCTGAATCATTAACAAATTGTATTGCAAAGTCGCTGAAATAATCTCCGCTTGAAATTTGTAAAAAGTCTTCTGTTATGCTATCTTTTTGAAGCAAAAGCTCATAAGATGTTCCATCGCCAGATAATTTATAACCTTTGTGCAAGTTTGCGCTCAACAGAATTTCAACTTCTGCTCTGCCTCGTATTGATAAGGCATCATTGTCAACCATCAAGAAGAAATAGGAATAAGTTCCAAGAATTAAATTTGTGCCAGAATAAGTCCAAATTGTTCCATTTTGTGAATGTGCTTGAGTTCCATAAGCATTGAGTTCTTTGATTTTGTCAATCATCTTTTTAGTTATTTGAGCATAGGCATATTCATCAAACTCAGCTCCAAAACTATTTGCCAAACTTCTTGCTTTTTCAATATTGTTTGATGTTTCACTGTTTGCATCAAATTCACCAAATTGAGTTGTAAAGATAAGCCTTAATGGCTTGTAACCCTCTTGAATATTTATGGTGTAAGTTGGCTTAAAGCTTTCTGAGCTAACTCCACTAGCCAACGTGTAAGAATAACTTCCTTCTGTTCCACTTCGAGTGTAATAAGTTTTGTTTGCAACATATTTTGTGGCTTTTATGTATTCTTCTCCATCCAAGATATAATAACTATAATCAACATTTTCAACATTTAAACTTTCGATTAAATAATCAACCAAATAAAGTTTTAAAACATAATATGTTATAACATTTTTTGAATTAACTGTGGCAGTTAATGTCATATATCCATTTACGCTTGTTATAGCTGCATCAACTCCAGCATAGATGCTTATTGTTTCAAAATAGTTTGGATTTGTTTGAGTTGAAGCTAGCATTCCATTATCGCCCAAAATGGTGCCTTCTGTGTTTAAGTAAATGCCTTCTCCACCATCTAATGAAACATCAACATAAGAATCTTGCAAAACACCAAAAATATTTAAGTTTAGTTTTGTTCCTTTTGCAAGAACCACACCATCAGTTAGTTTTGCATAATCTTCAACAATTTCCATTTTAACCCAAGGGGCAAAAATTGTATAAAGATCTTTTGTTGCTGTTAACACTGGACTTGGATTCCCATTTTTATAAATTGAAACAACAACCGTAAATTCTGTGTTTGATGGCAAAGAAACTGATGTTAATGTGCTAACATAAAACACCCCATTTGCTTTTGAGTCGTTAAAAACTATCAAAGAATTCCCTATGTGTTGTGAATAATCTGCATTGTTATAATCAAAAACAAGCTTGCCTTCATCGTTTATGATATATCTATCAAAAGACATTGTTTGAGAGTTTGAATAACCTTCAATTTTTATATAATCAAAATCAGCAAAGCTTTCTGTAACACTTATTTTAAGCATACCAAATGAGCCACTTGCAATTTTGTCTGTTCCATCTTCAAAACCTAATTCTTTATAATCATCTAAATATGTTGTTAGATTTAAAAAGTGTATGATATCTAAACTATGAGCTTCTGATGGTATCCAACTTATGCTTAAACTATCTTCTTTTGTTGTTCCATCTTTGTTTTCAACCAAAACAAACCAATCTTCAATTTCTTCTTGAGTCATTCTTTGATAAGGCTTGTGTTCAATATAAAATTTCATTTCAAAAATATCATATTTTTTCTCTTCTGTTGCCTCTTTTTCTATAATTTGTGAAATATAATTTATTGTTTCACCATCGTGTTCTAAACAATTTTGAGCTTTGTTAACATTCCATTTAACAAGTTCATAATAGGTTTTTGTTTCATCAAAAACATCACTTTCTAAAATTTCTAAATAGCTCCCATCACTATTTCTAACAAAAAGACCAACATAATTTTCACTTGTTACATCTTCTTTTATTCTATATTGATAAATTTCTAAGTCTTCCACATCAAATTCAGCAATATTATCTGACTCAACACTTAAAACAATTTCTAACTTCAATCTGTTTTCAGTTTTTGTTTTTATTTCATTTAAATCAATATTTACAACACCTTCATAAACTTTTGCAGTGATTGTTTTTGGTTCTATTTGTGCTGAAATTGCATTGTTTAAAAGTAACACGCTGTTTATCTTTTGATTTGAATCATTATAAAAGCTTACCACAACAAAAGGAACTGCTGTGATTAAAGTTTGTTCATCCACATTTAAATTGCCATAAAAGATTATGCTGTTTGATTGGTTAAAATAATAATAAAGTTCATTTCCATTCCAAGAAATATGATTAACATCTATAAGGCTTACTGATTCTGTTGTTAATTTTAATCCTAAACTATCATCATAACTTTGACTACTGTTTGTGTTAAAAGAAACATAAGCAGTGTTCACTCCACCTTTTTGAACATAAATTATTTCAGGAAGGTCAAAACTCTTAAATCCTCCAACCACAAATATTTGAAAGGTATTTAAAATGGCTGTGTTCTTCCTGCTTGAAATAGTTATTTTTGCTAGTCCTGTTCCACTAAAGTGCAAAACAAATCTGTCTAGTGAATTTTCATTACCTATTTCAAAACTAACACTCGTGTTGTCTGTTTTTAATTCTAATTCCGCATAATTGTTTATGCTTTCTAAACTTATTAAATCACTAAGTTTAAGTGAAAAATTACTATCTGTTAATTGATCTAAAAAAACAACAATTTTCCCTTCATCATATTTTACATATTTTGGAAGAGGATTTTCTTCTTCGTTTTCATCACTTAAAAACTCATCAATAACAATTTGCCCAATTGATGTGTTATAGAAATTTAGGTTATCAATAACAATTATTGGATATTTGTTGTTAACGCCTTCTATAACTTTCCAGTCAGCCACACCCCAATTAACATAAGAATATTGCGACACAGCGCTATTCATAACCTGCATTTCAGCACTGTTTCTGGCATTTATATAAGCGCTATAATTTGTGCTTTCTATAACACTATTGTCTTGATAATAACAATTTGAACAATAATTTTTATTGCCAATCATATTAGCAAAAGGAACGCCAGAAATATTTCCGCCATTAAACACAGAATAACAATAAATAACAAATCCATTATCATTGCCACTATAATCAAACTGACCTATAAACTGACCAATATTATTTGAAATGTTTGTCATATTAACAATGGCATAAGAGTTTGATATAGAATTGTTTAGATTGTCACTTAAACACCCAACAAATCCACCAGCAGTGTTAGTGATTATATAATATTCTGTTACATTTTCAGAATTTACACCTGCCACTACATCATAAGAACCTACTTCAGCATTATAAGAATAATAAGTTTGGTTTTCATCATAACTTGTGGCTCTTTCAAAAATTTTGTTTAAGCCAACAGAAACATTTGCAAATGACTTTAAAATTTCTGTATTGTTAGCATAACCAACAAGTCCTCCAACATAGTTTTGGGCACAAATATCTCCATAAAACTTGCTGCCACCTTGCAAACTTTCCCCATATAAAACTAATTCATAATTTTGATAATATGAAGTTACATAACAATTTGTTATTTGACCTGTCATTTGCCCAACAAGTCCTCCAACATAATCACTAGCATAAATTGAAGTTTTTTCATCTAAGCCATTGTTATAAAACTCACACAAAACATAAGTTAAGTTCCCATTTTGTTTTCCAACAGCACCACCAACATAATTTTTTGCTTTAATTTGTGGAGCAACTGAAACATTTTGAATTCCTCCATAGCTTTCACCACAAATTCCTCCAACATTATCGCAGTTTATTGCATTTATGTTTGCTTGAACTTCAATTGATGTTCCTATGATATTGCTATTATCTGTTTTTAACTTACCAGCAATCACTCCGCTGTTTTGCCCAACAAGTCCACCAATTTTTGTTCCTTCCCAAGTTCCAAAACCCTCTATTGTTATGTTAGATTTATAAAGAGTTATCAAACTAGCTTCTGTTGAGATTTTTCCACTGTTTTGTCCAACAAACCCACCAACATTTATATTATTAACACTTTCACTCAAAGTTAATTTAAGATTTATAGAACCATAACAATTCTTTATTTTTCCACTGTTTTGCCCAATAAGTCCACCAACACTTATATTTTGACTATTATAATAAGTTAATTCTATCAAATCGTTTAAATATTTTGGACTTATCATAACATTTTCAATTATTCCATGGTTTATACAAGCTATCAATCCAAAATTAGATGTCAAGTCATATTCAAAGCCATCATAATAGAAATTGATATTTTTAACTCTCACTCCAGCCATAATTTCGTTTATAAAATTTGTGTTAAGCCCATTTATTGAATATTTTCCATTTTTTGAATAATAAGAAATATTATTGTTGAAAGAATCTCCATCTTCCACTTTTTTATAATATTCTAAAACAAAATAATTTGAAAAATTATTCTCAGTCACTTCGCCTTCAGCACACACTGTGTATGCTTCTGTTATGCTACTATATGAATAATATGTTTCATCTTCATCATATTCTGCCCCATGAACATAATTTAAAGTTTTTGTATAATAATTTTTATAATTTTCTCCAGTTACATTCAAAACTTTTGAATAAGGGTTTGATATCAAGTTGTTTTGCAGATTGTTTTCGCCATTCCAGTTTTGCAGTGTTATATCATTCATCAAAACAAAATATGAATTTTGCTTCCCGCTTAAAAACATCTTTTCTAAGTCATTTTGATTTCTTATTTGATAAGGGTTGTCTTCTGTTCCATAAACAAAATTTACGCTAATAGTTTTCATTAGGGCTGCATTTTCTAAAATGTTTTTGTAATATTCTTCAGTCTTGTTTGTTTCATTAACCAAATAGCTTGGCAAAACTTTTATATAATAATTCACATCCGTTGAAATACTTTCGTTATTATATTTAACAGACAAAACACCATTGTGCTTTTCAAATGTTAATGGTGAATTTTGATTGAACCTTTCTATCATTCCATCAAAAACTTCATCATAAACAGCAAGACAATTAACTGTTGTGTTTAAACGGGTGTAAACAATAAATGTTAAGTTTTTATCAAAAACATTACTTGGAGAAAATCCCGCCATTTCAATTTTTGCTGAAGAATAATTGCTATTTGAAAAATCTTCGATATTTATTTCTGTGACATTCAAATTAAAATCTTGCATCAATGTTGGCTTAACACATTCAACATTGAACCAAACAGGATAAACTGTGTCAAACTCATTAACACTAAACATTACTGTAAGAATTTCCAACTGTAAAATTTCATCACTTGTTTGAGGTTTTATTTTCAAACCAACAAGTTCTTCTTTCTCTTTTATCTCTTCAACAATCCAGCCTTTTTCTAAAGCTTCTGCCAAACTTGCTTCTTCACCATTAAAAGTTAGTGCATATTTTAATTCATATTTTAATCCGCTTTGAGTTCTTTTTGTTATGGTTGGAACAAAACTCTGTGTGCCAATTCCACTTTCTTGGTTGTAAGCACTTAAATAACTATTGTCAAAAATTTCAAAATTTTTGTTGCTTAAATTTTCACCAAAACCACCGATTTTAACATAAGTTGCAACTTTTATGGTTATATTTTTATGTTTTTCTTCAATTTTATCTTCGTTATAAACATAATATTTAACATCAACAACAATTTGTTCAAATGTGCTTTCATCATCAATATCTTCCACTTCATTAACTGAAGAGGTTGCAAAAGTTAATATTTTTTGTTTGCTGTCATATTTTATATTTTTGTTAACCAAATTTTTATAAGATACTTCTTCATTGTCAAGAACATTATATGTTATTGAAACTGTGGCATTTTTTGATGTTTTTAAAGTGGCATTAAACTGTGCTCCAGATTGAATATAAACAACAAAACCATCTGTGTTCCTTACATAAAAACTATTATAATTTTCTTCATTAACTTCCGCTCCCGCAACCTCAGAATATGTGTTATCATTAAGTTTTCTATAATAAGTTAGCTCACCATTAAATACACTTGCTCTAATGTAATCATATTCTATTTTGCCAATTTCAATTTGTTTTTCTATCTCTAGGTATGTTAAATTTTCATCATTTATGTTAACAACATTTATGTTAATTGAAACAACTTTTAATGTGCTTTTTTCAACAAGAGAAATTGCAGCAGTTCCAACCTCTATGGTTTGAAATTGTATGAATATGGATTTTAAATTTTCTTCCGATTGAAAAACTTTGATTATTTCAACTGAATTTTCATTGTTTGATGTTATTTGAAACAAATTTAAATTAACATTTGTTTCAGCGGTTAAAGTTAATGTGCACAACTTGTTTCTTTCTAAGATTACATCTTTTTCAGACTCTTCAGATAATTTTAAATTTAACACACTTTGAAAAACATTGCAGTTAACATCAATTTCAAAAGGAACCAACCCATCTCCATAGTTAAACAAAATTTTCATACCAAAAGAAGATAAGTTTTTAACCGCATCATCTTCAAGTAAATCATCGCTGTATGATATGTATATTTTTTTCTTAATATCAAATTCTGTTCCAAAGTAAGAATTTGTTTCATTATCAAAAGTTGAAAATGAAGCTTTTGAATCTTCAATATAAACTGTTATATACTCTTTAAAACTATCAACACTTATTGCACCACTATTTTTGTCAACTCCAGAATCTAAAATCAGCCTAAATTTGTTACTCAAAACATAAGTTGGATTTATTTCAACAACATCAAAAACTGTTCCTTTATATTTACTGCTCTCAAAAATGTCTAAATTTAGTTTGCTTTCAGTTTCATCATTTATTGAAAATTCAAAAATCTCATCACTTTGTTCAATTTCTGTAAAAGTTTGAGCTTTTATAAAAGCACTCTTAACGATTGTTTTTATCTCTACCTTTATGTAAACATCTTTCTCTAAATATCTAACACCACCATAAACAAGATAGGTGCGAACTTTTAAATATGTGACTCCTTCTTTTATTGGAGTTATTAAAAATTCTCCTAATTTAGCTTTTCCATTTTCATCAAAAGTTTTATCAACACTAACAACCCCTTGAGGAGAAGCATCTTCGTTTAAAATTTCATACTCATAGTTATTGTCGGCGCCAACGCTCAATGTTAAAACTCTTTGAACTGATTCAAATGAGCCTTCAACAAAGTTTGAAATTATAACCAAGTCATTGGCTTCTTCTATCACCTCTTCGGTTGTTTCATAACAAGTTAACTCTTCCGTTCCATTTTTAACTTTTATGTCAGCAGTCTCAAAATTATTGTAAATTATAATTGAAAAAGTTTTTGGCTCAACGCTATCTCTAGAACTTTTGGCAACAATTTCAACAGGTCCCAAGCTTACTTCATTGTGAGAATAAACTGTTAAAATATGCCCATCTTTTATAACCCCACAACTTAAATTAACATCTCTTCCATCCTTAAAACAAAAATTTAAACTCTCATCATTTGATGTTATTGGCAAAACTTTTATGCCAGCAATTTCTCTTAAATCAATGGTTGAGCCTTTTGAAACAGCACATTTAACATCGTCCACAATAATTTGGCTTATTGGTTCAATAACATTTATCTCTATTCCTTCACTTGAAATGGCTGTGTTATCTGAACTCTTTATATACATTGTTGTTGTTCCAGGAAAGGCTGCATAAATTTTGATTTTGGCATTATTCCCATCATACTCAAAATCTCCTGCTGAAGCAATTTTAGGGTTGTCGAAAACAACTTCCAAGTTCTTGGAAATATTTTTGTCTTTGGCTCCTTCAATAGTTACAGACAGCTCTTTAAAATATGGTTCCTTTTCATTTTCTTGAACCTCTAGGCTTTGAGCCTCTGTTGAATTTAAATATAAAGTGATGCTGCTTTCAGCATCAACCACTATTTTCATATTTTTGTAAATATCACCACATCCAGCAAAACCAAAAAGTGATATAACAAAAAATAGAAAAACAAAACAAAAACTTTTTCTTAAAACTGCTCCCATTTTTTCCCCTTAGAACATATTTTTTGCATAGATTATATTTTTATTTATAATCACGCTATTATTCTACATATTATATTTTATATAATATGAGGGTCATAAGTCAACCAAAAACAGACACTTAATTAGACTTTTTTAATGCTTTGTTGCAAAATTTTGCTATATTGCCTTGTTTTTTATTCAGTAAAAAATAAATATTAACATACAAAAATTTTTATTTTTATTCCATTGACACTTATTTTTAAATATGTTAGAATTAAGCGATTAAAACATATAGGAGAAAAATATGGCAAGAAAATCATTATATGAAAATGTTGAAGTGCTTTGGAAGGACCGTAAGCGTTGGTGTGGACTTCCTTGGTCTTTTACTAGATACCAACTCATAAAAAAACCAGGGACTTGGATAAAACTTATTAGTGATATTGGGCTTTTCCACTCAGAGTTTGAAGAAATAAACTTATTCCGTATTGAAGACATAACAGTTTATCAATCTTTTTCAAACAAGTTTTGGGGAACTGGAACAATAACAATTTATTCAAAAGATAAATCAACACCACAATTTAACCTTGTTAGAGTTAAAGACCCATATAGAGTTAGAAATATCATAATCGAATATCTAGAAGAAGACAGAAGCACAAGAAATATGACCGTAAGCGAAGCTCATATATAAGCAAAAAACACCTCTTTTGGGGTGTTTTTTATATTTTTTGTAATTAAAAAAACATATTGAGTAAGTCAATATGTTTTATTTTTAAAAATCAAATTTTAGTTCTTTATATCCAAAACTTTCATCGATATAACACCGCTGTTGATTGATTGATATGAAACAACATCACCAACTTTTGCTCCCATCAAAGCTTTTCCTGCAGGGCTTTCATTTGATAAAAGACCATTTAATGGGTCACTTTCTGTTGAACCAACAATTTTATATACAACTTCTTCATCAAAAGTTAAATCTTTTATTTTAACAGAACAACCAACAGACACTTTGCTGATATCAACTTTTCCACTAATAACTTTTGCTTTTTTGATTTTTTCTTCAAGTTCACTGATTTCATTTTCTGTTACTGTTTGTTCATCTTTTGCCGCAGAATATTCACTGTTTTCACTTAAGTCACCATAACTTCTTGCAACAGCAATCTTTTGTGAAACCTCTGACCTCTTAACATTTTTTAAATAGTCTAGTCTATCTTGTAATTGTTTATATCCGTCCTTTGTTACCCAAACAACGCCTTCAAGATTTTCTGCTTCATTTTTTTTAGCCATTTGTTTAATCTCCTTATTATAAAATATCACGCACCCAACAAGGTTGTTGGGTGCTGTCTGTATGCCAACTATTATAACGAAAATAAAAAATCTTGTCAAGAAATTTTTAAAAACTTTTTGCCAAAATTTTTTATATAATTATATTATATTCGTTTATGTATAAATTATTTCTGTTTTTTATCTTTTAAGTGCCTTAGCTTATAAACAAATCCACTTTTTATTTTAACAACACCAAAGGGGCAAAGTTCTTGACAGCAATAGCATCTAATGCACTTCATATAATCAACATGTGCATACCTCCTCCCCTTTTTGTCAGTTTTTATTTCTATAGCTTTTTTAGGGCAGTGAAGTGCACACTTTCCACACCCTTTACATTTTTTGCAAGGTATAACCGGCCTTTGCGTCATCCACCTATTCACTAACTTTTGCAAAAACTTTGGCAAAGCACTAGCAAAAGGTGTGAAATTGTTTGGTTTTATGCTTTTATAATCTTTAAAGATGAAATTATTTATATCTTCACCCAAAATTTGAACATCAAAATTTTCATTAACATAGCCGTGAACTTGCCCTCTAACCATTGTTGGAATATCTTTTGGCTCAACATTCATAATCTTACATCCAACAATATCCATCGCCACTGGATTTTCACTTGCCATAATAAGGCCTATTTTTTTAGGTGTTCCATGGGTAGGCCCCTCCCCTTCCATTCCAACAATAGCATCAGAGATATGAAGGCATAATTTTTTGCCATAATATTTGTGTATATCATATATGTTATCACTAAAATTATCTAACCCCTGAAACCTTGCATGATACTCAACTTTTAAAAGCCCTGGGATTGCTCCAAACATATTTTTAACTGCATTTGATATACCCGCATACCCATGTGTTTTAAGCTTACATAAATTGAATATAA
>Ga0247611_10003968_pt1 | contig 21167 bp, 16 predicted proteins | sample 177DNAGHGhighgp2_FD_192422 | JGI IMG/M metagenome (GOLD analysis project Ga0247611, IMG submission 192422) | Sheep rumen microbial communities from Palmerston North, Manawatu-Wanganui, New Zealand - 1770 DNA GHGhigh gp2 | ecosystem: Host-associated > Mammals > Digestive system > Stomach > Rumen...
TGTAGAATATCTTGTAGGCTTTGAATACTTCTCTCAATATTCACTACAAATTTGAGCTTTAGCAGCTTGAATAGCAAAATCAGATAAATTAACAGCATCGGTTCTCATATAAGTTATGAGTCACGCTTCATAGAGTTTCTGTGCAACTTGCATAGTTCTAGCAACAGAGAATCAAAGCTTTCTACTTGCTTCCTGTTGTAGAGTAGATGTTGTAAATGGTGCAGAAGGCGACTTCTTTCAAGGTTTTACCTCAATATCTGAAATAGTATATGTGGCTCAAATAAGGCTTTGTAAAAAAGCGCTTGCTTCTTTTTCATTCTTTAATTGTTTGTTTAATTCTCAATTAACAATTTTATTTTCTTTTGTTAAGAAATCTCAAGTAATTTTAAATGAAGAATTAGAATCAAATGCTTGTATTTCTCTTTCTCTCTCAACAATTAATTTTACGGCAACAGACTGAACTCTTCATGCAGAAAGTCCAGTTTTAATTTTTCTCCATAAAACAGGAGAAAGTTCAAATCAAACCAATCTATCAAGAACTCTTCTAGCTTGTTGAGCATTAACTAAACTTAAATCAATAGTTCTTGGATTTTTAATAGCATTCTCAATAGCTGTTTTTGTAATCTCATGAAAAACTATTCTTGGTGTTGTTTTAATGTCGAGTTTTAGTTGGTTGGCTAAATGCCATCCTATTGCTTCTCCTTCACGGTCCTCATCGGTTGCGATCCATGTTTTTTCAGCAGAATCTGAAAGTCTTTTTAATTCAGAAAGTACTCTTTTTTTATCAGGAGAAACCACATATTTTGGAGTAAATCAATGTTCAATATCTATCCCAATCTCTTTTGTAGGGAGATCAACAGTATGTCAGTACGAGGCTTTGACTTCATAATCAGGGCCTAAAAACTTCTTTATAGTTTGAGATTTTGCGGGAGACTCAACAATAACAAGATTTTTTGGCATTTTTTAATTTTTAATAAAACTGTTATTTTTTCCTTCGTTTACTTTGTATAGGGAAATTATCTAAGACTTCAAGAAAAAATAAAAAAGGCTCACCATAGAGGTAAAACCTTAATTAAGGTTATCCAATTCAGGGCTTGAGGGAATTGAACCCCCGACGCGGAGCTTTGGAGACTCCCGCTCTACCACTGAGCTAAAGCCCTATCGCCCACGATTCCGATAACCGAAGAGTAGTATATTGTTTTCCCGTTTATTTTCAAGTAAACAATATTCCATACAGGGAAGGAGAGGATCGAACTCCCGACAGCGGTTCCGAAGACCGATGTGTTACCACTACACCACTCCCCCAAAATGTTAGTCCAATGAGCCTGGTTCTGTATTAGATACCATTTATCTAGAATTACTTATAGTAATCATTTGCACTTCCATCTCAAAGGATGATAAGCTTGCACCTGCTACGGTTTGCCCCTCATCAAGCCATCAGCTTGATTGAGTAGAGGTATGTAATAAAACAACCCTCATGTTTCACCTTTCTCTCAAATAAATTTGAGATAGTTTAATCTCTGTGGCACTTTCGTTTGCTTCCTAAGAAGATCCAATCTCCGTTAAAGATTAACATTTTTCTGGTGCCAGGACTTTCCTCACCTATTTTTTAATAAGCGTAGTATCTAGACTAACAAAGAGATTGTATATAAAAATACTTTTTTAAATCAACAAGAAATAAAAACTCTTGAATATAAAAGTTAAAATAATAAGCTGAATATGTTTATTTTTCTAAGTTTTTATTATGAAAAAAAATTTAACAGCAAAAATAATAACATTTATTATTTTGATAATTGCAGCAATTTCTCTAATTTTTGGTAGTTTTATTATGCTTTTGTGAAATACATGAGAAACTCCAGTACAACAAGAACCATATCAAGAAGAAATAGTAGTAGAAAATAACGAAGAAAATGTTTGAGAGGAAGTAGTAGTAGAAAATAATGAAGAAAATATTTGAGAAGAAGAGGTTGTAGCTAATGAAGAAGTTAATGAAATTAATGAATGAGAAGAAAATCTATAATTTATATTGTTAAATATGTCTAATGAAAAAATTTCTATTTTCCTCATTATTGTTCCGACTTGTTGGAGGTTTTCTTTGAATCGTAGCAGCAGGTAGTGATTTTTGAATAGAATTGGACCCAGATTGTTTGCTTCATTGAACATGTTCACTTTCTCCAACAGAAACCATAAAAATTAGACAGGATATGGAAAAAGAAGATAGAACAGACGCAATGGTTTTTGTTCAGGATGTCGTTTTATGAGCAACTTCATTTATTGGAACTGTTGTTACACTAGCACTTGTTATTTCTGGTTTAATGTACGTGTTCTCAGCAGCAGATTCATCTAAGAAATCAAGAGCAAGAGAAGGTATAAAATATTCTTTAATATGACTTGTCCTCGTTGTTACAGCACTGGTGGTAATAAGACTTGTCCAATTCTTAGCATGAGGAGGTTCAAGATAAAACTCTAAATAAAAATTTATCTCATATAATTACTAAATTTGTGGCAAATCAATTAATAGATGATGTATTAAATTCAACAGATATTGTTGATGTTGTAAGTAAATATGTACCATTAAAAAGGGCAGGTAGCAATTTTGTTTGATGCTGTCCTTTTCATAATGAAAAAACTCCATCTTTTGTTGTTTCTCCCACAAAACAGATTTTTAAATGCTTCGGTTGTTGAGAAGGTTGAAATGTTATTTCTTTTGTCCAAAAAATCGAAAGAATCGACTTTTGGGATGCTATAAAAGAACTAGCAAAAAATCAGCATATTGATCTAGAAAAATATGATATTAATATTAAAAAAGTTGCAGCAGATAGTGATGAAAAATGAAAACTCAAAAGGATGCATTCTTTAGCTCAAAACTACTTCAAAGAGCAACTATCAAAAAGTAAAACAGCAACGAAATATTTAATAGAAGAAAGACATATTCCACAACAATTAATAGAGCTTTTTTGAATTGGATATGCTCCAGATAAACATTATGAACTCATCCAATTACTTAGAGAAAAATGATTCACAGATAGTGATATTCTAGAATGATCTTTTGCCAAAAAAAATGCAAATAGTGAAATATATGGATTCTTCAGAAACAGAATAACTTTCCCAATTTACGATATTATGGGAAATATCGTTTGATATTCAGCAAGAGTAATAAATCCAGAAGACAAACCAAAATATCTAAATAGTGCAGAACATAAAGCATTTGAAAAATCAAAAATTCTTTACGGATTAAACTTTGCTAAAAATAATATAAAACAACACCAGAAAATAATCATAGTAGAAGGTCAAATGGATGTTTTGTGATTGGCAAGATTATGATTCCCAGTTTGAGTGGCTACATCTTGAACGGCTTTAACCGAAGAACATGTTAAATTATTAAAAAGATATACCGAAAATATCTATCTAATGTTTGATAATGATAATGCTTGAAATCAAGCAACACAAAGAGCATTAAAACTCTTTTATCAACAGAATATTTTTCCAAAAACAATCCATATTCCATCACAATGGAAAGATGCAGATAATCTAGCAAACGAAGAAAACGGAAAAACTATTTTTGAGCAATGTTTAAAAGAATCAAAAGACTGATTCGTAAGTAGTTATGAAGCACTTAGACAAACTTTTGATATGACGTCTCCAATAGATAAGCAAAAACTAATAAATATTATGTTTGAATTAATCCTTTCAGTAGATAGTCTTGCTATCCAAGAACACTATAAATGAGTTCTTGCTGAAAAATTAGGATTTGCATATGAGATTCTTAATGCTCAATTCAAAAAATTCAAATCAACAGATTGAAGATTACAAATCGTTCAACAAAGCCGTAGACAAGAAACTCAAAAGAAAGAAAATAAATTCCATTTGGAAAGAGAATATCTCTTTGTTGCTCTTTTCCGAAATGATAATATAAAAAATTATTTATGAGAGACAAAGTCAGCAAGTCTCATATCTTTTGCTAAACTTTTAACGAAAGCATATCCAGATTCACCATTGGCAAGCACATTTAATGCTACTTGTTCAGAAGAAGAGAGTAAAAAAATAGAGGAATTAACACTTCGATGGGATAAACAATTAGACGAAATAGCAACTCCAGAAAAGAAACATCAAGTAATTATCCAAACAATATTACCATATATCCAGAATGTCCTCCAACTCGCACTGAAAAGTCCAAATCTTTCAAACGATGAAAAAAAAGAACTCCTCCAAATAAGGAAGAGTTTATAAAGGTTTTATTTATTCTCATAAGAGTTCCTTCTTTATTTTTTTGCTATTCAAGAAAATCAGAGTGTCCATTTCCTCTGGAGTCCAGAAATGTTTTCAAAAGAGTTCTAGCTGATTCGAATGATGGAAAGGAACGATATATCTATTATTAAAAGAAGCATATTTTTTATTAAATTCCTCCATAAAGTTTCAGTTCTTAACAATTGATGACACTAAAAATACATCCTTATTTGTAAGTTGTAGATCATTTAACCATTTACAAAGGAATTCTACATAGAAACTAATACTCTCTAATACAAGATTTTTAGCAAGAGGATTTTTATCAATCTCTTCAGCAGATTTATACCAATATTTCACAATCTGATTATCCTTATACATCTGCATCAAATTATTTACTCAGAAATTGATACTTTCAATCTGTTTATAGAATCCATCTTCAATTGAAACAACCTTACAAGAATTATCTTTGATATAGAGGAGTAAGAAAGAATCTTTTTCCAAATTTCTTTTTAGAAAAGAAACAGTCTTATAGCTTTCAGGCCAAATATGGATATTACTTTGGTTAGAGACATCTCAGTAATATTTATTAAACTCAAGAAGGGTATTTCTGTTAATATAAACAAAATATAAACGGAAAAACAAATCTCCACTTTCTCAAACCAAGAATTTTTTTTGTTCTCAGTTTACATAAATAGAATCGATATTTGTGAATAATAATGTCTCTCTAGTTATAGTTTTCAGATAATCTAATCTATCATTAACTAATGCATCAAGATCTTCCATAGTAAAAGGTGTTTCTGCTTTTTTATAGATATCAAACCTAAAAAAATGGAATCTTGAATCATCCAACAAAAAATAATGATCATATTGTTGATAATTTAAGGAATCTGCAACAATCTTTGATAGTGGATCATACCTATCATATTGTTGCATTCCGAAATTATTCTTAAAATTAATTACACAAAATTTCGGATGCTTTATATCATATGCTTCATGCCAGAGATAAAACATCAAAAGTTTATATATTAAGTTATGTAAAATTTTTTAGATTATCAGTAATTTCTTAAAGCTTTTACTCTATCCTCAACGCTAGGATGTGTCTGGAAAAGATAAGAAATTTTGTTAAGTGGATTCTCAATAAACATAGAAGCCATTTGAGAATTATTTATTCCTACTTGAGAATGTCCAGATATTTTTTCTAGAGCAGAAATCATATCTAAATTATCTCATCTTAACTCAACACTTCAAGCATCTGCAAGGAACTCTCTTTTTCTTGATATACCAAGTCTAATAAGAGGGTAGCAAAGATATCCTAAAGCAAGTAATATCAATCAAATATAGAAAAGAACATCACCTCTACTTTTTGAACTACTAGATCTTCAATAATATGCAATTCTAAATAACCATTCTCCAATAAAAGTAATTCCTCAAATATAAAGTACAACAATGAGCATAAGTAAACAGTCTTTATTCATAATATGTGTTAACTCATGCCCAGCAACAGCCTCGATTTCAGCAGGAGTTAGTTTATCAATAAGCCCTCTTGTAAAAACAATCCAAGAATCCTTAGTCTTCCATCATAAAGCAAAAGCATTCATTCAAGGATCTTCCATAATCCCTATTTTAGGGGTAGGTAATCAACGAGAAATACATAAATTTTCAACAATATTATAAATCTGAGGATTATCTTTTCTTTGTAATTCTTTCGCTCAAGTATAAGAAAATACTAGTTTTCTTTGATAAATAAATGAAATAACTAACCAAATCAAAAGAATTGGAACTAATATAGCTAATACTGAAAAAGTATCTTGCATTGCAACTTCACTTACAGATGCATCTTGAAAGAAATAGAAAAATAAGAAAATGAAGACTCACAAAAGAACAGGAAAAAGAATTACCAATATAAGAGACTTCATTTTATTTTCTCTGATTCATGCTTGTAATCAGCTTACCATTGTCTTAATAGATTATAATATTGAAAATAATAATACAATTAGAACTCAACTTTTGGAGCTTTTTTAACTTCAGAAGCAGTTTCTTTATCAAGTTCAAAGAATTCTCATTTTTGGAACCCAAACATTCCAGCAATCATATTAGAAGGAAATGTTTCTAAAGAAGTATTATATTCTCTTGTTGTAGCATTAAAATATCTTCTTGCAGAAGCAATTTTATTTTCGATATCAGAAAGCTCACTTTGTAAAGACATAAAGTTTTGATTAGCTTTCAATTCAGGATATGATTCAGCCAAAGCAAAGATTGTTTTCAATGCACTAGTCAATTGATTGTTTGCATCAATCTTTCCTTCAACAGTATTAGAATTCATAAATCCTTGTCTTGCTGCAATAACTTGAGTTAAAGTATCTTTTTCATGTTTAGCATATCCTTTAACAGTACTTACCAAATTATCAACAAGATCAAATCTAAGTTGTAATTGTGTATCGATATCTGCAAACGCATTTTCTCTCTTGTTTCTTAATTTAATAAGGTTGTTGTACATTGCTACAAAAGAAATAATACAGATAGCAATAATACCTATTACAATTAAAGCTGTCATTTTCTATAAAATATTAGTAGATAAAATCTGTTTCAACAATTAATCTTATGTTTTTATGCCGTTTTGTCAAACAAAAAACGGACTAATCGACTTTTTTATCCATATATTCTTTCACAACTTCACTCATAGCTTCAACAAGAACATTGAATCTTTCGTTATCTTCAGAAAGATCTTTTTCAACTTGTTGTTTTTTATAAGAAAGAAATCCTTCTTTCATCATCATAAGTTTTCCTACTTGCTTTTTAGGAGAACTTACATTAGAAAATGGGAATTCTGTATCAAATTCGAGTTTAATGAGAATATCTCATTTAGAAAACATTTTATCAGAAAGACTATTCTGGTTCCAAGAAATTGTATTAATTTTATCCCAAGCAAAAATTTCAGTTTTATATTCCAATACTCAATCCCATAGAAAAAAAGTAATAGAATCTTTAGAAAGAATCAAACAATCTAAATAAAGATCCAAGAAATCAATAACCCATTTAGCAAAAAGTCATAATCCTATAACTCCAAATACCCATTTCCAATAGTCAGCAGGATTAGATTTATCTAAAAGTGCAAATCCGACATAAAGAAGAAAAAGAAGCGCAATCATTATAACCGCTTCCTTTACATAAACAATAGGGCTATGTCAAATTACCCGCTCAACATTTTTGGTATCAACATATTTTTTTATAAGTACATTCCTTAACATAGGTAGTAATTCTTAATAAAAGGATACCAACTAAAGATATTATTTCTTTTGAGCAGCTTCAATTCTCTTTTGTTTCTCTAAGTATTTTTCCATCATTCCTTTAATAGGTTTTTTTACAACTCTATCCTTGTTGAATACTGGATGACATTGATAACAAGTTTCAACCTTGATTGGTCCTTCAACAGTAGTGTTAACTTTGAAACTTGCTCCACAGATACAGTTTACTTCTACATCCTTGTAGTACTGAGCATGAATTCACTTTTTCATTATTACATTTAAGAAAGATAAATGCACTCCGAACGGAGTATAATATAAATATTTTCCGAGAAGTATCAAGTGATTTTAAAACTTATCCTTGAACTTTTCAATAGCTTCAGGGAGATGAATAACTTCATCATCATCAGCTCTTTTATTCCAATGTTCTTTTCAACATTTGCTACATTTAAACAAGATTCTTATCTCCCCATTCTTCATTTCATAAGCAATAGGGTACATTGCTCAATGGCATTCAGTTGCTCTATCTCAAGGGATATCTCAATCTACATGACACGAAGCAAAACAAAACGGACAATGATTTCTACAAGTCTTATTTGCTTTTGGAACCTCTCTTTTGCAATTTAAACAAACAAATGTCTCATTAATCGTTTTCATAATCGAGGGAGAAAACGAAATAAAAAAAGTTCCCTTATCTTTTCCTCTTGGGGTAGCTGGGGATCGAACCCAGGACCACCAGCTTAAAAGGCTGTTGCTCTACCGACTGAGCTACTACCCCACAATGAGAAAGAGATCAATAGGAACTTCTTTTCTAACGAGGGAAAATATAAATTTTTCCCCACTATTTTCAAGAGGATTTATTTCAAATTACATAAACCCTTTAAATTTTTTATAAAGTCTTGAATTGATCTTAACTTTTACTTGACTTCAGTCTTCAAGCTTAACCCATTTATTTATTAAGTTTACCTTAAACTGTCTCTTTCAAGCTCTCATTGAGTGAGATCTAGTTTGACCGGCTCTAGATTTTCTACCTGTAAAATAACATATTCTAGCCATGATTAATTATAACACAATAAAGATAAAAGGATAATCAACTATTCTGCAGCAGCAGTTCATTCAGCAGCAGGAGTTGCAGCGCTTTCTTCTCCAGAAGATTCTTCTTCATCTGATAATTCAACAACAGTAATAACTGGTTGTTCAGCATCATCAACAATTCTAACCTTATCAGAAATAACTAAATCTTTAACGAATATTACATCATTAACGGATTCAATCTTTGAAATATCAACTTCAATATTATGAGGAAGATCTTTAGGGTATGCTTCAACTTCAACCTCATCTTTAACTTGTTGAATCTTTCATTCATTCAATTTCTCAACCTTAGATTCTCATACAAGAACAACAGGAACAGAAGCAGTAACTTTTTCATTCTGATTTACAGCTAAGAAATCAACAGACAATACTTCATCAGTTACTGGATCTAATTGCATATCATGTACAAGAACAAGTTGTTTAATTCCACCTTCCAATTCAACAGGAGTAGAGAATCAAACAGCTCTATATACTTTAATGAAATCATTTTTCAAACAACTAAGAAGAACAGGTGCTTCTAAAGTTTTACCATATACTACAGCAGGAAGTAATCATTCCTTTCTCAAGTTTTTTACAGCCTTACCTTTTGCAGTACGAACCTGAACATTAAGTTTCATAACGACGTAAGATAAAAAATCTAAAAACTACTTCAATAAATTTGTGTCTCTTTTTTCTGCAGCGATTTTACTCTTCATTCTAGCAGATTTACCAATCTTTTCTCTGATGTAATAAAGCTTAGATCTTCTAATCTTATATTCATCAAGTAATATAACTTTTTCAAACTTAGGAAAAGAAAGTGGGTAAACTTTTTCAATAGTTTGTCATGCAGCTAGACCTCTAATAGTAAAAGATCAATCAGCACATCCAGGTTTCTTAACCTTAATTACAAGTCCTTTAAACTTCCAGATTCTCTCTGTAGATCCTTCTCCAACTTTTTCGTGAAGTTCAATCTGCATTCCTGGTTTTACAGGCAAAATCTTATATCCATTGGTATCAGAGAGATACTTCAATCTTTCATGATTCATTGTATGCTAATTATCACAGAATAAAATTATTTATTACCTTTGCTATTCATAACTTTAGCTTTCCATTTTCTTTGCTGTTCAAGCATTTTTCTTGTATCCATTACTACAACCTTCTCAACTCTCGTAAGAGCCTTGTTGAGCTTTCTCTTTGCATTAGTCCTAAGTCTTGCCATGGAATTATGATATTTTAGATGATAAATGAGAAAGTCCTCTTCTTTCAAGAACTTCTTGTACCTTTTCTTTTCAGATACCATATTTTTTTAATTTAGCAGCAGCTTTTGCTTTAGCATTTTTAACCCAAGCAGTAGTTCATTCTTTCTCTTCTTTCTTGAGAACATCAATGTAACTATCAATTGCTTTTTCATTTTTATTACCACTCTTTTTTCTGTGCAAATTTAATGCTTTAAGAAAGTGCTTAATCTTTCTTCCGTTTGTATCTCACATAATAAAATAGGAAACGATATAAATTTCATAACTTCTCAGCGCGAGAACTAATTAATATATTTAGCCATGTAAGCGAATGCCTTATTAGCTTCAGCCATTCTATGAGCTTCTTCCTTCTTCTTTACAGCAGCTCATTGGTTAGAATAAGCAGCCAACATTTCTTCAGCTAATCTTTTATACATAGGTTTTCCGCTCTTAGATCTAGCAGCGTCAAGAATCCATTTTGTAGCGAAAAAGAATCTTTTGTCAGCTTTAACTTCAACTGGAACTTGATAAACAGCTCCTCAAATTCTTTTTGACTTAATCATGATTGTTGGAGAAGCATTTTCAATTGCAGTTCTAACAACAACTACAGGATTCATATGTCAACTTGCCTTAATATCTTTAAGCATATCAGCATAGATTTTTTTAGCAACACTCTTTTTACCATTTTTCATGATAAAATTGATTAATTTTTCTTCGTAATCGAAGGTATCTAATACCTTATTTTTAACTACTGCCATAAGAAATAACAAAATACAAATTAAAAGAATTATTTACCTCCTTTAGGTTTTTTTGCTCCATAAAGTGATCTACTTTGTTTTCTGTTTGCAACAGCATTAGCATCATATTTTCCTCTAACAATATGATATCTTACTCAAGGAAGATCCTTCACTCTTCAACCTCTTACAAGTACAACACTGTGCTCTTGTAAAGAGTGAGCTTCACCAGGAATATAAGCCAAGACTTCTGATCCGTTAGAAAGTCTTACTTTAGCAAATTTTCTTTGTGCTGAATTAGGTTTTTTAGGACCCATAACAGACACCTTTAAGCACACACCTCTCTTAAATGGAGCAGGTTGAGCAACTTTTTTATTACCTTTAAGCTTGTTTACTCCAAATTGTAATACAGGAGCCTTAGACTTAAAAGTTTTCTTTGTCCTTCATTTTTTAATAAGTTGATTAATCGTTGGCATTATTTTCCAAGAAAACTAAATAATAAAACACAGTGAAAGAATATATATAAAATTCCTATCTAAAATCAAGAGAAAATGTAAAAATCAATAATTTGTTTGTTCGTATCTAGTATTATTACTCAATTTTTGGTCGAGAAAAACGAAGTAAAGCCTGATTTTTAAGAAAAATAAAATAAGAAATCAGTTATAATAACTAAATTAATGAGTCTATTTATATATGTTTTTTTAATCTTTTTGTGGGATAGAAAATATTAGATTTTTTTAAAATTTTAAGTTTTATAAAAAACATAATATTTAAAAAATGTCATTAGTTTTATAATGTTTAAAAAAATGTAAATTGATTGACTTGATAAATTTAAAAAGTCAATCGAAAAACGATATTGCATTTTTTCAAAATTGGACAGATATTTTTTATGGAATATAATTGAGTTGAATCTCTTTATTATTCCTTAAAACAATTAAAATGAAAAGAACAGTGTGAATTGTATCGTTAATAATGTTATTAGCGGTAGACATCTTAACTCCAATTACCTATGCAGTGGATGGAGAAGAATATTCTTCTGAGCCTAGTGTAGAGAGTGTAGTAGAAGATAATTCATCAGAAAGTACAGCTTCTGAAGAAGTAGTAGATAGTTCTGATGAAGGTAGTAGTGATGAATCTGAAAATACTTCAGAAGATATTTCTGAAGACGAAGAAGATTCATGAGAAATAGAAGAAGATAATGGAGATGGAGAAGAAAATAATGAGGAAGAAGATGGTGAAGATAATAAAGAAGATAATGAAGATTCAAATAATATAACCCCAGAAGAAGATGAACAAACATGATTAACTTCAGAAGAAAATGCTGGAGAAGATTTAGAGAGTTCATCTGATGAACAAGCTAAAACAGAACCTAATAATACTTCTGTTTTAGAACAAGGTACAGATAAAGAATTCCAAAAAGCGGAGGGAGAGGAAGAATCTCCTCTTTCTCCTTTTTTGCAAGAAGAAATGACCTTGGATCTAGAACAAAATTTATCATGAGGAGTTGAAAATCTTTCATGAGGAGTTGAACAAAAAGAAGAAACAAAGAAAACATGGTTAATTAATCGAAAGTTAATAAATGAGGACGAATTAAATACAACAGAAATTATTTGATCATGAGAGGATGAAATAAATAATGTTGTAGTAAACGTAAAAGCTCCTATTTGATCATTCCCAGAATGAACAGAACTTGTTATTGAATTATTAGAAGATGAGAATTTAGAGCAAGTACAACAAAAATTAATAGAAAATGAAGATGCTGATGTGAGAGAAGAATCATCAGTAATAGCATTTGATATTAAATTTATTTATGATTGAGTGGAAGTACAACCATTAAATAATAAAAAAGTGGAAGTTACATTTGATTATAAATCAAATGAAAAATTTCTCAAAGCAGAAGAAAATGATAAAGATGAATTAAAGGTATATTACATAGGGAATAAAGAATTAAAGGAATGGAATGAAATAACAGCAAACGTTAGACAATTCTTATTAGAAAAATTATTATCTGAAGATAATGATGAAGAAATAGTAATAGAAGAAATAGAGAAGAATGAAGATAATAGTAAAAAGAAATGAATATTATCAATTGATGCAGAAATATTCTTTATTTATTCTATAGTCTTTACACCAGAGAATAATAGTACAGAAATATCTGAATGAGATAATTCAGTAGAAGAAGTAAATACATGAGATAATGAGAATAATAATGTAGATACTGAAGAAGAAAATAATGTTGAAGTTTCAGAAGATAATAACTGAGGTAATCAAAATGTATGACATTGAAATAGTGTATCACAAGAAAATAAAGATAAAGAAAATGATAATGCTTCAGAAGGAGAAAAATGAGAGAATAAAAAAGATGTTAATTCTGATGATAATGCTTCTGAAAAAGAAACTGAAATTGAAGGAACATGAGAGAATTTAGAACTTGAATGAGAAGATGTAGATAGTACATGAAAGATAGAAATTTTAGAAGAAGAGGTAAAGAAATCATGGTTAATTAATTGAAAGTTAATCTATGAAAGTGGATTGAATATCACAGAAATTGTATGATCATGAGAAGACGAAATAAATAATGTAATAGTAAATGTAAAAGCACCAATCTGATCATTTCCAGAAGGGACAGAACTTGTTATCGAGCCATTAAGAGATGAGAATTTAAATCAAGTACAACAAAAGTTAATTGAAGATGAGGATGTTGATGTAAAAGAAGAATCATCAGTAGCAGCATTTGATATTAAATTTATCTATGATTGAGTAGAAGTACAACCATTAAACAATAAAAAAGTAGAAGTAACATTTGATTATAAATCAAGTGAAGAATTTCTTGAAGCAAAAGAAGAATTAAAAGTATATCACCTAGATGATAAAGATTGAGAGAAATGGAATGAAATAGAATCAAATGTAAGACAATTTTCAGTAGAAAAAGTATTATGAGACGAAGATATAAACGAAGAAGTAGTTGTTAAAGAAGTAAAAATAGAAGAAAATACAGAATGAGAAATTGTGGTTAATGCAGAAAGTTTTTCTGTATATACTATAGTAGTTCAGAGAGCGGAAGAAACTCCAGCTAAAACATGGGTGGAATGAACAGATTTCTTTACAGTTAGTATAGCTAGACCAGAATGACTTACAGATGCAGATGGACCAGCATGATTTACTATTATGGACCGTAACCTGTGAGCAACAACGTGAAATATTAATTTAACTGCTTCATATGGATACAAGTATCAGTGGTGAAATAATTATTGATTTTCAGATACAGACCAAGTAACGTCAGTAACAGATGGATTAACATGGGATGATTCATATAATAATAACTGATATAAAAGTACTAATTTTATAAATTGAAGTAGCCATGATTATGATGTATGGAGTGATGGTTCTCATCATAATTGAGTATGGTGATGAGAAAATGATTCAGCAAGTAACTGATGGTGAGTAGATTTAAAGAATTATGCAGAGAGGCAATGACCATGTCCTAGTGGATGGCATGTACCAAGTGCATGAGAATGGTGATTATTAGTAAAATATTGGAGAGATACTTATGCAACAGATGTTACATTAAATTGAAGTGATAATTTATATTATTTTTCAAACTCTACAGCAAGACAAAACTTTATGGATTATTTTAATATCCCGTTCGCTGGTCTCCGTAGTAACTCGGATGCGTCCCTCTACGGTCAGGGTTCCTACGGTTACTATTGGTCGTCTTCTCCTGATGGGTCTGATAGCTCGAGCCTCGCCCGTTACCTCAGCCTGGGTTCGTCCCTCGTGAACGCGAGTAGCATCCTCAGCCGTGCCTTCGGGTTCTCTGTCCGCTGTTTCAAGAATTCATATGAGGCTTCTCCTAGTACCTATACCCTAACTTTTATGTCTAATGGTGGTAGTGAAGTAGAGAGTAAGAAAGTAAATGCATGATTAACAGCTACTGAGCCTACTGCTCCTACAAAAACTGACTATACTTTCGCTGGATGGTATGAAAATTCAGATTTTTCTGGAAGTCCTTTTGACTTCGAAACTGCGATAAGTGGGGATAAGATTTTGTATGCTAAGTGGGTACAATGTGCAGCATGAGAAACATATTACCCAGAACTCTGAGTCTGTGCGACTAGAGATAGCAATAATATCGTCTATTATTGGACAGATGAAAATGGTAAGGATGTAATTTCCATCAAAGACCCAAAAGGAGATACAATTCTGACTATGCTAGATAAAAATGAATGAGCAAGTGTAGCATGATTATGAAGTGATTCATATGGAGAACTATATCAACGATGAAACAATGCTCCAATTAAATCAGCAACAGCAGTAGAAAATGAAAGGGCAGAGTACAAAAACTACTGGCCATGATATTCCTTCTATGATGCTACATTCAGATATGGAAGTAGTATGTATGACTATTGGCAGAATGCTAGTACAGATAATGATACACATTACGATAATTTATGGTGATGATGAGATGATTATTCTAATGGATGGTGATGAGTAAATAATGGAAGTACAAGACAGTGACCATGTGCTGCATGATATCATGTACCAAGCATGTGGGAGTGGGAAACAGTTTTGCAATATTTTGCTACTAATCCAAATGTAAATCAGACACTTACTGCGGATGGAGATTTTCATTATTTTAGTAATTCAGCAAACGCAGCAAAATTTAAGAATGCATTCAAGCTTCCGTTTGCTGGTTACCGTAATTACTCTACTGCTGATCTCAGCAATCAGGGTTCCATCGGTTACTATTGGTCGTCTTCTCCTTATGGTTATGGGTCTGATAACCAGTTCAGCGCCCGTAACCTCAGCCTGTATTCCTCCTACGTTGACGCGCTTTACTACTACGGCCGTGCTTACGGGTTCTCTGTCCGCTGTTTCAAGGATTCATATGAGGCTCCTAGTACCTATACCCTAGAGCTTGATGCTAATGGAGGTACACTTCTCTGAGCAGATAGTGAATGAAAATTGATTCAGAAAGTAGAAAGCTGAAAGAAAGCTCAGCAGCCAGTATGAATTTCCAAAGTCGGAGCAACTTTCCAGGGGTGGACTACAGACCAGGCTGGAGAAAATGCGTTTGATTTTAATGTAGCTGTAACTACTTCAAAAGCTCTATATGCTAGATGGCAGGAAGGTCAATCTTGTGATTTTAATGGACAAACTATAGCAGATGGGGAAACTGTGATAGCATATTCAGGTTCGTCAGTTACATGTCCAACTACTTGTCAGTCAGAGACTAGAACATGTAATAATGGAACATTAGACTGAACATATATAGAGTCTAGCTGTACACTTAATCCAGTATCATCTGAAGGTTATACATTGTCTGAATGTCCTACATGATGAAAATGTTCAAGTGTGACTCCATATACAGTAAATGAAAATACTTGTACACAATCAACTACGATGTATAAGTTAGATAGCTGTGAAGAATGATACACACAAGACTGAGATACATGTAAAGTGACAGTAACTTTCAATCCATGAGAAGGAACATTAGAAGACTGAGCTCAGAGCTCGGTGACTGATGAACCATGAACACAAATTACTCTTCCATGAGCCACAAGAGAATGAAAACTCTTCTCATGATGGAATAATGAAACATGAGATTATGTATGAACAAATTGAGATTTATATAAACTTACTACTACAGAAACATTAAATGCAGCATGGTATGTTTATACTGTAACATTTAATACAGATGGATGAGAAGAAGAAATTCCTTCACAACATGCAGATGTATGACAAGGAATAGAATTACCAACTGATGTAATAGTAAAGAAAGCATGATTTAAATTAGTATGATGGCATGTAGATAGTAATAATGACTGACACTATGATGAGGGTATAGATTGAGCATTATTAGTTTCTCCATATGAAGTACTTAGTGATCAGGCTTTAGTTGCAGAATGGGAAGAAAATCTTGAAGCAACAATCATATTCAAAGATGTTAATTGAAATGAAATCACTCCTGAATGAGATTATTCAAATAAATTTAGTTGAGATACAATTATTTTACCAACACGAGATATAATTCCAGGTAAAGCATTTGATTGATGGTATGATGCATCTGAATGATGAAAAAAAATCTGAGAAGCAGGAGAAGAAATAGAGATTCCATCAACAGAATTGGTACTTTATGCTAGATATAGAGATTTTATTGTTCATTTCGATTTGAATGGATGAAGTGTAGCAGGTGGATGATATGAGATATATGCAGATCAAGAGATAGCAAATGGATGATATGCAACTAGACCAAATGTAGAACCGTATAAATATCATCACATGTTCATGTGATGGTTTGATGATGCAAATAATGAGCCTTATAGATTTATGTTTGCATCTACACAGATAACAGGTGATCTTACTTTGACTGCTCATTGGGATCAATTTAATGATATTACGTATACGTGAACAGTTGATGGAAATACATATAGTGTAACATTGATGGATAGAAATATGTGAGCAACTGCTACTTGAGCAATGAATAATGCGACTGTTGCTTCATATGGATTTTATTATCAGTGGTGAAATAATTATTGATTTTATTATGATAAAGATACAAAAGATATTAATACTAAATATACTGATAAGAATTTAAGGCCTGATGTATCGTCAAATGGTCCAGGTAATTGGGCTTATGAAGAGAGATTCTATTATGGTACTAACGCTCAAGATAACTGGGCAAGTTCTAATAATAATAATTTGTGGTGATGAGATTGAGATAATGCTAGTAATAATTATGATAATGGTAATAAAAAATATACTAGACAATGACCTTGTCCAAGGGGTTATCATGTACCTAGTCTATGAGAACGACATAAATTACTTCAATTATTTATGAATAATGAATATCCTGATCATAGTGTAACTACAGCACTGAATGATGGTACATGGAAGAATAAAGTTTGAAAGTGAAAAGGTAATGATTTTACTATAACTGATGATATTAGAAATAAAATAGGTGAAACTTTTTATTTACCTTATGCATGACGTGTTCAAAAAACATATGCATGGAATCGTCAAGTAGGTGAAACAGGTACCGATTGACCACGTGCTCCATACTGGATTTCTACTACTAAAGAGTCCAACAAAGCTTTATGAACTGAATTAAAACATAAAGATATAATGTTTAGTTTATGAGCATGGTCCGATGAACGTGTTCAAGGTAAGGCAGTAAGATGTTTTAAGGATCAAGATGATTATACAGTTTTATGGAAAAATATTGATGATGATAGCTTAGCTGGAGATGATTATGTAATAGAGGAGGATATGTATGTAAATGAAGATGAACATCCACATTATGATGGAGTCACTCCAACTAAAGCAGCTTCAGTATTTACTTGATGGTATGAAGAATGACATCCAGACCAGATAGTAGATTTGAATACTGTGACTATGAATTCAAATAAGACATATATCGCAAAATTTGAATCAACAATTACTGACTATAATGTAGAAGTTGAAATAATTCCAACAACATGAGGAAGTGTTGAATGAACAGGATTATATCATGGAGGAGACACAATCACTCTTACATGAATAGCAAATGAATGATATCAATTTAGTGGATGGTATGATAGCGCTGATAATTTCATAACAGGAAGTAATCCATATATTTTCACAGCTGATGCATCAGCTTGAACATGACTAAAAGCTGTATTTGAACTTGAGACATACTCAGTTACTACAGGAAGTAATAATGGAAGTCGATGAACAATTTTAGTAGAATGAGCATATACTTACGGAAATGAAGTTATATTTAGAGCATTGTCTACACATCCATTGTTATATAAGTTTGTAAAATGGATATTGAATTGAGAAGCAGTAATGACATTAGATAATCAATATCTAACATGAGATTTAGTAATACAATTAACATGAGATGTAGCAGTAACATGATGGTTTGAAGAGTATACTGGATGTGAATTACCATGGGGATGAATAGTCTCACATTGAGATAGTGTTACAGGATATAATACACAAACACAAACATGTCCAGCTCAGTGTGAACCAGTGGTTGCAACATGTAATGATTGAACATGGAGTGTAGAAAATTTTGCTACATATAGTTTTTCAGGATGTGTAACAAATGGAGTTGAAACACCAGGATATACATTATCAGAATGCCCAGATCATTGAATTTGTAGTTCAATGACAGGATATGCTGTGACAAATAATATGTGTGAAACATGAGTACTTAAATATAAATTAGATAGTTGTGAGGGAAGTTATGTTGTAGCATGAGATGTTTGTGAATGAGCTCACACAATACATTTTGATCCAAATGGATGAGCATGATGAGGATCATCAGACGAAACAATAGATTATTGAGGAACAGGACAAGTACCAACAGATAGTCCAATAAAGACAGGATATGATTTCATAGGATGGTATGATTGAACATGAGAAGATGCCAATGAATGGGATTGGAGTTTACCAATAACAGGAGATATAACATTATATGCAAAATACCTAACATGAGCATATTACGAATTTAACGCATGAACATGAATCTTCCCACTAAATGGAGCAACATTAATCACATGACATTATACAAGATGAGTACAATTTGAGAATAGTATCTATGCTGCATATGGAAGACCAGAGAAATCATGATACAACTTCACATGATGGGCACTAACATGAACAGATACAATAATAACAGATACAGAGATAACAAGTTGAGATAAGACATTAAATGCGGTATATGAACCAAAGACATTCAAAATAGCTACATGAAATGTAGAACATTTAACATGGAGTGGAATAGATAGTCTAACAGATTATCAATTCATGTTACCAGTGCAGTTCCAATTATGGTTAGATTTAGGATATACATTAACAAATCTAGTAGCATCAGCATGATGAAATTTAGAAGGAAATGGATCATGAGAAGTAGATTGAAGAAGATGGCGAGAATATTTATTAACAGTAGATGATTCAGTAGCAGATAAATCAACAATAATATTAACACCAACAATCATAGCAATACTTTATAGTGTTACATATGAAGACGTAAAAACAGAAGAACATATTTGAACAGAGTTAGTAACAGGATATACTGTAGAATCATGATTTGTAATTCCAGATAATCTAACAAGAACATGATATACTTTCTTATGATGGACATGAGGAGTAGAAGGAACATGAGCAGACTATACAGTTCCAACAACATGAATAACTGTACCTACAGCATCAATATGAAATAGAAGATACTGAGCAAATTGGGAAGCAGAAACATATACAATAACTTATAATAATTTAAGTGGATGAGTATTACCAGCATGAAAAACAAATCCTAGTACCTATACAATAGAAACAGAAACGATAACATTAGAGAATTTACAGAAAACAGGATATACATTCTTATGATGGTATGATTCTGAGATAGGATGAACTCAAGTAACACAGATAACAAAATGAAGTTATGGAAATAAGGAATTATATGCGAGATGGGAAGCAGAAGAGAAAGCAGTAACAGTAAATTCATATGAAATGGATGTAGATTGAAATTATCCAGAGCATCCAACAAGAGCAATAACACTTACATGAGGAACAGATGAGACAATTACAATAACAGCATCATGAGCAAGAGAATGATTTACATTATCATGAGCTGCATCAATAGATTTTACAATAAGTGCAAATCCATTAGAGAATGTAGTAAATTTCTATTATAGAAGAAATCAACATAACTTAACAGTATGAGCTGTAGAATGAGCAACATCAAGTGCTACAGAATATAGTTCAATCTATTATGGAAAGGAGGTAACAGTAACAGTAAATAGTGTAGGAGAATGATATAGTTTTACAGGAAACTGGACATTATCAGGAGTAACGAATACTACAAAAGAGTGAAATAGCATAACATTTAACATGCCAAATAATGATGTAACAGTAACACCGGTAGTAGAACATGTAAAATATCAATTAGTATTAACATGAAGAGATAATACAGAAATAGCATCATGATCAATACCTGGAGTAGAACAATATTATGCTGCACCAATAATATTACCGACATTATTAAAGACATGATATATCTTTAATGGATGGTGATCATGAGCAAGTATATATGCATGATGAGCAGAGTTCATGATGCCAAGTCATGATGTAGAGTTAACAGCACTCTTCTCATGAAGAACAGATATGGAATATACAGAGAATTATTATATTGAAGGATTAGATGGAAATTATATCTTAAGTTGAAGTATAGTAAAATATGATTGAGTAACAGATCAACCAATACCTGTATGAACACATCCAACATTTGAATGATTTGAATACGAAGGAATATCGTGAGATGTAACTCCAGTAATAGATCCAAATGGAGATAACCATATCGATTATAAATATACAAGAAAATCATACCAAGTAACATTAGATTACCCAGTAGAAAAGGTAGAAATTACATGAGTATGAAGTTATAAATACGAAGAACCAGTAACATTAACAGGAACAGCAAGTGAATGATATAGATTCACATGATTCTCATGAGAGTCAGAAACTTATACAACATGAGCAACTGTATTATCATTCAATATGCCAGCAAATAATGTAGCAATAACAGGAAATGTAGAAGCGATAATGTATAGAATAGATTATATTTATAATGATGCAGATGAACCATTACCAGAAAACGTAACGGGATACACAAT
>Ga0247611_10003969_pt1 | contig 21163 bp, 38 predicted proteins | sample 177DNAGHGhighgp2_FD_192422 | JGI IMG/M metagenome (GOLD analysis project Ga0247611, IMG submission 192422) | Sheep rumen microbial communities from Palmerston North, Manawatu-Wanganui, New Zealand - 1770 DNA GHGhigh gp2 | ecosystem: Host-associated > Mammals > Digestive system > Stomach > Rumen...
ACAATTAAGTTGTAAACAATCTTTAAACATATATTTCATATTTAAAACTGATGATACATTCCAATTTTCTAATGTATTTCCATTAAAAATTGTACATCCTGTAAACATAAATGACATATTTTCACAGTTTATTGGTTTCCAATTTTCTAAGCCATCTCCTGTAAATTTTTCACATCCAAAAAACATACAGCTCATATTAATAACTTCATTCACTTTCCAATTATTTAAATATCCATTAAACTCTTTACAGTATGCAAACATCCAAGACATATCTGTAACTTTTATTGTATCCCAATTATCTAAATCATAACCATTAAACATAAAACAATTATAAAACATATGACTCATATCTGTAACATTCTTAACATTCCAATATGTTAACTATGCATTAAAATATTTACAATTATAAAACATATGACTCATATTAGTAACATTCTAAACATCCCAACCATCAATTTTAATATTAGATATATTTAAACCATTAAATAATTCTGACATATCTGTTATTAAAGATGTGTCTATATCATTTAAATCGGCATTTCTTCCTCGTTCTTTTAATAATTGTTCTAATAATGTTCTAAGTTCTTTTTTATCTTTAGGAAAATATTTATAAAACATTTGTTTTCCTATTTGTTCTGTTTCATTATCATCATTAAAAATATCGTCATTAAATAATGTAGAAAGTTGTTCAATTAATATCTTTATATACTTATTCATAATATATTATTAATTTATATATTTATTAAAAAAATGAGTTTGATTACTTTAAATCAAACTCATCTTTAATTATTAAATATAATATTAGTTTTTCATTTTCATCATAATCTATAGGAAATTCATAATCTAAATATTCATAATTAAACATTTTTTATTTAAATTATTTTATATATTTATTTTCCTATATTTCTGTTTAAATAAACTTTATTTAAGTTTATTTGTTGTTTTCTTTGAAAATATGAACAGAACCTGTTGTAGGATCACAATATACTGTACAATCTCCTGTAATTCTGAATACATAATTTTCTGCACACATTTTAACATATGCCGTCCAGGCACGTTTAACGTAATTTAAAACTCTTTTCATAACTTCTTAAACGTAATTTATTTTTATTTTTTAACTATCTTCAAATATATTTAAAAATATATCTGTTTGTGAATAATCATTTCAAATTTATTATTAAAGTTTATTTTCTAACTATATGTATGAACAATATTGTTAAATATCAAACTTTATTTTTAATTATCAATAACTATCTTACTTTATATTTATTCTTAAGTTTATAAAAAATAAGTGTATTTTGTACAATTAATAATATTTTCTGACATATATCAATTAAATATTATCATTTTTGATTAAAATCAATTTTATTTTCTTTCTTTTTTTCCTCAAAATAATCAAAATAATCGATATCCCAGGGTTTAGGAGCCCAAAATGCTTTTTCTGTTATATCTATAAAAGTTGCATTTAAATCTGAATTATTTGATATATTCATATACATTCTTTGATTTGTAGAAGGATTGTCAATAGGACCTAATTCTTCTTTATATGGTCCTAATTTTATATAATCAAATGTTCCATGATATAATGGAAATACTTCTTTACCTGAATACCATCCAGTATGTAAATTTTTATATTTTTGCTTTACATATTGTGATAATTTAACAACTTCTTGAGGTGCTTGATCACCACCCATAAATCCTATACAAGTTATTCCTTTATTATTTAATATTAAATTATCCAATACATCTGTAGTTAATTCTTCTCCTATATCATTTTGCAAATATGATGAATGACATCCTGAACATTTGTTAGGACAACCAGATATGTTTATCAATAAACTCATTTCATCTGGAAATTCTCTATAACCTATTATATATTCTGTATATTTTATCATTTATTTAATTTGTTATTTTTTAAAAATATGTTATTTTTTGATTCATTAATTTTTCCTTTGTTCCTGAAACTAATGCAGCTGCTAATCCTGCAGAAGACGCACCTAATTTTCCATCAATTAATGTTGCCAATGTTTGTAATAATGTTATTAACTGTGTAGCATTGACCGCACAAGTATTTGGTTGATTTCCTTTAATTCTGACACCATCTGTTCCATCTATTGTTATATTCTTTGCATGTAAATTAATTTCATTATCTGAACTGATGTTTATTTGCTATGGTGCTTGTATATAAACTTTACCATCTGTTAATTGTATAGAAACACCAGATGTTTCATCAGGACCAAGCCTTAATGTTATTGTATTATCTGGATGTAATTGTAAATATGAACCTTTATAATATAATATTAAACCTGTTCCTTTTTGATATTTAATCGATAAATCTTCATCATAATCATATAATAGAGAATGTGTGCCAGCATAATCTGTTGCTATTTCCTATGAAAATTCTCTGTCTAATGTATTATTTCCATACCATTCCATAGAATTAACATCATCCTATGAAAATTTAACTCTGACATGATCTCCTACATTCGGTATAGATATTTGATTATAACCGGTTCCTGAATAATTACACCAAGGCAAACTTTCTGTCGGTATATTATCATGCAAACCATTTACTCTTACTTTTATTCTTCCAGAAAATGTTGGATCATCTATTGATTCTACAATTCCAGTCTATACTTTATTATTTAATGAACTCTTAGACATTTTATTTAATTAAAATTTCTTTATTTATTTTATTTCTATAATTTTTATAAAATTAATGTAATTTAGTTTTTATAAAATTTAATAGTTTACTTAAATTTATAAAAATAGGAAAAATAGACCAAAGATGGAGAAAAACAGAACAAAAAATTTTTAGAAAAAATATAGACTTTTTAACAAATGTTAACTATAATAAATATCTGGATATTTAGGGAGTATTAGATTTATATATATTATATATAAGGAAAAAATTTTTTAAGTAAACTAAATAAATTTATTTAGATCTAAATAACTAAATTAAATTTTATTTAAATTAAAAAACTTTAATAAATATTTTTTATATAATTTTTATAATTAATTTAAATAAGATTATGAATAATGAAGATAACAATGTAAATAATATTAATGTAAATAATTCAGTAAATAATCAAATATCTTTAGATGAACAATTAATGAAATTACAAGATAAATGGACAGATAATATAAAGGAATTAAATTCAAAAATGAAAAATATAAATTCTTTAAATGATTTATTAAATGATGTTTATTCTAAAAGACAAGATGCATTAGATTTATATTATGGAACAATGAAAGTATTAGCAGCAAGAACAAGAGATTATAAAATTAAAGCTTCAAATATATATAATACATTGAAATCAGGTCAAGCAGGGTTAAGATATACAAATGAAAGTGCTATAAACACACAAATAGAATCATCATTAAATTCTGAAAAAGAAACAATAGATTTATTAACAAATTTTACAAATTATATAAAAGATACTATTCAAACAATAGACAATATTATTTATGGCATTAATACAAAAATAAAAATTTATGAAATGTTGAATGGTTTAAAATTTTAAAATGAAAACTAAATATTTTTTATGATTAAAATAATTAAAAAAATTTATATAGGTTCAAATGTTTTCTTTAATAAATTTGATGATTACATTATAAAAGATATAGATGAATTAAATATATTATCTTGGCAAATATAATTGGACTAAAGTAGAACAATAAAATAATTATAAAATAGAATTATAAAATAGAGATATAAATTTTATATCTCTATTTTTATTTTAAATAAAAACTAAATAAAAAATAAATAATAAAATTAAAAAATAAGTTTAGAAAAATGTCTAAAAAAATATTAATAGGTTTTGATTTTTCTATAAATAAGCCTGCAGCAACTATATTATATAATAATCAGTATTTTCATTATTTTTGGCCATTGTCTGTAACTAAGAACCAACAGAAATTATATGAAGATGCAGAAGTCCATATATATAATAGAAGAATGGAATCAATAAAAACAAAAGAAATAGAAAATTCAAAATTGGTATTAATACATACAATAAGGTCTACAGATTTAGCAAATTTAATTATTAAAGATTTAGATGATTTTATTAACAGTCTTAATATAGATGATTATGAATTATATATATGTTCTGAAGGTTTATCATATGCGTCTAAAGGTGATGCAACATTAAATTTGGCAACATATAAAGGTGTATTGTTATCTAAAATATATGAACATTATGATGAACATTTAAAAAGATTATTTACATATTCACCTATATCATTAAAATCTACAGCACAATGTGCATCAAAAGAAGATATTAAAGATAAAAATAAAATGATTAAAAAATATATAGAATAGAATAATAATATAAAATTAAGATTATGTTTAGCAAATGGTTTTATGAAAGCAAATAAAAATTATATTAAGGGAATAGATGATATTGTAGATTCTTATTGGGCATTATAGACAATGATTAAAAAAGAAAATTTATAAAATGGCAACAATTTATATAAGAGATGAATCTGGAAAAGAAATTTTAACAAATCAGTTAAAAATTGGGGATGCACGTATAATAACACCAGATATGCAATAGGAAACAAATACAGAGGAAAATTTAAATAATATTGAAGATATTGATTTAAATTCTGCTCCTGGTATGTTATTGTCATCTTCTGTAATTAATGCAGTATCTCAATATTTGGAAGTTTCTATATAGTCTCTTATAGCAGATAATACATCAGAATTATTGAATCAATTAGGAATAAATCAAGATTCTATGAAATTGACAGAACATATATTAAGTTTAATTGATTCTGCTGTTTTTAAAATTAATTCAATACTTAAATTAGTTCCTACAAATATAAGAATGATTCCTGATAAAGGTTCAGTATTAAGCTCTTTATGTACATCATTAAAAGATATGTATGAGACAATATGGTTAGATATACAAAATCAATATTATGAAACAATAAATGATTCTATAACAAATTTACCAAGTACATAGGAAGCATTAGCATCGTCATTAAAAGCATTATAGGCATTAATAGAAAATTTTATTAATGACCAATGTATAAAATATACCGGTTTAACCTTAGTTGAATTAAGATATAAATGTCAAGATATTATAGCGATTTATGAAGAATATAAACGTAAAAAAGAATTAGAAAGAAGAGGTATTTTAGAAGTAACAGAAACATCATATGAATTAAATACAGAAGAAATTAAAAAAGAATTATTAGTTCAGCTAACAACATGTTCAGATTTATTATTTAATGCTTTTATGATATTGGAAATAAAAGAATCTGTAGAAAATATTATGATGTTGGTTAATGAATTTAATAATGTCAGTTTAGAATCATTAGTTGAAGGTATTAATACATTTTAGGATTTCATGGATTTATTAGTAGAATTGGGGTTAGATGATAAAAGTAATGTTATAACATTAAAAGAAGCATTAGAACAAGGATTTCATCAGATTAAAAATAATTTTGAAGCATTAGCTTCATAGTTGACAGCTTAGTTGGTTTCATCCGGTTTACAAATATATTCAACAGCAGAAAAAAATGTATCAACAAATGAAAAAACTACACAGATACAATATTATTCATTTGATTTTGATTTAGAAACAAATTCTATTATAATAATATTTTATGTAGAACCAACAACAAAATTTATAATTAAAAATTTAACATCTATATTAAGAGAATCTAAAAATAATGATAATGAAAAAATATTTACAGCAAGTGATATTCAAAAAATATTGAATGCTGTAAATATAGGGGTTATGCAAAAAAAGAATCAAGAATTACAATTAAATTCATGTAATATAAAAATAATATATGAGTTAGAAGGATATAATAAAAAAGAAGAAAAAACAAACGTCAATATTAATCAAGCATCTGTTAATAAACCACCATATACAGTAGCACAAGAAGCAGCAATAAAAACATTTCAACGATTATAGGAAATTAAAGAACAACAAAAAACAGAAGATTTAAATAATTATAAAGAATATCAATTAGGAATAGTTACAGAAGAATTTACATCGGATCCAGATTATAAAGTTAAAAGACCTACATTACAATTAGTACATGAATTATACAGTATATTAACAGAAATATTTCCTTTGTTAAAAATAATAACAACATTAGTATCTAATTATAAAATTAATAAAGCTAAAGTAGAAAATAATTCATAGGGAAATTTATTTGGAATGATTAGATTTTTAGCAAAAGTTAATAATTTAATGAATAAAGTTGTTAAAACAGATAAAAATTTTTATACAGTTAGAACATTAAGAACATATGATTATATTAATTTAAAAATAAAAAAATATGATTCATCTAATTGTGAATTACCATTGAATATTGATGAAACAAAACAATTATATACATATTTAAAAGATAATAATTTAGATACAACAGAAATTAACACAGAACAAGAAACTATATTATATATGGATTTAGAATCTATAACAGAACAACAAAATGAATTAAATGATAATATAAATACAGCATCTTAGTTTTTTGGTGAAGATGTTTCATTATTCATAACATATCCAGATTCAACATATAAAGATGGAACATTATTGGGTTTAGATAAAGTTATGGATGGAGGAAATGAAATTTATTATTCAAATTCATCATTACCTGTAATAGGAAGTCAGATATTAAGAGCATATCAGAAAAATTTAGATGTTTCAATTTAAAAAATAATAATTTTATATTTTATGACAGATCAAGAAAAAGAATATGTTGATAATTTAATTTTAAATGCATTAACAATCAATACAGATGAATATGAAGGACAATAGGTCATAGATTTAAATAATTTAGATTTATGTGCGGCAGATTATGCTCAAACATCTGCGACATATAATAAATTAGAAGATGAATCATATGATATGAATATATTAAGTCAATTATATTCTGATCCTGATATTGTAAAATTATTATCTTCTGATAATGAAAATATAACAAATTTATTAGATGACATTCATATAGAAAATAATGTTATATTGGAATTCAGTGAACCTACAATAAATGATCCAAACCCATTACAATATAAAATATTTGTTAATCCTGGTGATGAAATTAATGATAATACAATTATAGGTTAGGTTGAGCAAAAAGGATTAATGAAAAATATAAAATCAATATTTTCAAAAGGAACTGTTAAAGGTATAAATGACAATACAGAATATTTTCATTTATATCCTTCTAATTGCAATAGACATATAGTATTAGAAGATGCTTTAATAGAAAAAGGAAATGAATTGGACTTCAGTAATAATATACAAGAATTAAATGATTCATTTACAAAAGAAGGTATATTATATGCATTGATAACAAATAATATGTGTCAATCATTATTACCATATATATTATCCCGTCGTTATAGAGGTGTTTATACAAGAACATTTAATGGTTATAATTACTCAAAATGGTATTTAGATTCATCTGATTTAATTGCTGATAATACAGAAATATCTAAATTTATAAAAAATACACAATTTAAAAATAATCGTCAATATGATACTTTTTATTTTATATATGATATAGAGAATGAACATCATGATACAGGCTTAAAAATATTTGATTCATCTGTATTATAGGTTCTTGATGATATTCAATCTGAATTTGGTGCAAATATTATAGGTAATGATATAACAAAAGCAGATATGAAAAGCTGGAAAAAAAGAGCAAAAAAGAAAAGAAAACGTAAAAAAGTAAAACAAGAAATAAAACAAAGAACAACAAATTCTATTGATAAAATCAAACGTTCAGAAAATCCATATGAAGTTATAACAAAAGAAAAAGACAGATTGTTAAAAGTAAGAGAAAATTATATCAATCAAATATTGGATATTTATAAAAATAAAGATAAATTACCTTTATGTAAATATGATCCTGAATATAATGATTGCAAATTTTTAGTTCAAGATAAAATAAATGAAGATGTTCTTAAAAATGTTCAAACATATGATGAAGATTTCTCTTATTATGCTATAGGAGATGTTGATCATTATTATAATTATTATACAAGTTTATTGTCTAATATCAATTTAGAGATGGATAATGAATATATAAATGAATATTATAATCTTATAACAGATATTATAAATAAACGTTTAATAATAGAAACAACAGAGATTAAAACATTAAAAAGAAATTTTTGTCGTTTATTTAATGATAATATATCATCTGATATATTTAAATTTTATCAAAATGATATATTTAATACAGATGAATATATAGAACATCAGTTTACTAAATTTGAAAATCAAATAAAGATATTTGTTCAAAAAGAAAATACTAAACATGATAATAATATCAGAGATGAATTTTCTAAAATGGAATTAGGTGAAGAAGCTATATAGAATGCAGGAAAATTATATACAGAAAGTAATAAATACAAACAAATATGTGATTATATTCAATCTCTTTATACATATAATAATGATGAGGATGAAACAGTTTCAAATGAGATTGTTTCTCAATTAGCAACATTATATATGTATATAAAATCATATGGAAATGGTGAAAATAATATATATAAAGAAATTAAAACAGAAAATAACAAATATATATATTTAACATTAATATAGGAAGAAGCATAGAAAATAATAGATTTTTGGGATAAAATCATTTTAGAATATGAAAAATGTTCATTAAATAATTGTTTAAAGAAATTAGATGAATTATCATCATCTTTTGATGATTATGCAGATTGGCCTATACCAACACCTATAATGATTAATAATGTAGAATATCAACATTATTTGTTTACAAATATATACAATAAAGAAAAAACTGTAGATATAAGTATAGGTAAATATGATTTTCCTGAAACATTAGATTTTCCTGACATTCCTGAAGATATAACTATTGATGAGAATTGGGCAATAGAACAATTATCAGATCATGAAGTTGAAGAACAAAAAGTAAGAACAATAACATTTTTAGATTTTGAATATTGGCAAAAATATTTTACATTAGCAACATTAATATGTTTAGTTCCTACATATTGGAATTGTGGATTGGATATTATGCCTTATATTCAGAATATACCGTTACCTTGTATTTTTATAGCGATTAAAAGTTTATATATTCCGTTCTTCAATATGATAGTAGTATTTGGTTTAGCAGTAAGGGGTATGTATCCATGGCCTATTGTATTATATATAAATACCTCGAATCAACCTATATCTATATTAACACCATTAGTTGCTGCAGTAGAAAGACTTAAAATTGTATTTAAACAAAAAATAAATAATTTAGAGCAGCAACCTGTATAGGATTTAACTAATTTTTATATAAATAAATTAAATAATGAAATTAATAATATCAAAAAAGAAAATATAAAATTAGAAAATTATAAGCGAGCTATAAAATCATTAAAATTACCAAAAGGCGTAAGAATAGGTAAAGAATTTGATACAATTGCACATCCAGATATGGATATTCGTCAAAAAGTAACACGTTTAGAATAGTTATCAAAACGTTCTAAAGCAAAATTATAAATAATAAAATTAAATGGATACAAATAAATTTATATCAGATATTAAACAATTAAAAGAAATTGATAAAAATATAATAGATAAATCTTATAATAAAATTATAGATAATTTATTTATAAAAAATTTATGGGGTGTAGAAAAAGCGATGGGATTAGATGAATATGCATCAGAAACAAATACAAAATTAACTTTAATTCCTGGTCATATTTATGCATTCAGATATAAAGCGAATAAACCGACTTTATATTAGAAGAATGATATTAAAATAGAATTTTATGATAATTTGCCTGTTTTATTATGTATGAATAATACACCTTCTACAATATCTGGTATAAATTTAAATTTTTGTAATTATGCATTAAGAACATTGATATTAAATGATATTTATAATTTAGATCAAGAATTTTTTAGACATAATGCTTCTGAACAAGCACATAAAGGTTTATTGCCAATATCAAAAAATATAACAAAATTCTTTATGACTAAAGATAATCAAACATTATTTTTAAAAAGAATTGTTGAAAAATATCATATACAAAATTATGATTTAATATATAGAACATACAATGTTAAGAATATTATAAATTTAAGATTTATAGAACCTTGGCAATGGCAATATATACCGTTTTTAACATTTAAAGAAAATATTAAAACAGAAATTTTAAAAATAATTTAGTCTATAACTTAGATAGATAAAGTAAAAATATAAATTTAATATATATTTTATTTATATTTTTATTTAATTATGTTTATAAAATGTAAACTTAAAAAATACATTTTTAAATTTAAAATAAATATTAAAATAATAATGTTAAAAAAATAAATGGAGATATTATTTAAAATTTTTCAACAATATGGTTGGTGGGGGTTAGCTGGTATTGGAGCTTGTATAATATTATTTTTAATAGCTAAATATATGACAAAAAAGTTTAATAAAAATATATCTACAGGTTTTGATAAAATTGGTGAAAAATTAACAGATCAATTATCTAAACAAAACGAATAGCTTACTAATACAATAGTTAATTCATAGGAAAAATTAATTAATTATTTAATTAATAAGGATGATGAAAAAACAAAGAATCATAATAATATGTTGAATGAACGGATGACATTAGCAGAAGATATAAATCAAGCTTTAAAAGATATTATGAATATACATAATGCACAAAGAGCTTTTATATTGGAATTCCATAATTCATATCAAAATTTGTCAGGTATTCCGTTTGCTAAATATTCTTGTAATTATGAATGGTTTGATAAAGGATTAACTCCATTAGGGCATAAAGCAGTAGGTTTACCATTTGGTTCTATTGCGAAAGTTGTATATGATGTTGTAAATTCTGATACACAATAGGTTATATATACTGATATTGATGCTTTAGAAGAATCAAATCCGTCATTGGTACAAATATTTAAAGATTCAAGAACAAAAGCTATTGTTTATACCGGTATGTATGATAAGAATAATGTTTTAATTGGTTTATTAGTATTAGAATATCATACACCGATAACAAATATAAATCTAAATCAATTACATATACAAACAGCAGAAGTTACTTCTATATTAAATATAAGATATAAATACACAAAAAAATAAGTTTAATTTTTTAAAAATTAAACTTATTTTATTTTTTTAACATTATCTATAATTTCACCTATATTATAATATTTTGTTATATCATTTAATTCATAAATATCTGTATATAATGAATTATTTCTAAAGAATTTTATTTTTCCATTCCAAAAATGTTCTGATGGATCATCAAATTCCATACATTCAAATGCAAATTTACTTTTAATCGCATAAATTACAGAATCACACATTTTTTGTCTGTCATATTCACTCGATAATTTATGTTTATCTTTTTGACATATTTCATTATTATTTGTTACAAAGAAATGAGATTTATTACTTATCTCTGTATATGATGCTATAATATCATAATTATCATCTATATTATTAATACAATCAACCAATAAAGAAGTAAATTTAAATATTTGATTAACATTCAATAATATAATCCAATCAGGTTTATAATTATTTTCTACACCAAAACGATATGTTGCTAAATATTCTAAATATTTTAAATCTTTTTCTGAACCACATGCATAATGTATAGTATTTATAAAACCTAATTCTTTTGCATATTTTATCATATCTTTATTATCAGATATAATATATGTTTGTTTAAATAAATCTATCTCTTTTATAAAAATATACTAAAATTTAAGACATTCTTTATTTTTATCAAAAATTTCTGGAGTATTACCACGAACTGTTATAAATATAGGTATTTTAGATACCATTTTATTTTTTTCCATTTTTTAAATATATTCCTTTTAATATTTATTTTAATTAAAAACATTTAAAGATGAATCTAATGATTGTATCATATCTATATTATTAATATTTACATCTTTTGGTTTCATCTCATATTGTTCTTCTTCAATAACAGATGGCAATCTCAACATTAATACCATATTAATTTGTTCTTCATCATTAAACATAATTCTTGGATATATAGAATATGTTAAATTATATGGCATTTCATCCGGTATATTTTCTTCTTCTGAAATATCCTCATTTATTTTATTCTCAGAGAACTTTATTTGTTTAATAATATTTAATCCATTTTCTGATGTATAATATGGATAAATCCATTTCATCTGATATAATAATGTTCTATATAATATATCTGGTGTATATTCATCTGTTTTTTCTGGTTTACCTACTAATGATTCTATATATTCATTACTTATTAAATCAAAGAATAAACGATTATTTATTTCTTTAACATTATTTAATAACATAGCACCATTTTCTAAATATTGTCCAGAATCTGCAGATTTTGACAAATATTGATAACCATTACCATATGTTTCTATATGACCTTCATATGGATTATCAGATTCATATTTATATTCTTTATATAATGCATTCCATAATTGCATAGAATTAATCAATGTATCTGTTCTTAATATATGTTCTATCTCTTGTTTTACAAATATAGCGGTATTATTTTTAAATTGACCATATTTAGATGCCAAATATATAACATTATTATATTGAAATACCTCAGAATCTTCAAACAATGTAGGATTAAATAAATCAGAATTATAAATTAATTCCAAATATGTATCATAAATATCATCTTTATCTTTTACAAGATAATTTTTATTATATAATCGATTTGGCAATAAATCTTTAATATAATTGATATTTATAGATTTAACATTAATAGATTTTATATTATCCTATAAATATCTTAATTTATATTTTAATCCATTCCAATTTGGATCATTTTCATTTCTGTCATAATAATGATTATATCTTGTTACCACATCATTTAATTGATACGGTTTTAAAGACACAGTTATTTCATTATCTGAACCATACCATTTCATTTTATTAATATCAGATATATTAGGATATTTTTGATTATATCCTGCAATCATAGATATAGGTGATATTATTGCTTTAATTTTTTCAGATTTATATAATATATTATCTTCATTTGTTAAATAAATCGGATCCAATGTATATGACACTATAGAATTTAATGAAGCTAATTCTGTATTAATTGTTAATGTATTAACATAAGCAAATGATTCATAATATATAGGTATAGGATTTGTTGTTTCCATTAATACCCTGATTTTATATATATTATTAATTTTATCTAAATCTTTTATATTAAATGTCAATTTAAAACTGCCACTTAAATTTTTATTAATTTTTATTTCTTTTTCTTCTAATTCTTTTTGTTATATATTAATTATATCAACATCAGGTTCTATTAATGAATATGATATTTTTAATATTGATGATAAATCTTCATCATTAAGAGTTTTTATAGTTTCCTCTAATTTTAATGTTAATTCAATATTAATATCTTTATATTCATTAATTAATTTTCCCCAATTATTTGAATTAAAATCATCTATTTTTATATCTATAAAATATTGGAATTGATTACATAAAACACCATTTTCTATTTTATTTAATTGTTCTAATGATTCCATATTGTTATATAAATGTAAATTAACAATAGGCAATGTTCTGTATTCATTATAATGATTTAAATTATATTCATATGTTGTTATATGTGTGCATTCTTCTTCACCTATTACGGCATATTTTATAGTGATTAAAATATTATTTTTGTCTGATTCTGTTTTAGATGTTTTTAAATATAATTCATTTAATATATTCTCATTATTTAATTGGTTTTCTGTAACAATTACAGGTATAACATCATTTAATGTTATAATACCATTTGTATCCAATACATTTGTTTTATCTAATATTAACGAACTGTTTAGATATATTTCTACATATTTAACATATTCTTGATCATTATTAGTGCTTGTATTAATTATTAATGATGTTGCCTCCATTTCATTATCTTTTATAATGATATCAAATAAGCTGTTAGAACCTATAGTAGATGTATCTATAAATCCAGGTATAGTTATATTTGTATTATCCCAGTCTGTAACAATATCATATGTATTATATTGATAATTATAATGTGCATATGTATGTTTGCTGTAATATTTAAAACCATTAGGTGTTTGAATCCATTGAAGAATATCATGATGTCTGTATTGTTTAGCAAATATGTCATTCAATGCTAAATTGATTTTAAACTCTTTAGGATCATTAACATAAATGATTGATGAATTAAAATTAAAATCAATTAATTTGTTTATATTTGTAGATGTCAAATACCAATTAATTGTGTCATTGTCAAACATAGGCATATCTTCTGTATTAATAGAGCATTCAACGTCAAGTTCACAATAATCAGTAACCGTTAAAATTAATTTATGATAATTCATTCCATCTTCTGACGGTAAACGGAAATACTCATTAATATTTTCAATATTAAAAGCAGACGGTAATTGTTTACTGTTACCAAATAATATTGTTCCTTCTTTTATTAAATCATTACTGCTTATTTTAAAGAAAATTTTATCTTTATATACATTACGTGTTATAATATTAGAATTTACTACAGAATTATTATAATTATATAATGCAGCGTCTAATTCTATAGATTGATTTGGTGTTAATATCATTTTACATGATGTAATGCAATTAGATTTTTTATTATCTTTATTAATTACTAAAGCATAATAATTTTTTGTTTCATAATTATATGTTGGTTCTATATTGATTATTTCATCTTTACCGTCAACATTTTTATATGTTTTAAGAATATGACCGTCTAATGTTTTTATTAGATCATATGTTCTGAATATTTTTTGTTTTTCTGTTTTAATAATACCATGATAATCTTTATAATATTCTTTATCTTCATTTGATATAGTATCTGGTAATTCTATATCATTTATTGTTTGATAATCTAATAAATTAATTAATTGTTCTCGGATTAATATATTATTTGTTCCTGTAAAATAAGATGAATTCCAATCTCTTATAAAATTACCATATGAATCTGTTTTAACAATACTTATATCTTTTCCTGTATCTTCTGTAAATGTTCCTCTTATATAATTTGGTTGATATTTATTGGTATTAAATGTTTCAACATATGAAGAATCATCTGTATAATTCCAAAACATGTGTATATATCCAAAATGATAATTTTCATGAGATTGATATGGTGATTTAAAGAATGAACTTGGATTAAATATAAAATATTGATAATCAAAATTAAAATCATTATTATTTAATGTATAACAATTTCCATCATTATCTAAAATTAATTCAGGGTTATATAATGTCAGATATGATTCAACATTACCTATATTGTTGTTTTTAATATATAAGTTATCTATAAACAATTTTGGATTTTTATTTTTAACTGATATGTCTATATATTTTTCCTATACAGCAGAAATACTTAAACTTGAAGCATCTGTTGTATTTTCTCCTACAGTTAAAGATATTAATTTATTTGTTTTTGCATTATTTAATCTTTTAGTATATTTTTTTAAATATTCTCCATTGTTTACTATATCATATTGCTATGAAGCATCTGTATAATATAAAGGAATATTATTGTTAAAATTATTGGATATATCAGAATATTCTAATGATGTCGCTAATATATTTTCATAATCTTTATCAAGACTGTCATTTACATATATTAAAGATAATAATGCATTTGAATATATTTTATTAAAATTAAATAAATTTTTATTGCTATTTGAAACAATATTAATAGGATAAATTACAGTTTTATCATCTAAATTATATTTAACAGTAAATGGACGATATTGTTTTATATGATTTAACAAATATGATTTTGTACAAGTTGTTAAATCATCTGTTATTTCAATCATATATAATATTTTTTTCTATTCTGATATATTATCAGAATTTGTAATAATATATAAAATATCACCTGTTTTATATTTGATATTTAATCGTTCTTCATTTTTTGTATATGTTATATCATAATCAATATCATCATAATCAATAGAACTGTCTTTTAATACGTTTTCATCTATATACGAGAAAAAAGAATCTAAGGTACCGAAATAAATTCCGTTACCCATTTTACCATCTTTTCCTTGTTTTCCTGTTATACCAACACCAGGTATACCATGTTTATAAATTCTCATATGTTTTATCCAATTAAATAAATTTTTAAATATTATATCCTATTATTTTAAATGAATTTTCTGTATCTTTACTTATTTTGTCTAAATAAATTTCTAAATTATATATTAAAGATAATTGTATATCATTAAATGCATTATATTTTATTAAATTCAATAAATCATTTAATTTTACAATATCATAATCTTGTTTAAAATAATATACATTTTCCATACTTATATATGGCTGAAAATCTTGATATGATTTATTTTGAAAATGTAATAAAATATCATTATTTAATTTTGACAGCAATTCCATATCATCATTAATTGTTATAATATAAACACATCCATAATATATTGTAGCATTATTATTTTTTGTATATGTATATATAGAAGCATCAATATTATAATCTATATTATTGCATATGCTGTAAAAATTTGTTATACTGTTCTCTGTTGTGACAACTGGAGAATAATTTGTTAATTGCTATGTATTATTATTTTGATTTATATATACATTTGAATCAATCACAATAGGATATTGTGATTCTAATTTAAATGCTTTTAAATTAGAATCATATAATATATTTAAATCCATATTACCAGCACTGCCATATAATGCATTTAAATTAATAAATTCTACTTTATTTGATTTAGTTATTTTATTACTTTGTATTGTCAATAAACTATCAGAATTTATTAATGAATCTTCTGAATCTTTAATAACTAATTGAGAAATATCTAAATCATTTGAATCAAATATATTATCTTCTTTATCAAATAATCCAATATTCTCAAAAAAGTCTGAAATATAGATATTTGTTCCATTCATTGATTGTTCTGTTAATTTATTAATATCTGTTAATAAATAAACTTCACCTTTAGTAGTTACAAAAGTATCGCCATTAATATATTTTCTGTTCAATACAATCTCTTTATTTTTTAACGGCAACATTCTTGATGTTATTTTTTTGACAAATAAATCTACATCTGCATTAGAACTTTGTTGATTGCTGGATGTTATATCAAAATCAGTAAAAAACATAGATGTACCAGGCTAGCCGATATCTCCGTTTTTTCCGTCAATACCGTATGTTGCTATACCTGGCGCATATGTATCATTATGAAATCTCTAAGAAACTTGTATCATTATTATTTTCTATATATTTTAATTATAGGATAAACATTCATACCTTGTGTTTTTGGTATCACAATTTTTAATGTATAAATATTGTTTTTAAATGTTATCTTTGTTGAATAACCCTCATATATATTATATGAATTAAAATTCTATGGTTTTTCTGTTATTATATTTATATACTCATTTTTATCTTTATCTATTGTATATAATTTAATATCTATATTTGAATTCATATTATAAGATGCTGAAATAGTATTATTTATATAATTTTTCATACCAGTATACTGTGTATCTTTAAAATAATTCCAGTTTTCTTTAAACACATCATTATTCATAAAATGTGAATATAAAGCCATAGTTAAATTTATTTCCAACACCGTATTATTTTTATTTATTGAATTAATATTAAATATACTGTCTGATTTCATCATATTATAAATATCATTCGTAATATCATATTGCCATTTATTTAATTCAATATATTCATTATGTATAATCATACATCTTGAACCAAAAAATGACTTATCATCAATACCTGTAATATGTCCTTCTTTTATTTGATAATTATTTTCAGAAACATATTTTCTATAATAATCACTGTCCCATGTTGAACTTAATAAAGATCTCTCAGGTATTATAAAATAGTTTTTATTTAAATTTGTAATAAATTTATCATCAAATACTTTATTACCTGTATAATTCTTAATTGATTCAATATTCTTGAATTTTGTATTTGCCAATAATAAATCAACATCCAATAAATTTCTTAATTCATCATCAACATAAAAATCCAACATTTTATTTGTATTCGGAGTAAACCAACCATAATTAAATTTTATCTTATTAGGTATAGTTAACTCAAATATTAAAGGATTATATTCCGTTGTATTTTGAATATATTTTACATTTTCATTTATAGGTATTATATAAATATCTACATTATCATCAAATGTTTTTGTATATCTTGATAATTTCTCTTCTGGTGTTTCATTTATTATTAATTTCTTTATATATTTCTATAAATTATTTAAATATATTTTAGGAATTACAATATTTTTATAATCCAATATATTATTGGAATTTATTAAAACTCGAACTTCTGGTGTATTTAATAAATTTGACAAATATGATAACTCTATATTATTATTTGAATCATTTAATAATCTTAATCTTAAATTCTCTTCATTTAATGATAATTTATTATCAGATATTGTTTTTGGATGTATTATAATAGTATTCTTTTCTTGTTTATCATTATTTTCTATTATAGAACTATTTTTTGTTTTTATTTTATTTGCTCCAAATAATAAATCATCATAATCATCATTATCATCAAAATCATTTTCATCAAACATATTATATTCACTTGAAATTGTTTCATCTCTGTGATTCAATAATAAATCTATTTTATTATTGATATTCTCTAATAATGTATATGCTTGATGATTATAATCACCGTCTGCTTTTGTAATTATATATGGATGTGATTCAGAATATACAGATTTTATTTCTGTATCATCTTCAATATCATTAGAATTTATTACACTGTTATTATATAATAATCCTATTTCTGATTTAATTTTATCAAATGTGATATAATAATTATATTCACTAACTGCTTCCAAATAAGATTGTATGAACTATGGTTCATTATCATAATTATTAAATGAAGGAACATCAAACTGTGTAAATAATGAACTCCATAAATTATATTCATCTATTGTATTATATAATGATGTTAATATCAAATCTTTTTTATGTGATATGATATTTCCATTTTTTATAGTTGTTGTTCTAAAATCTATACTGTATGGTGCTTTAAATGCAGAATAATCTGCATATCCTTTAAATTCATTTAATGTTATATTTTTAATATTATATACAGCTTCATGTTCATAATCTATAAAGAAATGATGATTTACTAATAATATAAATTTTTCAATCTATGAAATATATAATTCATTACGTTTTGATAAATCATAATCATTAATAACAAATACATCAAAATCATTATATGAATCCAAATGTATAAACGTATTGACAATTTTTGTATTTAATTTTATATTGAATTTAATACCAGAAAATATAAATTCTAAACTCTGTATATTTGAATTATAATATGCAGATGCAGGATCTATATTAATATTGTCTATTAATAATTTCTTTATAGGATGTTGAATATTATTATTTAATATACAGTCTTTAAATGTCATAGGTTGATCATCAACATATAATAAATTATCTACTTTATTTGTTACATATTGATTAACATCATACTCAGATGGTGTATAAACATTTTCTACAAAATGACCAACTGTTTCATATGTTTTTTCCAATGTACTAACATCTAATACATTATTGTGATCATAATATTGACCAGTTGATTTCCAATGACAATTTACTAATGGAACAATTGGATAAACCAATTCAGATTTTATAATATTTTTTAAATCCCTATAATAATTTTCTGTTTTATTTGTAGGTATATTTGTAGAATAACAATATTCCTAATAACATTGTCTATCACATATTTGATATGTCACATCAGTTTTCGCCATTAAATTTTTAATAATTATAGGTTCTAATTCATTATCAGATATATAACTGGATGAGAATAAACAATATTCATTATCTTTATTTTTTATAATAATAAATTTATCATTTTTTGGTATAATTAAATTACCTTGATCACCAGCAGAATATAATTTACCTGATATCATTTGATACATGACACCATGTTGTAATCTTACATCAGATTCATCTATTTGTATGGTAGTATATGCAGGTATATTAATATATAAATTTGTTTGCTAAGTATTTGTTCTTTCTGAATCAACAGTAACATCAATGTCTTTAATATTACTTATACCCATAATAGCAATATTAGCATATTTTGGTTTATATATTCTGATAACATTATTTTTTAATAAAACATTACCTGTTGTGCATATCATAGAATATTTTAATTCAAATGGTGATGTAATAGTAGTTAATTCAATATCATCATATATAAGTTCTTGTTGTTCTTTAACCCAATAATTATAAATATCAGGATCATATATATTATTATGTATATAACCTGCATTTATTTTAAATATATTTAATGTTTCATATGAATCTTGATCATTGATAACTAACGGATATTTTATATCTTTTATATATTCATTTATATTATCATATAAAACATAACTGTTATTTAAATCATTTATTTTTATAAATTTAACAATAGAATTATATCTCCATCCTAATGTTTCAAATCCATAATTTGAAAATGCAGTATAATAACCATCAAAATAATCTGATTGATTGCTTAACGCATACATATTATATTTAAAATCCTTATTAAAATAAGATATATTATCTTGTTTTATATTTTTTGGATCTTTAACTTCAACATAATGAACATATTCCTATAAATTTGAATCTTCTGGTAAATTGGATAACCATACATGTTCTTTATCATCTTCTTGTTCATATATAGATATATACTTAACATCCCCAGAATATGGTAAATATTTTATACTGTCTATATATTGTTTATTTGTTGTATATATAGAACTGTTTTTACTTGCAAATTGAACATAATCAAATTTAAAATCATTAAAATCATGTGCATCTATATGTTGAAAATACATTTCATCATATTCTGAAATAATAGATATACTCATATTATCATATGAACCAACTTTTATAAAGCTGTTAAATTTTTCAATACAAGCATTTATACGTTTTATTTGTTCAGATAATGTTGCAGTTATTTCAGGATATAATATTTCCTATGTATAAAAAGATAAACGATAAAAATATGTATTTTCTGAATATAAACATGTTTGTGTATTAATATATGGACTTATATTAAAATCAGTTTCTCTTAATCTTTCGTCATTAGATGCTATGATTTCAAATACAATATGATCATACGGCAATATATTATTTTCAACATTATTTGAACTGTTTGTATATG
>Ga0247611_10003970_pt1 | contig 21160 bp, 15 predicted proteins | sample 177DNAGHGhighgp2_FD_192422 | JGI IMG/M metagenome (GOLD analysis project Ga0247611, IMG submission 192422) | Sheep rumen microbial communities from Palmerston North, Manawatu-Wanganui, New Zealand - 1770 DNA GHGhigh gp2 | ecosystem: Host-associated > Mammals > Digestive system > Stomach > Rumen...
ACGGATCCACCAAATAGGTACCGTCGGGGATAACGGCCTGCTCCTGTGCAGGCTCTTGGTTCTTACAATTGGCAAATAGCAGCAATGCTGCCACGGGCAAGGCAGCCAATGCCTTGACCCACCCTTTGTGGGATTTCGGTTGTTTCATCATGGTAATACGGTTTTTAATGGTTGATAAATGAAAGCTATTGACAATCTGGACATATTGGATTCCTGTGACTTGACTGTATAGCAAGCGGAGATAGTTCTTGTATTCACCCTCGCTGCCTTGTTGCAGAACTGCCTCGTCAGCCAGGTATTCATGCACCTCACGTAAATCGCGTCCGTACAGCCACACAAACGGGTCGAACCACAACAGGCAACACACCAGTTGCACCAACAGAATGTCCCAACTGTGCCCCTGTGCAGCATGCAGGCGCTCATGCTTCAGCACCAGCTGCAGCTCGGCATCGGAAATACCGCCGCGGCCTGCCACGATATAGCGGAAAAAAGAGAACGAAGGCTCTTCCCTGTCGGTCACAGCCTCGTGGAAGCGTCCATGGGGGACAAACTTGTACTTGCGCAGTTTGCGCCACAGCACAACATAACGCACGATCAGCAACAGAACTCCCAAGGCCACACCGGCACCGTATATGATACTCAGCACTTGCCACACGTCAACACCATGTGAGGTCGACACCTCTGCACTCTTAATGGATTGATTATTAATTGATGTTTCTGGTGTGTCACCCAAATTGGAAAAATCCAGCAGATAGCCCTCGCCCCCTATTGCCGTGGGGGTAACAACTGCCACCTGAGGGTGCACCAGCGGCAGCAGCAGGCTCAGCAACAGCGTCGCCAGCAAGAAGAATCGGTTCAGACGCAAACAGTGCTCTTTCCTCAAGAGAAAATGGTAGGCAAGCCAGAACAAAGCTGTGCCGATCACCGAAAAAAACAGATAGCGTGTCATTTCTCCACCTCCTTAATCAAAGCGTCAAGCTCTTCGATAGAAACAGCTTTTTTGTCTACCAGAAACGACACTATATTGCGGAAAGACGAACCAAAGAAGCGTTTTGCCAGATGACCCAGCATTCGAGAAGAATAATCGTCGCGACTTATTAGAGGGTAATATAAATTGGATTTATTGTAGGTCTCGTGTCCGACAAAACCTTTTCGCTCAAGGAGTCTTACTACCGTGAGAATGGTGTTGTAAGCAGGCTTGGGCTCCTCTACTGCTGCAACTATCTCGTTGGCAAACCCTTTACCTATCGACCACAGAGCCTGCATCACTTGCTCTTCCGATTTGGTTAATTCCAGATCATCTTTTGCATTCATAACTATAAAACATATTGTATAATTATTTTTTTAGTTATATAACGCAAATTAAAATATATTATTGTATTTCTATTAAAAAAAATTGAGCACACTTTAGAGGGGTTCTATCAATACGATCTTGAGAGCACGTGTTTCCGATACGTTGATTGTATTTGTTTGATATACACCACTCTATAGGTGAAGGACTATTGAGAGTTTGCCTCTTCGAGGCAATTTATAGCAACCCCTTTAATACATTGTAAACAAGTTTACTCCTTGCCCGATATACGCTATGCAATGGGAATGCCTGTCACCCCAATGCTGTTAGGCAAAACTTTCTCACAACAAGCTAAAGCCATAAAAAAAAGCCCGGTGTACCCGGGCTTTTTGTGTATTAGTTAATCTAAAAAAACTACAGATTGAAACGGATGCCAAATTCGTGGATGCTCTTTTCGCTTTGGCCGTTGGTGGTGTAGGTGGGCAGGAGGTTAAAGTAGACCTCGAAACCAGGGGAGAAGATGAGCCAGCGGCTTTGGGTACCGATGGCCACATCGCAGCGGAATTTGTTGAACTTGGCGCTGTTGGGTAAAGACTTGAAGCTAAAGTTGAAGCCGGGGGTGACGCCTAAGTACCAGCCGTGGTCGTTGTCCTTGTTGATGTGGGAGAGTTTGAGAGGGAGGATGATTGAGTTGTAGGAACGCACTTCCTCATTGTTGTTGAATCCACCTGCGCCAGCATCTAAATGGCTGTAGTAGTAATTGGTGAAACGATAGCCAATACCGATGTTGCAGTCCCAACGTTTGGCAATGGGGCGATGATAGTCAATGACGCCCCCAAGATTGTAGCCAACAGCGTTGAAGAGGTTGTTGGTGCCATAGAAGCGGCGGTCGGTGAGGATGGTGGCGTTGGGGTCAGCGGTGAAAGAAGGTTTGCGGCCCCACTTGGCGTAGTTTTCCTGACGTTTGGCTTTCTTCTCGGCTTTTTTCTGTTCCTTGCGGATGGCGTTCTCCTTTTTGGCCTGCTCGCGTTTGATGCGGTCTTGCTCTTCCTTGGCGGCTTTTTCTTGTTCCTTGGCCTGTTCCTTGGCAAGGCGCTCTTCTTCCTTCTGCTGCTGCTTCTGAAGGCGTTCTTGCTCCTTTTGTTGCTGTTTGAGGAGTTCTTGCTGTTCCTGCTGCTGTTTCTTCAGGAGTTCGTCGTCATTTTGTGCATAGACTGCACCTGCGGAGAAAAGCAGGGCAAACAGAATGATGTAAAATTTCTTCATATTGCAAATGTGTTTATTAATAATACTTTTTGTTAAATAATATCATTGTAACGAATATTAACATAGTTTATTGTTTAGGCAATAAAAAAAAAGGATTCGATTTCCCGAATCCCTTTTTGATTGTCGGGGCGAAAAGACTCGAACTTTCGACCCCTTGCACCCCATGCAAGTGCGCTAGCCAACTGCGCCACGCCCCGAACAATTTGTTTCGTTTGTGATTCTCATCCTCTCGAAAACGGTTGCAAAAGTACTACTTTTTTTTGTTCTGACCAAATTTTTTTTCGAAATTTTTTTTTCGGGAGTTCTTGATTTGATTTTATTCGCTATGAACCAGTGAATTATTGCCTTTGCTCAGAATTGCAAAAATTATGTTCTGACTGCTTGCTGAGGCTTCATTTTTGCCTTCGGAATTGCCGTTTTGGATTGAAATTTGGGTATTAGAGGGAAGTGTGGAAAGGAAGAATTGGCGTAAGTCGTTGATTCTTTGCTCGATGATGTAATTATTGAGGTTGGAGTCGGCGGTTTGGAAGCACTGGAGGGTTAGTTTAAGATGAATATGGGGGTTGTCTCGGAGGAAGTCGACTAGAGGCGAGAGTGCCCGTTTGCCATCGTCGGAGAGTTCTACGTCGGCTCCGTGGCGGTATAGATGGTCGAAAACCATGGTGCGGCCGAGGGGCAGGTAGGAGAGGGTGATGTCGTGGCGGTCGGTTGCCACGAGATAATCCTCGCTGGAACGGATGGCAGAGGTGAAGGTGGTGTAGTTGAAGTAGTTTTTGCAGGAGACGTTTAATTGATAATTGTTGCCGGGCTGCACGAAGAGGCTGTACATGCCTTTGGAGTCGGAAGAGGTGGAGTTGATATTGCGGCCGTCGCGAAGCACTTTGATTTCGGCATTGGGGACGGCCCGTCCGTGTTCATCGCTCACTTTGCCGGTGAGCATCACGCCGTCGAGGCGGCCGACGAAGCAGTAGAGCTCTTGCTGTCCGCCGCGGTTGGTTATCCAGTAGCCGCGTTGGAGCGATGGGGCAATGGCCAGTTCAATGTCGTTGCTGTCGCTGTTGAGGGGCACGGGCAGGCGCTGGACCTGGAAGGAGCCGAAGATGACATTGTCCTTAGTGCTGCCAGGACGGACGTAAACAGAATAGAAATCGTAGGAGTCACCGTTTTGCTGTAGGTTGGAGGAGTAGATAAGGTAGTTGCCATAGAAGACGGGGTGTAACTCGTTGCCAGGGGTGTTGATGGCGTTGCCCATGTTGAGGGGTTTGGTCCATTTCTTGCCGTTCCAGAAGGAGCACCAGAGGTCGTATCCGCCAAGGCCTACTTTGTTCTGCGAGGAGAAGACCATCATGTTGCCGTCAGGGGAGAAGGTGGGATGGTAGACGGCCATGCTCCAGTTGCGGGCATCGACCTGACGGTTTCTGCGACGGCGTCCCTCGGTATGGACATAGAGTCCATAGCGGCCGGTGGACTCGTCCATTTGGGAGAAGTAGAGGAGGCTGTCTCTGGGGTTGCGTACCACGTAGCTGAAATCGGAGCCCAGATGATGCGCCAGGGTGTCGGGACGGAGCATGGTGACGATGCCGTCGCTCATTTCCGAGCCTACCATCACGCCATTGCTGCTGCCATAGAGCCTGCCGTCGACCACGGAGAGGTTTTTGAGCCCCCAGGAGAGCTTGACATTGTCCTGAGGGAAGGCCGTGATGGGGCGTTGGGCTAGAAGGGCAATTGGAAGCAGGAGGGGGAGGAGCGCAATTTTTTTCATGGGGTCGTTATTATTTCTCAAACGCGATGGGAAGGGCTTCTTTCATCTCTTTGATATAATGGAAGGAGAGGCCGGTGAGGTATTCCTGGGGGATGTCTTCGATGTCGCGGCGATTGTCTTCGCAGAGGATGAGGTCGGTGATGCCGGCGCGTTTGGCGGCCAGGATTTTTTCCTTGATGCCGCCGACGGGGGTGACCTGACCGCGGAGTGTGATTTCGCCTGTCATGGCCACTGTGGGTATCACTTTCTTCTGAGTGAAGGCAGAGACCATGGCTACAAACATGGTGATGCCGGCGGAGGGACCGTCCTTGGGGGTGGCGCCTTCGGGCACGTGAATGTGGATGTTGCTTTCTTCGACCTTGGCCATGTCTACGCCGAAATGGTCGGCATTGGACTTGAGGTATTCGAATGCGAGGGTGGCGGACTCTTTCATGACGTCGCCGAGGTTGCCGGTCATGGTGAGGGTGCCTTTGCCCTTGCTGATGCTGGACTCGATGAAGAGGATTTCGCCGCCCACTTGGGTCCAGGCGAGCCCGGTGACCACGCCTACCTTGGGTTCGGTGCCACGGCGTTCGCTGTTGTGGATGGGAAGGCCGAGGATGCCCTTGAGTTCGGAGGGAAGGATGTTTTTGTTGACCTGCTGCCCGTCGGCCACCTGAACGGCACGGCGACGGATGATTTTGGCGATGGTCTTTTCCAACTGGCGGACACCGCTCTCGCGGGTGTAGTCGTTGATGATGGTGGTGAGCAGTTCGTTGCTGAATTTTAATGCACGGCGCTCGAACCCATGTTCGGCCAGCTGTCGGGGAATGAGGTGGCGCTGGGCGATTTCAAGCTTTTCCTCGAGAATGTAGCCGCTCAGGTCGATAACTTCCATACGGTCGAGGAGGGCAGGCTGGATGGTGCTGAGTGAGTTGGCAGTGGCGATGAAAAGGACGTTGGAAAGGTCGTAGTCGAGGTCGAGATAGTTGTCGTGGAAGGCATTGTTTTGTTCGGGGTCGAGCACTTCGAGGAGCGCGGAGGTGGGGTCGCCGTTATGGCTCATGCCTTGCACTTTGTCTATTTCGTCGAGCACGAAGACGGGATTGCTGACGCCGGCCTTCTTGATGCATTGGATGATGCGGCCGGGCATGGCACCCACATAGGTACGGCGGTGGCCGCGGATTTCGGCTTCGTCGTGCAGACCACCCAGAGCCATGCGCACGTATTTGCGTTTCATGGCTGCGGCGATGCTTTTGCCGAGAGAGGTTTTGCCGGTGCCCGGAGGGCCTACGAGGCAGAGTATGGGGCTTTTCATGTCGCCTTTAAGACTGAGGACGGCGATGTACTCGACGATGCGCTCTTTGACTTTTTCCATGCCGTAATGGTCTTTGTCGAGCACTTTCATGGCATGGGAGGTGCGCAGGTCGTCCTTGCTGTATTTGTTCCAGGGGAGGTCGAGGAGTAGTTCGGCGTAGTTGATTTCGACAGTATAGTCGGGAGTTTGTGGAGGTGTGCGGCGGATTTTTTCGATGCTATGATGGAAGGCGTCGTCGACCGATTTGGGCCATTTCATCTTGGCGGCACGGTCGAGGAGTTGCTGGATTTCTTGGTCGGCGGGAGTGCCACCCAGTTCGTCCTGAATGACGCGCATCTGCTGGTTGAGGAAGTATTCGCGTTGCTGACGGTCCATCTCCTGGCGGGTTTTGTCTTGAATGTCGTCGCGGATGCGGAAGAATTCCTTTTCCTTGTCGATGTATTCCAAAACCATCTCGGCACGGTGCATGTAGCCGAAGCAGTCGAGAAGCATTTGCTTGTCGTTGGAAGAGACGTCAAGGTGGGAGGCCACGTAGTTTACCAGAATATGGTCGCTGCCGATGTTGCTGAGGGACCGCATGACATCTTTGGCTCCAAAGCCTTTACCTTCGTTTTTCTTTTGCTGGAGTTCGGCGTAGCGTTTGCGAATGGCGCTTACCATGTTGCGGAAAAGGCGCGGATGCTCTTCTTTGACATTTTCGTTGATGAGCACGGCATGGCCCATGTAGTAAGGTTCGGTTTGGGTGATGCTTTCCAGGCTGCATTTCATGGTGCCTTGCACAACGGCCATACATTCGCCGTGGGGCATGTCGATCACCCGTAGGACACGTGCGATGACGCCGATGTTGAAGATGTCTTCAAGGGTTGGATTGTCGGTGTCGTTGCGCTGGGTGCAAGCGATGATGCGTAGGTTTTTACGCTCGGCTGTTCTGACAAGTTGGAGGGAACTTTTGCGTCCTACCGAAATGGGCATGACCACACCGGGAAAGAGTACATTGCTCCGGATGGGGAGTAGGGGCATTTCGTCGGGTATGGAGTCTTCAAAGAGTAGAAAGGCTTCGTCTTCTTTTGAAACCAGGGGTATTATCTCGGCTCTCTGCATCATGTTGTCATCAGCAGAGAGTTCATCAATTTCTAAATCCATCGCTATTATTTCTTCTGGGGTAAAATTATTTTTCATTTAAAAGTATAATAGTTCGTATTTCAGCCTGACGTCGATTTTTAGTTTGTATATAAGACATTTGAGCACAACTATTATACGCAAAAGCGAATAAAAAGTTTCAGTTTTGTGACTTCTGATTGTCGTTTTTTTTCTGGATATAGATTTCGATATTCTTTACTATCCAGTTGACAAAGACCACAGCGGCGACAGAGAGAGCGGCCTGACGCCACATGCCGTAGCCGCAGAGGCAGCCCACAGCGGCGCTGCACCAGATGGTGGCAGCACTGCTGAGACCATGGATGGAGAGCCCATTCTTCATGATGACACCGGCTCCTAAAAAGCCGACGCCTGTTACAACCTGCGAAAGGACTCGCAGGTTGTCGTTATTCACCATTCCGCCGCTTTTGATGGCAGTGGTGATAACGCTTTCTGATATGAGGATAAAGATGCAGGCCCCAACTGACACAAGGGCGTTGACGGACAAGCCTGCATTGCGTTTGCGTAACTGTCGTTCTATACCGATAATAATGCCGGCCACTAGCGCGCACAAAAGGCGGTTGAGAAAGACATTCAAAGGCATAATGTAGCTTAAGTTTTTATGTTGTTAGTTCTTTCCGCTCACGATTACGACGATTTCGCCTTTTACTTCCTTTGAGGTGAAATGGTCATGTACTTCGCGCAGAGTGCCACGGGCTGTTTCGGCATGCAGCTTGCTAATCTCTCGTGATACGCTCACCTGACGTTCTTCACCTAGCACATCTGTAAGTTCTTCCAAAAGTTTTACTAGCCTGAAAGGCGACTCGTAGATTACCATTGTCCGGGTTTCTTGAGCCAACTGTAGCACTGCGGTTTGGCGGCCTTTTTTGTGTGGGAGGAATCCGAGGAAGACAAATCGGTCGCAGGGTAACCCACTGTCGACCAAAGCGGGTACAAAGGCAGTGGCACCCGGAAGTGTTTCGACGGGGATGTTGTTTTTGACACATTCGCGCACTAAAAGAAACCCCGGATCGCTAATACCAGGTGTGCCGGCATCGGTTACCAATGCAATTGTCATCCCACTTAAAAGCCTTTCGACTACGTTCTGCAGGGTTTGGTGCTCGTTGAAAATATGGTAGGACTGAAGCGGAGTGGCTATGTCGTAGTGCTGCATCACTACACGCGATGTGCGTGTGTCTTCGGCCAAGATTAGGTCTGCCCCCTTCAGCACCTCGACGGCACGGTAGGTCATGTCGCCGAGGTTGCCAACAGGTGTGGGGACTAAATAGAGTTTCATTCCTCTTCTTCGAAATCGTCGGGAATTTCCATGTCGTGGAAGACGTTGGTTACATCATCGTCTTCTTCCAACAGACTAATGACTTTGAGTACTTTGCGCATTGAGTCGGGGTCGATTTCGCGAGTGGTGTTGGGAATACGCTGAAGCTCGGCGCTCTCGCATTCGATGTGCATTTCTTCCAGCATTTTCACCATGTTTCCAAAGTCCTCATAGGCAGTGTAGAGGGTCAGGTAGTCGTCGTCGACTTCCATCTCTTCCAGGCCGCCGTCGATGAGAGCCATTTCCAACTCTTCTACGTCCATCTCGGGTTTGCGGGGGATGACAAAGACTCCCTTGCGGGTGAAGAGGAAGCTAAGACTGCCGTTGGTTTCCATCGTACCACCGTTCTTATTCATGATACTACGGATGTTGGCAACGGTACGCATGTTGTTGTCAGAGAGACATTCGATAAACAGGGCGATACCATGGGCCACGTGGCACTCGAAAGTGATTTCCTGCATGACGGCCGCATCTTTGTCACTGGCCTTGTTGATGGCGCGCATAAGGGTGTCCTTTGGCATGTTGCAGCCACGGGCATTCTGCACAAGCAGGCGTAAACGGGGGTTACTTTCGGGATCAGGACCGCCTTCGCGAACAGCTACGGCTACCTCTTTCAGAATTTTCGAATACTGTTTAGAGCGCTTGGCGTCTGCTGCGCCTTTGGCTCTCTTAATCTTTGACCATTTGTTATGTCCTGACATAAAAATAATTTTTTATATATTAATACTATAATTATTTTTCTTTTATCCTTTTGATTAGGATAAATAAAATTTCAAATAGGTGATAGGCATTCCTTCGGCAAGGAACATCCGCTCATAAAAAGTCTGCGTCATTTGGGCTTCAGTCAGCGAGGGTATTTCGGGATGCTCAGCAGCAGGCAGCGCATAGAGGTCACTGGTGGCATATTCCACTCTATAGCCACCTGCGGGTATCACCTCGTTGAGGGTATACTCGTACAATTCTTGTGAGTCGGTCTTTAGGTGGATGGGAGCCCCTAGACGGAGAAAGTTTTTATAGTAGCTGAGGAAACGCTCGCAGGTCAATCGTTTGTGCTCCTTTTTTGGCTGGGGGTCAGGGAAAGTGATCCATATTTCCGACACTTCGTCGGGGGCGAAAAACTGCTCAATTAGCTCAATTCGAGTGCGGACAAAGGCCACGTTGCGCATCTGTTCTTCGTTACTAGTCTTGGCACCACGCCACAGGCGGGCTCCCTTAATGTCTACCCCAATGTAGTTTCTGTCGGGATGAATGCGGCCTAGAGCCACTGTGTAGTCGCCCTTCCCACAGCCCAGTTCCAAAGTGATGGGATTGTCATTCCCGAAAAAGTTGTTCCACTTCCCACGGAGTGCAAACCCCTGCTCTTTCAGCATCTCATACGATACCTGAAAGAGGTTAGGAAAGGTCAGGTTTTCGGCGAAACGTTCTAACTTATGGTGTCCCATTTATTTCCTACAATACTATTTCGGCCTACTCGTTGAAGTTTTTAATGGAAACGGGACCTTGGTACCATGACTTGATATGATTTTCCATGGCCTGTGCTGCGGTCAGCGTTGGTGCGGAGCCCATGCTGATATAGTAGCCGCCCGACTTGCTGATGATATAGGCATCGCTGCCCAGTTTTTTCAGCTGGTTGGCCAGTTTATTAGCCTTCTTTTTGTCGGTGGCAAATCCAGCAATGATATCATATCCCTGCTTGCTATTGCGGAACGTAGGTGCTTCGGGAACAGTCTCTTCGAAGGGTCTGTCAACCAATGATTTGTACTGGTTTCCCTTGGCGGCAGCACCACCTTTGTTCGGCAGGCCAAATCCATCTGCATGCAGTCCCAGTCGCACCACTAGGTCGTCCAGCACATTTTCCAGCAGTTCAACGTCCATCAGTTCCCCCTGCACCTTGTATTGGTAATAGCGGCTGCCCCAATTCCTATAACTGTTGATATGGTGGGCCATCCAGAAATCGTTATAGGGATGGAAACGCTTGGTGCTCATGCCAGGAACCATCAGTTCGTGCAGACGCTCGTTGGCATACTGGTCAATACTATTCATCACCGTGGCAAAAGCATTGCTGTAATGACGAGCGAGCAGGAAATTGTGAATATACTCAGACATATAGATATGCACATTATTAACTGTGTTAGCAATCTGATTCTCATCAAATTCAAGTAAATTCAGCATATTAGTGTCAATACACGGTATCGGCATCATGTCAGAGTTGTCATAGCGGCTCCAAGTCACTTCCTTAGCGTAATTCTCATTTCCTGTAGTCTGGTTGCCACGTGTGACGAAATAATAAACTGCACAGCCAATTAAGGCTAATAGTAGCAATAGTATTATCCATAGCCAACCGTGTTTTTTCTTTTTCTTCTCTTCGCCGGCCGGTGTATGGTTCACGGCTTTTATCTCTTTCTTTTCGGCCTTGGCGGCAGCCTTCTCCCGCTCACGGAGTGCTTTTTCAGCATCCTTGGCAGCAGCCTCTTTCTCTTTGGCCAAAAGTGCAGCCTTCTTGGCAGCAGCCTTTTCGGCCTCTTCGGCAGCTTTGCGGGCTTCTTTTTCAGCTTTTGCGGCAGCCTTCTCGGCACGACGAGCTTCCTTGGCAGACTTTGGTGAAGAGGGAATCTCGTCCAACATCTTCTTTACTTCCGAAAGGTGGTCGGCCGAAGATGTGGCAGCGGCAGTCGTTGCTGCAGCAGCTGCAGCAACCGTAACGACAGGTTCCAAGACGGGCTTAGGTGTGGACTCTGCCGCTTTCTTTACCTCGGGAGCAGGAACGGGCTCGACTTTTTTCTCTGCTGGCTTTGGGGCTGGTTCAGGAGCTGGAGTGGGTTCGGGCTTCGGCTCGGAAATGAGGATGGGTTCGGGAGCCGGTTCGGTCTTCTCAAAGGCGGCAAATGGGTCTTCAACATTTTTAGGAGTGTATGTGGCCACATTCTCCAAGGGCTGTTCCCGACGTTTGTCAGCGTCTAGGTCGAGCCCTTCGGTGGCTGCAAAAACCACCTTGCCTGCCACACGGCGCATTGTGCCTATACCAGTGAATTCATGACCATTGGGGTCGCGCTGCAGCTTTTCGTTTAAGGCACCCACATAATTCTTCCACATCATCTCTGCTATTTCCACCGACACGCATTCGCTCTCGGCAATTTTACGAATGATGGCCTGGTTGCCGCTTTGGGTATTATTCATCACCACGGTGCGGCGGGCTGGGTAATAGGTGCCCGAAGCGGCATCGTGGTGGGCGCTGACGGTGCTGCTTGTCAGGGTTCCCATGCCGGGAAATTCCACTACATTTCCTTCTTTGATGAATTCGACGATAAGATCTGTAATATTCATAGGGTATATTATTTTTTCAAATTAAGTAAATATTGTTCTGCCGCGGCCAAATCCTCAGGAGTGTCAATGCCTATATTGGCATGTGCGGTAGGACGCACTTGAATAGTGTATCCGTTCTCTAACCAGCGCAACTGCTCAAGCGATTCGCTCTTTTCCAGTGGTGAAGGCTCTAGTTGAACTAGCTCCTTCAGCGTTTCGGCGCGGAAAGCGTAAATGCCCACATGCTTGTAATAAGGTTGGCGGCTCAGCCATTCCGCTGGCTCCACGCCTCTGAGGAAAGGAATGGGCTGGCGGCTAAAATAGAGGGCCTGTCCTTTTTCCCCACAAACCACCTTAACGTTGTTAGGGGAAGAGAGTTCGCCAAAGGTGCTGATGGAAGTCTTAAGGGTGGCAATCTGTGTGCGAGAGTCGTTGAAACAGGCTATCAAACTGTTCAGCTGGCTCTGTTGGGTAAAAGGCTCGTCGCCCTGAAGATTAATGACTACATCATATTGGCATCCGTTGTTCTCAAGGTTATGCAGTACCTCCCCACAACGGTCTGTGCCGCTGCGATGTAGACTGCTAGTCATCATGGCCTTCCCTCCGAATTGCTGCACCGCCTTCAGGATGCGCTCGTCGTCAGTGGCCACGATGGCCTCGTCCAATGTCGGCATCTGCGACACGCATTCCCACACCCACTGGATGATAGGCTTCCCCCCAAGCAATGCCAGTGGCTTACCAGGGAAACGGGTGGAAGCGTAGCGGGCGGGTATGACTGCGAGAACTTTCATGCTGTTCAATTCGATTGGCGTTTAGTTAAAGAGTGAATTTATTTCGGCATCAATCATATTGTAGACTGTGCCCAAGTCCTCATCACTCGTCACGAAATCTATTTTATTGAGGTCTACTACAATAGTTTTGCCCTTGTGGTACTTGCCAATCCAGTCTTCGTAGCGTTTGTTCAGGCCGGTCAGGTAGTCCAGGCGGATGCTGTTCTCGTATTCACGTCCGCGTGATTGTATGTGGCGGATAAGGGTGGGTACATCTGCACGGAGATAGATAAGCAAGTCAGGGGGTTGCAGAAACGATGACACCAACTCAAAGGTTTCCTGATAGTTGTCGAAATCTCTGGTATTCATCAGCCCCATCGCATGAAGGTTGGGAGTGAAGATATAGGCATCTTCGTATAAGGTGCGGTCCTGAATAATGTTAGGGGATTCCTTTTGGACGTCCAGTAACTGGCGTGTGCGGGTGTGAAGATAGTAAATCTGGATGTTAAACGACCAGCGGCGCATATCTTCATAAAAACTATTGATATACGGATTCGTCTCAGTCGATTCGAAAATGGGACGGTAACCATAGTGGCGGGCCAACATCTTGGTCAGTGTGGTCTTTCCCGAGCCTATATTTCCTGCAATAGCGATGTGCATAATATGTCCAAATCTGCCTATCCTTTTGGCATCCAAAAGAATAAACATTTTATTATTCTATTTTTAAAAAAGCAAATATACAAAAAAAATCCGAGCCAAACGAACTTTTTTCAAAATAATGTCTGCAGACTCTTTTCCTGCCGATTTTTATTGTGTCTGCAAATAGATCTCACTCATTCCCCTTGAAATGAGGAATCCAAGCAACCGCTTTACAATAGTGCAGCTACTCCCTTTGTGAGCAGAGACTAGTGCGATACCACAAGTGTGGCAGTAGCAATGCCCTTCGGCAACTTGGCTCTAAGCAGGTATGTGCCATTGGCAAAGTGTCCTACGTTGAGGTGGAAATTCGCCCCCTGCGGAAACAGCCGTTCCACAATATGTCCTTGGGCATCAATTATTTCTACCGTCTGAGGCTTTTGAGCAAAGTTCAGCTCAACTTGTGTCGCAGCCGGATTGGGGCATAAGGAAATGGAGTTCACACTCGGAGAATTGATGACTACGGGTTCCGAGCCTTCCTGATGAGCAGTAAAGCTCCATGTCAGTTCGGTGACCATGCAATGGCGACTGGCTCTGATGGTGATAACGTAGGTACCCGTGTCGGCGTATATGTGTTCCAGTCGCTGGCTATGAGTCGGTAAGAAAAAAGTACCCATTCCGTCGCCCCAGTCAATCCTTACGCTGTCCACATGGGCGGTTATCAGTCTGAATGACTCACTCATATAGCGCGTGGTATCAGTCATTTCCAGAGATGCTTCAGGCTGCGGTCGCTGCCAGTGGGCAAGGCTGTCGAACACTATCAGCCGCACAGCTGAGCGGATGGCTTCTGCCATCGGTGGTTCCAGCCCTGCATCATACCGTATGTCTGTAGGGTCTTTGTGGAAAAAGAGGGTGTAAAAAGCACAAGCTGCAGCATAGCTGCCTGCGGTGGAGGGGTGGCTTTCGTCAGCTTGGTAAAGCTCTATCTCAGGGTGGTGATGACGCAGCCAATGCCACACCCGTCCAACAGGACAGAGCGATGCGTCGTTCTGTTCGGCCATCATGCCGTAGCGCAAGGCCAATAGGCTGTCCATCCCTTCGTATGTGCCTATCGGTGGGAAAATCTCCCCGTTCCGCTGGTCGCCGTTCTTGCGCCCCCAAGTCATGTAAAACATCGGCTCTGCACATGGCGAGGCCGCATAAATGCTGTCCACCAGCTGTTGGGCATAAGGGAAAACCTCCTGTGTCACCTGCTCATCCGGAAACGCCGGATATTGGCTCTGCTCCTGCAACACCACGATGTCCCATCCACCTCGTCTTATGAGGCTCATCGACTGATTCTGACAGTGCTGCATAAAGGTGCATCCGCCGGGAGTGTTGCTCTCGTAGGTGATGTCGTCGCCACAGCTGTTAGCTATGCTTTTTATCAAACTGGGCAGGTTGTTCACGTCGGTATAGCTGTTGCCTACGAAAAGCACGTGCTTCTCTTCTTGTCCGTATGTGGCAAAAGTCAGGAAAAGCATTGCAACGGACAATAAAAATCTCTTCAACATAGGTTTTGTTATTTTGGTAATGAATAATGGTTTAATTATATTATTAACTTTCTGAATAGTAATTATCTAGAGAACTTTACCGTATGCTTCCCTGCGGGCAGTGTCTTCTCATCCCTTGTCCCGGGGAAAAAGGTGGCAGTAGTGCCTGCGGGAATGGTAACCGAGAGTTCCTCTCCCTCTATATCTACCTCGATAGTGCCGTATGGGGTGGGCTTCGATGCCTTTACCCACCGAATATCTCCAACCGCCTGTGGGTCAATAAAGAAATGCTTATACCCAGGCGCATTAGGGTCGGGTCTGATACCCGCCAAGGCCTGGTAGAACCAAATGCCAATGCCGTTATAGCAGTTGTGCACATGGCTGCGCTCTCCGTTCCACGACTCCCAGGTTGTGGTGGCTCCCTGTGCTATCATGTTTTGGTAACCTGGATAGTCTGGCTGGCGTAGCAGTGCGGCCATCAGCTCTGCCTGCCGCTCATCAATGGCCCATTGGGTGAAAATGGGCACTCCCACCAATCCAACCGCCATGTGCTCATGGTGCTTCCCAATCGAGATGTCAATCAGTCGGTTGCGCACTTCTTTGAAGGTGGCACTGTCGGGCGGAACGCCCACCTGCAGGGCATAAGCCAAGTCAAGCGGCGTTCCAATGGCGTAACTATGGGTTTGAGGATGATAGAAGCGGGCATGGATGGCTTCTCTAAGCCGCGCCTGTTGCAGCTCAAACTGCACGGCCTCCTCGCCATGTCCCAGCATTCGGGCCATGGAAGCCATGTCTCCCAGGCACTCGCAAAGGAAACAATTGCTCACATGTATGGCCGACTCTCCCTGCACGTCTACCCCTTCCGGTGCAAGCCAATCGCCCAAAAACCAAGTGTGTCGTTCATTGTCGGGCCAGGGTTGCAGGAGGCCTTTTTCTTCGTGGCCTTTCAGGTAGGACAGCCAGCGTTTCATCGGTCCATATAGCCGGCCTATCATGCGGCTGTCGCCATAGTTCAGGTATGTCCGCCAGGGTGCCTTAATGATAAAGCCGCTCCAATAAGGGCCGCCCCCTGTGCGAAAATCCGGCGCCACGTATGCCAGCTCGCCGTCTTCCGCCACAGCGTCCTCCCATGATGTTAGCCAGTTATAATAGGTCGGTGCAACATTGTATAGGGTCTGAAGCGTGGGCGTGGAGGAATTCCCGTCGCCGCCATAACCCATTCGTTCCAAGTGTGGGCAGTCTACCATATAGCCGCTGTAGGTGAGGCAGGAGAGTGTGTATTTCACCAAGTCGTGTATTGCGTTCAGCCGTTCGTCCGAGCAAGCAAATCGGGCTCCCTCCGTAGGCTTCAGTGCGCTAAACTGAAGCGCCACCGCCCGCTCCACTTCGGCACCCGTTATGCGCACGTAGCGGAAGGCATGGTAGTGGAACTTATTGCAAAAAGTAGGTTCCGCCTTCCCGTCGGAAATGTAGCAGTCGCTCTCGCCTTGTGGGGCAAACAAATCGCCTGGCGCTCGGTGGTCGGCATATTCCATCGTGGCTTTTCCGTTTTGGGGCATGGGTTTGAATCGTATGTCCAACCAGCCAGTTATCACCCGTCCAAAATCCAACAGCGTCGTACCATTGGCCAGCTCCGTTTGGTTCTGAGGCTTCAGGGTGTCTACGATAGCGTTCCCTTCATATTGTTGCGGCGAACATTTTATGCCGCTTACATCCATCTCCTCAGCCCTTTGCCAGCGCGGTTTGCGGCGGGCATCCAAACACTCGCCGCCAAACTGCAGCGGTTGCCAGCTTCCGGTGTAGCTATAGGGGCTTTCTGTGGTCTGCCATCTGCGGTCGGTTTGCAGCAATGTGTGCCATCTGCCGTCAGCCAGTTCACACACCTCGGCCTGCACAAGGGCTTCTGTACCATACACCCTTCCCCAGCCTTGGCCCACCCATATCAGTATCTCGTTGCGTCCTCGCTGCACGTATGGGGTAATGTCGTAGGTGACGGTCAGCGAGCGCCGATTCAGTTGCGATACTGCTGGTTGCAACACTTTGTCCCCCACACGCTTCCCGTTGATATAAATCTCATGGTAGCCAAGGGAGTTGACGTGCAGCATCATCAGCCGCCCACCGCTACATCGGAAGCATCGTCTGAACATTGGTGTTGTCGCCATACCCGTTTCCAACTTACATCCAATGTATTTCGCAGTTAGCCCCGACAGCGGCCCCACGGCAAAACGCGCCGTCTCACTCCATTCGGTTGCCTCCCCCTTCTCGTTCCATGTGCGCACCCGCCAGTAACACACCTGTCTGTCCTCCAACTTTTTGCCGCCGTATGGCACCATCACCTGTTGCTCCGACTCTACGCGCCCGCTGCGCCACAGGTCGGCCGCACCCCTTTGCAGGGCAGCGCTGTCCGTACTTACCTCTATTTCGTAGGCGCTCTGCCGTTGCCCATTGTGCGTCAATTGGTTCTGCCAACTGAAAGCGGGTCGTAGGCTCTCTATGCCCAGCGGGCGGCTCATGCCTTCCACTTGCAGGTCGTGAACTTGGGCGCCAACCTGTAGCGAGATGAGCATAAATAGCAGAGCAACAGCGGATTTTATCCTGCCTCCACACGCATGGGTTACACATTGTTCAGCTTTTCTCTTCGTATTACTGCGGTCCCAAGACAGGTAGGTATCGGCACACCCAGCGCTGTGCAAGGAGGCTGTAGTCCTATCAGTCAAACGCCCGAAACTATATGCAAAGTGTTTAAAATCTGATAGATTCATCTGCTTTTCAAAAATAAGTCACTATGCAAATATACGCATTTTTTTCATAATTAGCGCATACTGTCGTCTTATTTTCCGATTCTATAAAGTTTCTTCAGCCAATTCCATTCAAATCCCATAACGCCAATTGAAAAAAGTTCTTTTGCCGCCAAAAATTCGTATTTTTGTCGCTCCGATTATAGCCACAAATATTAAAAAATACATCATTCAAGTATAAATATAATAGATAGTTATGAGCAAATTCACCACCCTTCTGATTGCTGCTTTCATGGCACTCCTTTTCGTCCAGTGCAGCCCCAAAGAGGAGTCAAAACAAGAATCCGACATGAACACAGAACTAAAACCTTTCGACGTACAACAGGATTTTGCCGACAACGGCTTCACCTATTTTACCAAAAATCTTATCCTTTGCGTTGGCGACAGTACCGAAAGCAATGCCATGACCATTGGCTGGGGCGCCATCGGCAATTACTTGGGCCACGACCGCCCTGCCGTTACCGTTTATGTGGCTCCAGGCCGTTACACCTACGAGTTTCTTGAACGCCATCAGCGTTTCACCATCATGGAATTCGACGACCCCAAGGTATGGCAGTATATGGGCAAATACAGCGGCCGCGATGGCGACAAAGCCGCCGCGCTGGGGTTGCATGTGGCCTACACCGAACACGGCACCCCTTATTATACCGAAGCCAAAAGCGTCATCGAGTGCGAAATCATGACCGCTTGGCATCAGACCGCCGAAGATTTCCGCAACCAAACTCCCAAAGTCTGGTATGACGGCTTCGAGGCAGGCATTCATGCCGTCTATGTGGGCGAAGTCATCGGCGCCTGGAAGCGCTAGTCCCTTTCGGTCTCCAGCCTGCCCCCTTTTACAGAATTTGGCACAGCGTCTGACTGTGCCGTGGCTGCACTATTTCCGCTCCCGCAGGCTTATGGCAAAACCTCCACAGGGAGCCATGCGGAGCTTGAGGGTAGTGCGGGAGGTGACTTTCTGTGTGCTGATTTGGTAGGCTTGGGGGTTGTACCCCTTGCCGGGCAATCCGTTGGCGTCCTTGGCGTCGGTGTATATGACCGCGTCGTAGGCAACGCCGGGTTTCAGAAAGTCCAGCTTCACCTTTACCTCACGGGCATTTTCGTCGGTCACGCCGCCCACGTACCACACATCTCTCGGCGAGGCGTTCTCCAGGTCGGCTGCGGTGGCCGTCTCGGGCAGGGCGTAAACGTACCGGGCCGCATTGGACAGCATGTCCTTCTTACCGTCGGCCAGGGTGGCCACGCCCTCAGCTGCCTTATTTAGCGTCGATACCTTGGGGTGGCGGGCCGTAACAATGTAGTCGCCCGGCTCGGCCATCAGGTACAGCGAGGTGTCCCAGTCCACTGCCACGTCTTTTATAAACTGGAAGGCATCCATAAACTGGGCGTAGTGCTCGGGAAAGTCGGCTGCCATCTGTAGGGGGGAATAGAAGGTCACATACAGGCCCAGCTGGTTGCAAATCGTGTGGCGCATATAGTCGCCCGTGTCGCGCGGGTCAATCTTCGACATATCAGTCTCGAAGATACCGGGTGTGTAGTCCATGGGACCACCTTGCAGGCGGGTAAACGGCAGTATGGTAGTGTGGCCGGGTTTGATGCGGCCGCGGAACTCGGTGCCCATGGCGCTCTCGTTGCCAATCATGTTAGGCCACGTGCGGCAAAGGCCTGTGGGGCGCACGGCCTCGTGGGCGTTGACCATGATGTGGTGCTTGGCAGCCTCCTCAATGGCGTAGTGGTAGTGGCGTATGATGGGCTGGCTGTAGTGATGCTCGCCGTGGGGAACGATGGTGCCCACGTAGCCGCTTTTGACGGCGTCGTAGCCGTATTGATTCATCAGGGTGTAGGCCCGTTCCATCCAGCGCTCGTAGTTGCTTACCGAGGAAGAGCTCTCGTGGTGCATTATCAGCCGAATGCCCTTTTCGTGGGCGTAGCGGTTCAGACCCGGCAAGTCGAAATCGGGGTAGGGCGTCAGAAAGTCAAACACCAGCTCCTTCTCGGTGCCGTACCAGTCCTCCCAGCCGATGTTCCAACCCTCTATCAGCAGGGCGTCGAATCCGTGTGCGGCCGCAAAGTCGATATAGCGGCGCACGTTGGCCGTGTTGGCACCGTGGGTGCCGTTAGGCTTGGCGTGGGCATAGTCGGTCTCGCCCAGCCGCACCGAGGGAAACTCGTTAGTATAGGCCCAGGTGCTTTTGCCCGAAATCATTTCCCACCAAACGCCCATGTATTTCACCGGGTGAATCCACGACACATCTTCCAGCGCGCAGGGCTCGTTCAAATTCAGTATCAGGCGCGAGCGCAGCACCTCGGTGGCCGAGGTGCACACCATCACCGTGCGCCAGGGGGTGGTGCAGGGGGTCTGCAGGCGCCCCTTGTAGCCGGTGGCGTCGGGCGTGAGCCAGGTGCGGAAAACCATATTCTGGTCGTCCAAGTCCAAGTTGGTGGTGGGGTACTCCAGCACCGCCGCCTCGTGTATGTTAAGGTACAGGCCGTCGTCTGTGCGCATCTGCAGGGCGGTCTGCACACTGGTGGGCGTCACCCCTTTCCATGGCCAGCCACCAAAACGGTGCGAGTCGTTGTAGAGGTCGCGTATCTCGCTCAGGCGTGACTCGGTATAGTTGTACTCCTGAGTGTCGTAGTCGCCCGGTATCCACCATGCCGTGTGGTCCCCGGCCATGGCAAATTCCGTCAGCTCCTCCTTAATCCAGAAGTAGACCAGCGCGTTGTATTTTGAGTCCTCAGCCCGACGGGTCTTTACCTCCATGGGAAATTCGTAGCGAAAGCCCAGTCCGTCGTCGTAGAGGCGGAAACGTATCTGCATCACCGAGGGGCGCGTATCGGTTGAGTGGTTCATGCTTTCCACCGACCCTGCGGGCTGTTCCAGGGTCACCAGCAACTCGTTGTAGTGGTTTCGTATGGTGCCCTCTTCGCCCCACACAGGGTGCCAGTACTCGTCCTTGGAATCGCGCTCAACGGCACGGATGACGAAGGCGTGGGCCAAATCGTCGCGCCACTCCAGCGTGAAACCCATCCTCGAGGGCAGCACCACGGCTTTGTCGCCGCGGTCAAGCGAATATTGCGGCACTCCGTCCACCACGGCAAAACGCAGCAACAACTGTCCGTCAGGACTCTTCAAGGTGAGCGCCCCTTGGGGCATGGGCCGTGCCGTGGTGCTTCCGAAGCCCCAGGCGGGCACCGTCAGCATCAGGGCGAGGCAACAAATCAGAAATACGCGTATTTTCATGTCGTTAAAAGTTTAGTTCTTGCTTTTTTCGAAATGCAAATATACATTTTTTTTACAAAATACGCCCATTTGCAGTTCAAAATATGCCCATTTGCAGCTCACTTTTTCTCTAGGCGGAACCCCGCAGGATTCGTCCGGCCGGTGATTTCCCTTGAATGTCACGCTCCTTACTTTTCATGGCGCACCCGTTTTTGCATCCAGGCGCTCTTCATCCTCCGCCATTTCGTCTATATATCGTCTATATATCGTCGTTATATCGCCTATATTTCTTCGTTCTAAGAGTGGGGAAATAGTGGAGGTGTAACGTCTATATGACGTAATTTTAGCGAGTTGTGGGTGAGGGAAGAGTGTCTGGGCTGGCGAGGTTGTTGGGATTTTTTTGGCTGAAGTGCTAATAGAGAACTATTTACAGACGGACAAGTTTTGTTTCCTTTGGGACTCTTTACCATCGAGCGGTACCTTGGGCGGAGGGGCTGGAAGATGAATGCCTGCGGTTTATTCGGCAGGAGGCTGTTTAAATGTGGTTTTTTTTGTGTATTTTTGCAAGGCGAAGTATTAATATGAGGGCGGTGTGGTGTGGGGTGTTTCCCATTGATTGTCACCGTTCTTGGAGAATTATTGTAATGAACCAGAAGATTGAAATCATGGCTCCGGTGGGGAGCTACGAGAGCCTCAGCGCTGCCATTCAGGCGGGAGCCGACGCCATTTATTTCGGTGTGGGACAGTTGAACATGCGGTCGCGCTCGGCGGCCAACTTCGACTTGGAGGTATTGTCCAAACTTTGCCAAATT
>Ga0247611_10003972_pt1 | contig 21153 bp, 17 predicted proteins | sample 177DNAGHGhighgp2_FD_192422 | JGI IMG/M metagenome (GOLD analysis project Ga0247611, IMG submission 192422) | Sheep rumen microbial communities from Palmerston North, Manawatu-Wanganui, New Zealand - 1770 DNA GHGhigh gp2 | ecosystem: Host-associated > Mammals > Digestive system > Stomach > Rumen...
ATGAATCCCAGCCAGTGCGATGAGAGTATTAAGTGAATGCCACTCATCCTTTGAGGCTTCCATGATTTGGTAAGCAACCTCATATTCCTTTACGGCCTGATTGTACTTTCGCTCCTTCTCATATAGTGAGCCGAAATGGATATGGCAGAGAGCTTCCCCAAGTTTGCTCCCCGCGCTGACGTTATGCTCCATTGAAAGCCGGTAGCACACCCATGCAGAATCAATCTGGCCACGGCGCTCGAATATCGAACCGAGATTAGCATAATTAATTGCCTGCCCAAGTGGACTGCGAAGCTCCTGTTCCCCTCTCAATGCAATGCGGAAAGCACTGTCGGCCCTTTCGTAGTTGCCGATGGTCAGGTAGATATTGCCAAGCCCATTCAGGGATACCATGCGATTCTTCTTGGCAGAATAGGAAGTATCGGAGAATTCCCCACAAAGGACCCAGGCCCTGTAATGGTACTCCTGCGCCACATCCAGCATCCCAAGCCTCCGGTAGTCAGTTCCGACATCATTCAATGCCTGCACCCACTCCGATGTATCTCCTATCGCTTCAGCTAACCGGAGTCCCTCACTATGGACACCCAAAGCCTCTTCGAAACGACTCTCATTCCGCAATTCCTTCCCCAATTGACGCAAAGCCACTATACTGTCCGCAACGATTCCGTTATCGTGTGGAATAAGAGCCTGCCTCCTTCCGCATGTAACCTGGAGAATTACGATAAACAAACAGATTCCAATCACCCATATAATCAGGTTCTTGGATAATGATATGGCGTTCCTTCGTTTAGATGCAAGTTTCATAATCACGCAACTTTGTCAGTCATTGGAATAGGTTTCAAAGGCGTTTTCAGGCCGGAATGCCCAAAGGGAGGATATCAACTGAATGCTAATATATGTCTTTTTTTTAATTGAGCAAAACTGAAACCCATCAATCGAGTTTCAGTAATATGCTCCCGTTAAACATCTCAATGCCTGTGCGTTATACTATATAAATGGCAGATTTGAACAGTGTCGTCCTTTGCACGAAGTCAGAATGGGACACTTATTCGTCAGTTTCGAACACCACCCATTCGATTTGGCGGTTTTACCTTTGACATTATGACAAAAACACCCGCATCATGATCGATAAACCGAAGGAAAAGCGACAGAAAAAGAAATCCGAAGTGGCTCTCCAGATTTCGGAAGACAGACTCCAGCTGCTTGATACCATCCATGAGATCGTCAACGTAGAACTCGACAATCGAGGTGTGACAGCGGAAGGCAATCCCCTCCTCGAGAATCCGCCACCGCGAACCTCTGGATCCGGACCCGTCAGGAAACCCTCGCGCCGGCTATCATTGTGCCAGTGCATAAAGAAGAACCTATTCCGACTAGCTTAGTATTACTACATTATTACGTCATCAACCAACAATAACAGTGCTTATGAACAAAAGACAATTGAAACTGCTAGTTCCTCTCGTTCTGTCCTGCATTGCCGCGGTTACGACCTTAAAGGCCCAGAACACAGGTGATTTCCAGATTCAGGAACCACGAGACCGGAACAGCGAATTACGCACCAATACCTGGAGCGTCTACGTCCAAAGCGGCTTATCGTGGGCAACCGACGTTTGGTACCAGAACCTCGATGCAACGAGAAGTTACTCTCAGTCACCGGCTCTTGGCGGAGGTTTTGATTATACCATTCAGCCATGGGTCCGCGTCGGAGCCGAATATCTATGGTCATCATACCGCCGCGAACAGAACTTCGCCACCATTGATGCCAGCTCAATGCCCGTCAAGACCTATGGGAACTACCTCATGAACTATCACAATGCCAAGGTCAATGCACAATTCAATATTATGGAGTTTTGGCCGGAAAGAGAACAGCAATGGCTCAATATCTGGGCGGGGACCGGCTTCGGCTACAGCTTCGCCAAAGGCAATGAATACAGCATCTTCTTCAGCAACACCCAGACTCAAGGAGGAGTCTCCTCGCCCCTCGTCGACGGAACTGTTATCAGCAACGGATCGGAGATTACAATAACGGGGAACGTCAGGACGACCAATCGCCCTGAAAAGTTCAAATCGCCTTATGTACCAGTGTCTTTGCACGTTGAGGCCGACTTGAACAGACAGCTTACGGTAGGATTGAAAGGAGAAATGGATTGGTTGTTCCATAGGCAAGGCATAGCTCCGAAGAATATCATCCTGGGGATGGTCACAGTACGATACAACTTCGTCCCAAGCAGGGCAAAAGTGCAGAGAGAGTACTACCAAGGTGTGGTCAGGAATATGGCTTCCCGTGAGGAACAGCTGCGGAAAGACCTCGATGCAGCCAAGAAGAGTGCAGAGAACGAAGCGGCCCGCCGCAGGCAGGCAGAGGAACTCAACGATGACCTGCAGCAGCAACTTTCAGAATGTGAAGAATGCAGGGCAAAGTACCTGGCCGAGGAAGAGCAGGTCTCCCATTTCGTCCAGTTCGCCCATAACAGTTCTTATTTCGACCTTGTGGAGGAAGACCGCCTGAAGGCATTCGCCCAGTCAGTAAAGGGGAAGAGGCTTTCACTGATAGCCGAAGCAAGTACTCCGGGAGGAGTTGGCTACAACCAGATTCTTAGCGAAAAGAGATTGCAAAGAGTAATCGACGCTCTCCTGGAAGAAGGATTCTCCATCGAAGACCTGGATCCGCGCATTGCAATCGGAGAACAAAACGGGAAACCGGATGCAAGAGGAAGGAGGGTTACCATAACCGTGGAGCAGTAAAAACAGTGCCCAACAATAGACAGTGTAAAATTAATATATAAAAAATGAGTATGAAACGCATTATTACAATCGTGTTCTCCATCATCGCCTTGATGGGTGGAGCGGCAATCTTCAACTCTTGCCAGGAAGATGCACCAGTTATCAACTACACAATGACCGTGACCGTGGTGAACGATTTCACTAAAGTCGTAGAAGCTATTGATAACGGTTTCCTGAAGAACGAGGAAGCCATCAAGAAACTAACGGATGCCATCGACGGCATGAACAGTGAACAAGCCGCAAAGTTGCAGGCCATAATCGATGTCTTGAACTCAGTCAACACAACCCTGGACACAAAGCTTGCCCTCATCGAGGCAGCGATGCGGGCCCAGACACTTTCGCTTGAAGCCAAACTCGACCTGCTCGAAGCTGCCGTCAAGGCCCAGACCCTCAAGATGGAGGAAGTCGCAGGCCAGCTCGCGACAGCAATCGACGGACTTGGAGGCACAATGGCCGAAAAACTCGACGCAATCACAGCAATAATCGAAAGCACATCAGCCACACTAGCCGAGAAGCTTACTGCCATCGAGGCAGCGATGCAGGCCCAGACACTTTCGCTGGAAGCCAAACTCGACCTGCTCGAAGCTGCCGTCAAGGCCCAGACCATCAAGATGGAAGAAGTCGCAGGACAGCTTGCTACAGCAATCGACAACCTTGGCGGCACAATGGCCGAAAAACTCGACGCAATCACAGCAATAATCGAAAGCACATCAGCCACACTAGCCGAGAAGCTTACTGCCATCGAGGCAGCGATGCGGGCCCAGACACTTTCGCTGGAAGCCAAACTCGACCTGCTCGAAGCTGCCGTCAAGGCCCTTCCGGACTATAGTGCCAAGTTCGATGCATTAGAGGCTTGCCTGGATGCCATTGCAGCAGAACTGGAAAGAATTGGGGACGGTCAACCAATCATTGCCGCACAGATCGCCACAATCACCACAGCCATCAACGAACTCATCGCAGCAGTAGACAACGGCAGCACCGGTGCCGCAGAAGCATTGGCTCAGATCATCCAGAAACTTGAGGAACTAAAGAAAGCCATTACCAACGGTTTAGGTCAGGTTACGTCAAGGAACGTTGTAATCCTGGATGGAGTTGAAATGGACGTCCTCAGAGCAGGCATTGACAAAAGCGACCTGGAAGAAGAAAATAATTATGACATTTATCTTTTCCTGTCTGAAGACAAATCAAAGTATGTCGAAATCATGGCCAATGGCGACCTTCACAATGGCAAGACATTGGATCTCTCAAGTAAAGAAAATAAACATGAAGGATGGTATTGGGCAGTATCATGCAGCGATAGCCATGTTCTTTTCAAGACCTTCGGCAAACCAGACAGCGACTACCCGGTCTTCCAAAGCGGCACGCTCCGCGTCGAACACATCGGCCCCGGAACGGAATTCCAGATAACACTCAAAAACGGCAAGGTTAAAGTAGTGGGAATGCATGGAGACGGACTTGAGCATACCATCAGCGTAGATTTCAAGGGAGAATTGGAATTCTCAGAGTATTAAGAATAATGATGTTATCATAATCAAAAACTCCCGTCCACCAAAGGGCGGGAGTTTCTATGGTTGATTTGGATGAAACAGCACGACTTGATCCATATCACGAGGGAAGATTTGTCCGCCCGCTTTACAGTCAGCTTTCCGGAGCTTGTCTCATCGGCAAGGGGGGATGATTTACATTCTTTCAAACTCCTTATACGCGGGATGGCCTCATCCCGCCAGGATCTTGACGCTGCAAACACAATCCTGGAATTCTTGCAGATGGATGGGAAGACAGTACATGAACTATCAACAGAGACACCGGTCAAAATCGAGACGGTGACTCTCCTCTTTGATTTCCTTGGAGGCAGACTGCCGGAGAATTCGGAGATCGATGCAATCACAGACTTCTACCATCAATTATCCCTACTCTTGGAAGTCAAGACGGAAACACCTGACAAAGAGACCGTTGAAGCATGGATGAATCGATGGCCCAGCGGACTGGACCCGGAAGTCATCCGATGCCGGGAAGACAACAAGGCACGGATACAACAGCATCTTATTGAAAGAATATCATCCCATAGATACCCCCAAAGCAGGTACAGTTTCCCCGAAGGAACAGATGAGGAAGAAAAACTCGCCCTTATAAGGCAGTGGTGGGGAGACTTCCGATTCCACATAAACCAGGCTGCAAGGACACCCGATGAAGTCGCAACATTCCTCGGGAAGAGCATCTGCGACGAAAACTACCGTTCGCTTCTCAAACAGGCAGAAGCCAAAGGAATGCCTTTCTTCCTGACACCATACTATGCTTCACTACTTGACGAAACCCAGAAAGACTTCGACGATTATTCACTTCGCAGCTATGTGCTGTATTCCCAGGAACTGGTGGACTCCTTCGGAAGCATCCGTGCCTGGGAAAAAGAGGATATCACCAAAGCGGGAGAGCCCAACGCCGCCGGTTGGATCGTACCATATCCGAAGAATATCCACCGTCGCTACCCGGACGTCGCTATCCTGATACCGGACACCTTGGGCCGCTCTTGCGGAGGCCTATGCGCATCCTGCCAAAGGATGTACGACTTCCAAAACGAACATCTGAAATTCGAATTCCAGGAACTGGCCCCTTCTGACAGTTGGCCCTGGAAACTCCGCCGACTGATGGATTATTTCGAGAACGACACCCAGATCAGAGACATACTCATCACCGGAGGTGACGCCTTGATGAGCCGCAACGAGTCCCTCCGATTGATCTTGAGAGCAGTAATCTCAATGGCCGATAGAAAACGGAAAGCGAACTTGTCACGTAAAGACGGAGAGAAATTTGCCGAAATCCAGCGGATCCGTCTTGGGACAAGACTCCCCGTTTACCTTCCAATGCGAATCGACGACGAACTGGTTGAAATCCTCCGTGAAGCCAAAGAGGAAGGAATAAAGGCTGGCATCAGCCAGTTCATCGTACAGACCCATTTCCAGACCCCTCTGGAAATCACCAAGGAATCGGCCGAAGCACTCAGGCTCATTCTCTCCTCCGGATGGCGCATCAGCAACCAACTGGTGTACAACGTAGCATCATCAAGACGAGGCCACACCGCAAAACTCCGGAAGATTCTGGAAGAACAGGGTGTTGACTGCTACTATACCTTCACAGTCAAAGGCTTCGAAGAAAACAGAGCCGTCTATGCACCCAATTGCCGTTCCCTTCAGGAATCCATGGAAGAAAAGATCTGGAACAAAACCACAGGAAGGAACGTACTCAATCTACCCGCCATCGGCAAGAGCATGACATTCCAGGTGGTTGGAATCAATCACGACGGCAGGCGCATACTGCGCTTCGACCACGACCGCACCCGCCCGCACAGTCCAATCATCGACCGGATCAAGAAAGCATATATATTGGAGAACAAATCGGTCGCGGCATATCTCCGGCAACTGGAATCCGTAGGAGAGGATGTAGAGGAATATGCCAGCATCTGGACTTATACCAGGGGGCAGACCGAAAAACGCGCTCCGATCTTCGACTATCCGGACTTCCCTTTCCGCACCACAACGAGACTGACTAACTATAAGGATAACCTGGACAAAACGGAGAAATGAAACAGATTTATATTATCACGGGAGCGAACGGGCACCTGGGAAGTACGATTATCCGGTACCTTTCCCGGGGAGACTGCCTGGTCAGAGGACTGCTGCTGCCCTCTGAAAACCACGAAGATTCCGGAAACGTAAAATATTATGAAGGAAACATCACTGACTTGGAATCGATGGATGCCATATTCTCCGGCACTGGGGGCAGTGAGGTCATCGTCATCCACACGGCAGGTCTGGTGTCGATTGAGGACAAGATAACCCTTGATCTCTACGATGTCAATGTCAACGGGACCAAGAACGTGATCTCCATGTGCAGGAAGTACCGGGCAAAGAGGATGCTTTACGTGAGTTCGGTACACGCCATCGCGGAAGGAGACGGTTTCTCGATAGACAGCGTCAAGGGAGGCTATGCAACTACTAAAGCGGTGGCATCACAAGCCGTACTGGATGCTGTCAGCAAGGGGCTGGACGCTGTCATCGTGCTTCCCTCCGGTATTATCGGACCGTTTGACAACGGCCGGAACCATCTGGTTCAATTGGTCAAGCGGTTCCTGGAGAAGAAACTGCCTGTGATAACCACAGGCGGTTACGATATGGTGGACGTGCGCGATGTCGCCAAGGGTTGCATTGCTGCGGCAGACAGAGGCCGTAACGGAGAAAGCTACATCCTTTCCAATCAGTATATTACTATCCCAGACCTGATTGAACTCTCAGGAGAACTGTCAGGCACAAGAGTTCCTTGCAGCATCCCTCTCTCGTATATCAAGGCATTCGCTCCACTTTTCGAGTGGATAGGAAGGATAACGCACACACGCCCCTTGTTCACACGCTACTCCCTAAGCGTCCTGGAAGAGGATATCCGGTTTTCACACGAAAAGGCAAGAAGGGAATTGGGTTACTGCCCGATGGACATCAAGGATTCTCTCCGCGATACGATCGATTATTTGCTTTATGGAGAGGAGGACATGATCGATCTTTAGTTGATTGGTCCTAACTGTTTGTGTCCGCGTAGATAGAAAGAAGAAAGTCTGTAAATTTAAAGTGCTCAATTAGAACATTCATGTTCAACTTTAAATATACAGACTTATGCTTACTTTTACAAAGGAAAACCGAATTTAGCTACTGTCGCCAATCATCAACAACATATAACTCCCCTTTGTAAGTGAAGCAGATTATGCTTTCCTTTCCGGTGAGATAGAGGAACATCTTCTGCCCGGTTTTTGTGTTCTTGAAGTGGCCATAGTTGATTTTACCAAGGCTCATGCCATTGGTCCTGATCAGATGCTTCAACATGCCATCTGGCATTTCGGAAATGGAGATTTCATCAACAGGAATGAGTTGCGGCTTGCCAATGTACGTGCTCAACTGGATTTCGTCGTTCTCGTTGACCGAGATACCCTTGGGCCAATAGGCCAGCATTACACCCACCACGACAAGGAAGGTGACAGCGATAATAACGATAGCAACTATCATAGCAGTGCGAGGAGATTTAATAGCCATTGAATAGTGAATTTCTACTTTTCAGTACAAATATAATCATTTCTGCAGAGACCAGCCTTGCCCCCCAAGCGGAAACCATTATTGGCTGTCTTCCAGCATATTATAGCAGCTACCACAACTGCCACATAGTCAGCACGGATTGGGGTGCCCCGAAAAACTTGAATTGCTCGTTAAAGAAGCCATCAGCAGATCCAAAGAGACAAACCTCTAGTTTGCTACCCCTTGATTCATAATAAGTTAAGGTACAATTAAGCCTATTTTCATTATTCAATTTTGGTTTTCTGCCCAATCAAATCCGCAGGATGCTTACGCTACAGAATCGCATGGATTGTCTTTAAGTTACGAAATAACCGTTTCCGAAATAGCCGTTTCGGATATGCGAATATCAAGATAGGTTTTGAGATTTCCAAAAACCCTTTGGGGGTGGCTACAGATCAATCAAAGATTCGATATGAAAATGTCGAAAAAGTGTGAAATAGTTTGGATATATCCGGATTATTCGCTAATTTTGCGCAAAATTTGGAACGAAATATGTAAATCAATATGAAGTTCGATATCGTCAACATAGAAGAATTCTCTGGACAGAAGGCTCAGATTTATTCTATTATGTACGAAGGTGACGATATGACCTTGATGGATCATTTCTTCGAGGATAATGAAAAGGAACATCAAGCTGATTTGGAAGAGATGGCATCAAAACTTCACGTAATGGGGAACGACACTGGCTGTAGAGCACATCTTTTCAAGCTAAATGAGGGCGCGCCAGGGGATGGGGTTGTTGCTCTTAGTTATAATCGGATGCGTTTGTATTGCCTTAGATATGATAATACATGTATTTTTATAGGTTCCGGGGGATATAAACCGCCATATATAAGAGCTTATCAAGAAGATCCATTTTTAGATTCTAAGGCTCAAGAAATGAAAGAGATTGCAGCCTGTATAAATAAAGCGATAATAGAAAAGGATCTCAAAGTTAAGGATGATGGAACTCTCGATATATCAGAATTTATTGAATTAGAAATATGACAACAAGAAGAAGAAAACCCTCAGCAAGCCTGACAAGAATCTTGAACAATATCGACGAAGACAAACTTCGTCGGACAAGGGACCGTATGCTTGTTGCCGTCAAAATCAACGATACTCTGAAAGCAAAAGGTATCTCGCAGAAGAGATTTGCAGAGATGACCGGCAGGAGCGAGTCGGAAATCTCAGAATGGCTTTCTGGTGATCGTAATTTCACCATAGATACACTATCAGACATTAAGAAATATCTTGGCCTTGACTTGCTTAACATTCCCACCATGCGTACGGTTCCTGTTTCTAAGGACGCATCAAGAATTAAAGTAGCCAAGAAGAGGACTCCCGTTCTCTATGATATGAGTGACATTTTGACTTCGAATGTAACATGTGGATGGTTGTCCGCATCGCGGCTTGAACTCTCTGTTGCACTTTAAACTTAAAGGACATGGAAATAAAATATAGACTGGAATCAATCGCCGAGACCGAGTTCAAAATGGATTATGACTTCGATTATTCAGATCTTATTCCAGAGAACCTCAAGGTCCAAGTTGGGCATGACATAAAACCTATTATGGATAAAGATCAGATCGTGGTCAAAGCTAAGGCTTCGTTAGTTTATGGTGATGAAGAAGTTGAACTGGCGACAAACACGGTCAGTATGCGTTTTGGCCTATCTCCGATAAAAGAAATCATCACCTTAAAAGACGACGGGACGTTTTCCACTCAGAATACCCTTGTTCTTGATACCTTCCTTGTGGCAGCAGTAGGTGCACTTAGAGGAATAATGATGAAGAACCTGAAAGGAACCCCTCTCGAAGCATTTTATTTGCCCCTGATTCCGATGGAACGTTTCAGAGCGAATAACAAGAAATAGTCTTTGAATAGACGATATGTTAGCAGTCATTTCATATGGCTGCTTTTTTTATGTGGTAAATATCTGATTTTAGGGATGTCTACACTGAATCTATGCCGAAAAACCATCTTTACCTCTGAATCGACCGTTAATGGGAAGCAGCTACGAAAGGCTGCTTCCACAATCATACAAACTCAAGAATAAACCAGAGCAAGTGAGCCGCTGACCCGACTGGAAAATGTACAAACAACTTTACGAAAAAAAGTACAAAGTATGTGTGCTTATTACACCTCTCCAAAGACCCCCGCATCCGCATCGTCAACGTCCGCGGCTCCGGCTACAAACTGATATCGGAATAAACTCAGCGAGGAAGAGCTTAGGATGTGTTTTTAAACTATTCTCTAACTAATTCTTCTTTTAGTCTAAAAGCATCGGGGTCTATTGTCATTTGGAATACTTTGATAGCAGGATTGCACTTGCGAGCTTCCGCAATTATTCTCTCACGTTTCTCTGGCTCTATTTTGATACCCAAATACAGGGAATCAAAGCACTCGCCACCCAGATGCAGGTAAGCACGCACTTCTTTCCAGTCAATAACCTCTCTTTTACGTTTGGGCTTATAGGGCAATGCCGTGGGGGCATAAAAAGGATGCTGTGATCTGCCGGCCGGAGTCGGGTCCAAAAGTAACAATCTCACCTCCTGCTCGTGTTCCCATGCTTTTGCCTTAGTGGACAATTGGTAGCGGAATAAGTCTTTGGCGTCACGGAAATAATCGGGTTTGTCAATCACATCCCGATATTGGACCTCCATTTCCATTGCACCGACAAAGATGCCGCATTGGATTCTTGAGAGGTACTTATTTGCTTTTTCCATATCCAGGCCAACACATACACCCTTGTGATTTCCATAATAGCTCCACATCAGCAGGGAGTCATGAATCTTAGAAAGGCTGCAAATCCACGCGCTATTCCGTAAATTCTCCGTATCCGTTTTCCCTTTTTCAACCATGAAGTCTTTCGGAGGCCAATTGTTTGGATACTCAGGTGCGTGAGAAAAGTCGAAAAGGGCAGGATGACAATCGAAAGGGTCGTTCAAACGCGTAGCATTAGTGAACTGAAGATTGCTATTATTTAGCATCATAAATCCGCCATTCACGTCAAGATACTTGTATAACTTGAGATTTTTTGTCATATAATAACCCATGATACCATGATATCAACGTTGTGCTTCATTAAAAAAGCACTACTTTGACTTTAGAAATGTGATGCGCTTCTAATTTGCTTTTCACGTATTAATCATCAGATGACTCTTGCCTGCCTTTTCCGCTACTCTGCCATTCATCAGCAACCGTTTTCCAGTCTACTCTTCTCTCTTTTATTCCAGTCCAAACATCCCAATAGTCAGGATCCTCGGATTGAGGTCGTTGCGATTCAGGTAAATACCGCATCTTGACCATAACCGGCAACTCCGAAGCCCACCCCAGCAATACTGCGTATTGAGACGGCAATGACGGTATTTCTCTAAGAATACCCCTCATATTATCGGGCAACAATCGATGTACTAGTTCTTGGTCACGATCGTTAGAAATTCTGTGCAAAATAAAAGAATTACACTGCGATAATACTGTGGGCGATAGTTCAGATGGCCTTTGTGATGATAGCACCAATCCCAATCCGAATTTACGTCCCTCTCGTGCAATCTTTTCAAACACCTTACAACAATGGGTCGTCGGTCCAGTGTTCTCAGCATCATCATTATACCGTTTAACAAAATAGTGCGCCTCTTCCATCACAAGAACAGTGGGCAAACACTCTTTTTTAAGTTTCAAGTAGCGTTGTTGTGCTTCAAATACCATACGGGCAATTACCGCGGTAATAATACTCGTAACATCCGATGGAAGTAATGACAAATCAATAATGGTCAAAGATTCCTCATTATCAGCACCTATATACTCAGACAACCAATCACTCAACTCTAGTGTTTCACTATCAATTACCTTCTTTACACGCACATCCGAAAGTAAAGTCTTGATTCGGGGCATTAAGGTAACGACATAATCTGTTGTACTTAAGATTTCAGCATTTGCTTCTATCGAGCGAACAAAACTTTCCCCGGCAAAAGGTATTGGGCTATCCTCATCAATAGGTAGGAAATCTTCTTCCTTGCCTCCTGCCTTAGAAAAGACAGTTTTAAGAAGGGCGATAAGAGTATCAACCTCGCTTTTTATATAATCCTGATTAGCATACTGAACGGATCTAGCCCTTTCATAATCATCAACTTTGTTATTGAACGCCGTGATAGCCTCATTAAGATCTTGTGGATAGGAATCATCCGTAACTACTCCAGCATTCCATTTTTGTAGCGATTCGCGAAAATTCTTTGGTGCAGGGAAATTTCCCCATGGAGCACCCTTGCTTTTGTAAACCGCAATTGTATTAATGACAGTCCTTACAAAACTAGCCAACTCACTCTGTTTTGAGACCGCCTCGAAAACATTACCTCCCCTCACAGATTTCAACGCATGTACAATCGTCGTTCTATGTGTCTTTGGAGAAGCTTTAGTAAACCCACACCACTCATCAGTATTCCAAAACCACAAAGGCACACGCAGTTGTTTCCGTCCATCGCCATCCTCAATGCTTACTGAATAGATTTTCGCATCTTTTTTATCAGTAAATGCCTTACTATACTCCCCATTAGGGTCAAGCACGATAAATCGACTGTTAACAGGAGAATCCTTCTCTGCCTTACTATTTCTGGCACTCTCCAATGACCATCTGATTAACCCGGCAACTGAGCAAGACTTTCCGCTCCCAGTATTACCAAGTACGGCAAGGTGACGTCCAAACAGTTTATCTGGATCTATCATTACTTTTGCATTCCCAACCAAAGGACTGTTACCAATATATACCCGGCGATTATCACCAGATTCAATAATGGACTTCAATTGATCTTCAGTCGGAAGAATAACAATATCCCCCACAGAAGGGAAAGTTTCAAGTCCTCTCTTAAATCTATATCCAGTTTCTGTGGCAACAAGTGTACCGACAGGCTGAAGTTCCATCTTCCGCAGTGGGAAAGGTAAGTCAATTAACCCAAAATCCTGAAATCCGCTTCGCTTTGGATAGGGAGAACGCTGAATAGTTATCCATGATACTTGTCCAACGACAAATCCTAAATCCACGGGTATCATTACATACCCATTGATTCGTGGGAAATTTCGAGGCGAACCAGTATTGAGGGCAATACTGTCCGGCGATTCTATATCAAGTTGCACCTCTATCCTGTCTGGGGAGATGTACTCCACATTACCTACGCGGAGCGAAGCAAGTTGCTCTATTGGTGTTGTTGTCATTTAACAGATGTTGTTGAAACGGATGCGGTTGTAGATGAATTCGCAACGTGGGTAGATGAAATTGCTGCAGAAGGACTTGTAGTACCCATACGATGCTGTAGTAGTTCTGCCATACGAATGGTTGTCCTGTCTATTGCAGATTTAGGCAAATAATCATTTGCCAAATTGGTAATCTCACCAAGATTGCTTCCTATCATAATAGACATCTGTGCATAGTGTGCGGAATCTTGGTAGAAATTAAGAATTCTTCCTATCGGGTCATCAAAAGAGATAACAACCAAATGCGTGGAGGGTATAGTCAACATATCATGAATCACTCGATTGATGTGCTCATCACCGAATCCGTAACCATAAGTTACCAGTGTACTATTGGGGCGGCAAACGGCTGCGGCAAAATCACGGAATAATTCAACGTATGGGTACTCAGCAGTCTCGCGGTCCTTAGCAGAATTTGGATAAACCATCAGTTTAAGAGCATTAGACCCTTTAAGCCCAGGAGCGTTAAGGTATGGGCTAATATCATCTGCTCCAAAAGGCAACCCTATACGACGTATTTCGTCCTCATTTTGTACCCAGTCTACGGAACCATGTAATTTGGCCAAGCGTGCAACGCCTTCCAAATACCTCGGTTCTCCACGTATTCCTGGAGGATTATAATGAATGTCCAGATTCAGTCTGGAAGAACGGAATATTGGCATCATTGTTCCCACAAATCTATCCATCAAATGGATACCGGCCAACTCCGCGCCAACTTCAATCAACCTGTCATAATTGGTTGTGAACACGTTTAACCTCTCACGATTTCCTGTACGGCTTGCGAAACTGAGAAGAAAATTCACCAAGACAGAATAGGCTTTCACTCGCTTATCATCATCCGCAGTTGCTATAGCGTTCTCTGATGAAAGAATGGACCTGGCAAAAGTAGTAATGACTTTATCTAGTTCTGCTGCCAAGGCATTAGCCTCAGCGTCTTTTTTCAAAATCCTTAACCCTCTAAGCAAATCATTTGCCGTTCTTATTTGATCTTCAATATTCCCTTTTTCCCGGCCACTTGCCTTCGCGGACCTCTCCGCGGCTTCGTTAATCTCATCATTGTATTTGGAGAATGATGTAGTGCCCATCGTAGTCCCGCCGCCTGCTCCGGCTATACGGCTGATGGCATTAGTAATTCCCGATCCGCACAGAAGTGAAAGATGCTCTGACTGGAAGAGAGAAGTCAACCATGGTTCGATTCTTTTTCTAAAAATTGCATTCGTTACTTTCTCGTCGTTATTCAAGCCCCAGTCGCAGCCATCTATGTTTTGGATTTCGCAACTGCTATTCACAAGAATCAGTTCTCTATCATCTCGTGTCTTGATTACATTGCCACCGCTTTTCAACATTTTGACGGCTTCTTCGATATTGGCCTTAATCTCCATAGAATAAAGATTTTCGAATAATATGAAACTGAATTATAATATCTGTAATATACTCATTGCCCGAAAGCATTCATATATCAATCACATATCATCTAATGAGAGGCTTGAGAGCACAATCTTGTTCTTTCTGGCCAGCTTCTCCTTGGAAGAGAAGTATGCAGTTTTCTCTTCAAGAAGCCCCCTATTGAACTTCTCCGGATTGCGCTTCACCTCTATCACATCAAGTACATTCTCTTTCAGCCGAAGGGCAACGATGTCCAGTTCAGCCTGCTGATGATTCCCATCCTTGTCAATGTACCCTTTCGGGTCCCACCAACCTCCGATATCGCAGTATTCCATGCTCTCCACGAGTTTCAGCTTGAAGTATCTCTCAAGCACGTCACCTGAATAAGTCTCATAATCATCTTCCATTATTCTGCGCAGTGCCGGATACTGTCCAATTTCGATGAGCCGCTGGTTCTTCTCCACATAGCGGAACCAGAAACGGAGGAAGATGTCGCTGATCTCGTAACGTACAGTCTGTGTTTTGGGTTTTGCCCAAATAGGCCGGACTTTCCGGACTAGGTCATAAGTATCTTCCAGTTTTAGCAGTTGCCCGCCAAGACTCTTTCCACCCAGGTAGTCTTCAATGGAAGCTTGGGTATTATACCCCAACGATATTGCCTGAAGGATCGAGAAGTACGTCGCATACTTCTTCCCAAATTCCTGGATGAGGAGTTTTCTCCCCTCTTCTATCAATGGAGAATCCTCCTTGCAGATCTTGGCAATCATCTTTCCAGAAGTCGTGGCTTTCACATCGATGAACAACTCCACATATTTAGGAATGCCACCGGTAAATGTGTATAGTGCAAGAAGATCGTCATTGGAATACCCCGGAGCGTTGTCCTCCATGATTTGTTTGAGGATCGAAGTGGGGAAAGCTTGCAGTTTGATGGTTGAGTCCTGTCTCCCATAAAGGGGCTCTTTCCTATTTTTGAAGAGTCTCTCCATCAGGGAATAAACGGAACCGCTGACAACCATATTCACATGGCTGTCCTTCTGGTACTTGTCCCACCAGTTCTGAATATCGCTGTATATGGATGGATTGACCTCCAGGAAATTCTGGAATTCATCAAAGACAAGAGTGTATTTCCGGCGCGTTCCTTCCTCCATCAAGAAACGAAAGACGTCGCGGAAAGCACTCATCGGGGGGACGAATACCCCGGTCTTCTCCTGATACTCCTCACAGAACTCCCCGCACAGGACTGATTCACTTTTCTTACCTACGAATAGATATACATAGGGTTCATCCTGATAGGCTTCCTTGATAAGAGTCGTCTTCCCTATACGTCTTCTTCCAGAGACAACCGTAAGTCGGGAGTAACCATTGTACGATAGTTCCCTCATTTCGCGCAGTGTCTTCAACTGCTCTTCCCTGTCATAAAACTTCATTTCATCAAAATTTTACGGCCGTAAATTTTACGACTGTTGCAAAGTTAGTAAAAAGAACCGAATGCGCAAGAGTAAAAGCAAAAATGAAATAACCTATGAGAGCATTAGAAGACTTTCCAAATAATTGACATTTTTGTCATAAGTTTGGAAACCATAATGCTTATATGGGAAACGGGTAAAAAGAACTAACGGGTCAAAAGAAAATGAGAGTCATTCAAACCGGTATTGTATGGTGCAATGTTATAGATATACCATACTGAATGAACAGATATAATCCCCGATTTGTGCGTATGGCTCTATTTATTCTCCTAAATTTTGGCACAATATTATGATTTGTGCCGATATTTAGTTATCTTTGCATTGCCATGAATGATTTAGAAAAGAGAATAATCGGATACGTGCAGGGCGTGGGTACATGTTCTGCAGTCAATCTTCTATCGTTTCTGAACCAGACGGAGGAGGTCAAGAAGACTACGCTGTATTGGTATCTGAATAAGCTCACCGGTGAGCACCGCTTGAGCCGAATTTCCCGTGGTGTATATTCTGCGTCAGGTCTAACGGAATTCGTTCCGGAAGTGACGGCAGATATGGTTGCGGCAAATGAAATTCTGCATCGGGAATTGCCTTTCTCTTCTTTTTGCCTTTACAAGGGAACAGAGTTCGCCCCCTATCTCCATAATATAGCCACGAATAATGTGCTGTATGTGGAGACAGAGCGCGATTCTTGTGAATCGGCCTTCAATGTATTGAAGCGTGAAGGGTACACATGCTACATTCGCCCTGGAAAGGATATGATTTATCATTATATCGACCTCTCTGAAAATGTAGTATTCATCAAGCCACTTCCTTCTGAGTCACCATTACAGACGGTGCAAGGCCTGACGGTCCCGACGTTGGAGAAACTATTAGTGGACATAAATGTGGACGAGGATTTTTACTATCTGCAAGGAAGTGAAGCTTTTTATATCCTTCGCAATGCTGCGGAGAAGAATGTCATCAACCGCAGTCGCCTGTTACGATATGCAAGAAGACGATACGTGGCCGATAAACTGATTCAAGATATGGAGGAGATTGGACTATGATTAGGAAAGACTGTTTTACGCCAGAATGGGTTGACAACCTGTCGGAGCGATACAATTATCGCGACAAAAACCTGATTGAGAAAGTCATTCACGCTTTCTCCCTGTTGGAGTTGCTATCGTCGAATGGCTGTCCTATGTATCCATATAACAATCTCTTTTCCTTTATACATTTCACCACAATCCACTGGTAGAATATGCTTTCTGCCGCCATATAATTGGCGTATGATTAATACTATTACTTCGTAGAAAAAGCCGCGCCTATTGTTATTTCTTTAATTGGATTGAATTTCAAAGATGTATCGAAGAAAGAAGTAAGAGGTTCAAGCCCATAGCCATATGCCCACATAAATAGCTCTACACCCATTTGTGATGGTTGAACTATGATACCATAATTATCTGCGTTCGAGTATCTTTTTATCATAGTCTCTCGTGGCCCATACAAAAAATTATTCTCTATCAGCCCTATATTCGATAATCCAAAAAGAATATGTGGAGTTAACTCAAAGAGTCTCTTAACTTCATCTTCAGAGAAATCCATCGCATTAATATAGGTGTCAAGAGGTATATATACTTCCAGATTCCATCGTGTGGTTTGTTCACAGATATTGCAACTGTTACCAGAAAACAGTTTACGAATTACGGAGTATATTAAATAATGCATTCGAATATGATAGGAGCTCAGCCTTGAAACTATATTGGCGAGATAAGCACCTCTATCATCTCGAGAAATAGCGCTTCTAGATGACGCTAGTACCCCACCAAAGTACTCACATTGCAGTTCTTCTTCGCACCATGCGCCATTTTCAAGGATACTTTTCAAAACCTTAGGAGGAACTTTACCGTCTTTGTTAATTCGATCTCCTAACTTAACTTCAGCATTTACAAAGATTTTTGCGATATTCTCATGCATCCTTTTAGTCAACTGTTGAAGGTTCTGCCCCAAATACTCACAAGTTGGACCTAACAGTTTCTCTACTAGTTTCGCACTGCCAAATAAGGCTAATCCTGAACCGAGTTCCATAATAAAACGTATTCTTATTGAGAGTTAAACCATTCTTTTACCGACAGAATGCTTATCATCTTCCCTTTAAATCCAATTACTTCATTCTGATCCCAAGTGATGAGTAATAGGTTATCACACTTCAGTTCTTCTGATGCTTTAACAAGTGCGTCAAGCTCCCTTTCGCGAGTCTTGGTTTTCGAAATGTCATACGAGACCTGAATCAAAGAAGTTACTTTCCTTCCATCCCTGGTCACAAAGTCAACTTCCTTGTCATTGGATGTCCGATAATAGAAAAGCGATTTCTTCAAATCAAAGCCTCTTCGCAATAATTCAATAAACACCATGTTCTCCAGTTGCCTTCCATTATTACTGGAAAGTTCAAACGACCGAGTATAAATAAAACCATTGTCTATAACATAAACTTTGCGAGGTGCCTTCTTCATTTCCTTCAACTTGTTATCGTATCGTGGAAGATAGAAAAAGAGATATGGTTCTGCCAAATATCCGCAGAACTTCTTAACAGTGGTGACACTGCCTAGCGAAAGCTCTTCGGCGATTTCGTTATAACTGAGTGGATTAGAGTAATTGCTGATGAGATAATCGGCCAAATCATAAAGCTCTGTTATCTTCCGGATCTTATGTCGCTGTGCCACATCTTTGAGGATGATGGAGTCAAACAGGGCGCTTAGATACGCTTGTTCAATCTCTCGATTCTTAACAATTTCAGGATACCCACCTTTTTTCAGATAATCACCCATTTCCAGAGCGAGTTTTGCTCTCTCATCAGGCAATTCTGCATTGACGGGGGCCCCTCTGTATTTCAATGTCTCTTCCATTGAGAAAGGAAGGATCTGGATTTCAACATATCGTCCTGTAAGAAATGTAGACATTTCGCTGGATAGTAGGTTAGCATTGGATCCGGTAATGACTAGGTTCACTCCACGGCGATACAATTTGGCTACCCAGGCATCCCAAGAATGTAAATTCTGCACCTCATCAAGCAAGAGGTATTCGTATCCAGGATACACTTCGGCAAGAGCTTGCATAACCGAATCTTCATCGAATGCTCCTAGCAGTAGGGTGTCATCGAAATTCAGATATGCATAGTTCTTATCCGACAATATCTGCATGGCATATACGGACTTCCCTGCCCTTCGTGGACCAGTAATCAGTTTGATAACATTAGCCTCAAGATATGGTGCAACATCTTGAATATGCTTCCTTGTATAGTATGGCCTTGATGCAAGGTCATCCCTTTCTGCTCGCTGTTTTAGGACGATGTTTTTCATCACTTTCTTTTGTTAACTGCACAAATTTAGCAAATTTTATCCATTACGCAAATGATAGTGTATAAAACTAATTGGTGAAACTAATCAGTCATATATCTAGATAAAGGGTTCGGGTCAAAAGAAAATGAGAGTCATAAAGTAAGCATCCGCTTAATTAACGATCAAAAAGAGGGAGCCATTTGTCTTCTCAGTGTGACACCATTCACTTTACAGGGTAAGTGACAGGGGATATTATCCGCTTTACAGGGTAAATTTTCTGTTTACGGGGTAAATTCTAAACTGAACTGAATCTTCCCAAATCCCTCCGCCGCTACGCGAAGAAAGAAGGCGAAATACTTTACTAAATCCAGCTTATTTGGAGACTTTTAGCAGAAAATAATTTCTACGCAAAGAGATCGTCCATCACCACCTGGGACTGAACTGCATCGGAGTACATATTCTCCTTCACGCCGTAGGTGGTGACCATTGATATGAGAATGGACTTCCTGGTCCCGGTCTCGCGGATGAAGGCCGCAACCTTATTCCGGAGTTTCTCATCGTAATCCTTGTCGATGACGTATGCTTCGGACGCCCACTTCATCTCGCAGATGTTGATGGTGTCGTCCCTGCGGTCGATGAGGAGGTCAATTTGGGCTCCCCTCTCTCCCGGTCCCAGGTTCTTCTGGTCGGATCGCCAGGCGCATTGTTTAGTCATCACGCCAGCAATGCCAAGCGCCGCTTTGATCTGTCCCACGTGCTGCAGGCATACCCGCTCGAAGGCCAGGCCGGACCAGGCGCGATGAACACCCGAATTGAGAGAATGGCTCCAAAAAGCCGGATCACCGCCGGACTCCTTGATGAACTTGTAATAGAAGAGCGTGTAGTTGTCGATAAGCTGGAAAAGGGCATCCTTCTTCTCCTTACCGATGGCAGCGTACTTGCGGATGAAGCCGCATTGCTCCAGCTCTTCCAGGCAGGTGGTAAGGACACCGCTGTTCTCCAGGCCGTAATCATCAATCAGCTCCTGGCGCGTGAGGCCTTTGGCTTTGTCCCCCAGGGCCTCCACAATCTTGATGTAACGGTCCGGATTCTTGAACAAAGACTCATACAGGGCACTGTACTCCCCGCGCAGTTTCCCGTTCTCCGCAAAGAAGAGATTGTCGATGTTCTGGGCGGCAGACTTTCCCCGCTGCAGCAGACTCCAGTAGTAAGCCGGTCCTCCCATCACCATATAGAGCGTCAGAATCTGATACCGGTTGATACGGATGTTCCGGCTCAGCAGGTACTCCTCGCATTCCTTCAGCGTGAAAGGCATCAGATAGATCTGCGTGTTCACGCGGTTGTGGAGTCCTCCCCGGTCCTTGATGACCTTGTTGATAATCCAGGACGTGGCGGAAGCACAGATAATCAGCAGAACGTCCTTGCGGGCGCTGCACCAGCTGTTCCAGAAATGCTCCAGGGCGGAAACGAAGTTGGACTTAGGCGTATCCATCCAAGAGATCTCGTCAATGAAGATCACCTTCTTTTTCTTCCGGCTGGACTTGATGACAACCTTCAGGGCATTGAAGGCATCGGGCCAGCTGGTAAGTTCCGGACAATCCTTGTAGCCGTAGTCAATCAGCGAAGTGCGGAAAGCGGCAAGTTGACCTGCAATCTTTTCCTTCGCCACGCCCGTGTGTTGGAAGGTGAATTCATAGTTGAACGCCTCCCGCACGAGGAAGGTCTTGCCCACACGACGACGGCCGTACACCGCCACGAATTCGGAGTATTCCGACTTGAAAGCATCATTGAGCTCCCTGAGTTCTTCTTTTCTGCCAATAAGCATAGTCGTATCGTTTTGATGTTGCAAGTTAAACATTTTCT
>Ga0247611_10003973_pt1 | contig 21151 bp, 14 predicted proteins | sample 177DNAGHGhighgp2_FD_192422 | JGI IMG/M metagenome (GOLD analysis project Ga0247611, IMG submission 192422) | Sheep rumen microbial communities from Palmerston North, Manawatu-Wanganui, New Zealand - 1770 DNA GHGhigh gp2 | ecosystem: Host-associated > Mammals > Digestive system > Stomach > Rumen...
AACTATGTCAATCACCTGACTCCAGCAGGAGCGAAGGTCACCGAGATCAAGGATGGCAAACTGCGCATCACCTGTCTGAAGGAGGATGGCAAGATTTACTCCGGACGTGTCTATGCCAAAGTCACGGAGGGTTGGACCTATGGCTATATCGAGGCGAGCATCAAACTGCCGAAGGGTAAGGGCACATGGCCCGCATTCTGGATGATGCCTGTCAACTTCAAGAGCTGGCCTGCTGATGGTGAGATTGATATCATGGAAGAGGTCGGCGGTCATGCCAACTATGTGTCGAGCAGTCTGCATGCCAATGCGCATGTTCACTCTAATGGTACGCAGGTGACTCACGAGATGTACCTGGAGGGTGCGGAGGATGACTTCCATACCTATGCCATCCTGTGGACACATGACAATATCACCACTTATGTGGACGGGCAGGTGCAGCTGAGCTACGACAACAAGGGACTGGGACGTGACGACTGGCCCTATGACGATCCGTTCTATGTCATCTTCAACCTCGCATGGGGTGGCTCATGGGGTGGCACTTATGGTATCGACGAGGGTGCGCTGCCTTGTACCATGGAGATAGATTACATCCGTGTTTTCCAGAAATAAGTAAAGAGAAATGACTAAAAAGATACTGACCTTAACCTTTATGCTGTGTGGGGTTGCCGCAGGAGCGGCAGCCCAGACACAGCCCGTCTATTTTGACGAGTCACGTGGCATAGAGGAGCGGGTGGAGGATGCTCTCAAACGGATGACCCTTGACGAGAAGATTGCCGTGATCCATGCGCAGTCGAAATTCTCGTCGGCAGGTGTCAAGCGGCTGGGCTTCCCTGATCTGTGGACGGATGACGGACCGCATGGCGTGCGTCCTGATGTGTTGTGGGATGAGTGGGAACAGGCAGGACAGACCAATGACTCGTGTGTCGCCTTCCCCGCACTGACTTGTCTTGCCGCCACATGGAATCCCTCCCTTGCCCGTCTTTATGGTGAGAGTCTGGGTGAGGAGGCTCTGTACCGTAACAAAAACGTGATGCTGGGTCCTGGTGTGAATATCTACCGCACCCCATTGAACGGTCGTAACTTTGAGTATATGGGTGAGGATCCGTGGCTTGCCTCGCGGATGGTCGTTCCTTATATCCAGGGCTTACAGTCGAAAGGTGTTGCCGCCTGTGTGAAGCATTATGCACTGAATAACGACGAGGACTATCGTCATCAGGTGAACGTCATCGTCAGTGACCGTGCTCTCCGTGAGATTTATCTGCCTGCTTTCGAGGCTGCTGTCAAGGAGGGAAAGACATGGGCTATCATGGGTGCCTATAATCTCTACAAGAACCAACACAATTGTCATAATAATATCTTGTTGAATAAGATCCTGAAACAGGAATGGGGCTTCGATGGCGTGGTCATCAGTGACTGGGGGGGTGCTCACAATACAGAGGAGGCAATCACTAACGGACTGGACTTGGAGTTCGGTACGTGGACGGATGGCTTGACAATGGGTGCTACCAATGCCTACGATAATTATTATCTCGCCAACGCCTATAAACGACTCATACAAGAAGGGAAATATACCACTCGTGAACTGGACGAGAAGGTGCGCCGTGTACTGCGTCTGATGTTCCGTACCAATATGAACCGTCAGCGTCCCTATGGGGCAATGTGCTCTGAGGCACATTATGCGACGGCACGTGAGGTGGCACAAGAAGGTATTGTCCTTTTAAAGAATAGTCTCCTGTCCTCCTCAGAAAGAAGAGCGCTGCCCATCCCTGCTGACGCACGTATTTTGGTGGTCGGTGAGAACGCTATCAAGATGATGACGGTAGGTGGTGGATCTTCCTCTTTGAAGGTGCAGCGTGAAGTGTTGCCGCTTGACGGTATGAGGGAGCGCTTTGCTCATGTCGACTATGCTCGCGGCTATGTGGGCGACACCGTTCAGAGTTATAATGGAGTAACGGTAGGACGCAGTCTCTACGACTTACGTTCCCCAGAGGATTTGATTGCCGAGGCATTAGAGAAAGCAAAGTCGGCAGATTACGTGGTTGTCTTTGGCGGACTGAACAAGGCAGACTATCAGGATTGTGAGGGACATGACCGTAAGGAGTATGGACTGCCCTATGGACAGGACGCACTTGTTGAGGCCCTTGTCAAGACAGGAAAACGAGTGGTCTTTGTCAATATCTCTGGCAATGCCGTGGCAATGCCGTGGCTCGATAGGGTTGATGCTGTGGTACAAGGATGGTTCATCGGCTCAGAATCGGGACATGCCCTTGCCGATGTGCTGAGTGGTGATGTGAACCCCAGTGGAAAACTTCCTTATACATGGTATCAGCGATTAGAGGATACAGGGGCTCATGCACTTGGTGCATATCCTGGCGTATGGCGTGCCGGTCATCAGGTGATTGATGAGGAATACAAGGAGGGAATCTTCGTCGGTTATCGTTGGGCAGAACTGAAACGCATCAGACCTTTGTTTGCCTTCGGATACGGACTCTCTTATAGTTCTTTCGTATTGGAGGAGGTTACTGCTGACAAGAAAGAGATGCATGATGGGGAGAGGATCTCCTTTACCGTTACCGTGAGGAATACAGGTAGTAGGGCAGGTGCCGAGACCGTACAGTTGTATGTGACAGACAAGAAAAGTTCACTGCCGCGTCCCGTGAAAGAACTCAAGGCTTTCCAGAAAGTCTTTCTCCAGCCGGGCGAGAGCAAGGCTGTGGTGTTGACACTGGACAAGCGATCACTTAGTTTCTTTGATGACCGTATCCAACAATGGTCGGCAGAGACTGGTGAGTTTGAAGCAAGAATAGGTTTTTCATCTGACAACATTATTAAAAAGTTGTCATTCCGGTTTATTAAAGATTAGTAGTTAGTTAATAGTTGCAAAAAGAGTTCGTTTTTTTGCGAAGAGGACGTGTGCGAGAGCATACGTCCTCTTGCTTTTAATAGCCTGTTGAAGAAAATAATTCCCCCAAAAGGTCTGTAAGTCCTAAGTTTTGATTATCTTTGTAGCGTTAACAAACAATACAATGCGACTATTAACGATATTAGGTTGTATTTTTCTTTCCCTGTCTGCTTCCGGGCAGTCTGAGATAGAGTCCTTATTGAAGGAGATTGACAGAGAGATTGATCGTTCGGGCTTTTATGTGTCACGCCATGAGGCGCAGATTACAGATGCTCGTCACCAGTATGCCAGTGCCAGTCAGACTTCTGTCAAGTATGGTTATGCATTACAACTTTATGAACTCTATAAACCATTTGTCAGTGACTCTGCCATCTTCTTTTTGACAGAGGCAATCAAGTTGGCTGACCAAGTGGGAGACCGTTCTGAAGCGGTACGCTGCCGTGCCTTGATGGCCTTGCGTTGCTCTAACGTGGGTATGTATGATGAGGCTTTGATAACGCTCGACAGTATTCAGACGGACGGTGTCAGTAAGGATGCGTTAGGTGAGTATTATAAGGCTCGTAATAATGTATATAATGAACTTGCCTATTATACCCAACTCAATAATATGCGACAGCATTATTGGGAAGAAGCGGGTAAATATGAGGCACTGATGTATGAGACTCTGCCAGAGAATGATATGGACTGCATGTTGCGTCGTGAACTGGCGAAAATGAACAGCGGAGACTTGAAAGGCTCGATGAAAATCAATGACGAGTGGCTGAAGAGTGTGGAGAAAGGCAGCCATCCCTATGCGTTGGTAACCCTTTATCGCTATTTGGAGTATAAGGCACAGGGTGATACCCTGCAGATGATGAAATGGTTGACGGAGTCTGTTCTTGCAGATATCCGTAATGGCGTGATGGATCAGGGCTCTATGTGGGAACTTGCCAATCAGTTGATGCTAATGGGGGATATTGACCGTGCTTATCGTTATATCAGTTATACAAGTGACTGCGCGGGACGTTATGGCTCTCGTCAGCGTAGGTGGCAGATCACTCCCTTGCTGACAGCAATTGCCAATAACTATAAGGCTAAGAGCGAACAGACAACATCACAGTTGTGGGGAGCAGTGGGGGCTATTAGTGTCCTTGCACTCTTACTGCTGGGGGTTCTGTTCTTCCTGCATCGGCGTAACAAACAACTTGCCTTGGCACGGAATGCCCTTCATGATACCAATGCAAAACTCGCCTCCTTGAACGAGGAGTTACAGCAGACCAACAATCAGTTGTCTGAGACAAATGAGCAGTTTGCAGTCCTGAATTCTAAATTGAAAGAGGCTAACAGCGTGAAGGATGAGTATATCGGTCGCTTCCTCTCGCTTTGTGCACAGTATGTGGATAAACTCGACAACTATCGGAAGATGGTGAATAAGAAGATGAAAAACAAGGAGTTGGATGAACTCTTCCGTATCACGAAATCCACCGAGTTGAAGGAAGAGGAAATAGAGGAACTCAATCAGAATTTTGACTCGGTGTTCCTGCATCTGTTCCCTAACTTCATAGATGACTTTAACGCCCTGTTGGTGCCTGAGACCCAGATACATCCCAAGGAGGAGAACCGTCTGACGACAGACCTCCGTATTTTTGCCTTGATACGGCTGGGCATAGAGGACTCCTCGAAGATAGCCGAGTTCTTGCACTATAGTGTCAATACCGTCTATAACTATCGTGCACGTATCAAGAATGGAGCGGTGGGCAACCGTGAGGCATTTGAGCGTCAGGTAAAGGAACTGGGTATGCCGCGTTAGGGGGAAAATGTAAAACGTAGTTGGCATTTTCTGACTTGTGTGTCGCATGGTTTGTTAATCAATGAAAAAAAACAGTCAAACGGACTTAAAAACTATGAACTATGAACTATGAACTATGAACTTTTTCGTACCTTTGCACAAGAAAATATATAAATATCACTTTTAATAAATAGTATAATTATGGTAAATTACAAGGATTTGGGTCTCGTAAATACTCGCGAGATGTTCAAGAAGGCAGTAGCAGGCGGTTATGCCATTCCTGCTTTCAACTTCAACACAATGGAGCAGATGCAGGCTATCGTACAGGCTGCCGTTGAGACAAAGTCACCTGTTATCATGCAGGTTTCTAAGGGTGCACGTAACTATGCTAACGCTACGATTCTCCGTTACATGGCTGAGGGTGCTGTGGCTTACGCTAAGGAGTTGGGTTGTGAGAAACCCGAGATCGTGCTTCACCTCGACCATGGTGACAGTTTCGAACTCTGCAAGGATTGTATCGACATGGGTTTCTCTTCAGTAATGTATGATGGTTCTTCACTGCCTTACGAGGAGAATATCAAAATCTCTCGTCAGGTTGTAGAGTACGCTCACAAGTATGACGTTACCGTAGAGTGTGAACTCGGTGTGCTCGCTGGTGTTGAGGATGAGGTTGCCTCTGAGGTAAGCCACTATACAAAGCCTGAGGAGGTTATCGACTTCGCTACCCGTACAGGTTGCGACTCTCTGGCTATCTCTATCGGTACTTCTCATGGTGCTTATAAGTTCAAGCCCGAGCAGTGTACACGCGACCCGAAGACTGGTAAACTCGTTCCTCCTCCATTGGCATTCGATGTGCTGGCTGAGATCGAGAAGAAACTTCCTGGATTCCCCATTGTGCTCCACGGTTCTTCTTCAGTTCCTCAGGAAGAGGTTGATACTATCAATGCTTATGGTGGTAAACTGCCCGATGCAGTAGGTATCCCCGAGGAGCAACTCCGTCAGGCTTCTAAGAGTGCTGTCTGCAAGATTAATATCGACTCTGACTCTCGTCTTGCCATGACTGCTGCTATCCGCAAGTATCTGGCTGAGCATCCAGACCACTTCGATCCTCGTCAGTACCTGAAACCCGCCCGTGAGAACATGAAGAAGATGTACATCCACAAGATTGTGGACGTGCTTGGTTCAGATGGAAAATTGGGTTAATCTCGGATTATTTATAATACTAAGCCTCGGACTCAATAAGTTCGGGGCTTTTTTTTGTGCATCTGTACATCAATGGCGATGCTGACGAAGGTACGGACTTCGTTTAATCCCTAAAAAGCATCGATAAAACTACACTGGACACTGATGCGGCGGTATTGGCTGCCCTCATTCCTGGATACGTCAATGTGGTAGTCGTAGTCACGTTTCATATTTGCGAAATCTTGTAACTCTTTCTCTAAATACTGTTGCACACCGATGGCACGGGCAAAGGCCAATTGGTAATTATCGGAAATACTGTTTCCCTTCGTCAAGTCTATTGCTGTTAATTCGTTACCTTTATATACAGGCTCTCCCTGATACTCTCCATATGTACCGTCATAGGCAAGAGTCCTGACAATAGGGATGGCATCGGCTGTTCCTGTAATACTAAACTTGACTCTTTTACCTGCTTGTACATACTTGGCGAAGTCTGTTCTGAAGGCTTTCTTCATAATCTTAAGCATGGACATTGCCGCTCCTGACTCTTCGGTATGGAACCTACCGGGCTTGAAGTCGTCACGAGAAGAAAATTCTTGCTCTACCTCATAGGTGAAACTGATGTCATAATTGAGTATGTTTTTTCCGTCAGCAGAGACATCTGGAGTAACTTGTGACACGACAGATATTTGTGTCTTGTCGGAGATGACTTTCTCCTGTTTAGCAAGACTCATCACCTCGTCTTTGATATTCATAAGCGACACCTCTTCCATATTTGTCTTCATGATAATGTCAAGAGGCACCAGATGGCTGTCAACCTGTCTGAATGCTGACGGATCCATCTGCATTCTGTCGAACACATAGACCTTGTTTGTTACTGGATTATATACCTCTGCATAGGCTACCTCAAACAAGTCGTTCTCTGTGAGTAAATATCTCACATTACGTAATTGGACATTAGTGCCTTTATCTGCTAATGATACAATCTCATCTGAGGGTACATGAATATAGATGTCGGGCATCTTTCCCACATGAACAACTAATTGTCCCGTATGGATATTGTAATCGCCCAAATTCATGACAGGCTCCTCAAGGACTCCCTCTGCCATTCGGGTGGCGATTTGAAGAGACAACTCGTGTGCTTTTGCCGAACGACTGTCCTCTTTTACACGCAACTGGTATTCCTCCAGTGTCTCATTGGGCATCCTTCTCATCCACTGGTTGAGTTCACTTGTCAGTTCATTTTCCATCATCCTGTTAAAGTATGGCTTTAGTCCCATTATGCGTGTATAACCAATAGCACTATATACCAATTCGATATTACTATTGTAGATAAGCCAAGGTGACCCGTCCACATCTGTCGCTATTCCTATGTTCGTCGTATTGCCATGCCCGATATTCAGAAAGGTCAATTCATTGACATCTAACAGGTTAACGATGCAGACAGTTTTGTCGCTGGTCAGAACGGCAGCGTATTTCCCCTCACCTATGGGGCGACAGCATCGGGCAGTACCCAGTCCTTTCACCTTTACGGTCTCTTTGAAGCCAGAGGTCTCATAGACCGTTAAAGTGCCATCTGAAGTAGCCACTAACAATTTCCTACTTTTGTCAGCAAAGACTACATCATTAACGGTAGCGTTCTCCACTAACCTTTCACGGACTGCATAACGTTCCATATTCCAAATCTCGATATTCCTCCCTTCTGTGGCAACCAAGAATTTGCCGTTGTCACTAAAAGCCATGTGCTGGGGGATGATGGATGAGGAAAGTGTGGCGATTGTCGTGTCATTGACAGCATTCATGACAATGATTGTCTTGTCGTCTCTTGCCACGGCTAACTGTCTGGCATTGGTTTGGTAACAGGCTGCCGTCAGATTTGCTTTCTTAAATTTGATGGTCTTCCTGATCTTGCCAAGTGTGCCCATATCCTTAATAACCCCATACAGAAGTCCCTTATTTGTTTTGTATTGAGTGAATATCGTGTTAAGGGCAGGATTGTTTAATACAGAGATGACGGAGTCTTTTCCTGTTAGGACTTCGACTCCTCGTCCGTTATACACGTCACATCCGCAGAAGAAAGATACATTGAAAGAAGAATTGTCGAACCCGGCAACCTCCCGTTTCTGCCGCATTACCCGCAAGTTGGTGTCATTATGGTCTTCTGGAGTTACTAACACTGATTTCTTAATAGTAATGGGGATGCCTTCCAACTCAAATGTCAGTGGCAGGTTATACCTCACACGGACTGGCTTACCATTGAAAATGCCAGGATTCCATTTAGGCATTTTCTTTGCTACACGAATAGCCTCCCTGTCAAGAAGCGGGTCAACGGATTCCCTAATCCAGATGTCTGTAATACTGCCATCACGCTCTACGATAAATGTGACAACAACCCTGCCGCCTATTTTCAATCTGCGTGCCTCGCGAGGATACTCTACTGTTTTGCTCAGCCACTCATTCCATGCATCAGGACCGCCAGGGAACATCGGACTTGTGTCTACTGAACCAAAACGCATGACATCATCGTCATCTCCAAGGGACAGTAACTCGGCTGGTATTGATTGTTGTGTGCCTTTCTGTTGAAGGTTAGGTTGTGCTTTGGAAACAAAAACTATTAAGGTTGTTAAAAGCAATACAATAGTTCTCATAGTTTTAAGTTTTTAATTCTCCGGCATCTCTGCGTGAAGTTTCTCAATGGCTCCAGTGATGGGGTTGAGAATCATCTGGGTGGGGTAGTGCTTAAATAAAGAACCTCCTCGAAGTTCAGTAAAGCCGAACTGGGCGAAAGGATAATTGTAGGTGGCTAATTGCTGGTCTTCTCTGTATAGGGTGAGACGGACGATACCAGGGACACAGGTGTAGAACCCTCCATCCTTTTTGTTTTCTGGATAATCATACTGTTGTTGCGTCTGTTGGTGTAGGTTCTCTATACTCACATAGAAAGGGACACCCGCGAGATCATCCTTGTCAACGAGTCCTAATGGCTTACTGATACGGAAGAGAACCTCACGTTTTATCTCCTTGTCAGGGCAGAGGGTAATCTGCTGTTCTGTCGTGTCACATACCGTAGTACCGATAAAGAGGGAAAGCAGTCCTTCATGAGTGCGGTCTATCTCTTCAAGCATCAATTGCAGTTGAGCCTTGTCGGTAGGCATCTCTTCTGCCTCGCCAGTAATCAGTTGCTGGCGGTGTTCCTGCAGTTCTGCTATTTGAAGTGCCGTAAGTTCTGCTTTTCTTGCCATGCTACTTGCAGCCGTTGCTTCAGCACTCAGGAACTTCATGGGGTCAGTGGTTGACCTCTTAGGGACCGCATGGAACAGTAATGGTTGTTGCACGTGTCTGGGTGTGTCGTTAACGGCAAGCAATACACCGTCTTCACTGAGTTTGATCTCGGAAGTGGCACTCTTTCCTTTCAGATTGACGATAAAGCATTTAGAGGTGTCACGAACACCGGTTAAGTTGAGTTGGAAGTTGATGAGTCGGTGGTCAACTTGTTTTTCTTGGGGGATATTTTTACGTTGGAGGTATCTGTCTGCGTATTTGCAGAAGATACCAGGAGTATATGTCTTTTTCTCAATGAGGAGTTGAAAGCGGACGGCAGTCTTGGGGAGATAATAGACAGTGCCTTCCGGCATTTTGCCCGGCTCTAATTTGTTGGATAATGGTTGACCGGATAACGTTGTTCCCCATAACAGCAATAGTACCAATATACTACCTTTCATGAGATACTTTTTAATTGTTGTCAAAACTGATCTTCTCGACATAGCCGGTATATGGATTAAGGGCCATGTGAGTAACATATTGCTTGAATAGTGACCCGCTTCGGATTTGTACAAAACCGAATTGAGCAGCATAGAGGTCAGAGGAGAAAATGAAATCGTCCTCATGGTAGAAAGAGAACTTTATTTTTCCTGGGACATTAGTATAGAACCCTCCATCAATTTTGTTTTTAGGGATATCGTATTTCTCCAAGGGGGTCCTGTGAAGGTCTTCTATCTTCATATAATAAGGAGAGCCTGTTGGGTTGTCTTTATCAACAAGTCCTTTGTCTTTGTCAATACGAAAGATGATCTCTCGCTCAATTTCTTTTTCCGGGCATACTACCACATAATGTTCTGTTGTATCACGAACGGTAGTTCCGGTAAATAGTGACATCAGGATGTCTTGCTCTTTTTGGTTCTGTTGAAGCATCCTGTTAAGTTCATCTTTGTCTGTTGGCATATCCTCAGCCTCCCCAGTGAGAAGTTTCTGATATTGTACTTTCAGTTCTGAGATTTGATTTACAGTCAGTTCTGCCATCTTTTCAATGCTCTCTGCTGCCAGAACCTCGGCATTAAGATATTGGCGTGGGTTAGCAGGGGCAATGACGGGGGCAGGCTTAAACGGTTCTTTGGCTTCTTGAGGAATGGGCTCTGCGTTAACCGACTGTAAAACACCGTCATCAGTTAGTGAAATGGTAGCGTTAGCACTTTTACCTTTCAGACTTACCTCAAAACATTTTGACTCGTCTTTGATTCCGATCTCAGACAAACCATAGTTGACGATGGCGTATGAGACTTCTTCATTTTGTATAATTGTTGTCTGGTGAAGGTATTTATCTGCATATTTGGCAAAATCTCCAGGCTTATAGGTGGTCTTCTCAACGAGAAGATTAAAACGGATAGCAGTCTTGGGAAGATAATATACAACACCTTTAGGAGTCCGTCCTGGAGTTGTTGGAGGAATCTGTTGAGCAAAGAAGTTAATAGAAGAAAGAAGTAAGAATGCTAGTAAAAAATAATGTCTAAACATGCTTTTCATTTTTTTTCTCTTTTATTCTTTTAAACGTTTAAAGGCGCGTGCAAGATATCGGATAATATCCTCGGCAATCAGACTCTCCTCTCCTAAGTCACGTGCCGCAAGGTCACCGGCAAGACCATGAAGATAGACACCAACAACACATGCCTCTGGAGCCTTATATCCACGTGCCAGCAATGCCGTAATAATACCAGTGAGCACATCACCGCTGCCGGCAGTAGCCATACCGGCATTGCCAGTGGGGTTGAAAACGACATGACCGTCAGGCAGGCAAATAGCGGTATATCGTCCTTTCAGTATCACATATCCTTGCAATCGCTCGGCAAGATGACGTGCCTTTGTCAGTCGCTCGTAACTGTCGGCAGAATGTCCCTCCATGCGATCGAACTCTTTGGGGTGGGGGGTGAGGATGACACCTTTGGGAAGTTGCTGGAGCCATGCACGGTGATTGGCAAGAATATTGAGTGCGTCGGCATCAGCAACGATAGGACAGGTGGCTCGTCTCAATTGGGCTATCAAAGGGATAGCCGTCGTCTCACTCTGACCAAGTCCTGGACCGATGCCCAGTGCGTCAAAGTCTTCTGTGTCAACGGCCTCAGAGAAAATGGTCTCCTCTGGGTCGAATTGAAGCACAGCCTCAGGAACGGCAATTTGTAGGATATCCCTGTTTTTCTTGGGGGTATGAATGGTTATCTTACCAACTCCAGAACGCAGACAGGCACGAGTTGCCAAAATGGCGGCTCCTGCCATGCCATAACTGCCGGCAATGAGGAGCGCGTGTCCCATCTGTCCCTTATGGGCGAAAGGGTCACGCCCTAAGAGCATAGAGCGTATTTGTGCTTCCTCTACGATGGTATAGTTTGCCTCGATTTTCTCTGTTCCTTCCTGACTCAGGCGTATGTCAAGTACTTTGAGTTGTCCGATGAACATCTGGTTCTCTGGGAAGAGAAATGAGAGTTTGGGTTGTTGAAGGGTCAGGGTAATAGTGGCACGTATGACATTGGCACGTACATTATAGGTGTTGTCCTCAGTCATTAGTCCTGATGGAACGTCAATGGAGACAACCTCAGCCTGTGACGCATTGATATATTTCACCAGAGAGGCGAATCCGCCTGCTAATGGTTTGTTAAGTCCAGAACCGAACAGTCCGTCAATCACCAGCATACCTTTCTCAAGACGAGGCGGGTCGAACTCTTGGGTGACCTCTATGAATCTCTGGATACGCTTAGACTCGGTGAGACGTTTCTTGTTGGCGGCACATTCCTCGGCAAGATGCCCACTGATATTAAAAAGATAGACACTGACCTGATAGCCTTGGTCTCCTAACATACGTGCTACGGCAAGGGCATCACCACCATTGTTTCCAGGACCGGCAAAGACGATGACGGGCACCGAATTATTCCACATGTCAGTGACGGCTCGTGTCAACGCTTTGGCTGCACGTTCCATCAAATCGATACTTGGTATTGGCTCATGCTCAATAGTGTATCGGTCTAACTCTTTTATCTGAGCACTGGTGAAAATCTTCATTGCGGTTGCAAAAATAAGAAAAATATACCAATTGATAGCCAAACTTTGCCGAAAAATTAGTAATTTTGTACCAAATTTGTAATTCAGACACTATGAGTATCGTAAAAATCAAGGACAAAACGTTCCAAACTTCTATCTCTGAAGAGGAGATAAAACAACGAGTAAGAGAGTTAGGACAACGTTTGAGTAAGGACTTGGAGGGAAAGAATCCGTTGTTCCTTGCTGTATTGAATGGCTCGTTCATCTTTGCTGCTGACTTGATGAGAGAGATGACGATTCCATGTGAGATATCGTTTGTGAAACTGGCATCCTATCAGGGAACTACTTCCACAGGGAAAATCAAGGAAGTAATTGGTATCAATGAGAATCTTTCGGGGCGTACTGTCGTTATCGTGGAAGATATCGTGGAGAGTGGTAAGACCATGAAACGAATGATCGAGACGTTAGGTACTCGTAACCCTGCCTCAGTACATATCTGTACTTTGTTTGTGAAGCCAGAAAGACTGGAGGTTGACCTTGATATTGAGTATGCGGCGTTCTCTATTCCAAATGCCTTTATCGTTGGCTATGGACTGGATTACGACCAACAGGGGCGACAGTTGAAAGAGATATATTCGTTAAAGGAGAATTGAGACATGCGACAAATCAAACTGCCACATCTGCCGAGTGATGTGGAGGCGCGCAATAGCGACCTCCTGACAGACTTTTGGAGGAAGGGAAAGGAAACACAAATCAAACAAGACAAAATAGAAAAGAAAATTATTATGAAGAATATCGTGATTTTTGGTGCTCCTGGATCAGGGAAGGGAACACAGAGTGACTTGATGATTGAGCACTATGGACTTGGACATATCTCTACTGGTGACGTGTTGCGTAACGAGATTAAAAAAGGTACGGAACTGGGTAAGACGGCACAGGGCTTTATCGACAACGGTCAGTTGATTCCCGATGAGTTGATGGTTAGTATCCTCGCTAATGTCTATGACTCTTTCGGCCGTGGTCATAAAGGCGTTATCTTTGATGGTTTCCCCCGTACTATCCCGCAGGCTGAGGCTCTGAAGAAAATGCTGAATGAGCGTGGCGACAAGGTGGCGGCAATGATAGAACTGGACGTTCCAGAGGATGAGTTGATGACACGTCTCATCAAACGTGGTCAGCAGAGCGGTCGTGCCGATGATAATGAGGAGACGATTAAGAAACGCCTGGTCGTTTATCACTCTCAGACACAGCCACTCATTGAGTGGTATAAAAAAGAAGGACTGCATCATCATATCAATGGGCTGGGTACGTTGGGGCGTATCTTCGAGGATATCCAGAAGGTAATAGATAGTTTGTAGAATGTTCTAGAGCATTCTAGAATAATATAGAACGCTCTAGATAAAAAACAGAAAGATGGAAAGCAACTTTGTAGACTACGTCAAGATTTATTGCCGTTCGGGTAAGGGCGGACGGGGATCAGCGCATCTCCGTCATGTGAAGTATAACCCGAATGGCGGTCCTGATGGTGGCGACGGAGGTAAGGGTGGCAGTATCATTCTTCGTGGCAACCATAACTACTGGACGTTGCTTCATCTGCGCTATGAGCGTCATATCTTTGCAGAACATGGCGGCAATGGTGGTCGCGACAAGTGTCATGGTACTGATGGTAAGGATGTGTATATCGACGTACCTTGCGGAACAGTCGTCTATAATGCGGAGACGGGCAAGTATGTCTGCGATGTCACCTACGACGGACAGGAGGTGGTATTACTGAAAGGTGGTCGTGGCGGACTGGGAAACTTCCAGTTCCGCAGTGCCACGAATCAGGCTCCGCGTTATGCCCAGCCTGGAGAGCCGATGCAGGAGATGACTATCATACTCGAGTTGAAACTGCTGGCTGATGTTGGACTGGTCGGTTTCCCTAATGCTGGTAAGTCGACGTTGGTGTCTGCATTATCGAATGCGCGTCCGAAGATTGCTAACTATCCCTTCACGACGATGGAACCCAGTCTGGGTATTGTAGGCTATCGCGACAATAAGTCGTTCGTGATGGCAGATATCCCAGGTATCATCGAAGGTGCCAGTGAGGGCAAAGGCTTGGGACTCCGTTTCCTGCGACATATCGAACGTAACTCCTTGTTGCTGTTTATGGTGCCAGGAGATACCGATGATATCAAACGGGAGTATGATATCCTGCTCAATGAGTTAGCCCAGTTTAATCCGGAACTGTTGGACAAGCATCGTGTCCTTGCTGTTACGAAGTGCGACCTGCTGGATGCCGAACTTATCGATATGCTCAAAGAGGAATTGAAGACTCCCTCAGACGATAAGTCCTCCCTCTGCAGGGAGGATATAGGTGGGTCTGTTCCCGTTGTCTTTATCTCTGCTGTCGCTAATATGGGACTCGACGAGTTGAAGGATGTCTTGTGGCGTGAGTTGAATGCGGAGAGTAATAAGTTGGCTGCTGTCATGGCAGAGGATACTTTGGTGCATCGTGACAAAGATATGTCTCGTTTTGCTCAGGAACTTGCCGATGAGGGGGAGGACGAGGAGATAGAGTATATTGATCTAGATGATCTAGAAGACCTAGAATATCTAGAAGAACTAGATACCCTAGAAGATGCCTAACCCTCAACTGACCTATTACGATTTAGGAGAACAGGTCGTCGCTTTCAGTACGACTCGTCATGGTGGTTGCAGCATGGGCAACTATGGGGAGTTTAATATCAATAACTATTGTGGTGATGATGCTGGGCATATCGCCCATAATCATCATTCGTTGGCTACGCTGCTTGCTATTCCCGATAATCATATCATCATGCCCCATCAGGTACATGGTACGGAGGTTCGTCGTATTGACGGTCCTCAACAGGATATCATCGAAGGGGTAGATGCCGTGATGACAGATGTCTCTCGGTTATGTATAGGCGTTTCCACTGCCGACTGTATTCCTATCTTATTATATGATGAGCTGCATCATGCCGTCTGTGCTGTTCATGCAGGATGGCGAGGTACTGTGCAGCGTATCGTCCGTATGGCTGTTGAGGCGATGTGCAAGACTTATTGCTCAGTGCCCTCACAGATGAAAGCCGTCATAGGTCCAGGTATCTCTCTTGAGAGTTTTGAAGTAGGGGAGGAAGTCTACCAGCAGTTTGCTGATGCCGGCTTCGACATGACTAAGATAGCCCGGATGTATGCCAAATGGCACATCGACCTTCCGACGTGTAACCGCCTGCAGTTAGAGGAGATGGGTATCAGGGACATCTATCTCTCAGGCATCTGCACCTTCCAGCAACACCAAGACTACTTCTCTGCCCGCCGCTTAGGCATCAACTCCGGTCGCATCTTCACAGGCATCATGCTCCGTTGAAGATATTATATATAATAAGGTGAAAAAACGTACGATCTTCACAGACCATGCGTTTTTTCTCTTTCCTCTCTCCTCTCTCTCCTTTTGTTAAATCTTTATCCCTTTAACACTTTTTAGAGGGGGGGGCTTACATTCGTTAACGTTTTTCTTCGTAACTTTGCGGCGTAACGCCGCGATGCTGCTCACACTCGGTCATTCAAGCACGCTTGATGCCCCTCGCTTAACCGCAGCATTGACAGCCCAAATGGGCGCTAAAGCCTATGAAGGTATGTTAGCGAGAATAGACAAAACCATTAAGAATTTAAAATACGTATTTTATGAAAAGAACATTTACTAAACATGTATTCATGAGGGCATCAGTGATGCTACTCATGACGATGCTCACATCCATTGGGGCGTGGGCAATAGTGCCGCCATTGCCTGGTCATGGCACAGTAAGCGATCCGTATGTCATCGATTGTGACGAAGATTGGTACACGTTTGCCTACGAGGGCAATGCTGACATTTATTGGGCAAGCGGTGTCCATGTGAAACTCGATGCAGACATCGGTACCACGACACCAGTTACCGCGACGGTGGGTACCAGTACACACAAGTATCAGGGTATCTTCAACGGTAACGGAAAGGAACTGGACATCAATTTGCATATCGACGAGGATTATGCTGCTCCGTTCCGTTATGTGGATGGAGCCACCATTAAGTTACTGCAAGTTTGGGGCAATGTCTACACTAACGGGCAATATGGCGGTGGTCTCATCGGTAATGTCTCTGGTAATGTTGAGGTCAAATACTGCATGAACTATGTAAACATCAAAAACAGAACAGCAGGTGATCGCTACCACGGCGGTTTTGTCGGTAAGGTAGAAGACGACAGCCAAGTTACATTAACAGACTGCAAGTACTCTGGTACTATTATACGTTCCGATGAAGCTGGTTGTTCTACTGAGATCCCCAGCAAATGCGCTGGTTTTGTAGGCACACGTGGAGATAAGGGTGGTGTTACAATCACTAACTGCTTTATGGATGGTACGTTAAATGTGTCTGATGGCGATGACGCTTTCGGTAGCCGTATATTCTGTATCTCTGCAAACTCCATCTATCTAAAAATCACCAACAGTTACTACAAGGAATTATACGGAGAAATTGCACAGGGTACTGCAAAAGGCTCAATGACAGATGGACAACTGACTGCCGCCCTTGGTTCTGCCTGGTATAATGCTCAACCTATCATTACTCCCAAGAACGTTGCCATTGCTACTGTTACTGGTGTGCAAAGCCTCTATTTTAACAATGGTAGTTTAACGATAGACTTCACCGTTACAGCAGCCGACGGTACTGTACTGAATCATGATACAGATATTTACACAACCTATATTGATAATGAGGACGATTCGGAATACTCCTATTGTTCTAGAGCAGGCACACACACTTATACGCTGAAAGTACGTGGTAAAGGTGACTTTAACGAAGGTGACTATAATGGAACTAACACATCTGTCACTTTCAAAGTCACCGACGGAAAGATGAACAGTAATGTCACCGAATTGTTTGATGGCTTCACCTATGAGGTGTATAAGGACGTATCCATCACGGAACGTATCACTGTTAACGGCACCGTTGTTCTGAGTATCCCTGAGGGCAAGACGCTCACCGCCTCCAAGGGTATTGAGCTGTCGGCAGGCAATCAACTCACCATCAACGGACCTGGTACACTCCTCATCAATAATTGCGATGAAAATAAGTCAGGTATTGGTGCTTCGGCTGTCGGTACGCTTATCATCAATAGCGGAACCATCAATGTAACAGGTGGATCAAATGCCGCAGGTATCGGTGGAGGCATTGATAGTAGTGCCGACGGTACCATCACCATCAACGGTGGTGTTGTCAATGCCACTGGTGGATACCTTGGAGCAGGCATCGGTGGCGGTCGTCGTGGCGATTGTGGAACTATCACCATCAATGGCGGACAGGTAACAGCCACTGGTGGAAGTTTTGCAGCAGGCATTGGACCAGACGATTCAAATAACAGCGGCACTGTGACACTCGGCTGGACAAACGCTACCGACTTCATCGAAGTCACTGCTGGTGCCAATTATTCCCATGGAGGTTACTCAACTGGTATTGCAACCCTCGCCTTCGCTACTGGTGACCATGGTAAGTTCATTATCGACGGCGAAAACATTGCCGCTACCACGACCAACATTCTTGCCGGCTGTAAGATAACACCGAAGACCAATGCGATGGACAACAATATTGCCTATGCTACCATCAGCGGTGTCAACAGCGACTATCAATACATAGGTGGTGCCATTACCGTGAATCCGAGCCTGACCGATGTCAACGGTAACGCTCTGACGGAAGGAACCGATTATACGAAGGCGCTCACCCTTGGCGGTAATCCTGCCACTGAGGTGAATGCAGCAGGAACCTACACCTTCACCTTTACAGGCATTGGTTCCTATGCTGGCACTTCGAGGGAGATTTCTTTCAGGGTCCATGCTCTTAACAATCCCACCTACCTGAAACAGACAGCCTACAGCGAGAACGGTGCTACACTCTCGTGGACGGCAGGCGGTTCAGAGACCAAGTGGACGTTGGAATACAGCACTGACAACACCTTCGCTTCTGGCGTGACGAGCGTCAATGTCACTAATACGAGCATTGTCCTTGACGGTCTTACCGCCGAGCAGACCTATTACGCTCGTGTAAAGGCTGTTGTCGGCGACGGTGGAAGTGGCTGGAGCAATACGGTAACATTCTATACTACCGCTAAGTCATGGATTGGATGCGGATATACATTTACAGACCCAAATCTTACTTATACTAATTACAGGTATAGCCTGTCTCAGCAGATTTATACTGCTGCCGAGATGGGAAGCACGACAAGTCTCGTTGAGAGCCTCGATTTCATGCTGACTGCCTATCCCTGTACACGCACGTTCGATATTTATATGGTACATACTGACAAGGCGAGCTTTACAGCCAATAATGACTGGATCTCCTACACGGACGACGACAAGGTGTTCAGTGGCAGCGTTACCTTCGGCGAAAAAGTATGGACTACCATTACGTTCGATAAGAAATTCGTCTATAACGGTACGCAGAACGTGGCTCTCATCGTGGTAGATAGGACTGCTGATATAAATAATGCTAATATAGCCCAATTCCTCAGTAATAAGGAGGATAACGACAAAATGTCCATTGTGGCAAAGGACTATAATCCTATTGATATCACTTCAGCTACCGGATATCGAAATTCATATAGGAGCCAGATTCGTCTTTTCAAGTCGGATGTCAGCATAGTGTCGCTGGCTGACGATGCCGACAATACGGCGACCCTCAATAACAACGACGGAGAGAATAGTATTGTTACACTCAACGGTCGTACTATCTACTGCGACGGTGACTGGAACACGCTGTGTCTGCCGTTCAACATGACTGAAGAGCAGATCGCCGCCTCGCCGCTGGCAGGCTTTACCATCAAGGAAATGCTCCCGACATCATCCCTTGACAACAATGGTTTGCTGACACTGAACTTCGATGATGCTACTGAAATCGTAGCAGGCAAGCCCTATATCGTGAAGTATACTGGACAAACGGCCGATCTCCTTATCCACAATGCTACTGACTGGAATACCTTTGCCAGCAATGTAAGCGATGGAAATTCCTACGAGGGCAAGTTAGTGAAACTTGCTGACGATTTCGACAACAGTACTGCTGTTACGACGATGGTAGGAGATCCCAATAACACCAAGTTCAAAGGAACGTTTGACGGCAACGGCAAGACTTTGAATATCAAGTTGACACCTTCAGTATTTTATGGTGCCCCCTTCCGCAGCATTGATGGTGCTACCATCAAGAACCTAAAAGTAGAAGGTACCATCAATTCATCACAAATTAGGGTAGGTGGAATTGTCGCTAATACTCATGGTAACGTCACCATCGAGAATTGCGAATGCAAAGTTGCCATCTCGACTAGTAGTGCTATGTATGTGTCAAGTCAAATTGGTGGCATCGTATGTGAAGTTGAAGATGGTACAGTGACGATTAAGAATTGTCTTTTCAGTGGTTCATTGTCTGGAACACCGGGAACAGGTAATGGAGGTATAGTACATCATTTTTATAATCCTGCTATTGTAAACATCAGCAATTGCCTGTTTGCTCCGTCAAGCATCGCTACTCCGGATAACAATAGTCAGGTTATCCTAGGGTCCAGTGATGGTTTATTCTCAATCCAGAAGTGTTACTATAATAGCGTAGCTACTGCCGCTAACTATGGAACTTCTAAAGGAGGTGAGGCTGCTAATGAGGACAACAACGTACTGCTTGCCGATCTTGGCTCTGGATGGGAAATCAGTGGCGGCAATGTCGTACCGAAGATGAAAATGCCTGTTCCTGACATCGTCAATCCTGTATTTACTGGCGTGACCATCAATGCTGCTGCTCCGACAGAAGTTACCTCTAACGACGGTAATGTAAACTTCTTAGGTCAGTACAATCCGTTCACCATTGACGATAGCAACATCAAGTCTGTCATCCTGCTGGGTAGCAACAATAAGCTGGGCTATTCTTCAACGAATCCACGTACGCTGCGCAGCTTCCGTGCTCACTTCTTTGTACCAGCAACAGCGATGGCTCGTAGCTTCGAACTGAACTTCGGAGAGGATGGTGGTACGACTGGAGTTTTCCAAATTGAAAATGGAGAACTGAAAGTTAAGACTTTGAATAGCGGTTGGTACACTCTGGGTGGCTTGAAACTGCAAGGTGAACCGACAGAGAAGGGTGTTTATATCTATAATGGTAAAAAGGTCGTACTGAAGTAATGTAAAAATTAAAAATGTAATAATGTAAAAATGATGAAAAAGAAATCATATATTGAACCTATGACACAGGTGTTTGTGCTGCAACAGCAGCACCACCTGCTGGCAGGTAGTAACCCTGCAGCGTCAAGTGCCTACAGTTCCGACGGTCTCGAATGGTCAGAAACCGGTATCAGCGGCGGCGACCGTTAACCTGCCTACAGGGACGAGATAATCCAACACAATACATCGTGGAACAAGACATCCGTAGGATTCACTCCTGCGGATGCTTTTTGTGAGTTATATTTATAGAATAAATCTGAAAGCCGCGGGGACTGAAGGGGATGGAATCGCGAGAAAGAACTATGATAATGGGGGAAAGTGCCGTTGCAACAAGGGAAAAGGCAGGCACTTTCAGGGTGAAAGGCAGGGACTTTCAAGGTGAAAGAGGCGTTGTTATCGGTATAGCGGCGGACGGTGCTGTTATTAGCAGCGGCCGCTGCTAATAATAACGGCGGTCGCTGCTAAAGTCAACAGCGAGCGCTGCTGACCTGAAAGTGTTCAGGTGGATTGTTCTTTACTTCTTTAACGTGATATTACCGTTGCGGTCGATGGTGGCTTCGCTATGGGGAACATCACTATTGGTGAGGTTCATCATCTCACGGGCGACACTCTGGTTGGCATCTTTACGAGGACCAATGCCTTTCTGCTGGAGGAAAGAGTGGATCTTTCCCTTGAGGAAGCGTCCTTGTTTGTCTATCTTGATCTCGACAACGGGAGAGTAGGCGGAGATACCTGCGAGACTCATACCATAAGGGGTACAGAAA
>Ga0247611_10003975_pt1 | contig 21142 bp, 11 predicted proteins | sample 177DNAGHGhighgp2_FD_192422 | JGI IMG/M metagenome (GOLD analysis project Ga0247611, IMG submission 192422) | Sheep rumen microbial communities from Palmerston North, Manawatu-Wanganui, New Zealand - 1770 DNA GHGhigh gp2 | ecosystem: Host-associated > Mammals > Digestive system > Stomach > Rumen...
GTATATTCTGCGGCCACGGCTCGGCATACGATATCGGCTTCGGCGGTCTCGACCACGCAATCGCTTCCGGCGAGGATATAAACATCTTCGTATTCGATACCGAGGTTTACTCCAATACCGGCGGACAGGCGTCCAAATCCACTCCTACCGGATCTGTAGCCAAGTTCGCTGCTGCCGGCAAGTCCGTGAAGAAGAAAGACCTTGCCGCCATCGCCATGTCCTACGGTTACGTTTACGTTGCTCAGGTCGCTATGGGCGCCGATTACAATCAGTGCATAAAAGCGATCACTGAAGCGGAAAAATACAAAGGACCGTCGCTTGTAATAGGCTACGCTCCGTGTATCAACCATGGCATCAAGAAGGGGCTCGGCACCAGCATGCTCGAAACAAAAGCAGCCGTTGCGGCCGGATACTGGTTCAACTTCCGCTATAATCCCGAGCTCGTCGCGGAGGGCAAGAACCCGTTTGTGCTCGACAGCAAGGAGCCGACGACTTCCTACAAAGACTTCATAAAGACCGAGACCAGATACAGTTCACTCGGTATTTCCTTCCCCGAAAGAGCGGAAAAACTGTTCGACACTGCCGAACAGCAGGCAAAAGACAAATATGCCGCTCTTAAGAAGAAGGCGGAAGCCGAAGCGTAATCGCAGATATCTCAAAGCCGGGCAGGGGAGACTCTGCCCGGCAAAGAATAAAACAAGGGAGGTTTTAAGATGGGAAACAATAACAAGCGCGAAGGCTCATATAAATATATGTACCTTATGACTGCCGGGATCTGCGTCGCAGTAGCGGCCATGCTCATCTTTTTCGTACTGGCGTTAAGCAGATTCGCCGGGAGGAAAGAAACTTCCGAATCCGTTTCGGAAGCGGAAAGCTCCGAAGCAGAGTCATCTGTTGTAATATCGGAGCCGTCGGAAGAGACGTCCGAAGCAAGCAAATACAAATACCTTGATTCGATCCAGCGCGAGGACTGCATATTCAACAATACCGACGTTGTGAACGGAAACCTTGCGGTAGTCGACAGCAAGACGGGCTATCCGTCCGTTTCGCAGTCGGATCTCGTGCGCATCAGCGATAAAAAGACTCCGGATTTATACGGACTTTCCAACACTTCGCTGTTTATAAACGAAGCGGCGATGAAGCCCTTCGACAGTTTTATCGTTAGTTTTGCGAACACCACGCCGAAAAGCGGGATAATCATAGCCGGGGGATATATCAAGCCCGAGTCCGCAAAAGACGCCAAGACTGCAGAGCTTACTACAAGCTATTCCGTAAAACTGGGCATCTATAATTCGCCGTATAAGTTCTCCGATACCGAATTCAGCTATCTTAAAGAACAGTGCTATAAATTCGGCATTATCAGGCGTTTCCCGGACGGTAAGGAGACTTACACCGGTCAGGAATCGGATAACTCCATCTACAGATACGTCGGTCTGGCACACAGCCTTTATATGAATCACTATAACTATTCGCTTGAAGAGTATATCGACAAGATTCATACCGACAAAGTGATCGAATACGAAAGCGAGCTTGAAGCCGATACCGCATACGTGATCTATTACGTTCCTGCGGAAAGCGGAGAGACCACAAGTATTCCCGTTCCCGTTGACAGCGAAAGGCATCCGTACGAGATTTCCGGCGACGGATCGGGAGGATTCATCGTTACCGTTAAAGTCAAAATCTGACGAAACGTGGCGAACACTGCCTGCTATTTGCAAACGAAAATAAGAAGGACCGCTCCGAAAAGTACACGGAACGGTCTTTTTTGTTTTCAGAGCGGCAAACAAATGTTTTGTGCAATAAGCGACGACGTAAAATTATCGGCTTGTAAACTGTGCATGTTGCACAGTAAAAAAACGTTGTTTGTTTGCGACGGAACGGCCGTTTTTGCGCGAGAAAAGACGGCTTGAATTATTCATAAAACTTTTGTTTATTTTTTATTGTTAAAAATAATTTTACATAAAAATGAAAATGCGTCAAAAAATGCCGCATTTTGAGCTTAAAACGGCTGAATTGCGCTTATTTGTCTTTTTATTGCCATGACTTACCGATTTTGTTTAATTATTATTCGGCGGTATTGCCGGGGATAGTTTAACATATTATACAAACGGCGATACCGGCGTTTTGGTGCTTTCGTCGCTCAATGTGTGAAAATTGCATTATTTTATCATATGTTTTATATGCACTCTTGACAAAAACGTCAACGTGTGTTATTATTTTGTATAAATGTTTATAGTTGTGTTACTATGTACATTTTTGACTCTCATTCTTCGCAGGAGGTAGTTATGACTGGCTACAGAAGAAAACCACAATGCATCTGTGCTTTCGCGCTGATGCTCGTGTTGGTGTTCACGGGCTTCGGCGGTTTCAGCGCTGGTGCGATCGGTGACTACGTCGGCGGGTCTGATTCGCTCTACCGCACGTCCATTTCGGAAATCGAGAACTTCCTTACGTCGACTACGTACAAGACGTATTGCGATATCTACGGTTCTGTCGAAATGGGCGCCGAGATCGATATCGACGTGACCAAGTATAACACCGAAGCGTCAAAAGGCGCAATTAAAATCGTCGGCGAACTGGACGGTGCGAAAAACGTTATCGTCAGCGGCGACGACAGCGCCTTGTATTTCGACGTCGACCTTAAGAAAGCGGCAAGATACAATATTCTTGTCGAGTATTATACAGGCGACTTCGATTACGGCGAACACCTCAATTCCAAATCCTCCACTTCGGAACGCTATGTTCTCATCGACGGCGTGGTTCCATTCAAGGAAGCGCGTTCCGTTCAGTTCGACAGGACATGGGCGGACGTTTACACCAGATTCGATGAAAACGGCAGGATTAAGTATGAATCCAACGGTGAAAAGAGCCGCTATCTTTCCACCGATAAGGAGTTCGTCGATTTCGTTCTGAATCCTGAAAGCCATAAGGCCGATAGTGCCCGTCCGTTCTTGAAGGACAGCACCGGCAACGAGCTTAAACCTTCCAAACAGCTTGTCGGCTCATGGAGAACCAAGTACGTTTACGACTCCACGGGCTATTACAACGAACCGCTTATGTTCTATTTGCCCGAAGGACAGCACACCATCGGGTTCCAAGCGGTCCGCGAACCGCTCGCGATCAAGAGCATAAAGCTTCTTGAAGCGGATAAGACCCCGACTTATGAAGAATATCTGAACGCGCACAGCGGCGCTGCGGACTATAAAGGCGAAGGTATTATCATACAGGCCGAGTTCCCGTCGTTGATCTCGCACAACACGATCTATCAGATCAACGACAGGTCCTCCGCATATACTGAACCGCAGGATTCCGCGCTAATCCGCCTTAACGAAATTGGCGGCGATAAAGCGCAGTACGTCGGCCAGTGGATAGAATGGCTTGTCGAAGTTCCTGAAGCGGGCTTCTATTCCATCGTCCCGAGAAGCAGACAGAACTATTACTCCGGTATGTACGTGTCCAGAAAGGTCTACATAAACGGCGAGTTCCCGTTCCAGGAAGCCTGCAACCTTCGTTTTAAATACAATTCCTCTTGGCAGACAGATCCGCTTAACGACGGCACGAACACCTACAAGTTTTATCTTGAAAAGGGCGTAAACACCATACGCTTTGAAGCCGTTCTCGGCGATATGTCGGAGATTTTAAGCACAGTCGAAAACTCACTGTCGAAGATTAACGAATATTACAGAAAAATCCTTATGATAACCGGTCCGGAAGCAGACGCCTACCGTGATTACGGTTTCGATAAACTCATACCGGACGTTTTAAGAGGTCTTTCCGCTCAGTCCAAAGAGCTTTACAGAGTTTCCAACCTTTTAAGTGAACTTACAGGCGATAAAGGCGAACAGTCCACCAACCTCGACCGCGTTGCGCTCGTCTGCGAACGTATGTCGACGTATCCTTCGACGATCGCCAGCCAGATGAAGACGCTTAAAGACTACTCGGCGGCTCTCGGCTCCTGGCTGGCCGACGCGAAGAACCAGCCGCTGGATATCGACTACATAAGCTTCCAGGCGGTTGAATCGGATTCGCCTAAAGCGGAACCCGGGTTCTTCGGCGGTCTCTGGTACGAACTCAAGAAGTTCTGGATGTCTTTCTTCAGCGATTACAACTCGCTCGGCTCTCTTGAAGAAAACGATACCTCCGCAAGGAATATCAAGGTTCAGGTCTGGACAGCCACCTCGCGCGATCAGGCACAGATCATCCGGTCGCTCGTCGATGACGACTTCACTCCCAACTACGAAGATATTTCCGTTGAAATAAAACTCGTTGCAGGCGGCACGCTCCTTCCCGCAACTCTGGCGGGCACCGGTCCGGATATATATCTCGGCGCGTCGCAGGGCGATCCCGTCAACTACGCAATCCGCTCCGCAGTGCTGTCGCTCAACACCAAAACGGGCAACACCAACGTCGGGTATAACTTCGAAAATCTTAAAGATTCCATCTGGAATCAGCAGTCGGCAGACGGCACGTATGAATACCCGGCATATCATAGATTAATAGAAAGCAACACCATAAAGAGCTTTGAAGAAGTAAAAACCTGGTTTGCTCCGCAGGCTCTGATTCCCGTTACGCTGTACGGAGAAACCTACGCCTTGCCTATGACGATGTCGTTCTCGATGATGTTCTACCGCAAGGATATATTCGTCGAGCTCGGTATTGAAGTCCCCAATACCTGGGATGATTTCTACGATATTATATATTCACTGCAGTCCAACTCTCTCGAAATCGGATTCCCGGCAGGCACAGGCGGTTCGATGATCATGATGTATCAGCAGAATGAACCGCTGTACGACATGGGCAACTACGATTACTATACGGAGCTGTTCCGCCGCTACTTCTATGAAGGCGATTACAACACGATCACCGACGCGCAGAAGAAGGAACTCGACGAACAGATATTTGAAAACGGATATACCTACGTCGATAATGAAGGCAACTACATCCCGAAGACCGACGGTATGACGATCAACCTCGATTCCGATATTTCGCTTGCCGCTTTCAAAGATTGCTGCCAGTTCTTCACCGCATACGCGTTCCCGAAGGTCTACGACGCGGCAAACCGTTTCCGTTCCGGCGAAATGCCGCTTATCATTCAGGATTACACCGCGTATAACACGCTTATAGTCTTCGCTCCGGAGATCAACGGTCTGTGGGAGTTCACCCCGCTGCCCGGTACTGCCGACGAGCTTACCCAGGAGATCAACAACTCCACCATCGGCGGTATCTCAACCGTTATCATGATGCGTTCGGTCAAACCCGAAAATGCACTCGGCGCGTGGGCCTTCATGCAGTGGTGGTTAAGCGCGCCGACGCAGAGCGCCTACGGCAACGAAATGGTCGCGCTGCTCGGTCCGTCCGCAAAACAGCCTACCGCAAATATTCAGGCGCTGACCAACATGTCCTGGTCTGCCGACGAATACAACAACCTGTTCGCGCAGTTCAACTCCGTTTCCTGTACTCCCGAATTCCCGGGCAGCTACATAATCGGGCGTTACACCAACTTCGCGTACCTCGACGTTGTAAACAACAAGCACGATCCTATTAAGGAAATGCAGGAGCAGATCAACGATATCAACACCGAGCTTTCGCGTAAGCGCGAAGAGTTCAAGCTTCCTACCGCTACCTGGATCAAGCAGATCGAAAAAGAAGTTTCCGAAAAATACAAAGGCTGGGATGCCGAACTGAAAGGAGGATCGAAATAATGGCAAAAGAAAAAGCCGTTATCAGAAATGACATTTCGCGGTTCAAATGGACCCTTATCGAAATGAAAAAGAATAAGGTCGGCTATTTCATGGCGCTGCCGTTCTTCATTCTCTTCTTCATATTCGTCGTGGTCCCCGTGCTTCTGTCGCTTCTGCTCAGCTTCACCACGTTCAACCTTCTTGAATGGCCGAAGTTCGTTTTCATGGATAACTACATCCGGCTGTTCCTCGATGACGACGTGTTCATCATAGCAATAAAGAACACCCTTAAGTTCGCGGCAATTACCGGCCCGGGTTCTTACCTGCTCAGTATGATGTTCGCGTGGTTCATCAATGAACTCCGCCCGAAGATCAGGTCTATAGTTACTCTGTTCTTCTACGCACCGTCCATTTCCGGCAACGTATACCTTATCTGGACGCTGTTCTTCTCGTCTGACCAATACGGTATGGTCAACGCCTGGGGCATAAAGCTCGGGCTTCTGCAGGAACCGGTGCTCTGGTTCTCCGATAAAAAATATATATTCGGGCTAATTGTCGCAGTCGCCTTGTGGACTTCGCTCGGTACTTCGTTCCTTACGTTCATCGCCGGTTTCCAGGTCGTTGATAAAACGCTTTACGAAGCCGGAGCGGTCGACGGTGTAAAGAACCGCTGGCAGGAGCTCTGGTATATAACCTTGCCTACCATGCGTCCCCAGATGATGCTCGGCGCCATACTTGCCATTACGAACTCGTTCGGCTTCGGTTACGTTATAACGGCGCTGGTCGGGTTCCCGAGTCCCGACTACTGCGCCCACACGATAATGCACCATCTGAGCGACTACGGCGACCAACGTTTCGAAATGGGCTACGCTTCAGCTATCGCAACGCTTTTGTTCTTTATGATGATCGGCGCAAACCTGCTGGTCACAAAACTTATCAGAAAGGTAGGAACGTGATATGGCTAAAAAAGATTTTAAGACCAGATGGCGTGAATACCAGAACAAAAGGGAAGTCAAGAAAGCGCAGTTCTCGCGTTCGATCAACCGTTCCAAAGGCGGCGATATAGGCATATTCATTATGCTTGCCATCGTCGCGGCGGTAATGGTACTGCCGATGGTATACGCCATCCTGCAGTCCTTGAAGCCCCTTAACGAGCTGTTCATTTTCCCGCCGCGTTTCTTCGTCGTGAACCCCACCATGAAGAACTACAGCGACTTGTTCAACCTTATGAACAAATCCTGGGTCCCGTTCTCGAGATACCTGTTCAATACGATCTTCATATCGCTTACCGGTACTCTCGGTAACGTGCTCTTCGCTTCCTACGCGGCATACGCCATCTCAAAGATCAAGTTCCCCGGAAGGCAGTTCCTCTTCTCGATGGTCGTTTATTCGCTGATGTTCCACTCCACCGTTACCGGCATCACAAACTTCATAACGATGTCGTTCCTCGGCTGGGTGGACACCTACTTTGCAGTAATCGTTCCCGCGTTCTGTTATACCTTCGGTTTGTACCTTATGAAACAGTATATGGAAATGTCGGTAAACGATTCGGTACTCGAAAGCGCGCGTCTTGACGGTGCGAACGAAAACACCATCTTCTGGAAGATCGCCATGCCGATGGTCAAACCGGCGTGGATCACACTTATAATTTTCGCGTTCAAGGATCTTTGGAATATGGGTTCCAACCTTTACATCTACAGCGAACAGTTAAAAACGTTCAACTACGCGATAAGCCAGATCGTTACCGCCGGCGTCGCGCGTTCGGGCGTTTCCGCCGCCGCGACAGTTATCATGATGATCGTTCCTATCACCGTGTTCGTTATCACGCAGAGCAACGTTATCACCACGATGTCCGCTTCCGGCATGAAAGATTAAGGGGGTGGAAGCATGAATAAAAGAATTGTTCGTTTCATTCTTGCGTGCCTTGCCGTAATACTGCTTGTCGGCACTATTTCCGCCGGCGCGATAATCCCCTACACTTCCTATACTTATAATAAGAACGGCTTTATGCAGCAAAGCCCGCACGCTTACGTTCCGTTAAGGATAGTCAACTCCAAGACGGTCCTCGATTCCGTTCAGGAAGACGGCGGCGCAAGCGACAACGCAAAAATACTTTATTCCACAAGCGGGATATTCACCGGGTTCGATTCTCCGCAGGACATCTTCGTCGATGACCTAAATCAGATCTATATTGCAAACACCGGCAAAAACCAGATCGTCGTTCTTGACGAAAACTACAACCTGCGCCTCGTATTAAGCCAGTTTACCAACCAGTTCGGCGTTCCCGATTCATTCAACGGTCCCTGCGGCATTTACGTCTCTCACGACGAAATATTCGTTGCGGATACCGAAAATTCTCGAATCGTCGTTTTCGATAAACTCGGTAATTTCGTGGACATAGTTCCGGAACCCGAAAGCGAAGTTTTCCCGGACAACCACATTTACAAACCGATCGCGGTTGCTGTCGACAGGGCAGGACGCGTATACGTCGTTTCCCGCACGGGTAACTACGGCGTTATATCCCTTAACCGCGACGGCTCGTTCAACGGGTTCATCGGACCGCAGAAGGTTACCTACAGCGCTTTTGAATACTTCCTGCGAATGTTCCAGACAAAAGAACAGCTCGCAAGCCGTGTTCAGAACGTTTCCACAGAGTTCAATAACGTGGCGATCGACGCCGAAGGCTTCCTCTACGTTACACAGAACTCCGTCGAAGAAGCAAACAGAGCGGCCGCCGCAAGGTCTAAGGACAGCCTGTACCATCCTGTTAAAAAGCTCAACCCGAACGGATCCGACATCATGAACCGCAACGGTTTCTTCCCGCCTTCCGGCGAAGTGGATAACGAGCCGTATGGTTCTCCGTCCGAATTCCCGATCAGAGGCGCGTCCTCGGTTGTCGACGTTGCGCTCGGTCCGGACAACACCTGGAGCATAATCGATACAAAGCGAAGCAGGGTATTCACCTACGATTCAAACGGCAACCTGCTGTTCGCTTTCGGCGATAAAGGAAACCAGCTCGGCAATATGGCAAACCTCGTCGCTATCGATTATCAGGGCACCAACATGCTTCTGCTTGACCGAAGCAAAAACTCCTTCACCGTTTTCAAACGCACCGCCTACGGCGATCTGCTTGCAAAAGCGATCCAGGTGACCGAAGCCAAGCAATACGAAAAATCGGTGGGTTACTTCGTAAGCATACTTCAGCGCAACAACAACTACGACGCCGCTTACGTCGGTATCGGCGACAGCCTTTACAGAAGCGGCGATTACATCCAGGCGATGCAGAACTACAAGTTCGCTTCCGCTTATACCGAGTATTCCGAAGCGTATAAGATGTACCGCAAGGAATGGATGGAAAAATACCTGTGGGTTATTCCTCTTGTAGTATTTCTTGTGATATTCGGCGTCGCCAAGTTCTTCAAGTTTGCAAACAAAGTAAACAAGAAGGGGGTTAAGACGGAAGGCAAACGCGGCTTCTGGTCGGAGGTCCTCTATGGGTTCCACCTGATCTTCCACCCGTTCGACGGCTTCTGGGATCTGAAACACGAAAAACGCGGTTCCGCCCGGGGCGCAACGTTCTGGCTTGCCGTAACTGCGCTTGCATTCATCTATAACTCCGCCGGGCGCGGCTATCTTTCCGATCCTTCAGAGGGCGCCGGAAGCTACTATTTCGCGGCAATGAGCATTATAATGCCGGTCCTGCTGTGGACACTCGGCAACTGGTGCCTTACAACGCTGTTCGACGGCGAGGGTACTTTAAAAGACGTTTACATTGCGACTTGCTATTCGCTCATACCGCTGCCGCTGCTTATGATACCAAGCACCATGCTCACCAACATAATGTCGCTGGACGAGCTTGATATCGCTTCGATGCTTTATTCCATTGCGATCTTCTGGTTGGCGCTGCTTGTCTTCTTCGGCATGATGGTCACGCACGATTACACGCTCGGCAAGAACATCCTTACCACGCTCGGCTCGATCCTCGGCGTAGCGTTCATCGTGTTCGTAACCGCGCTGTTCTCCGCACTGGTCATGAAAGTCTACGTCTTTATTCATAACATTTACGTCGAACTGTCATACAGATGGTCGTAGAAAGGAGTACGAAGATAATGAAAGCTTCATTTATTAAAACGTTAATAATCTTTATCTGCTTTGCCGTACTCCTGGGTTCGTTCACCTCGCTTGCCGCGCTGGCAGACGACAGCTCCGATACTTCGAGCAAGGTGGTGGATATTTGGGAGCTCAAACGCCCCGCCTACACCAACACCCAGTTCACCTCGGTAAGGAACCGCCTTGCCGGCGACGGAACGAACATCGACCCGATGAACCTGTTCGCCGTAAACACCGGCTACGCTTTCTATACCGACCAGCTTACCGGCGAGGTTATAATCCTTAAATTAAAGGATCCGGCGCTCACCAAAGCCGAAATACTCGAAAGCGGCAAAGTCCCGGAATATTCCGCGTTCTATTGCACGAACCCCTATACAATAGGTTCTGCAAAAGCGATCGGAAGCACCAACGATTCCGCCGTGAGCGAAAAAGAAAAGCTCTATGCGCAGATATTCATTCGTTATTCCGAAAACGACAAGGATAAGGAAATGAACTCCTTCGTCGATTGCGCGGTTAACGATCAGATCCAATTCAAAAACATACGCGGCGGCATACGCGTTGAATATACGATCGGCCGTGAAGAAGTCGTTTACCTCGTTCCGCGTATGATCAAAGTGGAAAAGCTCGAAGCATTGCGTGACGCTATTTCCGAAAACTCTTTGTCGAAGCGCGACGCAAAGACGTTTATGGCTTTCTATATCAAGAAAGACTTAAGCGATCCCACACTTTCGGAAAAGAGCAAAAAAGAAATGGAAACGCAGTATCCTATCACAAAGAACTTTGCGATATATATCTGCGAACCGGTTATGTCCGCACAGGAGCTTTTACGGCTCGAACGCTTCGTGCGCAACTACACCACCTATGATTACGACCAATTGGAAGCCGACCACGCCGAAACCGAATACACTTCTTCGGACGACGTTCCTCCGCTGTTCAAGCTGGCGCTCGAATACAGGGTGGAAGGCGACGAGAACGGCAGTGAAATAGTTATACGCTGCAATGCGGGCAACATTCGTTTCGACTCGTCGACCTACAAACTTTCCGACGTGCTCGTCCTGCCGTACGGCGGCGCGGGCGACGTCAACAACTCCGGCTATATGTTCTCGCCCGACGGCGCGGGTTCGCTGCTCGATTTCAAGGATCTTACCGAATCGTTCACGAACTCCACCAGCCTCTACGGTCCCGACTTCGCATATCACACCATATCCGGAGCCAATACCGAAATAGCAAGGCTGCCCGCGTTCGGCGTGTATCAGCGCGTTGAAAAGGACAGCACCCGTCAGGAAGAACAGCCCAAGATCGATCCCGAGACCGGCGAAACCGTTCTTGATGAAGACGGCAACGTGGTTATGGAGACGGTCACCGTCGACGTAGCGCTCGAAATCGCATACCTTGCGGTTATCGAAGCGGGCGACTCGCTTGCGAAAGTCAACGTAACCTACGGCGGCGCACTTCACAACTTCGCTTCCATCTACACTTCGTTCAACCCCCGTCCGAAAGACTCCTACGTGCTCGACGGCGGTATATCCGCCGGTACGGACGCGATGTGGACGGTCGAATCGAAGCGTAAATACACCGGCGACTTCAAGATAAGGCTCTTCATACTGGACGGTACGGAGGACGGCGATAAGGCCGTTGAAGGCGGCGACGCCGATAAATCCTATTCCGATATGGCTGCCGCGTACCGCGATTACCTTATCCGAATAGGTGAACTCAAAGAAAACCCCTACGTCGGCGAAGACATACCGCTTTATCTCGAAACGCTCGGATCCATACAGGCCAACAGAAAAGTTTTGGGTATCCCGGTTACTAAATACGTCCCGCTCACCACTTTCGACGATACGATCGGAATACTTGAAGAGCTCGGCGAAAAGGGAATCAAGAACGTAAACTTAAAACTTTCCGGTTGGTATAACAAAGGCATGATCCCCGAAGTTCCCACCAGCATCAAAGTCGAAAAAGCAATCGGCGGCGAGGAAGGGTTGAAGAAACTTCTGGAGTATGCCAAGGGTTCCGGAGCAACGGTCTTCCCGGATATCGAGCTTGCATTCGCATATCGCGACGTATGGTTCGACAGCTTCGATGAAGACAAAGACTGCTCGCAGACCATCGACGAACGAAACGCCAGAAAGCGTGAATACGACCCCGTATGGCAGGGCTACCTTAAAGGCGGTTTAATGGTAATATCTCCGAACTCCATGATGCGTATTTACGACGAAGGCACGGAGGATTACTCTAAGTTCGATGTCGGTGCGATAAGCGTATGCTCGCTTGGCGACAGCCTTTCTTCCGACTTCAACACCGACGATCCGTTAACGCGTGAGGATTCAAAGGAACTTGTTATGCAGCTGCTTAACAAGATTTCCCAGAACAATAAACGCGTAATGGTTTCCGGCGGCAACAACTACTCGATCAAATACGCTACCGATATCATAAACATGCCTCTTGAGGATTCGAGATACATTTATTCCTATGCCTCGGTCCCGTTCATGAGCATGGTGCTTCACGGAAGCAAGAACTATGCCGGCACTCCTCTTAACCTTGCGGGCGATTACAACGCGCATCTGCTTAAGACGATCGAATCCGGCGCGGCTCCTTACTTCGTTATCGCTACCAGTAATACTTCCGAGATCAAGAACTGGACCTACTCTACTATTTCACAGTATTATTCGGTACGTTACAATATCTGGAAGAACGATATCATAGCGGCGTATGAAACGGTAAACAATGCGCTGAAAGACGTTCAGAACGCGTACATCAGCAAACATGAAATACTCACAAAAGACGGCAACGTCGTGCGCGTGACCTATTCCAACGGTATTTCGTTTGTTATAAACTTCAATATAACCGATTACGATTATGCCGAAAAGAATATAAAGATCCCTTCGGAGAGCTTCATAAAGTTTGCTCCCGACGGATCCGTAGTAATGAAATGGGAGGGCGCAAATGAATAAGGTCAAAACAGCAAAAGCCACAGCGTCAAAACCCAAGACAGAACCAAAACCCAAGAAAGAAAAGCACACTTCTCTCGACACGCAGAAATCCCGCATGGGCTGGCTGTTCGTTTCGCCGTTCCTCGTCGGCTTCGTCCTTCTTTATCTGCCGATGATCGTCGACTCGATAGGGTATTCGTTCAGCGAACTCAATTCGGTCGTAGGCGGCGGCTTCGAAAGAGTATTTGTAGGCTTCGAGAACTATTCCTACGCCCTGTTCAAGGATACGGAATACCTCTCGCTGCTCGGTTCAAGCGTAAGCAGTCTTCTGTTCAACGTTCCCGCAATAGTCATCTTCTCGCTGTTTATGGCGATCCTGCTTAACCAGAAGATGCGCGGCAGGGCAGTGTTCAGAGCGATCTTCTTCATCCCGGTCATAGTTTCCACCGGTATTATCGAATACATAGATACCGGCAACAAGGCCTATATGGATAACCTGGAGCAGATGAGCGGCGGGGAAGCGGCAAGTGCTTCTTCATCCGGTACCGGCACCGTGGATTCAAACGCGGGCGATCAGATAATCACAATGGTAGACGTCAGAATGCTGTTCGGCGGAATGGCTATAGGCGGCTCGATCGTCGGCAGGGTGCTAACGCTGGTCAACAACGTTTATCAGATTATTAACAAATCCGGTGTTCAGATGCTTATCTTCCTTTCCGGTCTGCAGTCGATATCTCCGGCTATCTACGAATCCTGCTATATCGACGGCGCTTCTTCCTGGGAAACCTTCTGGAAGATAACCTTCCCGATGATAAGTCCTATGATACTGGTCAACGCCGTATACACCGTTATCGACTCGTTTACTTCGCAATCGAACAGCCTGATGCGGTATATTTCAACCATTTACTCGCAATCGGGCGGACGTGTGCGTGCAACGGCGATGTCGTGGATGTACTTCCTCGTTGTTATCATCGTGCTTGTGATCGTAGCCGCGATAATAAGGGCGTACGTCTTCTATCAGCGCAGAGATACTTAATGAAAGGAGCGGCTTTTAATGGATACTTCTTCTATGACAAAACAAGAGCTTAAGGAATATCAAAAGCAGCTCAAACGCGAAGAGGCAATGCAGAAGATAAGGGCGCAGGAAAAAACGCCTTTTCTCACCCGGCTTCGCTATAAGTACCTCACCTGGTATTTTGTAAAGAAAGCTGCCTGGGCAATATTCCGTTTCGTCCTGCTCATCGGTATTTCCTACGTTATACTTTTCCCGTATTTCGCTAAGATCGCCGGTTCTTTCATGAGCCGCGAGGACTTTACCGATGTTATGGTCAAGCTTATCGCAAGGCATCCCACGCTGGATACCTACCGTGCGATTATAACCGATAACCACTATTTCAAAGCGATGTTCAATACCGCGCTGCTGTCGACTCTCTGCGGTATCACTCAGACGCTTATCTGCACGATTGTCGGCTACGGATTTGCAAAGTTCAAGTTCAAGTTCAAGAACCTGCTGTTCGTCGGCGTCATCTTTACGATGATAGTCCCCCACGAAACGATCCAGCTCTCCATGTTCATGCAGTTCAGATATTTCGATATCTGGGGCATCTACGGCGCTATCGCCAAGCTGTTCGGTTCCTCGGAGGCAACTCCCGCAATAGCAAACCTTCTTAATACGTATTGGCCCTGGGTCATCCTGTCTTTCACCGGGCTTGCGTTCAAGAACGGCTTGTTCATCTACTTTATGCGTCAGTACTTCAACGGCGTCCCGGACGAGTTGGAGGAGGCCGCATACGTCGACGGCGCGGGCGTTATCCGTACGTTCATCAAGATAATACTTCCCATGGCAATGCCTATGATGATAACCGTTTTCATGTTCGCATTCTCATGGCAGTGGTCCGACAGGTTCTATACTTCGCTGTTCTTTACGAATACAAAAACGCTGCTTCTGCCGGATATAGTTAAGATACCGGCGTCTCTCGATACGGAATATGCCGCTCAGGCCACTTATGAGATCGCAATAAGAAACACCTGCGGTCTTATGATACTGATCCCGCTGGTAATTATATATCTGTTCGCACAGAGAACTCTTATCGAAGGCGTGGAACGCAGCGGTATAACCGGTTAAAACACATATTCCGCTTCGGGCGGATAAAACAGCAAAACGGGGGCGTATCGCGCTCCCGTTTTCTGCGTTACGGAAAAAATCACTTATAATACATAATTATTCAATGTTCGCTATTGATTTTTTTCGCTTTTTGCGTTAGAATATATAAAAAGCAAAAAAATAACGGAGGTATAATATGTTTTGTAAAAATTGCGGCGCCGCTCTACCGGACGGTGCAAAGTTCTGCGGAAGCTGCGGCAATCCGGTGGTCGCCGAAGCTGTCGAAGAAGTACTTGACGGCATTTCCGAAAATATTACTGAAAACGTTTCGGAAAACGCCGCCATTGCCGGCGAACAGATAAATAATGCCGCGGAGGAGATCAACGGATCCATTCCTGCGGAAGAGATCGGGCAGGTGTCCGAAACGGTCGAAGAAGCCGCCGAGAGCGCTGAAGAATACGGCGCCGGCGTTACGGAAGACGCTACCGGGCATACAACGGTTCTTTCGCATTCCGTCGAGCAGGCGGAGGAAGGAATCGCTGCAAACGATAATGCCGACGCACAGACTGCGGATCACGAAGAGTTAAACGTCGTATCGGCACCCGTTTATTCCGATCCCGATGCATCATACGGCGATCAAAACGAGCAATACGGCACTCCGTATTACGGCGAAACCGTTCCGGAGCAGAATACAAACGGATACGGTTATAACGGCGAAACGGAACCCTTGCCCGCTAAACCCGAAAAACCGGTTAAACAGAAAAAAGAAAAGACGCATAAAAAAGTCAGCGTTTGGGCGCACATCCTTTCCGTATTTATCTGCATCCTTCTGTTCGCGTTTATAGTTGCGACGGTTGCCGTTGCCACGGTTCAGAAATCAGTCACCGAAAATACGATCAAAGACGCCATCAACCGCACCGATATAGACGCGATAAAGGTATCCGACCTGCTTGATAAAAAACAGATAAGCGAACTCGGTCTTAACGTAAAAGGCGATAACGATACTTTGATAGACGTTATCTACGATAATATCGATCAGTCCAGGCTTTCCCACCCGCTGAGCAAGGACGAGTTTATTGAGATCGCTCATTCCGAGGAGCTGCGTGATTTTGTCGCCTCGGCTATTAGCAAAAGAGCCGCGAAGGCTTTGAACGGCGACAGGACCAACGCAATGGACGTTGAAGAAATAATCTCTTTCGTAAAAGAAAATAAAGCCAGCTTAAGCAAAATAACCGGTTACGAGATAACCGCCGCCGAAATCGAGAACCTGCGCGGAATGCTTAATGATAATTACAAAGAGACGATTTCCAAGCTTGAAATACAGCCTATGAACGAGTATATGAGCGACGGCGCGGCATCCGCGGTCAGGCTTGTATTCTCTACATGGGTACTCATCGTTCTTTTGGTTGTAGTCGTGCTGCTCGCGGTGCTTATATTCCTTATCGTAAGGTCCTTCAAGGTAGGGTGTATGTATAACGGCGTAACGTTTGTTATTGCAGGGCTCCCGTTCCTGCTTGCCGCTGCTGCGTTCTCAATCGGGTTGATCAAGATACAATCTGATATCGGTCTCGTACAAGTGCTTACACTTGCCGCGGGAGCGATCAGCAAAGTGCTTCTTATCCTCGGCGCGATAGTTGTTGCCATCGGTGCGGTACTGATAATTGTTTCCTGCATTGCCAGAGCCGTGCAAAAGAAAAAACAGCGTAAAGCTGCATAACCGAATTATTAATGCACCCTGCGCTTCTTTGCTTTGCGCAGGGTGCGTTTTTATTTTATGCTTTCGGAATAAAACGCTTCGCCTTCGGCAAAAAGCGTGATCAGTTGTTCGTCGTCGTCGTAATATACCGAAAATGCAACGCCTTCGTATTCGCCTTCAAGCTGGTAATCATATTTTGCCTCGAACGCGGCGCTGTCGCATATGACCCCGTCAACCGCAAGCACTATATCGCCGCCGTACAGCGCGCATTTTACAACGCGGTCTTCATATTCGGATACGACTTCGAATATCTTATCGCATTCGTCGTCGTAATACCCGATTTCGCCGTCATCACGTGCGCCGCCTCCGGACGAATCAAGCTTTTCGGCGCTTTTGATGCCTTTGAACAGGTAGTAAGATAACAGAAGGTGCATCGGTATCTCTATAAGATAAAAGACCGCCGTCCCGGAACTGATAAGGATAAATACAATAGCGGCAGTGTCGATCAGTACAAATAACAGCACGTATTTGAGCCATTTTATACTGTTCGCGGATTTGAAATACGAAAAAACAAGAAACGCAAGTATTAATACGGAAAACGCCGCCGCGACGTATATATAGGACTTCGGAGCGCCCTCCAAATCGACCATTCCTTTGCAGACTGCGACAGAATACGATGATATTACCGATGAAAAGGGAAGAGTCCAGTTGGATGCGCGCAGAGTAAGCCATATGTTGCACGCAGTAAGGAACGCAAACATTATAACCGTGCTTCGCGCTATCGTTACCTTAAGCTTTAGCTGCGCCTGCTCTTTCATTTAATCACTTCCTTCATTATGATTATACAATAAACGGGATGGATTGTCAACGTAAATGTCGGCCCCGTTTTTCTGAAAAAACGCGAAATAACGTTCAACTGAGGTTTTATCTTTCAAAAATCTTTCAAAAAACACCGCTTTTCGACCGGGAAAAATAAATTTATGAAACAATAAAAAAATATCTTGCAAATTCACAGCCGTTGTTATATAATAACGTATAATTTTTTTGTAAAAAGGAGAGAACAAAATGAGCAAAACATGGAAACGCGTTTTATCGGTGTTGCTTACGGCTCTGCTTGTTGCGGCGTTCGCCGCACCCGCTGCAGCTGCCGGCAGAACCGGAGAACATGGATTCTTCTGGCAAAAAGTCAGCAACGGTTCCAACGTTCAAAGCAACCATAACAGAAACGCAAACAATCTCGACGTTTTATCCGAACAGTACAAGCCGAACGATACCGTCAGGGTATCGATACTGCTTGATGCTCCATCCACTCTGGACAAATTCGGATACAAAAACGCTAAAACCGTCGCAAGAGATTCCGTTGCGATAAACTATCGCAATCAGTTAAAGGCAAAACAGAATCTCATTGCCGAAAGAATATCCACGGTTGCTCTTGGCGGAGAGAAACTCGACGTTGTATGGAATCTCACTCTTGCAGCCAACGTTATTTCCGCTAACGTTAAATACGGCAAGATTGCCGATATCGAGAAAGTGATAGGCGTTAAAGCCGTCGCTCTCGAAAGCAGTCACGTACCCGAAAAAACTCTTACGCCTGAAAAACCGGCTATGACCAACGCTTCAATTATGACCAACACCCAGCTCGTTTGGGAAAGCGGTTATACCGGAGCCGGCAGCATAGTTGCGGTAATCGACACCGGTCTTGATACCGAACACGAGCTGTTCGACGGCGCCGCGTTCGATTACGCCATTGCAGAAGATATCGAAAACGGATTCAACGTACAAGTTCTCGATGAAGCGACGATAGACGGTCTGCTCTCTCAGCTTCACGTTTCCGAACGTATGCAAGACGTTTCCGCTGCCGATCTTTATCTCAGCAGCAAAGTGCCTTTTGCGTTCAACTATGCGGACGACAACCTTATAGTAAACCACTTATATGATATGCAGACAGAGCACGGCACCCATGTTGCCGGTATTGCAGCGGGCAACCGCTACATTCCGGACGGCAACGGAGGTTTTGTCCCTTCGGCTGAAAAAGTCTACACTTTGGGACAGGCGCCGGATGCACAGCTCCTCGTTATGAAGTATTTCGGATCTACCCGCGGCTATGACGGCGACTACTTCGCAGCTATAGAAGACGCGATCCTTCTCGGCGCAGATTCGGTGAACCTGTCGCTCGGTACAGGCGGGGTCGCGGGCTTTGCTTACAACCGCATATACAGGGATATATTGCAGAAACTCCAGGGCAGCGATCTTACAATGGTTACTTCTGCAGGCAACGCTTATTCCTGGTCCGAAACCGCCCGCTATCCCGGATATCTTTATACCGAAGACGTTAACTTCAATACGGTGGGCTCCCCGGGTTCATATTCCGAAACGCTTTCTGTTGCTTCCGTTGAAAACGACGGAGTAACGGGCAACTATATGGAATATGAAGACGAGAAATTCTTCTTCTCGGAGACTCCCGGATACGGTAACGAACCGATCCAGACAATAGCCGGAACACACGAATTTATATATGTTGACTCTTTCGGGACCGATGAAGAATTCGCGGCCGTTGCCGATGTGCTTGCCGGCAAGATCGCGATATGCAACCGCGGCACCACTTCGTTTTTCGAAAAAGCCAACGCCGCAGTCGCCAACGGCGCTATCGCTACAATAATAGTGAACAATCAGCCCGGCGTCATCAAAATGAATCTCAGCGGCTATAACTATAATGCTCCGGCCGTTTCGATATTAAAATCTGAAGGAACGTATATCAAAGAGACCGCCGAAGCAGTAAAAGACGGCGATACTGTTCTTTACTATACCGGTGAGATCACTGTCAGCGACGGCATCGGATGCTTTTATTACGGCAACAACTACTTTGTTATGTCGGATTTCTCGTCCTGGGGCGTAAACGGCAATCTCACGCTTAAGCCGGAGATCACCGCTCCCGGCGGAAATATCTATTCAGCATTCGGATACAACCTTACCGACAGCGGATATAAGGGCGGACACGATCAGTACGAATCCATGTCCGGCACTTCTATGGCGGCTCCGCAGATAAGCGGTATTATCGCTACGTTCGCACAGTACGTCCGCGAAAACGGTCTTGTCGAAAAGACAGGCCTAGCGAACGTCAGCTTATTACGTCGCTGCTCATGTCTACTGCGAACCCGCTTATCGAAGAAGAATCCGGCGGTTATTACTCCGTGCTCAAGCAGGGCGCGGGGCTTGTCGATCTTCTTGCCGCGGTATCTGCAAAATCCTATATACTTATGGACGAAGCGTCAACGCCTTCCGCCGCTGACGGCAAAGTCAAAGCCGAACTGGGCCAGAACAAAGACGGTGTGTTCGACATAAAGTTCACCATCAACAACTTCTCGGATGAAGATGTGAATTATATGCTCGATTCCCAGTTCTTTACTCAGGACATATTCCTGTACTATTTGTTTGACGAAAAAGAAAATGCCGTGGGTTATGCCACATACCTCGATACTTTAACCGCTCTTATCGAATCTGACGTCGACTGGTATGTAAACGGCGAGGAATACGATTACGAAGCCGCCCTTGAATACGACTTCAACGACGACGGACTTGTCAGCCACAGCGATATCGAAACTCTACTCGAATACGTTATCGGATCGATCGATGAATTCAATAAGATGGAAAACGCCGATTTAGATGAAGACGGCGATATCGATTCTTACGATGCACTGCTTGCCCTTGACGCTATCGACGACGTAAGCGTTACCGTGCATGCCGGGGAAAGCGCGGAGATCACCCTTTCCGTTGAATTGCTTGACATCGCCGATTACGATGATAAAGGCGCGTATATCGAAGGTTACGTATTTGCCGCGGAGCAGGATACTTATGACGGCGCCATCGGTGTCGTTCACTCGATCCCCGTGCTTGGCTATTACGGCGACTGGTCAGAACCGTCTATGTACGACCACGGCAGCGCTGTCGAATACTTCAGCAGTGCGGATACTCTTACTCCGTATATGGCAAGTGCTCTCGGTGCCGATTCCTACATCGTAAAGACGTTCCTTTACAGCAACGCAGGATCCTCGAACTCATATATGATGATCGGCAACCCATACGTCGCGGATTATAACGAAAACGGCGACTATGCCTATTATCCCGAACGTAACGCTCTCAACTCCGGTGCCAAGCTTGATGCGGTGCGTTATACGCAGATACGCAACGCTGTCGGCGGGTATGTTGCAATAGTCGATGATCAGGACGACGTACTCTTCAGTAAAATACTGGGATCTCAGTACGCAGCCCATTATGACTACGACAGAGCAGAATGGCAGCGGCCGTACACCACTACAAAGATCGGTTATACTCCCGGCGACAACGTAGAAGAAGGCACGGTTCTTACCGCGATTATTGCACTTGCCCCCGAGTATTACCAGAACGAAGACGGTTCGATCAGGTGGGATGAAGTAGGCGATGGCGCTTATTACAGCATTTCCTACAAGATCGATAACACCGCACCCGTGATCGACAACGTCGATCTGCACTACGATACCAAGAAAGGCGGATTCGACCGCCTGAATATCGTTGCAACCGATAATCAGTATATATCCGCAGTGTATATCTCCACAGAAAGCGGGGAATCATATGCTGAATA
>Ga0247611_10003976_pt1 | contig 21141 bp, 15 predicted proteins | sample 177DNAGHGhighgp2_FD_192422 | JGI IMG/M metagenome (GOLD analysis project Ga0247611, IMG submission 192422) | Sheep rumen microbial communities from Palmerston North, Manawatu-Wanganui, New Zealand - 1770 DNA GHGhigh gp2 | ecosystem: Host-associated > Mammals > Digestive system > Stomach > Rumen...
CAGGAACTTGTCGCTCAGGTTATAGGGCGGGTAGACGGCGATGGAGTCACCGCTGTGCACGCCCGCGCGCTCGATATGCTCCATGATGCCGGGGATGAGCACATCCTCCCCGTCGGAAATGACATCCACTTCAAGCTCCGTGCCGGGCATGTACTTGTCCACCAGCACGGGGTTTTCGATGCCCTGGGCGAGGATGCCCGCCATGTACTTTTCGGTGCTGGCCCTATCGCGGGAGATGCACATGTTCTGCCCGCCGATCACATAGCTCGGGCGCAGCAGCACGGGGTAGCCCAGCTCCTCGGCGGCGGCCAATGCCTCATCCAGCGTCAGGACGCCCTTGCCCTTCGGCCTGCGGATGCCGAAGCGCTCTAAAAGCGCGTCGAATTTGGCGCGGTCCTCGGCGGTGTCGATGCTCTCGGCGGAGGTGCCGAGGATCTGCACGCCCTTTTTGTCCAGAAACTCCGTGAGCTTGATGGCGGTCTGCCCGCCGAAGGCGACGACCACGCCCACCGGCTTTTCAAGCTGCACGATGTTCCACACGTCCTCCTTGCACAGGGGTTCAAAGTAGAGCCGGTCGGCGGTATCGTAGTCTGTGGAGACGGTCTCGGGGTTATTGTTGACAATGACCACATCGTAGCCCATCTCCCGCAGGGTCCAGACGCAGTGCACCGAGGAATAGTCAAACTCGATGCCCTGGCCGATGCGGATTGGTCCGGAGCCCAGGACCATGACAACGGGTTTTCCCGAGCGCGGGAAGAGGCGGCTTTCGCACTCTTCATCAAAGGTGGAATAGAAGTACGGCGTCTCGGCGTCAAACTCCGCGCCGCAGGTGTCCACCATCTTGTAGTGCATCTCCATGCCGGGGACGGAAGAAGCTCCGGACAGGCGGCAGAGGGCCTCGTCGGTGTACCCTAAAAGCTTGCCTTTTTTGTAATCCGCGTCGGACAATCCATTTTTGATTTCTTCCTCGAAGGCCGCGAGCTTCTGAATTTTCCACAAAAACCAGCGGTCGATTTTGGTGATGCTGAAAATCTCGTCCACCGTCATGCCGGCCTTCAAAGCTTCAAAGACCGTGAAGAGGCGGCGGTCATCCTGGGCCGCTAAACGTTCGGTAAGCGGCGCGTCACTGAGCGGCGCGGCGTTTAAGGTGTCGAGTCCCAGCTCCGCCCCGCGCACGGCCTTCATGAGGGCCATCTCAAAGGACGGGGCGATCGCCATGACCTCGCCGGTGGCCTTCATCTGGGTGCCCAGCTTCCGGCTGGCCCCGGCGAACTTCTCAAAGGGCCACTTGGGGAACTTGACCACCACGTAATCGACCGTCGGCTCAAAGCAGGCACAGGTCTTGCCGGTGATGTCGTTTTTGATTTCATCCAGGGTATAGCCCAGGGCGATGCGGGTGGAGATCTTGGCAATGGGGTAGCCGGTCGCCTTGGAGGCAAGCGCCGAGGAGCGCGACACGCGGGGGTTTACCTCGATGACGGCGTATTCGAAATTGTCGGGGTTCAGGGCAAACTGCACGTTGCAGCCGCCCTCGATGCCGATGGCGCCCACGATGTTCAATGCCGCCGAGCGCAGCATCTGGTATTCCTTGTCCGCAAGCGTGAGGGCGGGCGCAACGACGATGGAGTCGCCCGTGTGGATGCCCACCGGGTCGACATTCTCCATGGAGCAGACGGCGATGACGTTGCCCGCAGCGTCCCGCATAGTCTCAAACTCGATCTCCTTCCAGCCGGAGACGCATTTTTCGATCAGCACCTGGGTGATGGGCGAGAGGTCGAGGCCCTGTTTGGCGATAGAGGCGAGCTCGGCCTCGTCCTGGGCGATGCCGCCGCCCGTGCCGCCGAGGGTGTAGGCCGGGCGCACGATGACAGGGTAGCCGATCCGGGCAGCGATCTTCAAGGCGCCCTCCACATCCTCGCAGGTGGCGGAGGGGATGACGGGCTGACCCATCTCGGCGAGGGTCTCGCGGAAGCGCTCCCGGTCCTCGGCCCGCTCGATGGCATCGATGCCGGACCCCAGGAGCTTCACGCCGTACTTTTCGAGCGTCCCGTCTTTTGTTAATTGCATAGCGAGGGTCAGCCCCGTCTGTCCGCCGAGGCCCGCCAAAAGACCGTCCGGGCGCTCGAGCGCGATGATGCGCGTCAGGGTCTGGGCGGTGAGAGGTTCGAGGTAGATGGCGTCCGCCAGGTGCTTGTCGGTCATGATGGTGGCGGGGTTGGAGTTAACGAGCACGGTCTTGATCCCCTCCTGCCGCAGCACGCGGCAGGCCTGGGCCCCGGCGTAGTCAAATTCCGCCGCCTGGCCGATGACGATGGGGCCGGAGCCGATGACCAGCACCTTTTCGATATTCGGATTTTTAGGCATGGCTCTCGCCTCCCATCATGGCTGCAAAGCGGTCAAAAAGAAAGCCGGTGTCGTGGGGCCCGGCGCTGGCCTCGGGGTGAAACTGCACGGTAAAGCACTTTGCCGCGGGGTAGTCCAGGCCCTCACAGCTGAAGTCGTTTGCGTTTACGTAGCGCAGCTCGGCGATATCCGAAACGCTCTCCGCCACCACGGCGTAGCCGTGGTTCTGGCTGGTAATGAAACAGCGCCCGGTCTTGAGATCCTTTACCGGCTGATTGGCGCCCCGGTGGCCGTACTTGAGCTTTACGGTCTCGCCGCCGAGGGCGAGGGCCGCAAGCTGGTGTCCGAGGCAGATGCCGAACACCGGGAGCTTTCCCATGAGCTTCTTGAGCTGCTCAATTTCAAAGACGTTTTCCTTCGGATCGCCGGGGCCGTTGGAGAGCATGAGGCCGTCGGGCCTGAGCGCCATCACGTCCTCGGCGGTCGTATCGTGGGGCAGCACCGCCACGCGGCAGCCGCGCTCCTGGAGGCTTTCCACAATGTGGTGCTTTGCGCCGTAGTCGAGCAGCGCGACGTGGTACTTCTCCGCACCCTCGGCGGGAAAGACGTGCGGCTCGGTGCTGCTTGCCTGTGCGACGCCGCCGAGCACCGCATAGGTCTGAATCGCCGTCAGGTCGGCGGGGACCTCGTCGCAGATGAGCGCGTTCATAACGCCCTCCTCCCGGATGATGCGGGTGAGGGCGCGGGTATCGACGCCGCAGATGCCGGGGATGCCGTGCTCCCTGAGGAAGCGGTCCAGGGCGTATTCGCTGCGGAAGTTGGAGGGCGTCTCGCACAGCTCGCGCACCACGTAGCCCTTTGCAAGGCACGGGCCCTCGAAGTCCGCGGGGATGACGCCGTAGTTGCCGATGAGGGGGAAGGTCTGCATGATGATCTGTCCGGCGTAGCTGGGGTCGGTCAGGGTCTCGAGATAGCCGGTCATGCCGGTGGTGAACACCAGTTCCCCGAGCCCGTCGCCCTCCGCGCCGATACGCGTGCCTTCAAAGACACGGCCGTTATTCAAAACCAGATAAGCTTTTTTCATACGCTCATAAAGTCGCGGCCATAACGGCCTTGATGGTGTGCATGCGGTTTTCGGCCTCGTCGAAGACGAGGGACTGCGCGCTTTCAAAAACCGCGTCCGTTACTTCCATTTCGGTCCTGCCGAATTTCTCGCCCATCTCTTTGCCTATCCCGGTCTTGAGATCGTGGAAGGCGGGCAGGCAGTGGAGAAACACGGCCTGTTCTCCCGCCGCCTGCATGAGGGCGGTGTTGACCTGATACGGAGCGAGATCGTGGATCCGCTCTTCCCAGACCGCCATGGGCTCGCCCATGGAGACCCACACGTCGGTATAGAGCACATGCGCGCCCTGTACCGCCTTGACGGGATCGGTCTCAAACTCCAGCACCGCGCCGGTCTCGGCTGCGATGGCCTGGCATTTGGCAATGAGCGCGGGGTCGGGGAAATACTTCTCCGGCGCGGCGGCGACAAAGTGCATGCCCATTTTGGCGCAGCCCACCATGAGCGAGTCGCCCATATTGTAGCGCGCGTCGCCCAGATACACGAGCTTGACGCCGTTAAGCCTGCCGAAATGCTCCCGGATGGTGAGGAAATCCGCCAGAATCTGCGTCGGGTGAAACTCATTCGTCAGCCCGTTCCACACGGGGACGGAGGCATATTTTGCCAGCTCCTCGACGATGGCCTGGCCGTAGCCGCGGTACTCGATGCCGTCAAACATGCGCGAGAGGACGCGGGCCGTGTCGGCGATGCTCTCCTTCTTCCCGATCTGGGAGCCGGTGGGGTCGAGGTAGGTCACGCCCATGCCCAGATCATAGCCCGCCACCTCAAAGGAGCAGCGGGTGCGGGTGCTGGTCTTTTCAAAGATGAGGGCGATGTTCTTGCCCTCGTGCATTCTATGGGGAATACCGGCCTTCTTCTTTGCCTTGAGCTCGGCGGCGAGATCCAGAAGGCCGGTGATTTCATCCGGTGTAAAATCAAGCAGGGTGAGAAAATCTCTTCCGTGCAGGTTCATGGTTGTTTCTCCTTCTTCAATCAGGTTATTGCTGTTGCCCCCGAAGGGATTTCAAATCGTTTTTGAGGCAGCTTTGCCGCCTCAAAAACACACTCAGCCGAGCTTAGCGAGGCCTCGCGCCGACCAAGCGCGGCGCGTCACGCTCCGCCGCGCGCGATAAGCGCGAGTTTCTCAATTGCGAACCGCGTTCGCAATTGACCCTACAGTACTTTCGATAAAAAGCTCTGCAGTCTCTCGCTCTTGGGGTGCTCGAAGATCTGCTCTGGAGTGCCCTCCTCGACGATGAGGCCGTTGTCCATGAAGAGGACGCGGTTTCCCACCTCACGGGCAAAGCCCATCTCGTGGGTGACCACCACCATCGTCATGCCCTGCTCGGCAAGCTTTTTCATGACATCCAGCACCTCGCCCACCATCTCGGGGTCGAGGGCGGAGGTGGGCTCGTCGAAGAGCATGACCTCCGGCTCCATGCACAGCGCGCGCACGATGGCGATACGCTGCTTCTGCCCGCCGGAGAGCTGGTTTGGGTAGGACGAGGCGCGGTCTGCGAGGCCCACGCGCTGGAGATAGTCCATGGCGGTCTTCTCGGCGGCGGCCTTGTCGATCTTCTTGAGCATCATCGGCGCACAGGTCAGGTTTTCCAGCACCGTCATGTGGGGAAAGAGATTGAACTGCTGGAACACCATGCCCATCTTCTGGCGGTGCTGGTTGAGGTTAATGCGCTTGTCCATGAGGTCGTCGCCCTCAAAGATGACCTGCCCGCCGTCGGGGCGCTCCAGCAGGTTCAGGCAGCGCAGGAAGGTGGACTTGCCCGAGCCGGAGGGGCCGATGACGCACATCACGTCCCCCTTGTTGATCTCGACGCTGACCCCCTTGAGGGCCTCGTTTCCGTCGAAAACCTTTTTGAGATTCTTAACGCTTATCACTCTTTGCAAGCCTCCTCTCCAGCTTCTTGAGCGCCCTTGACATCAGCACCACCAGCAGCAGGTAGGTCAGCGCCACCGCCATGAGGGGGTTGAAGGCGTCATAGGTGTTGTTGCGCACGAGGTTTCCCGCGCGGGTGAGATCGACCACCGCCACATAGCCGGCAACCGAGGTCTCCTTCAAAAGGGCGATCATCTCATTGCCGATGGCGGGAAGGATGTAGCGCACCGCCTGGGGAAAGACGATCTTGCGCATGGCCTGCACCTTGCTCATGCCGAGGCTGCGCCCGGCCTCCATCTGACCCTTGTCGACGGCGCCTATGCCGCTGCGGATGAGCTCCGCCATGTACGCGCCGGAGTTGATGCCGAAGGCGATGATGCCGACGGTGATGCCCTCGGCGGAGGTCATGATGACATAGAAGAAGATCATCAGCAGCACCACCACCGGGATGCCGCGTATCGCCGTGACATACAGATCGCACAGCATGTCCAGCGGCTTTAAGGCCGGGACATCCTCTGCAAAGTATTTGATGACGGCAATGAGCGTGCCGATCACGACGCCGATGCACAGCGCCCCCAGGGTCATGATGAGGGTGTTTCCCAGGCCCTGCAGCAGCAGGCGGTAATAGCCGGTCTCTATGAAGGTTTCGTGCAGCTTTGCAAACCATGCACTCATGGGCATTCTCCTTTACAGACGCCGCAAGCCCGGGGACTTGCCCCGGGTGTGCGGCAGTTTTTGGCTCCCTCTCCGAGGGAGCTGTCATGGCCGATCTTACGCGAGGCCATGACTGAGGGAGTCGACGGTCAACCCCTTCCACCGCTGAAGCGGTCCCCCTTCCCCAGACGCCGCAAGCGGCTGGGGGAGGCAAGGGTCATGCGATCGGCGAGGTGTAGGGCGCGTCGAACTTCTCGAACAGACCCGCGACCGTACCGTCCTTGATAAGCTCCGCCTGGATCTCGTTGATCTTGGCGACCAGATCCTCGCTGCCGAAGGCAAAGGCGAAGGCGTAGGGCTCGGTGGTCATGGCCTCGTCCAGAATGGTCAGGGCGTCGGGGTGGTCCTTGTTGTAGGCCTTGACCATCTCGGCCGCCGTCAGGTCGTCAATGACCCAGGCGTCGACCTTGCCGGTGACAAGGGCCATCTCCGCGTCGGAGTTTGCTTGGAAGGAAGAGACCTTGTAGCCGTTTTCCATGCAGAAGCTCTCGGCGGTGGTGCCGGTCTGGACGGCGATCTTTTTCTTGTCAAGGTCGGCCTTGCCGGTGATGTCGCTGCCGGTGTTCACAACGATGGCCTGAGCCGCCAGGCAGTAGGGCTCGGTGAAGAGGACGTTCTTCTGCCTCTTCTCGGTCACGGAGATGCCGGACACGCCCACATCGTACTTGCCCGCCTGCACGCCGGGGAGGACGGAGTCAAAGTCCATCTGCTCGATCTTGAGCTCCATGCCGAGCTTGTCGCAGATCATATTCAAGAGGTCAACTTCAATGCCGACGACGCTGCCGTCGCTCTGCAGCTCCTCAAAGGGAGGGAAGTCGGGGCTGGTCGCCATGGTGAGGGTGTCGGCGGCGGAGGCCGGGACGCTCAGGGCCAGGGCAAAAATCATGCTCAGGGCCAGCAGCATTGCAAATGTTTTTTTCATTTTGAGTTCTCCTTTCATGAGTTCAACACATCCCGCACGGTGTCGATCTGCTTTTCGACCGACTGTACGGAGGTTCCCCCCGCGCTCACGCGCTTTTGTACGCAGTTGCGCAGGTCTATCGCTTCGTATATATCAGCCTCAATCAGAGGGGATGCTTCCTTGTATTCCTCCAGACTTACGGTCTCGAGGGTCCTGCCCTCGCGGATGCATTTTGCAACCATTGCGCCGGAAATCTTGTATGCGCTGCGGAAGGGGAGTCCCTTCGTCACGAGGTAATCCGCAAAATCTGTCGCGTTAATAAAACCTTCGGAGGCGGCTTTGAGCATTCTGTCGGTCTTCGCCTTCATACCGGGGAGCATCCCCGCCATGACCTCCAGGCACATCTTCGCCGTGTCGCAGGCGTCGAACACGCCCTCCTTGTCCTCCTGCATGTCCTTGTTGTAGGCCAGGGGCAGGCCCTTGAGCACCGTCAGAATGCCCATCAGGTCGCCGTAGACCCGGCCCGTCTTGCCGCGCACAAGCTCGGCCATGTCGGGATTTTTCTTCTGCGGCATGATGGAGGAGCCGGTGGTGTAGGCGTCGGGCAGCTCGATGAACTGAAACTCCCAGCTCGACCAGAGGATCAGTTCCTCGGCAAAGCGCGACAGGTGCATCATTTCGATGGAAAGCGCCGCGCACAGCTCCACGGCAAAATCCCGGTCGGAGACACCGTCGATGGAGTTTAAGCAGATCGCGTCAAAGCCGAGCTTCTTTGCCTCCATTTCGCGGTCGGTGACATAGGTGGTCCCCGCCAGAGCACAGCAGCCGATGGGGGACACATTCAAGCGTCGTCGGCAGTCCTCCAGTCTTCCCAGATCTCGCAGCAGCATCATCGCGTAGGCCATGAGCTGGTGGCCGAAGGTGATGGGCTGGGCCCGCTGCAGGTGAGTGTAGCCCGGCATGATGGCGGCTTTGTACTGCTCTGCTTTGTCACAGATGACCGACGCCAAGCCTTTCGTCAGGCCCGTGATCTTGTCAATTTCGTCGCGCAGGTACATGCGAAAGTCCAGCGCTACCTGATCGTTGCGGCTGCGCGCCGTGTGGAGCTTTTTGCCCACATCCCCAAGGCGCTCGGTCAGCACCTGCTCGACGAACATATGGATGTCTTCAGCGGCGGGGTCGATTTGCAGAACACCGGAGTCAAAATCGTTCAGGATTGTGTGCAGGCCGTCAATCAAGGTGTCAGCCTCATCCTTCGTGATGATCCCCTTCGCGCCCAGCATGGCCGCATGAGCCATGGAGCCGGTAATATCCTGCTTTGCCATGCGGCTGTCAAAGGCGATGGAGGAGTTGAAGTCGTCGGCGAGCTTCGCCGTCTCGGCCTCCGTCCGCCCCGCCCAGAGTTTGGTCATGATGATAAATCCTTTCCTTATACCCTCTCCGTCACGGCGGCGAGCCGCCGTGCCACCTCCCCCAGGGGGGGGAGGCAAGTCCCGGCTCCCCCTCCGGTGGAGCTGTCATCGCCGATCTCACGCGAGGCGCAGACTGAAGGGGTGTCCGTCAACCCCTTCCACCGCTGAAGCGGTCCCCCTTCCCCAAGCGCCGCATGCGCGGCTGGGGGGAGGCAAGAGGGTCTTACAGCTTTCCCTGCTCCATCAGTGCCTGGACCGTGGTGGGCAGGCCCCAGAGATTGATGAAGCCCGCGGCCTGGGCCTGGTCGTAGTCGCTCTCGCCGAAGGTGGCGATATTTTCGGAGTAGAGGGAGTACGGGCTCTTGATGCCGGCCTTGATGATGTTGCCCTTGTAGAGCTTGAGCTTGACCGTGCCGGTGACGTTTTTCTGCGTCGCGGTCACGAAGGCACTCAGCGCCTCGCGCAGGGGGCTGAACCACTGGCCGTTATAGAGAAGCTCGGCAAAGCAGACGCTCAGCTCCTGCTTTTTGTGGGCCGTCATCTTGTCGAGGCACAGGGTCTCGAGCGCCGCGTGGGCCGCATACAGGATCGTGCCGCCCGGGGTCTCGTACACGCCGCGGCACTTCATGCCGACGAGCCTGTTTTCCACGATGTCCAAAAGGCCGATGCCGTGCTTGCCGCCGATGTCGTTGAGCTTCCAGATAATATCCGTGGCGCTCAGCTTCTCGCCGTTGAGGGACACGGGCACGCCCTTTTCAAAGTCCAGGGTGATGTACTCGGGGGCGTCGGGCGCGTCGATGGGGCTCACGCCCATTTCGAGAAAGCCCGGCTTTTCATACTGCGGCTCGTTCCAGGGGTCCTCGAGGTCCAGGCCCTCATGGCTCAGGTGCCAGAGGTTCTTGTCCTTGGAGTAGTTGGTCTCACGGCTGATCTTGAGGGGGACGTGGTGGGCCTCGGCGTAGTCGATCTCCTCCTCGCGGGACTTGATGGACCATTCACGCCAGGGGGCGATGACCTTCATGCCGGGGGCGAAGTGCTTGATGGCAAGTTCGAAACGGACCTGATCGTTGCCCTTGCCGGTGCAGCCGTGGGCGATGGCGTCCGCGCCTTCCTTCAGGGCGATCTCCACAAGGCCCTTGGCGATGATGGGACGGGCGAAGGCGGTGCCCAGCAGGTAGTCCTCGTATTTGGCGCCCGCCTGCACGCAAGGGATGATCACGTCGTTGACCATCTCGTCGGCAAGGTCCAGGGCGTAGAACTTGCTTGCGCCGGTGGCGATGGCCTTTTCCTCCAGGCCGTCCAGCTCGCCCACCTGGCCGACATTGCCGGCCACGGCGATGATCTCGGGGTTATTGTAGTTTTCCTTCAGCCAGGGGATGATAACGGAAGTATCCAGGCCGCCGGAATAGGCAAGCACGATTTTCTTGATTTCATTTTTATTCATTTTATTGTCCTCCGGAGTGAGTATTATTCGTTTGATGTGTATATTTATACTCTCGTGCTTCCGAAAAGTCAAGTCCTTCCCGGCCCCGGACTGCATTTTCATTCAACCTGCCCAGACACGGCACGGCACGGCAAAGGGTTTTTGTGCGATTTCAAGATAATACCATCACAGGTGTTGAACATGAAAATAAAAATCCAATTGCCGGGAACATTTCGGCATCCCCTGCGTCATACAAAGCGAAGGCAAGTCCATATACTATTTATAAATATACGGAGGTCACGATCATGAACAGAAAACGCTCCCTCGCTTTTCTTCTCGCGGCGCTGATGTGCCTTTCCCTCTGCGCCTGCGGCAATGCGAAATCCGCACAGCCCGGTTACAAGGATGCCGCTTACGAGATGTCCGCCGCTTCCATGCCTGCGCCGATGGCAGCCAACGCGGCCTATGACATGGCCTACGAGGGCGAAGGCTTCGGCATGATGAACATGGCTGCCGGCAGCTCTGCCGCCCGCGGCTCAGACAGCGGCTCCAAGGCCGACGTGCCCGAGGAAAACCCCGAAAAGATCATCTACTCCGGCGACGCCACCATCGAGACCACCGAGTTTGAAAAGAGCGTGGCGGCGCTCGAGGCCATGATCGCGGAGGCGGGCGGCTTTGTCCAGTCCAGCTCCGTCAACGGCAATAACTACTATGACAGCTCCCGCGGCTATACCTCGAAGCGCAGCGCAAGCTACACCCTGCGGGTCCCGAGCGAGAAGTTTGCAGCCCTGATGAACAGTCTCTCCGACATCGGCAACGTCCCCTACACCTACACCTATACCGAGAATGTGACCGCCGAGTACTACGACGTGAAAGCCCGGCTGACGGCTCTGCAGGCCCAGGAGAAGCGGCTTCTCGAGATGATGGAGATCGCCGAGACGGTGGAGGACATCATCACCATCGAGGACAAGCTCACCGATGTGCGCTACCGCATCGACTCCTTCCAGTCGAGCCTGAACAACTGGGACCGCCGGGTGGCCTACAGCACGCTGAACATCACGGTCAAGGAGGTGCAGGTCTACACCCCCCAGACGGTGACGAAGATCAGCTACGGCCAGGAGCTGTGGCGCGCTTTCACAGGGGCGCTTAAAAACGCGGGGCAGTTCTTCAAGGATCTGCTGGTGTTCCTGGTGTCCGCGATCCCGACGCTGGTCATTCTCGCGGTGCTGGTGCTCGTGTTCCTGCCGCTGCTGAAAAAGCTCTTCGCAAAGGCAAAGACCCGCCGCGCCCGCAAAGCGTCGGCAAAGGCGGCAAAGCAGGCGGAAGCGGAGAAAAACTACGTCGAAGCGGACAAGATGTAATGCCGCCGCTCTGGCAAACTGCATAAGATTTTGGGCGAATCCCTGCGGATTCGCCCAGTTTTATTATAAATAAAGCAGACGTCTGTTATCATATCCCGTGTTTCAGGCGGCGGATATCCGTGCCTACGAAGGGCAGGCACTGGAACTCACCAAGGATACGGGAGGCGATCTGCGGGGTGTAGCGCTTGTTGAGCTCGTCGTTTGTGAGATTGGTGCTGATGATGGTCTTCCTGTCGTTCACAAGGCGGTTGTTGACAAGGGTGTACAGGGCGCTCTGCCCCATCGGGGTGGGCATCTCGGTGCCGAGATCGTCCAGGATCATGAGATCGCAGTTCTCCATGCGCCGGATGCGCACAGCTGCCGCCTCGCCCTCGGGGGTGTCGCGGTTGAATTTGGCAAGCTCATACTTATCCAGCGCGGAAGCGGCAGTGTCGTAGCAGACGGAGAAGCCGCGGCCGGCCACCACACGGGCGATGCAGGCCGAGAGATAGGTCTTGCCGAGGCCTGTGCCGCCCTGGAAGAGGAGGTTTGCGGATGCGCCGGAAAAGTTGTCGGCATAGCGCCTGCATGCCTCCGAAACCTTGCGCATCACCTCCCGCGGCACCATACCGGCGGAAGCGTCCGTCTCGGTCGGATAGAGGGATAAGTCGAATTTATCAAAGCTCTCGTCGCCGCGGCGCATGAGGATTCCGAGTTCCTTTGTCAGCTCCTTGTTGTAAAGCCGATCGAGGCAGCGGCACACACCGCCCTCATAGACGCCCGTGTCCCGGCAGAGAGGGCAGGAGACGATCTCATCAAGATAGCCCGCGCCGAAACCCGCGGCAGTCAGGAGTTCGGCCCGGTGCATCTGCAGGTCGAGGTTTTCCTCCCGGAGGGCGGCGATCTGCTCCTGCATGTCCGGTCTTTTCCCGATGGTCAGGCGCACAAGCTGTGCCATATGGCCGCGAAGACGCGCGTCGATATTGCGGATTTCGGGGAGTCGAGCGCAGACCTCGTTATAGCGCCGCTGTGTCTGCTCGCGGTTTTCGGTGCGAATTCTGTCCAGCTCCCCCCGCGCCCGCGCCAGAAGCTTTCCGTCATATGGCATTTGTATACCCTCCTTTTCACCGTACAGGGAGGCGGTTTCTTGAAATTGGAGAGTGAAAAGTGAAAAGTGGAGTGAAGGAGTCGCTTCGCGACGATTAAATCAGGCTTCGCCCGCAGAGCATATCTTCACTTTTCACTTTCAACTTTTCACTTTTTTATATGCGGTCCAAATCCGCAAGCAGCCTGCCGAGGTCCTGCGGCTCTTCCTTCTTTGCGCTGCCGCGCTTGCGCGGCGTGTCCTTGTCGCGCACGTCGGCGGGGGTGTGGATGCCCTTTTTGTGCCAGTTCTCGAGGATGCTGTTCATATAGCCCCACTTGAGTCCGCCCGTGTTGGTGACGGTGCGGTCAAGGGCGATCTCGATAAGCTCATCGTCAAAGCCCAGCTCCAGCCATGCGCCGATGTATTTTTTCTCGGTGGGGGAGAGGTTCCGGCCCGTGATGCCGAGAAGCTTTGCCATGCGTCCGGTATCCTCCCGCGCCCGCTCGGCATTGGTGATGTATTCCTCCGCCTGCTCAATGGTGAGGATCTCCCGGTTTGCCCAGACATAGCCCTCCTTCTCGATGCGGCTCATGGAGGGGGGATTGCCGCCGCGGGTATTCTTGATGCAGTAATTGAGCAGCATCATGATGATCTCCGGCGGCAGGGCCAGATAGTCGTACAGTCCAAAGAGCTTTTTCAAGTCGGTGGTCGACAGGGCGTGCCCGAGCGCGCGTTTGGCCTCGTTGACAAGAGCCTCGAAGCGGGGGTCCTCCCTGCTGCGTGCCACAAGGTCCTGGGAGGCATACTGGGGCAGCTCGTCCGCCGGGGGCATTTTTAATAAGGGGGTCTCCGGCTGAACGGAAACCGGCGGCGTATCTGCCTGCGCGGGGACCGGCGGGGCCTGACGCTTCTCAAGTCCCATGCGCTGGAGCTTTTCCAGGGCCGCCTCCATCTCCGCTCTTGTGCGGCAGAGTCTGCGGGCCGCGTCCTCGACCGTCGTGCCCGGCGCGCTTTTCAGGCAGAGCCACAGCAGGGCCACGTCCCCGTCATGGGCGGCGATGATCTGCCCGGCCTCGGAAGCCGGAATATTCAGCGTGTCCTGCATGTGCTCACCTCCCAAAATTCACCGATTGTTTACGCAAATTTCATGCAACAAGGTATTATACCACGACTTTCCCCTTGCCGCAAGCCTTGACAGTGTGGTATAATTATGATGTATGTTTGCGCCCAGGCGCAAAACAAATTGGAAAGTTAAAAGTGAAAAGCGGAAATATTGCGTCTGCTTCGCAGACAGATTATATTTTGAAATTGGAGCCTTGCCGCATTCGGCTTTCTTTTCTGAGGGCGGAGCCATTTTTTAATTGTGCCGAAGGCACTCCTTCACTTCACTTTCCACTTTTCAATTTTCACTTTGTTTCTAGTACAATGTAACGAATAACGCACAATTTACAGATATATAAAGGACCGTAAATCATGATCGAACTGCTTTCTCCCGCCGGGTCGCCCGAGGCTGTGATCGCCGCGGTGCAGAACGGCGCGGACGCCGTCTATATGGGCATGGGCAATTTCAACGCCCGGCGCGGCGCGAAGAACTTCACCGACGAGGAATTTGAGCGCGCCGTGCGCTACTGCCACGTGCGCGGCTGCAAGGTATATGTGACGCTCAATACGCTCATCAACGACCGCGAGGTCGAGTCCGCCCTGCAGGCGGCGCGCCTGGCCTCCGAGGTCGGCGCCGACGGCATCATCATCCAGGACCTCGGCCTCATCGCCGCCGTCAGACAGTACCTGCCCGACATCCCCCTGCACGCGAGCACCCAGATGTCGATTCACAACCTCCCGGGCGTGGAGGCCGCCGCCGAGCTCGGCATGACGAGGGCGGTGCTTGCCCGCGAACTGAGCCTTGACCAGATCCGCTATATCACGCAAAATTCCCCCATTGAGACGGAGATCTTCGTCCACGGGGCGCTGTGCTTCTGCCACTCGGGCCAGTGCTACATGTCGGCCCTCATCGGGCAGAGAAGCGGCAACCGCGGCATGTGCGCCCAGCCCTGCCGCCTGCAGTATTCTCTCGGCGGGCGCATGGATGACCACCCCCTCTCCCTCAAGGACAACTGTCTCATCGACCGACTCCAGGAGATCGAAGACGCGGGGGTCGCGTGCATCAAAATCGAAGGCCGCATGAAACGGCCCGAGTATACCGCCATTGTCACGAAGATCTATTCCGCGGCCCTCAGGGAGCACCGCCAGCCCTCCGCCGACGAGCTCAACGACCTCGAGCGCGCCTTCTCTCGCCAGGGCTTCACCCAGGGCTACTTTAACGGCGACCGGCAGGACATGTTCGGCGTGCGCGCAGAGCCCGCCCGCGATACCGAGCAGCTTTTCAGCGAGGCCCGCAAGGGCTACAGCGAAGGGGAACTCCGGCGTGTGCCGGTGCATTTCTATACCGTGGTCGAGAAGAACCAGCCCATCCGCGCCATCGCCTTTGATGACGACGGGCATAAGGTCGTCGCCTCCGGGCGCGTGCCCGAGAAGGCGCGCGGCCAGGGCCTGAGTGCCGGGTATCTGATGGATCAGATGTTCAAGACCGGCGGCACCCCCTACAACGTGACGGAAAACCGGGCGCAGGCCGAGCCTGGTCTGTTCCTGCCCGCCGCAGCCATCAACGAATTGAGGCGCAGCCTGGTAGCCGACCTGAGCGAGCAGCGCGGCAAGCCGCCCAGGCGCCGGGTGGGGATGATCCCCTCCAAGCCCAAAAGTACCCCGCCGGGCGAGGACCCGGCCATGATCTTTCAGGTGCTCTCCGCCGAACAGCTCACGCCCGAGCTTGCGGCCCTGAAGCCCAAATACCTCTATGTGCCCATGACGGTGATGAGCGAGTACTTTGACCTGCTCGAGCCCTTTGAAGAGCACGGCACCACCCCTGTGGTGGTGCTGCCGCGCGTCATCACCGACGACGAGGAGGCCATCGTGCGCCAGACGCTCGAGAAGCTTTTCGACTTCGGCATCAACGAGGCGCTGGTGGGAAACCTCGGCCACGCGATGCTGGCAAAGAACGCGGGCATGCGTGTGCGCGGAGATTTCGGACTGAACGTCTTTAACTCCCTTTCCATGGAGATGGTGCGGCAGGCAGGCTTTGTCTCCGCGACCGCGTCCTTTGAGCTTCGCATCGCGCAGATCCGGGACCTGAGCAAGACCATCGACACGGAGATGATCGTCTACGGCCGCCTCCCGCTCATGGTGTCGGACCAGTGCGTGATCCGGCATTCGTCCGGGCGCTGCACCTGCTCGACTCCGGCCCAGATGGCCGACCGCATGGGCGCGGTGTTCCCGGTGGTCAAGGAATTCGGCTGCCGGAACGTGATCTACAACGCACACAAGCTCTACCTCGCCGACAAGGCCGAGGACCTCTACGGCGCGGGGCTCTGGGGCATGCGTATGATGTTCACCACAGAGACGCCCCGCGAGTGCCTGGAGGTGGCAAAGGTCTACATGGGCCTTTCGGATTACCAGCCCAACGTGCTGACGAGAGGGCTGTACTACCGGGGCGTGGAGTAAAATGCGAAACGTAGGGGCGCTTCACGAAGCGCCCGTGTATAGAGCTGCAAAATAACAGAGAACGGGCGATTCATGAATCGCCCCTACTATTCGGAGATATAATAGAATGTCAATCATCCTTGCCTCCGCGTCGCCGCGGCGGCGTGAACTCATGCAGATGCTGGGCGTCAGCGATCTGAAAATCATCCCCGCCGTGGGAGAGGAAAAGGCCGACTCCGGTCTTGGGCCCGACGAGCTTGTCAAGGCCCTTGCCGCCCACAAGGTAAAAGAGGTCGCGGCAAAGTGCACGCCCGATGACATCGTCATCGCCGCCGACACCATCGTCTGGCATTCAGGGCGTGTCTACGGCAAGCCGCATACCGAGGCGGAGGCCGCCGCGATGCTGCGCGCCCTGTCCGGGGACACGCACGAGGTCTACACGGGCGTTGCGGTCCTGCGCGGGAATACGCTCCTGCTCGAGGCCGAGCGCAGCGCGGTACACTTCCGGGCGCTTTCCGACGCGGAGATCGGCGCCTATATCCGAACTGGGGAGCCCATGGACAAGGCCGGGGCCTACGGCATCCAGGGCCGGGCCTCGCTCTTTGTTGAGGGGATCGAGGGAGACTTCTTTAATGTTATGGGCCTGCCGCTTTGCAGGCTGGGCCTTATGCTGAATAAGCTGGGGGTACGTCTTCTTTGAAGAATTTCTTGAAAAAACACGGCCTGCGGGTGGGCATCATCGTTGCCGCCGCGGCCCTCATCATCGGCCTCGGGGCGGCGGCGCGGGACGGTCGCATCGGCTTTGTGCAGAACCTGTCCGGCATCATCAAGTCGCCCATCCAGAAGGTCCTGTCCTCCGCCGTCAACTGGTTTGACAGCATGTACGGCTACTTATATCAATATGACTCCCTCATGGCCGAGAACGAATCCCTGCGCTCCCAGCTTGCCGACGCGCAGAAATCCGCCCGCGACGGCATTGAGGCCAGCGAGGAGAACACCCGCTTGAGAAAGCTCCTGGAGCTGCGGGAAAAGCACACGGACTACGTGATGGAGTCCTGCAAGGTGGTGCTCTGGTCCAGCTCCAACTGGTCCAGCGCTTTCACGATCTCCAAGGGTTCCTCCAGCGGCATCGAGCTGGGCGACCCGGTCATCACCGAGTACGGCGCGGTGGTGGGCCAGATCTCGGAGCTCGGCACCAACTGGGCCACGGTCTCCACCCTGATCGACGTGGACATGTCCGTCGGCGCCTTCGTCGGCGCCACCGGCAACTCCGGCATGGTGGTGGGCGAATTTTCGTTCATGCGCAACAAGACCGCAAAGCTCACGTATTTAGCCGACGGCGCGCAGATCTTTGTCGGCGACGACGTGCTGACCTCCGGTTCCGGCGGCGCGTTCCCGGCCGGGCTCATGATCGGCACCCTTACCGCCGTGCAGACCGAGGCCGGCGGCCAGATCGAATACGGCATCGTGGAGCCGCAGGCAAACCTCGACTCCCTGGTGCAGGTGTTCGTCATCAAAGATTTTACAGTGGTGGAATAAAACGCGATCCCGTTCCACATGATGCTCGTCCGCTCCATTTCAAAGCATCAAGCTTTGAAATGGGAAGGAAAACGGAAGGAGCGGAAAGGGCGCTTTCCCGGCTCTTCGCAACCGGGAAAGCAAAATGGAGCGAGTTTCGTTTGACGTTTTACAGTGGTGGAATAAGCAAAGAGCCGCGCTTTTCATGTTTTCTAAAGCGAGCTGCTTTAAGATGGAAACGCGGACACGGACAGATTTCGTTTGACGCCATGCAGGATTTTCTGGAAAAAATAGATTTGAACAAGGTGCTGCGCTATGTGCTGCTGATGTTCCTGACGCTCATGGCGCAGAACATGGTGCTCAGCCACATCCGGCCCTTCGACGTGTGCCCGCTGGTGCTGCCGGCGGTGGCGGCGGCGGTGGGCATGTTTGAGGGCGGCACCTGGGGCCCGCTGCTGAGCATGGCGATGGGCTTTTTCGCGGACATGAGCTTTGTTGAGCACCGTGTGTTTTTCATCGTGGTGCTGCCGGCGGTGAGCCTGCTGTCGGCCTTCCTGTCCCAGTTTTTCATCAACCGCCGCTTCTTCGCCTTCCTGGGCGTGGCGCTGATCGCGCTGCTCATCACCGGCACGCTCCAGATGCTCAAGACCCTGGCGGGCGACGCCTGGAGCCTCGACATGCTCAAGGTGCTGGCCCTGCAGACCCTCCTCTCCCTCCCGGTGGGTGCGCTTGCGTACCCCCTGCCGGCAAAGTGGAGCAGAGAATAGAAAGGATTTCTATGAACAGCAGACTCATAAAACCCGGGCGGCTCGCGGCCCTGGCGCTGATCGCGGCGCTGCTGCTGAGCGTTTACATGTACTTCCTCTATCAGCTGATGATCGTCAGAGGCGAGGAATACTATAACCGTGCAAACGAGCTGAGCGTCACCAAGCGCACCGTCACCGCCGCGCGCGGCAACATCCTCGACCGCTACGGGCGCGTGCTGGTGTCGAACGCCGAGTGCTACAACCTCAAGATCGACACGGACAAGCTCTTTGCAAACGACGATCCCAACGCCGTCATTCTGGAGCTGGTGCAGATGGTGCGCTCCTACGGCGACGAGTATACCGACGACCTGCCCATCACCTTTGAGCCGCCCTTCGAGTACGACGAGAACATGACCGCCATCCAGCGCACCATGCTCGAGGCCTACTACAAGCGGCAGAACCTCGACCCCAACTGCTCGGCGGTGGAGCTGATGAGTTACATGCGCACCCGCTACAACATCGACAACAGCTACTCCGCGGCCGAGATGCGCCTGATTGCAGGCGTGCGCTACTCCATCAACGTCCGCTACGCCATCAACACCGCCGACTACGTCTTCGTCGAGGACGCCAGCATGAGCCTCATCTCCTCCATCATGGAAAACAAGCTCGTCGGCATCGAGGTCAAGCGGGCCTATATCCGCCAGTACTCCACCGACTACGCCGCCCACATCCTGGGCTACGTGGGCCTCATGACCCAGGAGGAATTTGAGAAATACTCCCTGCTCGACTACTCTACCGACGCCATGGTGGGCAAGGACGGCATCGAATACGCCTTTGAAAACTACCTCCACGGTCAGGACGGCGAGGTGGAGGAGACCCGAAACGCCCAGGGCACGATCCTCGCCACCGTCTACACCAAGGATCCGGTGCCCGGAAACCATATCTATCTCACCATCGACAGCGTCCTGCAGGAGCAGACCGAGCGTATCCTGGGCAACGGTGTGGAGATCCTCAAAAAGAACATCGCCCAGAAGCGCGCCGAGGGTCTTGCGCGCGGCGACTATAACGCAGACCTCAAGGACAACATCACCGGCGCCTCCGCCGTGGTGGTGAACGTGAAGGACGGCTCGCCGCTGGCACTGGCAAGCTGGCCGACCTACAACGTGTCCCGCATCATTGAGGACTACCAGGACCTGCTGGTGGCGGAAAACGCTCCGCTCTTCAACCGCGCGCTCCTCGGCACCTACGCCCCCGGCTCCACCTTCAAGCCCTGCACCGCCATCGCAAGCCTCACCAAGGGCATCATCAACACTGAGAAGAAGATCAAGTGCCAGGGCGTGTACACCCGGTACGCCGCCGAAGGCTACGCGCCTGAGTGCTGGATCTGGAACGCAAACAAGAACGAGCACCTGACCCACCCGGAGGAAAACGTCACCACCGCCATCCGCGATTCGTGCAACTATTTCTTCTACACGCTGGGCAACGATCTCGGCGTCGACGACATGGGCGAATTTGCCGCTGCCTTCGGCCTGGGCCAGTACAGCGGCATCGAGCTCGTGGAGGCCAAGGGCAACATGTCAAACCGCGCAAACCACCAGGACTACGCGGGCTCCGAGTGGCGCATCGGTGACACGCTGCAGGCCGCCATCGGCCAGTCCGACTCCGTGTTCACCCCGATCCAGATGGCGGAATACTGCGCCACGGTCGCAAACGGCGGCACGCGCTACTCCGCCTCCATCATCAAGACCATCCGCAACTACGACTACTCCGAAAAGCTCTACGAGCGCGAGAAGAAGGTCATGTCCACCGTCGAGACCGCCGACTACAACTGGGACGCGGTGCACGAGGGGATGTGGATGGTGCTCAACGACTACACCAACGAGACAAACGCCAACATCTGGGTTCCCTGTGCCTGGCGCTGCGCCGGCAAGACCGGGACCGCCCAGAAGGGCGAGGGCATCCAAAATGACGGTATCTTCATGTGCTACGGCCCCTATAAGGACCCCGAGGTCGCCATCTTCGTGGTGGTCGAGCGCGGCGGCGCCGGTGCCGACGTGCAGTTCATCGCCCGCCAGATCATGGACGCCTACATCACCATCCGCGGCTACTCCGATACCTCCGAGCCGGAAATGACACTTTTAAAATAAAAGTGAAAATTGGAAAGTAGAAAGTGAAGGGAAGGAGCGGCTCCGCCGCGATTTAATCAGGCTCCGCCCTCAGAAGTGTACTTTGGTTGGAACCAAGAGACGTATCTAAAATTTCAATTCGTCCGCGAAGCGGACACCATAACTCCACTTTTCACTTTTAACTTTCCACTTTTTCCTGCATATTCTGAAATTGATCCGCATAAGGTAAACTATGGAAGTTCTCATCAATCAAATACTGACCCACAAGGAAGCCGCCGCCCTCCCCTCTTTGCTGGAGAGCGGCGGACTTCCCGCGCTCATTTCCGGGCTTTCACCCGTGCACCGGGCCAATCTGGCCGCGGCCCTGTATAACGAGCTGCACATGCCGCTCTTTGTGATCTGCCCGGACGATACCGCCGCCGAGAGCTTTGGGCGGGACCTCGCCGCCATGACCGGCAGGGAGGTCACCGTGCTCGGCATGCGCGACTTTGTTTTCTATCCCGCCGAGGCCGTTTCACGCCCGAGCGAACAAAAGCGCATTGCGGCGCTTTATAAGCTCGTCTCCGGGGAGAGCGAGATCACCGTCGCCTCCGTCTCCGGCCTCATGCAGCGCACCTTCCCGCCCGCGCTCTTAAAGCGCGCGGCTTATGAGATCACCGATAGCTCCACGGCTCCCCCAGAGGAAGTGGAGGAGGCGCTCCAGCGCTGCGGCTACGTAAAATGCGAGCAGGTGGAGGGCCCCGGCCAGTACGCCCGGCGCGGCGGCATCCTGGACTTCTTCTCCCCCGCCGACTCCGAGCCCGTGCGTGTGGAATTCTGGGGCGACGACATCGACTCCATGGCCCACTTTGACGTGCAGACCCAGCGGCGCGGCGACCCCATGCGCGCCTGCCGCATCCTGCCCGCGCTGGAGGCCCTGCCGACGCTCTCGGCGGGCGGCGCGGGGGCCGTGGCCAAGGAGATTGAGCGCTTTGCCGATTCCTATGTCAAGCGCCGTAAGA
>Ga0247611_10003977_pt1 | contig 21138 bp, 22 predicted proteins | sample 177DNAGHGhighgp2_FD_192422 | JGI IMG/M metagenome (GOLD analysis project Ga0247611, IMG submission 192422) | Sheep rumen microbial communities from Palmerston North, Manawatu-Wanganui, New Zealand - 1770 DNA GHGhigh gp2 | ecosystem: Host-associated > Mammals > Digestive system > Stomach > Rumen...
TATCTTTAAGATTCATTGTATTAGCTAAATAGAATGAAAATTCATCTACATCATTAAATCTATACAATGTATCATCTAAGATATTATTGATTTCTTTAGGACTAAATTTCTTTCTATTAATAAATACATACTTATCCAAATATTTTTTAATAGATTTTTGAGTGATATGTTTAGGATAAAATAATGCTCTACCATCAATTGGTAAACCAGTTCTAACTACAATATACCACATTATAATATTATAATACAAATCAAAGATAGAAAGAGTTAATATTTCATTATTTCCAAAGTCTACAGTAATCTTCATTTGTTGAACTCTCTGAAGTTCAATCCCATCTCTTAATACATTCATAATTCCAGTATACCAATCTTGATAATTACCAAGATTAATATCACTAGTTTTAATATACATAGTTCCATTTCTTACTAATTCATCAAACATAAAATAGTTTTGATGATTGATCAAATAATTAGTTTGTACGTTCATAATTCATTTACACTCCTTATTGTAATATGAAAAACAAAACTTTTATTACTACAAGAATAAACTTATTTCAATTTATTCTCGTATATATATTATATCACTAAAAAATAAATTACCATATAATATTAAGTTGGATAGAGTTTAACATTTTAATAAATCCATGCAAATACGTTTAAATAAGAGAGGTGTTTATATTATGCCTATGATGAATAGAATGACAGACTTACTTGAATTAATAGAACGAAGACTTGGAACAAGACAATTAAATTTACCTAGTACTTTATCTAAAGATATATGGGCAGATGAAGTTATAGAAAAAGATACTTTAAGAACATTTTCAAGATTTTATCCTCATAAGATACCTTATATGCTTACTGAAGATAGAAAAAAAGGACCATATTATCTTATAGATGAAAAACTTTGTAATAGTATTGAAATACTAGGTTGTGGTGATATAGATTGGAAGCTATTATCTAAAACTGCTCCTGCTTGGGGTTGGGGTGGACCTGGAGCATATTTTACTATGTTTGATTTCTTTAGTAATTCTATGAGTCTTGATGATATTGGCCAATACCAAATGCTAACAGATCATGTTAGTATGTTAAAAACTTCTCTTTATGTAGAATTTTATCCTCCAAATATGATAAGATTAGAAAGTGCATTAAGTAATAATATGACTCAATATTTAAAAGCTATTCCTCTCAATCTATTTGTAAAACATGCAAAAAATCTTATGACTATTCCTCCTACTCAAATGGAAACATTTGAACAGTTAGCTACATGTGATACAGCTATATTTTTATATAACAACTTAAAATATTATCAGAACGTTGAAACTGTATTTGCAACTACAGATTTAAATTTAGATGTACTTCAAGATTATCAATCTAGAAGAGATGACTTAATACAAGTATTACGTGATAGCTATGTAAGTGCTAGCAATAGAAATCAACCTATATTAATAGCAATATAAAAATAAAGTAATTATACCGCTAGCTCATATGAGCTAGCGGTATATATTTTATTTAGCTATTACTTTATCAGGTTCTAAATCACATATTTCTACTCCAAACTTATCTTGATAAGAAATATATAATCTAATTTTTCCATGAGTATTTTCATTAGAAAACATATCCAGCTTAATTCCTTCATTAGCCAATTCTTCTAAAATTTCTCTAGTAATACATAACTCATTATTTTCATCAAATATCACTGATTTTACTAATTCTTGAATTTCAGCGGCTAACTTTAAACACTCATCAGAATCTTTTGAAGTACTATCTAATTCCATTGTATGTTCTTCAATAGATTTAATTTTCTCTATTTTTTCATCGTCCATTTAATATTCCTCCTTATAAATTTATAATACCGCTTATAGCACTATTAGTAGATAATTTAGTAAATCCAACCGACTCAAGTGGAAATCCTTGAAGATTATCTTTTATTATTTCATCATAATTAATAAACTCCATTAACCATTTAGGAGTGCTAACTCCATCAGGTATAGCTATAGATGTTATCTTTCTATTTTTTATAGCTATTTTAGGATCAAATACTTGAGCTTCATTTTCTACTATTAATTTATTAAATGATTCAAATATATCTGGATATTTAGTTTTAAGATCACTATTATCCAATATAGCATTGTCTATATCTGTTTTAATAACAAATACATTAGTTTGAGCTTCTTTTAAATTAATAGCTGGTTCAGATGGAGATTTAATAAAATTATAAATAATACTACCTTTAATAGCTTGCTGAGACATAGGAGCTTTATAAGTATCAATAGATTTAATTTTAACTGGTTTATAATATTCTAATGAACCATTTTTAATAGCATCCAAAATATGTCTTTCTAGTATAGCGATATCATTAAGAATTTTTAACTGATTGATATTATCACAATTTAATACATCTTCATATAAAATTTTAGATAATGCATTTTTAGTAGATATTGGTACAGTAGTCTTAGCAATTTCCATACCTTTTATATCTAAAGATGTATCTATACCTTCTGGAACTTTATTTCCTTCTTGAACTTCTACAAAAGTAGCATAATGCTTCTTTACATTAGTCAATAGAATCTTTTTAAATAAAAATTCATTTTTCATAATCAAGAATGAAAAGTCGTGAGTTTCATTAGTTGTATTGTGTAATTTTCCAATAGTATCAAAATATGTTCTTAGACATTTAGAAATTACAAATGCTAAAATATTTATAATTGAATATCTAAGCCCATCTTCTGGTATAATTTTAGTTGGATTAATAGCTTTTTGTCTTTCTATAATTTCATCATTATAAAAGTCATAAAATCTTTCAGATTCATATCGAATATCTGATGAATCATTAAGATTATCTTTATCTATTAATGCAGCTCCATCAACTTCATAATTTTTTATTGGAATATTAATATTTCTTATTTTTTCTTCTACAAAATGATACCATGGATCTAAATTAATCATACAACTATCTGTATCAACTACAACTACTGATTCTCTGATTAATCGTTCCATACGTTCTATTTTATCAATAATTTGATAATTATAGAATATATATTCTTTTAATAGATCAGTCAGCATAGATAATTGAAAAGATATTTCTGATGGTGGTTTATTTGGGTCAAAAAACGGAGATTCTAATGATGCCAAAATATCTATTAATAATTTCATTGGCATTTCATTTTCAAAGAATTCAAATAAATTATTTTTATAATAAATACGATTTATATTTTCTTGATTAAGACGACAAATAGTAGCCCATATCATATCCATGTCTACTGTATCTGGAATCCAATTATATCCACAAGAAAGAATTAATTTATTAAAACATTCTTCTTTAGATATATTATGATCTAATACAATACTATCTGCAAATTCTATACGTCTAGTTCCACTTTCACTTATTACATGATCTATAAATGTAAAAACTTCATCTAATGAACCAAATTTAATATTATTAGATAAAAATGATTCAAAGAACATGATAGATGCAGATATACTAGATCTTCCTTGCCTGGTGATAGCAGATGCTACGTGTACATTATAAAATACAGATGATGGTGCACCACTAGCACCATAGATTGCATTGTTATCTACTTTTGCTACAAGTTGTAATAAATTGTATTTATTAAATAATTCACTACCTTTTTCATATTTAAACATTTCTTTTTTATAGTCATCTCGTCTATCAGAAAACTCTTGTATAAGTTGATACATTGGATTGGGTACATCTCCATGTTGAGTATAAATACAACCATAAGATGTTAATATTGGTCTACGACTCATGATATAATTACATAATTGAATTAATTGAGTCTGTTTATTAAAAGTTTCTCCTCTATATGAATCTTGAATTTCTGCTGGAAAATTTGATACTCTTTTATTAATAGAATAATCTATAGCTCTATTAAGTTCATTATCTCCAAGAGTTGGTATTAATAATCTCATAATTCTAAACATCATAGCTCTATAATCTCTAAATGCTAATTCTTGAGATATAGGTCCATTATGTAGCATCATATCTGAATAATCTTCTTTATGATATTCAGCAGATTGAATCCGAGTCATTAAAATTCTCCTTTCTTATTATTCTATCACGAGATATTTCTCTCCCACATTTAGGACAATATTTAATGATTTCATCATACTTAGTATCTTCTTCTAGCATTCCTCCATTAATTATATCTTTTTCTACTACTTCTTCTTCTCTTTTATAATATCTACGACAAAATGGGCATAATTTCCAATCTTCGTATATTATATTTTTAATTTCATCTTTCATATCATGTAATTTATAAATATAATACATGATTAAATTAATTTTAGAATTAGGATCAGATAAAGAATCTATTTGTTCTTTAATAACTCCTAATAAATCTTTACTTGCTTCTTCATTTGTCATTTAAATTCACCTCTAATTTACTAAAATTTTGTATAATACTTTGAGATAAATTATATAACTGATTTCCTATTTTAATAAAATATTTTTTACGTTTATTAAGCAGTTTATTTAAACGTAAATTTTTAATTCTCTTAATTTGTCTATGTCTATTATTCATGTCTACACTTAGCTCCTTCATACATATTTCTACCTTTAGTTGCATATAAAGTAGACACTGCTACATTAACTATTTTATTACATTTAGTACATTTGCATTTATAATATGGAACTAATAAATTATTATTACATAACTTAGCTGGAACTTTTTGAATTACTGTATACTTGCCATAAACATCGCCTGGTTTAATAGTGTACCCATATTGATGGGTGCACTTAATATTCTTTAATTTTTTCGTACGTAAAATGGATTTGTATGTAATGATACCTATCCATCCACACTTCGTACATTCAACTTTATATTTAATATCTGAACTAGTAGTAATTGGTTTATCTGGATTTATGAATTGTAATAATTTATATTTACCTATAACCGTTTCTTCTAGATCATAATACTTTGATCTATCGTACATAATATATCACTCCTAGTTATTCAAAGATATCATTAATAATTACAAAGAAATTCTTGGCTACTCTTTGTAATTTATTACATACTTCTTTTTGATTGGTATCAAATTTTTTAAATATTTTACGAAGACGTTTTTGTGCGATTCTAGATCGTTGTCTATACCTGTCGTTCATTATTATTATCTTCTTTCTATAACATTATACAGGTAATACTGATGTATGACATTTAGGGCAAACATATACAAAGCATCCTGCTAATGGATCATAATTACTGTTCCAATCTGCATTATCAGAATACTGATTGCAAACTGGACATTTCATACATTCAGTAGCTAAATGATCATTTTCTACTGTTTCTTTTAATGACTCTATAAACTGAAGTCTTTCTTCATAAGTACAAATATCAAGTTTATCAAATGTATCAAGTAATAAATTTTTGATATATAATTTTTTATATAACTTCACGTCTGTCATACAATTTTCATCTCCTTCTAATACTATAATATCTTCTTATATGAAAATTTACTATATTTGTATTAAAATGTAAATCTTCTAATTAGTTTTTAATTAATATAATAAACATTTGATTAAAACTACATTTGTAGTTGTATATACAATTACTAATAAATTACGGAGGTGACATTATGTCTTTTCTTGATGAAAGATATAATGCAGAGTCTGATTCTGGATTAGATCAGAGCGCATTATTTGAAACTCTTTTTGTCGACTATGTAAATCATATGAATGATGATGAAAGAAAAGAATTTCTTGAATCTGCCGAAGTTAAAGCTTTAATGGAAGCTAATGGTGGAGTTAAGAGACGTACTATTGTAAGATTATCTAAACAAGACGACTATAATCGTCGTATTACTTTGGCTGCAATGGAAAAAGCTAAACAAATGAATTCTGCAGACTGGAAACGTTTAAAGAAAGCTCAGAAGATGCGTAAAGCTTGCATTGCTGCTATTGTTAAGAAATATGGTTTAAGTGTTAAGAAAGATGTAATCAAAGCTCAGAAAGCTTTGATTAAAGCTGACTCTAGGTATTATACCAAAACTAATTTTTCTAATAATAAGTAATCTATTTTTATTTTTAACGTCATTTTCATTTATTTTTTATTTTTGTCACATTTTTGAAATCTCACATCTTTCAAACAACAAGACAATTTCCCAGTATCCATATGGATACTGGGGTTTTCTTTTTACTACTCTAACATCTATATAAACTTTTACCAATTGAAAGGAGAGTTAATAATATGGATAATCAGTTCAATATGAACGATATGCCTAAACGTATATTTACAGAAGCTAGTAATTTTACTCAAGAATGTGATAATTTATCTAGCAATAATAATTCTATAGAAATTGCTATGGAAGGTGCAAGATCTGTAGTTAGAAATCTTAATTATATTGAACCTAGTGTTATAGATGAAATGAAAATGATGATTAAAGAAACAGAAAAGAATATTTCTAAAAATATTCTTATGGAAATGTATTCTTTTCAAAAACATCATGAATGTGGTAGTTATTGTAATAGTAATTTTATTGCATGCAAATACTCTAATTTAGATAAATGTATTCCTAGTTTGATTACATTAACGTCTGTATTAACTGAAGTAATTACAAGAGTACAAAAATATCATAATAATTTTACTAAAGATGCTGAAGATGGTTTTGAAGATACTCTTAAAGATCTTTGTGATATGATTAGAGATAGATCTGGTATGATTCATAGTAATGTATTATGTAAAGAAAATCCTATAGACGTTCATGATTTTATGGAACAAATGTATCTTACTTTTAGAAATGATACTAAATATATTACTGAAGAATATTCTGGAGAAGAACTTGGTAATTATGAAGATTCTGTAAATCAAAATTATCTTGGAATTGGAGATACTGTAAAAACTTATAATAGTGATATGATTCAATGTCTTCGTATGTTTGATCAAGCTATGAGTTTATTGCATCCAGATCCTCATTATTCTCATGATATTAATAAATGGATGGGAAGACTTAGAGAAGCTTTAGAATTATATGTATTACGTTATCTCTTTATTGCTAATATTGCTTATGCTGGAAAAGCTGATGCAGTTCATGGATATTTAAATCCTGGTAATAATGATATAGAATATGGTTCTCATGTATTTAATGATGAACCATTAGATTTAGATCTGGATTTAGATGTAGATATTGATGATAATGATTTTACAGATGACGATGATGAAGAAGAATTCGATTTCGATTTATTAGAAGAAGATGAAGCTATTACAGAATCTGTATTTGATAATATAGATATTAGAGATAATTGGGTTCCTGAATATACTCAATCTCCTAAACTTTATATGATGGAAGCTCAATTAATTTCTATATTAAATGAAGAATTAATGATATTATCAGAGAATATGAGTGTAGATATTGCCGCTGCATATGATAAATATGTACAAGCTGAAAAGAAAGCAAAACGCACTCCTGTAGGTATTAATCAATGGCAAAATGATCCTAAGTTAGGAAAAAATATAGTTGAAGGAATTAAAACAAAATATAATAATCAATCTGGTCAACAACAGCAGCAAGGAAATAACTCTGTTCCTAAAACTGATCCTAAAAAAGGTCAAACTGGAGAAACTGGTAAACCAGCTGAGTCAGCTCAAGCCACAGATAATCAACCTAAGCCTGTAGATAAACGTAAAATTGATAATGCATTTAATGAATTCTTGAAAACCAAAGGTAAACAAAATGCTACTGAAGAAGAAAAGAAAGAATTATGGAATTCTTTTAAAACAAGTACTGAATATAAAACAGCTCATGATGAAACTTTAAAAGAATGGAAAGAAAATAATCCTGGAAAAAGTGATGCAGATTTTGAAAATGAATTAAATAAAGTTAATAATCCTACTCAAAACAATACAACAAATAATACAGAAGAACAAAATAAAGAAAATCAAAATACTGAAGAAGAAAAGAAGGATAAAAAAGAAAAAGAACGTGGTATCTTAGAAGAAATGTGGCATAATATCAAAAAATTCTTTGATAAGATGCTTGTAAGATTTGGTACTGCTGCTGGTAAATATTCTGCAGATGCTAGAAGTTTTGTATTAGATGATATTTATAAAACTTATTCAAAATCTGATGCTAATCAAGCTACAAATTTATATCCTCAATATGAAGGATATTATGATAAATCTGTACAACGTGTAAAAGGTATATTTGATGATGTTAAGAATGTATCTTTTACTAATAAAAATATATTTGATCCTAACAACATGTCAACTAATTATGATCAATCCTATTTTATTAATAAAATATTACCTGGTAGTAATTATGATGGTAAAGCTCCATTAGGAGAATTTTGTAAGAATTATTTTAGAGGTGGAGATAATAATACGCCTGTTAAATTAACTAATTTTGGTCCAAATGTTCCTAAAGAAACATTTGCTGCTATGATTGATCTTCAATTATCTGCTCAGATGACTAGTAATCAATTAGCAAAGACTATTAATGGTATGATTGGAGAAGCAGATAGATTCTCTGAAAAATTCATTAGAGATTTTAAAGACGAAGCTGCTTTACCTGGAATAATTAAAGATCATATTAGTATGGTATTAGAAGAATATTTTGATAAAGAAGATTATGAAGCTTTCAATGAAGAAGAAAAACAGCAGCAAAATACTGAAGAAAATGAAAAGATTACTAAATTACGTAAATCATTAAAAGCTTATCAAGACGTATTAATGAATGTAATGGCTTCTGCTTGTACTACTTACGAAGTACTTTGTAATAGAAACAACAGAATATTGAAGGCTTTACAGAGTGGAGATCCTGTAAAAAATAGTAAAGAAAAGAATCAATCTCCTGTAGAAAATGATAACAATAAAGATAATACTAATGGTGGTGCTGATACCACTAATAATACTGATAATAATAAATAATATCAGTCTAAATTTAATATTAAACTATTCTAAATATGTAAAGTAGTAACAATTATATAAAATCTAACTTAGCTTATTATTCATTTTTACATCCCCAAATGAAGAATAACAAAAGATTTAGATATGTTATTTTATTAGGAGGAATATATAATGTTCAATACAGTTGCATTTATTGAATCCATCGAACCTGATTTTGAATACCAGGGTTTAGAAGGCGCTATGAGCTTAGTTATTGAAAACGCTGAAAACTTTGCTCTGATCAATGATGTTATTGATGAAGGTGCTGAGATTGCTGAAGAAGAAGCATACACCGAAGGTGTAGTTGGCGCTACCGTTAAATATGTTCGTAAAGCAATTGCATGGATTATCAAAAATATTAAAAAAGCTATTGCTAAATTGAAATCTTTATTCTTAAGCCTTGTTCATAAACTGAAAATGGCTTACTTGTCTGCTATGCGCTCCATTGGTAAATTTGTTGCTAAACATGCTGTTGCTAAACATGGTGGAGAGGTTAAAGTTAAATGGTTTAAATTAGATCCTAGCAAATTTAAAGAAATTGTTGGAAAGATCGGAGATCATATTGAAGAAACTTCTCAAGAACTTGAAAATAATATATCTACAGCAGATTATACAAAATATAATGATGATGACGAATTAAGATCTAAAGCTGCTGGTATGATAGCATATAATGATAAATTTGATAAATCTAAAATGGTTAAAGAACAGTTAAAGCGTTTAACTCATGATAAGAAAAAAGCTGGTGATTATGGTATTTTTAGTGAAGAAAATACTGCTTCTGCTAGTTCTAGTGAATTAAAAGACTTATATGATAAATGCTTAGTTAAAACTGTTAATGAAGTTTATAAGAAAACAATGAAAGCTAATAATCATTTACTTAAAGCAGCAGCTAAAGCTGAAAAATCTATTGATAAAAATAAAAGTATAGAGCCTAGAATTGGATTTGGTAAACAAGATAAAGATGGCAAATACAAAAGCTCTGCTTCTCGTCCTAAAATGATAATTAGAGCATTAAATGCTGGAGTTAATACTGTTATTTCTATGAACTCTGCATTGTTTGCTGCAGTATATAAAACTGCTGTATTTGCATTGCATCAGAATATTAAAGCTACTGTTTATGCTATTAAACGTACTTTAATAGGTGATGATGCTTATAAACCTGATAAAGATACTCGTAAAGCAGCTAAAGCTGATTTGAAGAACGATTATAAAGCTAATTATGCTGATGAATCTGCTTACTTAGATATCGAAGATATTTTAGCATAAGCAATTATGTAACCCAAAATAACACTCTTCCTTAATTGGAAGAGTGTTATCTTTTAAAACGAGGTGAACGTAATAATGGATAGAGAAGAATTAGATGCTTTACTCCAGGAAGCTTATGAAAAAGGTTACAATTCTGGTATTGACGATACATTAGATTATATGGATGAAAATTATGATATGGAAGAATTCTTCAATGAAGAAGCTGAAGATGCTAACTTTGATGTAGATCTTTTTGATGAAGAGACTACTGAAGAAGACTTTGATTTAATGGATACATATAATGAAGATGTAATGGCCAATCTGAGTAAGAAACTCAATCGTGTTCCTGGTAAGCGTAATTTTAGCGGTTTAGTTAATAAGGGTAAAAGTCGTGCTTATCAATTAGCTAAGATAGGACGTTCCTTAGGAAATAAAGCTACTAAGATCGGTAAAGATACTCGTGGCTATATAAGTTCTAGAGCTAAATTGTTAAAACGTAAGATTAATAAATAATATTATACACACAACTCCATATGGAGTTGTGTGTATTTTAAAGAGGTATATAATTATGTATACTAAATATGAAGTAAGACAACTGTTAGAAGAAGCCTTTGAAAAAGGCTATAATAATGGTATCGATGATACCTTAGATTATATTGAAGAAAACTATGAATTAGAAGATGAATTTGATTTAATGGATGAATATAATAATATAAATTCATTTAATGAAGTTTCGTTAACAAAAGCAGTTATTAATGCTAAAAATTTTATTAAATATAGAGATCCTGAACAAAGACGCATTGCTAATAGAGCTGATATTGCTACAGTAGGTAGAACTAAAGCAGCTATAAATGCAGACAGAACAAGAAATGAAGTTTATGGTACTAGTAGTACAGGAAGACATGGTCAAACAATTGATTTTAGAAAAGAAAAAGAAAAAGTATCTAAAGCTAATGAGAGATATTATAAAAAATCTAAAATTGAAGATAAATACAAAGAAAAGTTAAAATCTTATGTTCCTGAAACTCAACCTAAGAGAAAACCTGTACTTGTACCTAGATTGGCTTAGAAAGGTGGATATTATGTATACTGAATATGAAGTAAGACAACTGTTAGAAGAAGCCTTTGAAGAAGGCTATGATAATGGTATCGATGATACCTTAGACTATATTGAAGAAAACTATGAATTAGAAGATGAATTTGATTTAATGGATGAATATAATGAAGCTACTGCTTTTTTAGAAGATCTTAGTGAAAAAGATAAACGAAGAATTCTTAGAGCTGGCAGATATTCTAGAAAAATGTTCGGTGATAAATCCGAAGAAGAAACTTATCAGATAGCTAAAGCTAGATTTAACGCTCCTAATAAAAAAGCTGGAAAAAAAGCTGCAAAAGAAAAAATTAAAGAAATACATGCAAGTCTTTCTCCAGACGAAATAGTTAATAGAAGGCAACATGTACAAGATGTAATTAATAAAAATGGTGGTCCTGAAAAATTTGAAAAACGATCTGAAGGTTTCGTAAACGGTAAGAGATCTGGAAGAAAAATGCAATTTTAATAAATAAAATCTCTCTACCCCATATGGGGTAGAGAGACTAACTTTAACTTTTTTTAAAATCTATTATAGCATTTCTTAAATTTCGGCGATCATTATCTTCCCTAATTTTACTAACATATCTATCTTCAGATTTATCCATCCTACTAGCTGCTTTATATGATTGATTAGATCTTTTTGCGCTGCTTCTTTTCCTTTTTCTGTTTTCATTGAATCTTTAAGTTTATACATTTCACTACCTAAAGAATTATTGCGTCTTCTTGCCATTGTAGCAATAGCACCTCTAATAACATTAGTTTTGCGATTCTTAAATTCTTCATCAGATTCGCCTTCATCTTGTTTTATGCTAGCAGCCAGACCTTTAGCTTTCTTTTTATCTTCTTGAGAGGTTACTTCAGAATATACAGCATATTCATCCATCAAATCAAATTCATTTTCTAATTCATAGTTTTCATCAATATAGTCTAAGGTATCATCGATACCATTATCATAGCCTTTTTCAAAGGCTTCTTCTAACAGTTGTCTTACTTCTCTATCTGTATAATACATTATTTATTCCTCCTATATACATATTAATAGATTATCTATATGCTTGAACTAAAAATATTTATACCAGTATCCATACGGATACTGGTAAACTTGTTTTTTTTAATTGTATAATATATGAGTGACCATGCTAGGTCGCAAAGCCAATTAAAATAAAACGTACGAGGAGGTACACACAAATGGCTATTAAGTTAATCGATCTTAAAAATGTTGATCTCTCTGATGGGTTTAAGATGGATGTAATGGGTATGCTGATCGCTGAAACAGAGACCGGCGCTATTGAATGGAAAGCTGAAAAGCTTGCTTATACTTACTACGTCGCTCAATTAAGCGACGCGCTGAAAGTAGAAGTGACTCCATTCGACTACAATTATTCCAATAAATCCATTAAACTTATTCAGAAAAAAGATGGAGAGCACATCATTTTAACCATGGACAAGACAACCCCCGACTTTGAAACCAGAATCGCTGAGATTGAAAAGGCTATCTTCAACCAATTGTACGGAAAAGAATTCTTCGATGTATTCAAGAATGTACACGGTAAAAAAGATCTGCTTAAAATCAAGGCTTATCCAAATGATCAGAAGATGCCGAAAGACAATCTTCCGATTATCAAAGAACGTAAACAGATGAAAACAGATTCCAGTATCAACCGTCGCGAGCTTCCGAAACTGAAAGTGATGACATCTGTCGAAAGCAAACGGGAAGTTCCGCACATGCAGAATGCAGTAACTGAAGCTGCAGTTAGACGCGGCATCGAAAAGATTGCAAAACGATTCGGCAAACGTAAGCACTGCAAAATCAGTATCAAAGACATTACTATCGAGGTATGGTCTGATCCTGTTACCAAATAGGTAAATGGGTTAAAAGATTAGGGAACGGCATAGCCGTTCCCTATCTTAAATTTGATTTTTTATTTTCCATTATAAAATCGTACAGAAGATATTCATAAATATTAGAAATAAATTCTAATACATGTTCATATATTAATTTAGCAGATCCAGTTAAACTTTCATAATTAGTAGACTGAGCTAGCATGACTATATTTGTATTATAAAAATATATTTCTGTAAATATAGATTTATTATTAAATGCTTTTTTAGCTAATTCATCCATTGCTATTATGTATGCTTTAGCAATAGCTCCATTATATTTATCATTTACTGTATGAATCTTAATATTAAATTTCTTAAAGAAAGTACGCTTAATTATATCTTCCAATTGATTTACTGTTGTAGTTGAACTTTTTATATTAGTCTTTAATCTCTTAAATAATAAATAATTTAAATTTTCTACATGTTTTTTGTATCTATAGTCTCCACTTTGTTTTTTTAATCTACTTAAGAATACTTTATTATTAGATAAATTTATCATATTAGTCATCAAAATAGTATTAGCAAATGCTATAGCATTTTCTTTTTTATCTTCATCTACATTAATACTTTGATCTTCTGGATTAAATCCATATCCTTTATTCATAGATTCAAAGTAATAATTTACTACATCATTTACAGAAGTTTCTTTTTGAATATTTCCTATATCTTCTTTAAATTTTTCTTCTTTAAGATGATTGTAAATATTAAGAGCTAATAAAGAGTATTGTTGCCTTAAAGTATCTTTAAACATATTAAGTTGCTTTTCAGTAATACTTCCTTCTTTAGCTTTAACTAATACTTCTTTATCAGCATCATCTAGTAGATACTCTGGAATTAATTCAAATGGATCTAATTCTTTATTTTCATCTTCAATTATTTTTTTACCAATTTCATAACTTTCAATATCTTCTTTACTAAGTTTAGATTTTTCTTCTTCTGTAAGAGTATCTAATTTAAAATTAGCATCAGCTTCAATTTTTTCATTAATAAGTTCTTCAAAACTCTTTTTAGTTAAATTATTCAATGATTCAATTTCTTTAGTTAGTTCATCTTTTCCTGTTCTAATTACTTCTTCGTTTTCCATTTAACTATTCTCCTTTATTCTTGAGGTGTAAACGATGTTACTAGATTAACTCCATTTCTTTGAATTTCTAATTTAAGACTAGTTAATAATATAGGATACAATACTGAACTATTCAATACTGGTTTAACAAATATATCAAATAATGGAGCATCAATATCTATATGAGAAGCCATGAAATTTAATGTATGAATATTTGTATTATTAGCATAAATACGTCTTAATATATCATATGTAGGCACATCCATTCCACCAATATAATTAAGAACTCTATCTAAGTTAGCATTAATAATAGCCATATTCAAATCATTATACATTTGCTTATTATACATCGTAGTTATATCTTTAGATTTTTTACTCTTTTCAAGATCCAAATCCAGATATATTGCATCTTTTTGTTCATATATAAAATTAAGCAAAAAAGAGAATACACAATTATCATAACTAGATATAAAGAAATCAAAAATACTGCGTGCAAGATTGTATATATCGGTATTGTCATCACTATATATTTTAACTCCTGTACTATTACTAATAATTGTTATTATTTGAGTATATACTTCATTTCTAGTAATTAAAATATTTTCTCTATCATAGTTATATTGATTTAATAAAAATTTAAATGCAGATTCTAATTTATCTACAATATTAACTTTTGGTATAAGAGAAAAATCTTTATACCTATCATTTAAAAGATCTTGTGTTACATTGTAAATAAAATCAGTACTAAAATTTGCTAATATAGATGCAGTCTCGCCTTCTGATATTAGATGGTAAGCTTTATCTATTCCATTAGTAAAACTCATATGAGTATTCCTCCTTTATAATATAAAATCTTATTAAATTGTAAATATAATTTTATATTTTAAATAATACTGTCCTAAACTTATCTAGAAACATCTCTATAAACCGAATATTATTTTTATATTAATAAGGAGGAATAATTCATGGGAATGCCATATAATACTGGATATCATGTTGGTGAAGGATCTTGGCCTTTATATGTAACCAATAATTTTAGATACTGTATAGATGGATATAATGGAAAAGAATATTTTCCTGTATGTAAAAAATGTTTAGAAGGTCATTGTGATAATATAGGTAAAGTTCCATTAATAATCACTGATGTATCTGCTGTCGCTAATTATACTGTAGATTTAACTATTTCTTATTCTGATGGAACTTCTGTTACTACTACTTTATCTAAAAATACTAAATACGTTATTAAATATTTAGAAAATGGTCAAATTATTCAAGTAGTTGGTATAATTACAGCTATTGGAAAAGTTAATAATACAACTGAATGCACTTGTGATTGCTGCAATGGAGAAGATTTCTTAATTAAAGTTGATTGTTCTACTGATTATGCTTCTAAAGTTGTAATTATTAGATCGTCTATGATTAGAGATATTCATCCGTACACTAAATATGCTGATGAAGATAGCACAATTGTTTCTTCTACTGTAAGAGGAGCTACTATATTTGGTAATTTAGAAAATGTTAAAATTACTGATGCTACTATTTCTAATACTGGTGTTATTACTAAAGGAACTATAGTAAAAGGAACTGTAATGGAAAATTGTGCTATTGCAGATGGATGTGCAGTTGGAGATAATAAATATGGTCACCACATAGTAGTTATTGATGGTATTACTGAAGGTGGTAATGTTATTAATGGAACAGTTATGTCTGCTAAAGCTTATGAATATACTATCATAGATGGTGAACCTGATCCTAATAATGAAAATAGAATTATCAATTGTACTGTAGAAGCTGCTAAAGTAGTAATAATTGCCAATAATGCTACTATAGTAGGAGGCATTACTTCTAATGGAACTGTAATTGATCCTGTTATTAAAAATAGTATTGTAGCTGGTGGTACAAGAATTGGTAATGATATTCTTACAACTAAAGCTATTGTAATTGGTGATATTGGTTACGGTGGAGCTAGTGAAGGTGGAGTACTCTATGGTGGTACTGCTACTGGAGAAATCAATGGTAAAATATATACTATTGAAAATGGTGTAACTGTTGGAGGATTTTCTAATAAGTGCACTGTAGAAGGTGGTATAGTCAAAGGTGGAACTAAAGTAGGAGATACCATTATAGGTGCAGAAATTATAGGTGGAACAGTAGAATGTGGTGTAACATTCAATGGTAATACAAGTCTTGGAGAAGAAGGAATTATCAAAACTGGTACATTTAAATTACCTGATGGATTAATTACTACTATATCTGCAAAAGCTAGTACTGATGCCGTAGCATTTGAAAAAGATATAGATAATTTAGTTGTATGGTGGACTAGTGATGTTGGTGGATTCCATTTTGGAACAAATGTTGGAATAACAAAACTTTAACAAAAAGAAATCCAGGTAGGCATATGCCTACCTGGATATTATAATTTGTCTATAAATTACATCTACAATACCAGATGATTTATGAATTCTAAAGTTCATTAATTTATTAATTTGATTATTTTTACATATCAAATCTACTTTATCAGATTTATTATTATTAATAATAGTTGGAGGAATAAAGTATACATTATTATTATATCTAACTACTTGTATACCTCTAGATGCTGGTTGAGATAATGCATACTCAAATTCTGGAATAAGCATTATATTTTCATATTGTTCTGATGTCTGTAATAAAGACAATTCTTCTAAAATACTATACATCTTTTGTCTAAATCCTAATACATCAAAACAAATTCTTTCTTCATCAATAATAGTTTGTCTAAATGCTTTTACTCCAATTCTATATGCATATTCATTATCTATTCCTCTATAATCTATTATATCCATTCCTATCTTTGTATCATTAGTAGTAGCTATTTTATATAATGCATTAATATCTTTACTAAATGCTGCAAGGTTAGGAAAATTCGGTTGAATAGAATTCATAATTGTTGTATTAAATTTTTCAATATCATTTGGTGTATATAATTTCAATACATTTGCATCTACATTATCTTGACTAAATCCATATATTAGTTTATGATATTTATCATAAACTAATATACCAGCTTTAAGAGTCTTATTTAAATTAATAAGACTCTCATAATTACTTAATGATGGATAAAACTGATATTTTTGCATATCATTCTCCTGATTTTAATTCTGGTATTTCTGTTTCTATTAAACGTTTTTGTTCATCTGTTAAAACCATAGCTATATTAACTTTAAAGTTAGGATCTACTTCACACGCTATACTAACTTTATCTTTATTAATATATCTATCTTGCAAATCCATACATGGTATTTCAAATTTATTATAATATTCTAATATATCAGTGTATACTTCTCTAATATTTCCTACATGTAACCATCTATGACAAAATAATATTGGACAATTAGAAGTTAAATCTTCTATAAATTGTCCTGCTCTTGTATATTTTGGATTATGAAGTCCATTTTCATTTTCATAAACTTTTTGTGGAATATTTATTTTTCCAATTAATGTATTTGGAGCCATATTATATTCCTGAGTCAATGATGGATACAGACGTTTAAAATCATAATCAATTGTATTACATGTCATATTAATAGGAAGACCACCAATTTTTACTTTGTTTTTATCTGAATAAAATGTTGGATCTGCTACAAATGCTCCTTCATATTTAGAATCTGGTTTTGGTTTAAACTTATTTACATTATTTCCCATTACATAATGATTATACTCATAAAATCTTATTATAGCTCTATTACATAAATAAATTGTTTGTCTATGAACTTTACGAAATTGAGTACAATTCATCAAAGATTTGCTATATAAATATGGAATATCATCTGTTTTAAATTCAATACAATACTGTACTATTACGTCTATCATATTATACATTACAAATCTTTTATAATCTAAATATGGAAGTTCCCAGATATTAGATGTAAGATCACTATAATCTAATTTTCTTATTCCAGCTACTTCTTCACCAATACTATCCAATTTATAACTTCTATACTTAGTTCCTTTACGTCTAGATGCAAATTGAATTAACTGATCAAGATATACTGAAAATGATACTATATTTGCAAAATCTCCTCTTTCTGCAAATTCATCATGTTTATCATCAATATAATAACTACAATGTTTAATTGGAATACTTTGGTCACAGATTATATCTTCTGGATTTCTTCCTAACATTCTTATTCTATCAATTATGAATGGAATATCGAATGCCATATTCCATGCCAATATAAAATCTGGACGTATTGTATTTATGAAATTAAAGAAATCTGTAATTAAATCAATCTCTTGCGTATACATATACGTATGTACTTTAATTTCATTCAATTTAAATTTTTCAAGTGCCTGAACGCCTCCAATTACATTGGTTAAGAGCTCTTTAAACTCAAGGTTAAACTGTTCTTCATTAAACGTAGATATAAAATTTTTAATTAAATCATTATTTTTAGTATCTAATAATAAAGTATATAATTCTTTTGAATTTTTATCGAAGTATGAAATTGCATTAATTGGACAATTTCCTTTTTCTGGAAATCTACCACCTATTTGAGCATTATCAGTTTCAATATCTATGAATCCTATACTTACATTCACATCATTATTTTTATACTGCTCTGCAAACCTCATACGATAAAAATCATTAATATCAATATCAGAACCAAATACTCTTCTATCACAAACTAATTGGTTCATTTTATCTTTATCTAATTTATTTTCTCTAAACCATTCTTTAGTATAACCTAATGTTTTTGCTAAAGATTTATTCAGACTTTTATATTTGCATTGAATCAATTTAAGATATTTTTCAGATTCAAAGAACTGATTATAACCTGTATCACCATATTTTTTATCATCTCTGAAATAATATGCAAACTCAGGGTTTTCAATAAGTTGGAATTTCTTTTCTCCAGTTTTATTATCTTTAAATATAATAAGCATACTATCAGGAGTAATAAGTCTACCAGTTTCAATATCTTTTTTACCATATCTATAAGTGCAATCTAATATTGTAATATCGCTACCAATAGGATAAGCTTCTATCAATTGTGGAAATTTCATATTATCATTCCTTTCTCTTTCTTAGTATTTTAAGGTTAGTATGTGTCTACAATTCTAAATTTTAAACACATGAATAAAACTTTATTTAGAAAGTGAGGAATCAACTTATGTCTGAAAAAACTGGTGCTTTAAATATAAAACTTACAGATTTAAAAGGTAATGGTAGTACAACTACTAATCCTGATATAGAAGTTATAGAGCCTGCTCCTAAAAGAGGAAGACCTCGTAAAGAAAAACATGAAGATGGACCTCAAGTAAGAACTAGATCTCCACTTAGTGACTCATCTATGACATATCTTGAAACTTATACAATTCCTGCTACAATGGTTAATAATGCTATTACAGAATTAAATGACATTGAAGCAAGAATTAATTCTGATTTAGAATTAGTTAGAGCTAGTCGTACTCTTAAAGGTAAATTCATGTATATAGCTAATCTTACAGGATCTCTTACTTCTGTTATAGGAACTAAAGTTAATGCTATCAGAGAATTGAGATCTATGATAGATCAAGCTAATAATTTTGAACTTAAGAGACAACAGCAGCTCAAAATTAATGAACAAGATTCTGATGATAAAATTATAGCTGATATGTATAATGCTTATATTAATTATAATCCAGGAGGAATGAATATGACTGCCGCAGCTGCGCCATCTTTACCTCCAGGAGCACAAGTTAGAATACCATCTACATATACAAATGTAAATCATCCAGAAGGAGTAGATTTAGGAACTCAAGATACTGGATTTAATAATTACATGGCTAATCTTACTCCTCAACAAAATGGAATGTTACAAGAGCATAATCCATTTGTAGAGACAGTATTAGTATATGATCAAACTAATCATACAAAATGGTTTGAAGTTATAGATACAAGAACTGGTATGCCTGTTCCTAACATGGAACTTCCTAACGATTTTGTTAAAGATGGTTGTAATATAGATATACGTAGAGGTATAGCTCGCAATGCTCAACTCAATCAAACTTATAAACTTAAAGTTGTTGGTATAAGAGCATCAGATGAATACTGATATTGAAGATATAATAATATCAATTTTCATACAATTTAATCATCTCATATATGAATATGGGATAGCCATAGGCTATCCCATTCTTTCATCTGCTAAATTATAAATTATATTTCCATCAATTTTTAAATCAGGATCATCATTTCTTAATATTATAATATCCATGTTCGACATATTTAACTCTACATTATGTGATATCATAATACATTGGTCATATCTTAGATAATTCATTAATGTATCTAAGGCATGAAAGAATGCTCCTCTGTTTAAAGTATCCAATGGACTATCTACTTCATCTATTTTAATAATTTTATAAATAGAAGAAGCATTACTAAGAAGTGCAAAACTAATAATCATAGCAATAATACATTTTTGAGAAGTGCTCATAGAAGATATATCATCATTTAATACTCCTGAACCTAAAACTGGCATACGAAACTCTTTATCATTAATAACAAATGGTTGTATTACAAACTCTCCGCCAAAAAACATTGATAAGAGTTGATTAGAAATACCAAGTATTTTATTCATATACATTTCAGCATATATAGTTTGAATACCAGTAGTAGGAGAACAACAATATTTAATGACTTCTATCTTCTCATATTCTTTAGAATATTTATCATATTTAGATACATAATCATTATATATAACTAGTTTATATTTAGCATCAGAAATACGATTTTTTATAATTGGAATTTGTTCTGAATCTATTGAATTCATTTTAATACGTGTATCTTCAAATTTAGAACTTATAGATTTATATTTGTTATATCTAGAAGAAAATGATTCAATATCAGATAATATAGTATTATATTTGGTTTCCAATTCTTGTATTTCTTTCTTCTTATTTAGATTAAATTGATATTGTTTAATAAAATT
>Ga0247611_10003978_pt1 | contig 21134 bp, 17 predicted proteins | sample 177DNAGHGhighgp2_FD_192422 | JGI IMG/M metagenome (GOLD analysis project Ga0247611, IMG submission 192422) | Sheep rumen microbial communities from Palmerston North, Manawatu-Wanganui, New Zealand - 1770 DNA GHGhigh gp2 | ecosystem: Host-associated > Mammals > Digestive system > Stomach > Rumen...
GGTTAAGTTAACCTTTGAGTGTATATTAAGTTAACCTTTGAGGATAAGTTCTTGCTCCTCTTCGCTACGCAAGCCAGCAAGCTGGAGCGAAGTTAACCTGCCGCGGCAGCCACTTGTCCTATCTCCTCCTATACAACTGCGGTGCAAGGTGAACGCGGAGGTAAGCTCGCTTGGCCTTCGCTGAGCCGCAGCCCGCAGTCGCCATTGCATCTCTCAATTGCAATGGCAAAGGTAAGGAAAAGCTCTGGCGGTTTATGAGGAATTTATAAATATTTTTAATATTTATAAAACTTTTTTTCATGCTGTTGCGCGTTGCAGTGTTGCAGTTCTAAAATACCTCCCTCCATACCCCAAAAACACCTCTATATATATTTATATATATATAAATATATATAGAATTAATTTTTTGACATCATGCCCTTGTTTTTTTTACTGCAACGCTGCAACGCTGCAACGCTGCCACAAATTCTAATAATTTTTTGCAATCTCATTTTTTCTCCGTATATTTGAGGGCGAAATGTGCACTAACAACGCTATGAAAGGCGGAGAAACATCATAAAGAAATACCTTGCCACTTGAAAACAATTGCGACGAATATGGACGAACAACAGAATATAATTATTTATCGGACGGCTGACGGCAAAGCTTCGGTGGCGTTGTATGCCAAAGATGGGAAAATATGGCTGAACCAGCAACAGATGGCAGAACTTTTTGCCACCTCGAAGCCGAACATCAGCATGCATATAGCCAACATACTGAAAGAGAAAGAATTAAGTAAATTTTCAGTTGTTAAGGAATTCTTAACTACTGCCGCTGACGGCAAGAATTATAATATGGGGCTGACCAATTGGAAAGGCAGCATCGTGCGAAAGGGCGATGTTATTATAGCCAAGAACTATCTCCAAGGCGATGAGATAGATTCGCTGAACCGCCTCGTTGACATCTTCATCACCAGTGCCGAGGAACGTGTGAAAGGACGTAAGGACCTGACGCTCGATTATTGGCGCAAGAACGTAGACAATCTGCTCACCTATCAGGAGAAGGATATTCTGCAAGGCAATGGTTCTATTTCCAATGCCAAAGCGGAAGATATTGTTAAGGGCATATACGACACCTTCAATGCCAATCGAAAAAAGCTTGATGCACAGCAGGCCGATGCTGAGGACATCAAAATGCTGGAAAACTTGGAGAAGAGTATCATAGAGAATTCTGCCGCCGGAGATAAAATGTAATATAAGACAATATCGTATCTTTGAGGCTTGCCTCGAAGATAGGCTGCATCTCGGAAAAAATCAAAATTATTTGTTTTTTCACTCGATTTGCACTATCTTTGTGGCGTGCTTCTGAGGAGGCACGATTTTTATATACAGCGAAGCTGAGAAGAATCGGAATAGAACAAAATATAACTAATTCAATAATAAAACATTATGAAAAAACATTTACTAAAAACAATTCTTCTGCTATTCGCCCTAGTAGTCGGGAGTTCAAGTACGTGGGCGGATACTACGGCAAGCGTAAGTATTTCCGATTATGCTTCAGCACAAAAGTGGTCAAACGGAACAGCGTATTCAAGTGTAACAATTGATTCTTACGTTTCTGCCTCTGGAGTAACAGGTGGTAATAATAACAAATATTATTCTTCTAATAATAGTTGGCGACATTATGAAGGAGATAGTGGTGCTATCACGATTTCGGTAACAGGAGGTAATACACTTAAGTCTATTACTTTTACGTATGCAAATGGTAATAGTGGTGTATTAAAATATAGCGGTTCGAATGTGTCTACAGGTGAATGTACCGATGTAGAAGGTGAGACATCTGCTACGTTTTCAGTCGGACATTCATCAGGTACTAAAAAAGGAAATGTACAGATAACTGCAATTTCTGTAACATATGCAGCTGCTGGCCCAACTACCTACTCTGTAACATACAATGCAAATGGTGGTACTGGTACAATGACGGATAGTAATAGTCCATACGCGGCTGGTGCTGAAGTTACTCTGCTTTCTAACACTTTCACCGCTCCTGCAGGAAAGAATTGGAGTTCATGGGCAGTAACAGACGCTTCTTCAAATGCTGTTTCTGTTACGGACGGCAAATTCACAATGCCTTCCAGCAATGTTACCGTAACTGCTCAATGGGTTGATGCCCCTGCCAGTGACTACATCACAGTCTCTCCTACAACCACGAATGTCGTTGCAGGTGGTGGTGATGCAGATTTTACTATCACTACTGACCAGACGTTGGATGAGGACCCCACAGTATTCTATACTACATCAACAGGCGACTTTACCACAACCAAGCCAGCATGGATTGAAGCGCTGTATGATGAGGGTACACTTCTCGTTTCTGTTGCAGCAAACACAGGCGCAGCACGTACTGCATATTTCAGAGTAGAGAAAGGTAGCGTTAAGTCTGACGTGATTACCATCAATCAGGCTGCTATCACAGTGGAGACACCCACTTTCTCTCCTGTAGCGGGTACATATACATCCACTCAGAGTGTGACACTCGCTTGCGAAACAGATGGTGCAACAATCTATTACACGACTGATGGTTCTACGCCAACAAGTTCAAGCACTTCATACACAGGTGCTATTTCTGTTAGTTCAACAACAACTATCAAAGCAATTGCCATCAAAAACGGTGTAAGCAGTGACGTAGCTTCTGCTACTTACACCATTTACCCAGTCCTTCACGCAGGAACTGCTGTTGACCCCTATACTGTAGCTGATGCGCGAAATGCCATTGATGCCGCAGGCAAGACAACTGTTAGTAGCAAGCATGTTACGGGTATCGTCTCTCAGGTTGACAGTTATAACAGTACTTATAAATCGATTACCTATTGGATTTCTGATGATGGTACGACCACTAATCAGTTTGAGGTTTATGGTGGTTTGAGCTTTGATGGCGGAACTGCATTCTCTTCGAAAAATGATATTCAAGTAGGTGATGTTGTCGTTGTAGTGGGTAATATTACCTATTATGCAAAGAATAGCATTTACGAGTTTGCGCAGGATAACCATCTTGTAAGTCAAAAGCTCGTGGCTCCTACATTCTATCCTGCAGCTGGAGGTGTCGGATCAGGGACAGAACTGACAATCTCAGACCTCCACACAGATGCTACTATCTATTACACAATAGATGGCAATGATCCGACAACAAGCAGCACTGAATACGATCCAAGCAGCAAGCCGACCATTACAGATGTAATAACCTTCAAGGCTATTGCCGTGAAGACTGGGGAAGCTAATGATAACTTTGTTCAGAGTGATGTAGCTTCTGCCTCCTACACACTTTTGGCTCCTGTAGAAACTCCTGAGATTACTCTTGCCGAAGGCACTTATACTTCTGCACAAACAACTACTATCACCTGTGATACGGAAGGTGCCACTATTTATTATACTACAAATGGTACCAACCCGACCACTTCAAGCACCGAATACTCTGGAGCTATCAGCATAAACGAGAGTATGACTATCAAGGCAATCGCAGCTAAGGACGGTATGGCCAATAGTGCTATAGCTGAGGCTACATACACCATTAATATCCCAGTCATCAATGCAGACGCCGTAAACCTGGCTTATGATGCAACCGAAGGCTCTATCGCTTACACGATGACAAATCCCGTAGAGGGTGGTGAATTGACTGCTGAAATTACGGCAGGCAACGAGGGAAGCTGGTTGACCCTAGGCGCTGTTAGTGCATCAGCTGTTGCTCTTACCTCATCTGAAAATGATGGTGAAGAAGATCGTACTGCTACAGTCACCCTCACCTATACATACGATACAGACAAGACTGTTACCAAAGCTATTACAATCACCCAGACTGGTATTGACTTTGCAACCTTGCCGTTTAAATGGGATGACACATCAACACCCACAGGTGTAACAAAGAGCAGTGTAGGAACATACGGTACGTCTCCATATCTAAAATTTGACGCGACAGATGATAATATCATTCTGAAGATTGCAGAGATCCCTGGAACCTTATCTTTTGACATAAAGGGTAATAGCTTCTCTGGCGGTACGTTTAAGGTTCAGACATCTGCAGATGGAAGTAGCTATACGGATTTAAAGTCATATACATCACTGAGTTCAAAAAGTACAGAAACGTTTAACTTGGCAGGAAATGTTCGCTATGTAAAATGGATATATACAAATAAGTCTAACGGCAATGTAGCCCTTGGCAATATCATTCTCACGAAGACAAACACTATTACATTGGCTGAGGCCTGCACAGATGGCTCTAAGTATTACGGCACATATAGCCTTGGAAAGGCATTCGTGGTACCCGAAGGCTTGACTGTTTCTACTGTCGGCTTGGACAATGAAGGGAAATTGAAGGTTACCGAATACTCAACTGGCGATGTTGTAAAGGCTAACACAGGTGTGTTAGTTTCCGCAACTACCGCTGGTGCTAAAACAGTAACTGTAAGTGCTGAGACAGGATCGGAGAATGATGGTAACTTGCTGAAGGCTTCTGGCGATGCTGGCATTACTGCAGTTAATATGGCAGAAGATGATACTAAGTTCTACCGCCTGACAATGCATAACGGCACGGACATAGGTTTCTGGTGGGGTGCTGCCGAAGGTGCAGCCTTCAGCCTCGCTGCTAACAAGGCTTATCTGGCAGTTCCCAGTGCAGTCAGTGTTAAGGGCTTCTCACTGTTCTCTGATGATGAAACTGGTATCACAGAGGTCGCAGAGAAGACAGAGGGCACAGAGAAGGTGTTTGACCTGAGCGGTCGCCGCGTAGTGAAGCCTACAAAGGGCCTGTACATAGTGAATGGTAAAAAGTACATTAAGAAGTAAAGAAAGGAGGAACAGACGATGAAAAAGATATATTTAGCACCCGAAACATTGGTAGCTCACGTTGAGCTCAACAACAGCCTCCTTGGCTCTTCAATGGTACAGAACGAAGGTTCGTTAGGTAATGACTTCAACGGAGAAGACGTCAGTTACGTGCGTCGCGAAAACGAATGGGACGTATGGACCAACGAGGAAGGCAACGATGAATACTACGAGGATGAATACTAATCCTTTCCCCTAAAGGGGTAACAATAACATTGAAGGCGCTATCCACTACGGATGGCGCCTTCATTATTTCTATTACGGCAGCAGGTGTGTATTACACCGTGGCGAGGCTCATGCCGTTGATTTTGCGGTAGAGGTCGAGGGCAAAGACATCGGTCATGCCGGAGATGTAGTCGAGAACGGCGAGAACGCGTTCGTAGAAGGTCTTGGCTTTGATGTCGTACTGCGAGCTGACGCGGTTGATAAGAATCTTGGAATATGTGCGGTCGGTGTGGGTGACAGCATCCAGCATAAGGTCGAGCAGTTGGGTAATGACCTTGTGACCGGCGATTTCTATGTCAACAACCATACGGGCGTGGTAAATCTTAGCCACGGCAGTTGCCATACAACTTTGGTAGGCCTGTTTCGGTCGGTCGCTGATGTTGTCTATGAGGCTGCCTTCGAACTGGCCTTGCAGGATGGCTTCCTCGTTCTCTACAAACACACGGACGCATTCTGTTTCCAGCAGTCCGATGACGATAGAGCGCAGATAGACTATTTGCTCGTTCACATCGTCGAGCGTAGATAAACGGGTTTTGACTTCCTTTTGTTTCTTTTCATCAAAGAATGCCAGCAACATCTGGTGTGTTTCCTCTGTAGTCAGGATTTTCAGTTTGTGGGCATCCTCAATGTCCATAATCTGATAGCAGATGTCGTCGGCAGCCTCCACCAGATACACCAACGGGTAGCGGGCATAGCGTTCGCCTCCTCCTTCTGTATGCAGTTTCTTGATACCAAGTTCTTGGGCTATCTTGTGATAGTCGGCTGCCTCGCTTTGGAAGAATCCGAACTTTCCCTTCTTGCCGGCTTGGTTGCTGGGGTATGGATACTTGACGATGCTTGCCAAGGTGCTATATGTCATCACAAAACCACCTTCGCGACGTCCTATGAAGTGGTGTGTCAGCAGTCGGAAGGCATTGGCATTTCCCTCGAAATGAATCAGGTCCTGCCATTGCTCGGAAGTTAAATAATCGCCCGTTTCATCGCAGAAATAGTCCTTATACTTCTGTCCTTCCCCCTCGCTGAAATACGAGCCAATGGCACGCTCGCCACTATGTCCGAAGGGAGGGTTGCCGAGGTCGTGAGCCAAGCAGGCTGCGCTGACTATGCTTCCCATTTCCGTCAGGTGCGTCTTTGCCAATTCGGGGTGACGCTCCAGCAACAGACGGCTTACGTCGTTGCCAAGACTTCGTCCAACGGAGCTGACCTCCAACGAGTGAGTCAGGCGGTTGTGTACGAATATGCTTCCCGGTAGGGGAAAGACCTGTGTTTTGTTTTGCAGTCGGCGGAAAGGAGCCGAGAATATCAGTCGGTCGAAATCGCGTTGGAATTCCGAACGGTCGTCTTCGCGATGTGGGGCTTTCTCTTGTCCCAGTCTTTTGTTAGATAATAGTTGTTCCCATTTCATATTGCAAAAGTACAAATTTATTTGTAATTCATAATTCGTAATTCATAATTATTTCTTACCTTTGGGCGCATTTTAGAGTAGGTCTTATGAAAATCCACATTATTAATGGTTCGCACCACGAGTTGCCACGTTATGAAACGGAGCAGTCGGCAGGTATGGACTTGCGAGCCAATCTCGACAGTCCCGTTACATTGCAACCCCTTGAACGCAAGCTCATTCCCACAGGTCTGCGTATAGCATTGCCAGTAGGATATGAGGCTCAGATACGTCCACGCAGCGGTCTTGCCCTCAAGCATGGCATTTCCTTATTGAATACCCCCGGCACCATTGATGCCGACTATCGTGGAGAGATTGGGGTTATCATGGTTAATCTAAGTCAGGAGCCCTTCGTCGTAAACGATGGTGAGCGCATTGCCCAGATGGTGATAGCGCGTCACGAGCAGGCCGAGTGGGTGGCTGTGGATGTGCTTGATGCCACAGAACGTGGTGAGGGCGGTTTCGGACATACAGGACGATAAGGTGAGGAGATTCTGGGTATTTGTTCTTATGGTAGGTATGGTCGTGTCTGTTCAGGCACGGCATCGTAAGACTGTACCTCAGCCCCCATCTCGCGTGCAGCTCTCACAGAGCGAGGCACGCAGGCTTTCCTATTTCTATCAGGAGGGTATAAAGTGCAAGCTCAACAGCCGCTTAAGTGAGGCTCACGACCTCTTCCAGCACTGCCTTTCCATAGACCCGACGAATCCCGAAGCCCTCTACGAGGCGGCTTATCTGAAATTCTATTTTGGTGAGGACAGTCTTGGCACAGAGATGTTCCGTCGTGTTGTAGAACTCGACAATAGCAACCCCCAGTATGTGCAATCGTTGGCAGCGGCCTATCTGGCACGCAACCAGTACGACAAGGCAATCCCTGTGATAGAACATCTGTCGCAGTTGCAGACTCGCCGTTCCGACGTTCTTTATCAGTTGGTGGAACTGTACAAGACAAATGGTCAGACGGATGATGCCATACGTGCCGTAGAAAGAATTGAAGTGCTCGAAGGCCGTTCGCTTCAGACCAGTCTTCAGCGCTATGCACTTTATCTCGATAAGGGTAAGAAACAGGAAGCCTTCGATGTGCTCGAACAGTACGAAAGGGAATCGCCCTACGACCTGCGCATTCCAATGATTCGCGGCAAGCAATATCTTCAGCACGGAGATTCGGAAGCGGCATTGCGTTGCTTCGAGAATGTCCGTCGGATTGACCCTCAGAACGAGGATCTGCCGCTGGCAATGATGGAGTATTACGCTCAAACGGGGCATCCGGAACTACGTGTAGCCCTGCGCGATTCTCTGCTTTATGATTCGCAGACGCCCGATAACATGCGTGTGCAGATGGCAACCCAGTTGATTGACGACATGAAAGGCGAGCCCAACCACCACGAGCGAATCATGCAGACGCTCGATACGCTGGTACACCTTTCCAACACTGCTTCCATGCACACTCTGCGCGTTAGCTATATGATGTATTCAAAAGTTAGCGACGATTCCATTGCCAATGCCATGCGTGACTTGCTGGTGGTGAATCCTGCCAACGAGAATGCCCAGATGCGACTGGTTGCCTACTATTTGTCGAAACAGGATGTGGAGAACCTGGCAGAGGTCTGCCGTATAGGCATAAACACACACCCCGAGAAACTCACCAACTATTTCTATCTTGCCCTCTCCCAAGCTCAGCAGAAACAGAACCAACCTGCCATTGAGACTCTGCGAAGCGGTATCAAGCAGGTGGATGAACATAGCGAACCTCAGCAGGTTGCCGACTTCTATGCCCTACTGGGTGACATACTCCATGAGGAAGGCTTTGTAGAGGAGTCGTTCCAAGCCTACGACAGTTGTCTTGTCTATCGCGATGACAATGCTTCGTGCCTTAATAATTATGCTTATTTCCTAAGCCTCCGTAACGAACGCCTCAGCGATGCCGAACGTATGTCGTATCGTGCCATAAAACTTGAACCTCTCAACAAGACGTATCTCGACACCTATGCTTGGGTGCTGTTCATGCAAGGCAACTACACTATGGCACGTTTCTACATCGACCGCGTCATATCCCCCTCGCAAGCCGACAGCGTGTTGCTTGCCGACGACGACGTACATGCCGAAGTGCTTGAACATGCAGGCGACATATATGCCCTTTGTGACAATGTGGAGCAAGCCATGCGATACTGGTCGCTGGCTATGCAGAAAGGCGAAGGCAGTGCCCTGCTGGAAAAGAAACTGAAACTAAAACAATATATTAAGGAATGAATACACGTAAACTCATAATCGCTTCAATGGCTGCTGCCGTACTTTTGGCAGGTTGCCGTTCGTCGCGTCATGCTGCACGTACTGATACGACTGTTCCTACCGACATGACCACAGGTGCCTCCCAACGTGTTGTGGAAGAGAATCCACAGCCTACTACGAAGACTCAGAAGGAGGAAAAGGAAACGAAGAAGGACAAAAAACAGGATAAGAAACAGGAAAAGAAGCAGGCATCCACAGATGTTCATCAGAAGACCGATGTAGAAGCAGTATCGGCTAAACTCGCCCTTACTCTTCGCTATGGCTCCAAGAAGATGAAGCTCAGTGGAACATATCGCCTGAAGAGAAACGATGTGGTTCAGATTAACCTTACATATCAACTGCTTTTCGTGCCCATAAATGTTGGTACGCTTGAACTGACACCAGATTACCTGCTTTTCCTCGACCGTTACAATAAGCGCTATTGCCGTATCGCTTACACAGAAATGCCCTCGCTGGCTATGTCTGGCATAGGATTCGACTATTTCCAACGCATCTTCTGGGGCGATGCCGAGCAATCCATCATTCCTACATTTGAATGGAGCTACGGCAACTGGCAACCGTTGGGCAACGGCGAATTCCCTGGCAACATCGAATTCCAGTTGAAGATGACATCGGAAGCTTATCGTGCAACATTCGAGCTGTCAAACATCACAGCCACCGACAACTGGCCTACACGTACCAATGTGGGTTCCGAATACAAATCAATAACGCTCGATGCAGCCCTTAGGGCTTTGATGTCGATTGCTAAGTGAATTTTAAAGTTTAGAGTTTAGGGTTTAGGGTTTAGAGTTTAGAGATTAGAGATGAGAATACAGCGCAGGCTCCTGCTTTTTATGTTGACTATGTTGTTCTGCTTAGCCATGCCGGCACAGAACAGCAAGCGTGTTCGTGACCTTCAGAATCAGAAAGCACAGTTGCAGAAAGACCTTAAACGTTCGAAAACGGCTCTCGACAAGACCCGTAGCGACGTGAAGAAGGGACAGCTCAACATACGCTATTTGGATCAGGAGATAGAGGTGCGAGTGCACTATATCCACCAGACGGAACACGAGATTGACAGTCTGCAGGCGGTAATGGACAGTGTTCAGGCACAGATAGAGTATCTCGACAGTGTGCTCACTGCCAAGAAGCAGAAATACGTCAACACTCTGCGTGTCGCCCAAGCCTATCGCAAGGTCAACAGCACTCTGCTGTTTGCCCTATCGGCACAGGATATCACCAAGATGTATCGTCGCCTGCGCTATACTCGTCAGTATGCTTCCTTTGAGCGTGCTCTTGGTGAGGAGGTGCAGATTAAGCAGATAGAACTACTCGAACGTCAAAACCAATTGCTGGCACTCAAGAGCGAGATGAATCGCAAGATGCGCATTCTTGTAGAGGAACGTGCCAAACTCAGCCGTCAGCAGGTGGAACAGCAGCGCGAGGTTAATTCCTTGGAAAAGAAAGCCAGGGACCTCCAGAAGCAGGTTAGCGATAAGGAAAAACAAATCGTAGCCCTTCAGAAGAAGATTGACCAGGTGGTGGCAGAGGAGATACGCAAGGCAGAGGAAGAACGAAAGCGCCGCGAGGCTGAAGCCCGTAGAAAGGCTGAGGCTGCAAAGGCTGCTGCCAAGAAGAATGCCGGAACACCTGCCAAGACCACTACACAACCCAGCAAGCCTGCCACCTCTTGGTTGACGCCGGAGGAGAAGAAACTCAACGGTAGTTTCGAACAGAACAAGGGTCGTCTGCCTGTGCCCATAACAGGTGAATATATGATTGGTGCCCACTTTGGCTCCAATACATCAGGACATTCTCATGTTACGCTCACCAATAAGGGCACCAACTATGTCGGACGCTCTGGAGCACGTGCCCGCACGGTGTTCGACGGCGAGGTGTCACGTGTAGTGAACTTTGGTGGAATGAAGATTGTGCTGGTTCGTCACGGAAGTTACATATCAGTATATAGTAACCTCTCAAGTGTTATCGTTACTCGTGGACAGAAACTGAAAGCTCGCGACCTTTTGGGCACTGTTGCCGATGACGGCACTGGGCGTTATGTCCTCCACTTCCAGCTCCGTAAGGAAACGACTCTCCTCAATCCGGAGCAGTGGCTCGGGCGATAACTTCTCACAGCTTCAAGCCGTCAAGCAGACGGACATAAAGCTCGATGGCTTCGCTAATTTCGTGCAGTTCTATGTATTCGTCGGCAGTGTGACTGCGACTGCTCTCGCCCGGTCCCATCTTCAGACTGGGGCAATGCATTAGGGCTTGGTCGCTCAGCGTCGGACTACCAAAGGGCTTACGTCCAAACTCTACAGCTCTGCGCACAAGAGGGTGTTCCAACCCGATGCGGCTCGACGACAGGCGCGTACTGCGAGCCACCACGTCGCTCTTAAGGTGTGAACTTATCTCCTTCAGTATTTCCTCGTTTGAGTGCATTTCGTTCGTACGGACATCCACTACAAAGTGGCAGCGGTCGGGCACTACGTTGTGCTGAGTGCCACAGTCAATCATCGTCACCGTTGTCTTTGTACGTCCCAACAGCGGACTCTCCTCGCCCCACACTTTTGTGCGAAGCCATTGGATGTCGTCAATGGCATGATAGAGGGCATTGTCACCCTCGTTGCGAGCGGCATGTCCTGAACGTCCGTGGGCTGTGCAGTCGAGCACCATCAGTCCTCTTTCGGCTATAGCAGGCTGCATACCTGTTGGTTCACCCACCAAAGCCACGTCTATATGTGGAAGCAGGGTTAGAGCCAGTTCTGCACCATTGCGTCCGCTCACCTCTTCCTCTGCCGATGCCAGCATCACTATGTTGTATTCCTGACTTTTATCCGACAGGATTCTATAGACCTGAAGCAGACTTACCAGAGATGCGCCGTCGTCGTTTGCTCCCAGTCCATACAGGCGATTGCCTTCTCGCTGAGCCTTGTGTGGTTCGCGCGTCCATCCGCTGGCAGGCTTAACCGTATCTATGTGGGCACACAGCAACAGTGTCTTCCGTCCGGCATCAAATCCAGGGGCGATAGACCACAGGTTGTTGCCTTCGCGCTGAGGCTCCATGCCTCGTTTCGTCATCCATGCTTGCAACAGGTCTGCTGCCGCCGTCTCTTCGCGACTCACTCTGGGGGTTTCTATCAACCGCTCCAACAGCTCCACGGCTTCGTTGGTTAGTATTTTTATGTCCATTGTTATCTGTATTTGTCGGCAAAGATAAGGTAAAAATACAATAAATTGACACATAATCCCCACAAATCTTTAATGTTGGCAATGATAAATTTGGCATTTCGCAGGCTTTTATGTAATTTTGCGAAAATTAAATTAGGGTAACTATGCTTAACGAAACTCCCCTTAGCCGTGTGATTCACTCTCAGGCAGAGCGATACGGCGAACGTGTGGCTTTACGCTATCGTGACTATGACCTCGGAAAATGGTGCGACATCTCTTGGCTGGAATTTTCACACCGTGTCAAACTGGTCAGCAATGCCTTGCTGGAGATGGGAGTGGGAGTGCAGGAAAACATAGCCACCTTCTCTCAGAACAAGCCCGAGTGCCTGTTTGTGGACTTCGGTGCCTACGGTATTCGTGCCGTCACCATTCCTTTCTATGCCACCAGCAGCGAGACGCAGGTGAAATATATGGTGTCGGATGCCAATATCCGCTACATTTTCGTAGGCGAGCAGTATCAGTACGACATTGCCCTGCGTGTGATGCAGATAGGTCCACATGTCAAGAAACTGATAATCTTCGACCCGCATGTTGTCAAGAATCCGCAGGACACCACCAGCATCTACTTCGATGAGTTCCTGCAGATGGGCGAGGGACTGCAGCATCAAGAGGAAGTGGAGAAGCGTAGCGACGAGCTGAAGCCCGAAGATCTCGCAAACGTTCTCTACACCAGTGGTACAACAGGCTTGTCGAAGGGTGTCATGCAGACTCATCTTCAGTATGCAACAGGCTTCCGCGGTCATGTGTCGGCACTTCCCCTTTCCGACCAGGATGTCATTCTGAACTTCCTTCCCTTCACTCATATCTTCGAGCGTGCTTGGAGCTATCTCTGCATTTGCTACGGTTGCACACTGTGCGTAAATCTCAAGCCGCAGGATGTGTTGCAGTCTATGCTCGAGGTTCATCCCACATGTATGTCGGCTGTGCCTCGTTTCTGGGAGAAGGTATATGCAGGTGTTAAGGAGAAGATAAACTCCAGTCCGGCTGTCCAGCGCACGCTTATGCTCGATGCCTTGCGTGTGGGTAAGGAGTACAATGTCAAGTATCGTATGCGTGGCATAGTGCCTCCTGTCGGTCTGAAGATGAAGTATAAGTTCTACGAGAAGACCATCATAGCCCTGCTCCTCAAGAACTTGGGACTCGAGCGTCAGAACTTCTTCCCCACCGCTGGTGCTGCCGTGCCTGTGGAGGTCGAGGAGTTTGTTCACGCCTGCGGCATCGGCATGATAGTGGGTTACGGACTTACTGAATCCTGTGCCACCGTATCCTGCGACCGTTGGAACAAGACTATAAGCCTCGGTTCTGTGGGTCGTGTGCTTGACGGAGTGAATGTGAAGATTGGTGAGAACAACGAGGTCCTGCTGAAAGGTGACACCATCACTAAGGGCTACTATCGCAAGGCAGAAGTAACGGCAAACGCATTCGACAAGGACGGATGGTTCCACACTGGCGATGCCGGATATCTGAAGGACGGAGAACTCTTCCTGACCGACCGTATCAAGGACCTCTTCAAGACCAGCAATGGTAAGTACATAGCTCCGCAAATGATAGAGACGAAACTCGTTGTGGACCGTTTCATCGACCAAATCGTCATCATTGCCGACCAGCACAAGTTTGTTTCTGCCCTTGTCATTCCCGATTATCCTGTTCTCGAGAGTTGGGCTAAGAAACACAATATCGAATATAAGGACCGTGCCGAGCTTTGTGTCAATCCTGAGGCAGTGAAGATGGTGATGGAGCGCATAGAGACCCTGCAGCAGGAGTTTGCCCACTACGAACAGGTGAAGCGCATCACTCTTCTGCCCACGCCGTTCAGCATGGAACGTGGTGAACTTACAAACACTCTGAAGGTGAAACGCCCTGTAGTATATCAGAACTACAAGGCCGAGATTGAGAAAATGTACGAAGAATGATTACAATAGAACAACTGAAAGAGGTGAAGGAACGCACAGAAGCCCTTCACCGATATCTTAACATCGACGCAAAACAAATTCAACTCGAGGAAGAGCAACTCCGCACCCAAGCCCCTGGCTTCTGGGACGACCAGAAACGTGCCGAGGCACAGATGAAATTGGTGAAGGGCTTGGAGAAGTGGATAAAGGGATATGGCGAGGTGAAGTCGCTGTGCGATGAGCTGGATTTGGCTTTCGAATATTTCAAGGAAGAGCTTGTCACCGAACAGGAGGTCGATGAGCTCTACAATCGTGCCATGTCTGCTATCGAGGACCTCGAACTGAAGAACATGCTACGCCGCGAAGAGGACCAGATGGACGCCGTGCTGAAGATTAACGCCGGAGCTGGTGGTACGGAGGCACAGGACTGGGCTCAGATGCTCATGCGTATGTATATGCGCTGGGCAGAGTCCAACGGCTACAAATGCGTTGTCAGTAACCTTCTCGACGGCGACGATGCCGGCATCAAGACCTGCACTCTTGAGATTCAGGGCGACTATGCCTATGGCTATCTGAAGAGCGAGAACGGCGTACACCGTCTGGTGCGCGTCTCTCCCTACAATGCTCAGGGCAAGCGCATGACTTCCTTTGCATCCGTTTTCGTAACTCCGCTGGTTGACGACAGCATAGAGGTCAACATCGAACAGGCTCGCATCTCGTGGGACACTTTCCGTTCCTCTGGTGCCGGAGGTCAGAATGTCAACAAGGTAGAGTCGGGCGTGCGCCTGCGTTACCAATATAAAGACCCCTATACGGGCGAGGAAGAGGAAATCCTCATCGAAAACACCGAAACCCGCGACCAGCCCAAGAACAAGGAGAATGCCTTGCGACTGCTGCGCTCTATGCTCTACGACAAGGAACTGCAGCACCGTATGCAGGAACAGGCGAAGGTGGAGGCTGGTAAGAAAAAGATAGAGTGGGGTAGTCAGATTCGCAGCTATGTCTTCGACGACCGTCGTGTCAAGGACCATCGTACCAACTATCAGACGAGCGACGTGGGTGGAGTAATGGATGGCAAAATCGATGCCTTCATAAAGGCCTACCTGATGGAGTTCGGCGCCGATTCCCCCTCCTAACTACTAAACTATTAACCTATTAACCTAATAAACCACCAAATACAATGAGCATCAAAAAAGAAAACCGCAAGGTGAAGGCTGCCAAGCATTTGGCACAGGAAGAAGCACAGGCACAGCGTGTCATTCGTGGCATCATCATCGCTATCGTGGTGTTGGGTGCAATACTCACTGCCGTACTCTGCTTCTGATGGCACAGGAGATAGAAAGGAAGTTCCTTGTCGAAGGCGAGGACTTCAAGCGCGAGGCTTATGCCGTGAGCCACATTCAACAGGGCTACATCGGTACTAAGCCCGGACGGACTGTTCGCATACGCATACGCGACGAGCGCGCATACATTACTATTAAAGGTCCAGCAGGCAAGGAAGGACTGTCGCGCTACGAGTTCGAGACGGAGATTCCCGTCGCCGATGCTCGCGACCTGCTATTGTTGTGCGAACCGGGATTGATAGACAAACATCGCTATCTTGTGAAGAGTCCCGATGGAAAGCATGTTTGGGAAGTGGATGAGTTCCACGGCGACAACGACGGTCTTGTGATGGCTGAAATTGAACTCGGCAGTGAGACAGAGTCATTCGAAAAACCCCATTTCATCGGAAAAGAGGTAACAGGCGACCGCCGCTACTATAATGGTCACCTCCGTGCCAATCCCTATAAACTTTGGGGCTAAAAAAGAAGTAAAAGTCACCTCTTACCTCCTACTTCCAACTGAACCAACTACCGCCGCCAGCAGCACTCCCACGGAGTTAGCTGCGAAATCCAGCCACTCGGCACTGCGGCAGGTGGTAAGATAGCGCTGTCCCAGTTCCATCAGTCCCCCCAGTATTATGGGCATCACCACAGCTCCCACGAGCACGTGCTTCCAGTTCACGCTTTTGTGCTGCCGCAGATATTCCCACCATATCACAAGTACGAGAGTTCCATACATCACCATGTGCGTCCATTTGTCGAGCATGGATATGTTTGGCAACGATGGCAAGTCTGGTATGGGAGCCAGCGACAATACAACGATGACAGCCGAAATGGCGTGTGTCAAAGGGTATCTTTTTAGATAGGTCGATTCCATTGTTTTGCAATTTGTTGCAAAAATACTAAAGATTTTGTAATTTTGCACCGCTTTGCTAAATAATTGTAACTTTGGAAGGTAAAAGGACGGACGAACGTGGCAGCTTTGGCTCGCGATTAGGTGTTGTTTTAGCATCTGCCGGCTCTGCTGTCGGTTTGGGCAATATATGGCGCTTCCCCGCCGAGGTGGGCAACAATGGTGGTGCAGCCTTCATCTTTGTTTATCTCTGCTTCGTGTTCCTGCTCGCAATGCCTGTCATGCTGGCAGAGTTCGTCATAGGCAGGGGCAGTCAGGCAAACACCGTAGGGGCATATCGTGCTCTGGCACCTGGCAAACCTTGGATTGTTGCTGGCTTCATGGGTGTTCTGGGTGGCATTTTGGTACTGTCGTTCTACAGCGTGGTGGCAGGCTGGACGTTGCATTATACCATCGAATCTTTTGCCAACAATCTTACAGCCGGACAGGATTTCTCCGCTGTATTCAACAGTTTTGTAACCAATCCGTGGAAGCCCATAGCCTTCCAGCTTGTCTTCCTGCTCATGACGCACTTTGTGGTGTCGCGTGGTGTGGAGAGCGGTATCGAACGCTTCAGCAAGGTCATGATGCCTGTTCTGCTGGTCATCATCGTCGTGCTCATGTGCTTCTCGCTCACTATGCCGGGAGCCGGTGAAGGATTGCGATTCCTGCTTCGTCCCGATTTCTCTAAGGTCACTACAGGTGTGGTACTCAGTGCCATGGGACAGGCCTTCTTCTCACTCAGCGTCGGATTGGGCTGTCTTGCCACCTATGCCTCGTATTTCAAGAAAGAGACACCCCTCGTGTCTTCTGCTTTCAATGTCTGTATGCTCGATTCGCTGGTAGCTATTCTCAGTGGTTTCATCATATTCCCTGCCGTCTTTTCGGTACAGGGAGTGGCTCCCAATGCAGGTCCGGGCTTGGTGTACATCACCCTCCCGCATGTCTTCAACGAAGCATTTGCTGGTCTGCCTGTGCTGGGCTATATGTTCTCTGGCATGTTCTACGTGCTGCTATTGTTGGCAGCACTCACCAGCACCATCTCTATGCATGAGATAGCCACAGCCTTCATTCACGAAAACTACAAACTCTCGCGTCGCACAGCCGCCGTGGTGGTTACTCTGGTGTGCATCGTTCTTGGTGCTGCCTGCTCGTTGTCGTTCGGAGTGTGGAGCGATGTAAAAATATGGAACCGAGGTTTCTTCGACCTCTTCGACTTCCTCACTGCCAAGTTCCTGATGCCGTTGGGCGGCATACTCATAACGATGTTCGTGGAGTGGTATCTCGACCGTCGTTTCGTGGTGGAACAACTTACCAACGGCGGCACGCTGAAGGTGCGTGGCTTGAGCATCCTTCTATTCCTCATCCGTTGGGTAGCACCCATAGGTGTGGGTATTGTTTTCCTTAATGAAATTGCAAACTGATGGCAGAGCGTAGTAACTTTGGCAGTAAGATAGGTGTAGTGCTCGCGGCAGCAGGCTCGGCAATAGGCTTGGGCAATGTCTGGCGCTTTCCCACAGAGGTGGGCAACAATGGTGGTGCTGCCTTCATACTGATATATCTGGCATGTGTCCTCTTCATCGGTGTTCCCGTCATGGTCAGCGAGTTCGTGATAGGTCGCAGCACCCATGCCAATACCATCGGGGCCTTCCGCAAACTTGCTCCCAAGACTTGGTGGCGTATCGGTGGCATCGAGGGAGTATTCGTGGCATTCTTCATTTCCTGCTACTATATCGTGGTAGCAGGTTGGACTCTCCACTATGCAGTAGCCTCTTTTGCCAACCACCTGTCGGGTGATCAGGACTACAAACAGTATTTCCAGTCCTTCGTCAGCAGTCCGTGGGAACCTGTTGTCTATGCCGTAGTGTTCATGCTCATGGTTCACTTCGTCATAGTCCGTGGAGTAGAGAAGGGTATCGAGCGCTCGTCGAAACTCATGATGCCGATGCTCCTGCTCATCATTGCCGTTCTCGTTGTCTGCTCCTTCTCAATGAGCGGTTTCACCGAAGGAATGGTGTTCATGCTCAAGCCCGACTTCTCGAGAGTGGATGCCAATGTCGTACTCAGTGCCGTCGGACAGGCCTTCTATTCGCTCAGTCTCGCTATGGGCTGTCTGTGTACCTACGCCTCCTATTTCGGTCCTAACACCAATCTTGCACGTACGGCTATCAATGTCAGTCTCATCGATACCATGGTGGCTGTTCTCTCGGGCTTCATCATCTTCCCTGCCGTCTTCTCCGTACCAGGTGTCAGTCCGGGCGAGGGACCAGGCTTGGTGTTCATCACCCTGCCCAATGTTTTCAACATAGCTTTCCACAATGTACCGCTGATAGGCTATGCCTTCTCAGGTCTCTTCTATGTGCTCCTGTTCCTGTCAGCCCTCACCAGTGCCATATCGCTCCACGAACCCGTCACCGCTTATCTCCACGAGGAATGCCACATGACGCGTCATCGTGCCGCCGTCCTTGTCACCTCATCCACCATCGTTCTCGGCGTGGCTTGTTCGCTCTCTATGGGCGTGTGGAACGACTTCCGCATCTTCGATATGTGCCTGTTCGACCTCTTCGATTTCATCTCCGCAAAAATTATCCTGCCACTTGGCGGCATCCTTATCTGTCTGTTTGTCGGCTGGAAGCTCGATCGCCAACTTGTCTATGCAGAGGTCACCAACCACGACTCTCTCCGCATTCCCTTCTTCCGTCTCTACATCTTCCTCGTCCGTTGGGTAGCACCCCTTGCCATCGCCATCATCTTCATCCGCGAGCTCTTCAGCAAGTAGTTACCTATAACCTATAACCTCTCACCTATAACCTTTTATATGAGTTTCTTCGAACCAACATCCAGCGAACGCCGCGGTATTCTGGTGCTGGGCGTAATGCTCCTGTTGGCACTCGGCATAGCACTGCTTGTGCATCGCGACGATGACGGAGAGAAGAGTTTAGAGTCGCAGAAAGAGAAGAAAACAGCTTCCAGCTACATTACGAAGACTACCGAACCAGAAACCTTCGATTTCGACCCAAACGAAGCCGATTCCACCACCTTGCTGCGCCTTGGCTTTGCCCCCTTTCAGGTGCGAGGCATCTACAAATACCGCTCTATGGGCGGACGCTATCACGAAGTGGCAGATGTCAGTCGCATTCCTGGCATGACAAACGAGATGTGGGAACGCCTCTCGCCCCACGTGCGCATAGCTCGCCGCTACCAATACGTAGAGCCCGTTCCTCGCCAGCGTGCTGAGCGAGCAAAAGTAGATATCTACGATGAATTGGCACAAAATCGCGACACCGTGCGCTATCCCGTGAAACTTACCGGTCACCAGACCGTAGCACTCAACGAGGCCGACACTTCGGCTCTGAAACGTATTCCCGGCATCGGCTCCTACTATGCCCGTCAGATTGTGCGCTATCGTGAAGCCCTTGGCGGTTTCGTAGATATCGCCCAATTGCAAGAGATAGAAGGAATGCCGGAAGGAGTAGAGCAGTGGTTAACGCTTGACAATGCAGGCAGCGTTCGTCGTCTCGACGTCAACCACGCCACCAAGAACCAGCTTGTGCGTCATCCCTATCTGCGTGTCTATCGTGCCAGAGCCATCTGGGACCACCTCCACAACGTAGGTCCCTTCCACAGTATCGAGGAACTGCGTTCCCTTCCCGACTTCACCGAAGCCGACATCCATCGCCTCACCCCCTACCTCGACTTCAAGTGACAAATGACTGTCTAAGACAGATACGAATATCGCATGTTGCGCGCGACACTATCCCATACTGCCCAGGGATACTATCCCTAAGCGCGGAGCCTTACTATCCCTTCGGCCCAGGGGATGACTCCACATTTTGAATCATTAGCGGTCCTCGGGATAGGAGATGCCGGTGAGGGGCTGACCAGTGGAGGTCATGCCTTCGGCAGAGAGGGTGAGCTGGGTGCGGCGGCTGTTGTTGTAGAAGGTGACGTTCGCCTTCCCTTCAGCATCGAGTTTGACGTTGGGATTCCAATAGAGCGTGCGGCGATAGTCGGTGGGCTGGGCTGGTTTCTGCTTCGAATAGTCGGGCTGGTAGAAGTCCTCGCACACGGCATAGCCTGTAAGCACCATGAAACGGTTGACCCAAGTCATACGCTGTCCCTCGTCGGCGAAGCGTCGCAGGTCCACGGTGACATAAGGCTGGTTCGACTGGCTATAGCGCTTGTCGCCTTCCCTTCGTGGAGAATAGTCGGTATAGACGTAAACCATATCCAAGCGGGGAAGGTGGTTGTATTTCTGCAAAATACTAGCCGACATGTACGAGCCTTTGCCCTTTGATTCGAAGCGCTGTTCAATCTCGTAGTTGCGCTCCATATTCATGTCGCCTATATAGGTTCGGGCGATATCGTAGGCAAAACGGTTGCTTCCAATGTAATAGCCTGGACAGAAACCAGCTTCGCAAGTAGCATTGAACGCCTCGTAGGCATCGAGCACAAAGGCGGGTTTCGAGGCATCGAAAGCACGCAGACCTCTACGAGCAGCACCCACCGTAACCTCATCCATGATGATGGCATCGGCCTCGGTGTGCATCCTTCGCATCTCTCTGACACGAGGTGCAGGCTGAACTTTTTGGTAAAAACTGTAGGGCTTTACGAAACGCGGATACGGCAGCCTCAACCTCACGTAATAGTCGGGATAGCGAATCTCGCCGTTCCTGTCCTCGCCAACGTTCACCCACACATGCTTTTCACCCTTATACTTATCTTCATCTACAGCCGCGAAGTGCATAAGGCAGGGACCGTAGAAATGTGGTGCCACCACCTTGAAGAGTCCGTTGTTGTAGGTCGTCATTTCGCCCTCGACCATTCGCTCACCCTCCTTTGCTCCAGGCTGTGCAAACTCCGCGTGCACCATCACCTCCTTGTTGAGCGAACCGCGATATTCACCCTTGTTTCTCACCTTCTTACGATCGGCTGTCGCGTCTGCATTGGTGGCGACGTTGTTGCCCTGACGGCTTTCGGCATGCTGAGCCATTCTTTGCTGGTCCTTTT
>Ga0247611_10003979_pt1 | contig 21132 bp, 18 predicted proteins | sample 177DNAGHGhighgp2_FD_192422 | JGI IMG/M metagenome (GOLD analysis project Ga0247611, IMG submission 192422) | Sheep rumen microbial communities from Palmerston North, Manawatu-Wanganui, New Zealand - 1770 DNA GHGhigh gp2 | ecosystem: Host-associated > Mammals > Digestive system > Stomach > Rumen...
TATGACGTCGAGGTGATGAACCGCCAGATTGCCCTGCTCCCCGATGACCGCACGCGCCAGATCTACCGCCTCATGGCCGAGAGCATCCACGACGACGCGACATCATAATCGCGCAGCGTATGACCATGAATTTCAAAATCAAATGACATACGACATGAGCGCGATATTAATATGTTGATAGGCAGCATGTTATCACAAAACAAACGACATGGTTAGTGACATAAAAGTGACATACTAGTGACATACGAATGACATAACCACAAAATAGTATGCCATGATTCTGAAAAATGCCTTATATCCCGTTTGACAAATAGTTTCATTACGACAAACTACCAGTCACATTACGACTGAATAGGGGTTTCTCGTAAGGTAACTTGAAAATTCTCTCGAGAATTTTGTAGTTTCTCGGTAGGTGATTCCTGCTCTATCGGTAGCAAATGTCAGCTTTCATTACGACAAAGCACTAGTTTGCTATGTCACTAGTATGTCACTAGTATGTCGCTTTTATGTCACTAACGGCTATACATTAGATTTAGCAACTAACAGGAAATCAAATCGTTACGCTTTAATTTATGTCGTATGTCATTAGGTTTTAAAAGTTTCTCATTTCTTTTTATCCTCTAGGAATCTGCGCTTCTTCGCACTCATCGGACGAGCCTCCTTGGCAGCCTTGATAGCAGCACGACGAGCATTCTCAGCCTTGCGGATCTTGGCAGCCGCCTGACTGGCCCGTCGTTTGCGGTCTCTGGCCTGGGCTATCTCCTTGCGCTTGGCTTTCTTCTCTTCACGTAAGGCCTCTTTGGCAGCATCTCTTGCCTCAATCTCAGCCTTGCGCTTGGCAATCTTCTCCTCTTCACGGGCCAAGACTCGTGCCTGATACTCAGCGTTCGACAGCATCTCCTTACGGAAGGGTGTGGCGAGCATGTTCAGGGCCAGCTTCGTGGCCTTTGTCCTGGCATAGCGCCAGCTTTTGCTCTCTGCCTGGCATAGTACAGTACCGTCCGAGAGAACAGCCTTGGCTCTGTGAAGCCCCGCCTCCGTCTCTTCCATTACCAGCGAAAGCCGCCTGCCATCCGTTCTTCTTACCATCGCATCGGCCTGAGCCAGCAAGTTGGCATTGCGCTTCTTATGCAGAAACAGATACTCACTCTCCTCGTTGAGGATATACTTGGCGATAAACCAGTTGCGGATGTCCTCATCGAGGGTGGTTACATAGCCGAAGACGGCATAGACAAAGATATGTCTGTGAGTCTTGACGTCAAACTTCTCGCCAGCTCTGACGAAAGGTTTCAGCTTCAATTCATCAAACATCCGCTCCAACCGTTCATTGCGAAACAGATTACCCAGCACATGCTGCAACCTCGTACCTTCACCAGTGAAATAGCGGTAGAGCACCTGCGCCACCATACCCTTAAACACAAACATCCCAGCAAACACATAGCGGCTGTTTCCCTTGTCTTCCTTTTCATAGAAAGAGCTATGTGTCAGTACCTCGCGCAGTTGGGCTCGAGAGAAAATCCTGCGAAGATCGTTATATTGTGGATCTTCCCAGTCCTTGAAACTGTCCTTCGGACGCGGTTGCTGTTTGTTTTGCTCTTCCATCGTTGGCACGGGCAGGCGGAGTCGAACCACCTCTGTCAGATTGGAAGCTGACATTCAGGCCCCGAAAACCTGTGTGCTGCCGTTACACTATGCCCGCATTATTATTAATAATGTAGAGCGGGTGACGGGAATCGAACCCGCGCCTGCGCACTGGAGGTACGCCGATCAAGATCTGAAGTCTTGCGTGCTGCCATTACACTACACCCGCTTTTCATATTAATCCTTTCTCAACCACATAGAAAAGAACTTGTCATAAACTTCATAGACACCAAGGGTTGATGTGACGAATCCCTTTTCAAGCAACCCTTTGATAGCCATACAGGATGAAGGGATTATTTATCATACACCAGTCTCTTTTCTGCGTACAAAGATATAAATTGTACTTTGATTATTATACTATAATAATTGTTTTATAATAATCTTTAACAGAAATTATCTGCTGGAGATAGGCTTGTTGATCTCGAGGTGGAGGTTGGGGAACCTGCGGCCCGATTTATCAACGATATAGGCGTTGAAGGTGGCGGAGTCTTTGCCGCCGCATTTCTTGGAGAGCGTCTTGTTCCAGTACCATTTGGCGTTGCCTGACTTGAGGGCCTCCGTCAGGATGGTCTGATTGGCTTCTGAGGTGAGGTATCTCTTGCCTTCGTACTCGAACTGGATGCCCTTTCCTGTATAGCAGAGGCCGGGACCCAAGGGCAGTTCCACCTCTTCGCCATCAAACTGGAGGCTGTTGAGCTGGTCTGACAGCAACAACTCGTTTTCGAGCAACTGTTGCATCTCGATGAAGTACCACTGGCCGCCATCCACCAACTGGCCATTTGTAGTCTCATCCTTGTACTGGAAAGTTTCTTCTCTGAGGTAGCTGTCGCAGATGATAGTCATAGCATCCTCAGCTGTGATTCATGGATGAGCAGCCATGATAATAGATATCGCATTTCATACCACTCCACTAGTCACAGCAGTAGGGAATGAGGAAGCTGTGTCATCATGTTCTTTATTGTCAGATCGTATCAAATTAATCATTGGTATGAGTATATTTCATTTATCCTTTTCATATCAGATAGGCATAGCGCTTGATTGTCATCAGAATTCATCAGGAGAGAAATTATTACCTTCTCACCATGAATTGTATCATACTACAGTAATTTTGTTATTCAGTTCGCTATTTATTGATCCAGAGTTGTAGTGGTTTCCATTTTTAATGTTTTCGTTGTAAACTTTCCAACTCTTAGTGTATCGATTTCCATTGGCATTTATCCATATAACATTTTCTTTCTTTAGTATTTCTTTGAGTGTGTGAGTATGTTGATTCTTATATAAATTTTCTAGAGTATTTCATCATCATGTATCTGCAGCACAGCTTATTATGAAAGTTTTATCAGGATGCTGGTTTAGATACCTTTCTAGATATTCCCAGTCATCATAGTCTAAACATCATTTAATAGTAGCATTTGGAGATAGAGCTCTAATGCGGTAGTATCATTCATATGCATGATCACTATAGTCATCAAGTGTTCATATATTCTCTACGTCATCTGCATCAGGAGTCTCTCCCATGATGATATGGACTCTATTGTCTAGCTGAGACCAGTTGCATGCTGCGTATGATGATAGTAGATGTGGATAGACAAAGTCCTGGGTAGACTGCTGGAGGTTGTTGTACCAGGGATACAGCTGCTCTATCATATCTGCCTCAACGATGATGACTTCCGTATAGTCCTCAAAGGGCTTGATTTTCAGATATTTCACCTGATAGGGCGTGCTCTTGCCGTCCTTGTCCTTCACGGTGAGGACAATGTTACAATAGCATGGGAATTCTGGGGTGAAATGATGTGGATCGGCAATCTCCAAGGTTTCGCCATCGACCACCATTTCTGCCTTTTCCAGCGTTGCACCGTTGTTGAAGGTAATGCCACTGAGCAGGTCGAACTCCTGATCCACTTGAAACGTCATTCACATAATCGTTTCCAGTCATACAATATCGGGGTCTGGTTCGGGCTCAGGCTCAGGTTGGGGCTGAGGAGTGGGCTGGGGCTTGGGGATAACCTCGTCGCTTCCGCCACCGCCACAACTCACCGGAATGACAATCGCCATTCACGCTATGAAGAACAGTTTTAAGAATGTCTTGAAGTAAGATTGATACTTTCAGGTCATACGCTATTGGGCTGTTTTTTAGGGACCCGTCCGCCCGCACTGAACGCTGGTTAGGAGGTTCAGGAGACTGACCACTTGCGGAGCAATGTTTCCTTTACCATGTGCCTATCATCGGACGGCAGCCGTGCTAATTTGCCTATATATCCCTATACAGCTTAAGATAGCATACTTTCCATTCCCCGTCCTTGCACCACTGCTCCCGGCCGCTCCTCTGCCAAACTGCCAGGCTGTGAACGCTGATAAACGCTACCCCCGGCCATGGCCTCCGCCATGCGATCGCGATCCGGATTAGTCCGGTTTAACATACTTTCCGATGGCAAAGATAGGAAAAGTTTCTAAAACTTCCAAATATTTCGGCAACTTTTTACCTAAACTACTAATCTTTAGGTTTCTTGGGCAGGAGGCAATCGACGTCCCCCTGATCTGTGGGTCTGGTAAAAGAGCTATTTACCAAAGCCTTCCTTCAAGTCACTTCCTATCAAGGAAGCCAACATAGAATGACATTCTCTATAGATGACGTGAAAATAATACTTCTCGTTGATACCATTTATTTCAACTATTGAAAGACGCACATCATTAATGGCATGCTGATTAACATACCGTTGAAACATCCTCTCGAACAATTTGCTACGATATTCCTGTGGTGGCATGGTGTTCTTTCGCGTGTTTGGGATAGAATTGATAAAATCGCAATAATAGCAAATGATAACATTCTCATCCTGGAAAAAGAAATCAGCTATTGCAGATGATAATGCTGAAAGAACACTATTCCCTGTAATATGCTTTCCTGACAATCTTCGCAAGTCAATACCAGCTATATGCACTTCACCCAGTGCTTCAAGGACTGAAGCAGAAAGCACACCATCGTCTTCGGAAAGAGTTATATGATACACATCACCCTCTGGCGACTTGAATATTCTTACGAAGTCTTTCATGCCTTAAAGCTGAATCACCTCGACATCTTGATATTCACCAGAGTCCCAGCGGTCCTGAATCTTCTGGAGCCGCTGAGCCTTTTCTTCGCCTATCTGGCGCATTTTCTTTAGCACCTTACGCGAAGCATTCTTGATGGTAACATATTCTACTTGTGACATAATTCTATCTGTTTTCGGCTGCAAATATACAGATTATTTTTGAATCTGCAAAATTTGAGGAATAATTTTAGTTGATAGGCTTGTTGATCTCGAGGTGGAGGTTGGGGAACCTGCGGCCCGATTTATCAACGATATAGGCGTTGAAGGTGGCGGAGCCGTTTCCACCGCACTTCTTGGAGAGCGTCTTGTTCCAGTACCATTTGGCGGTGCCTGACTTGAGAGCCTCCGTCAGGATGGCCTGATTGGCTTCTGAGGTGAGGTATCTCTTGCCTTCGTACTCGAACTGGATGCCCTTTCCCGTATAGCAGAGGCCGGGGCCCAAGGGCAGTTCCACCTCTTCGCCATCAAACTGGAGGCTGTTGAGCTGGTCTGACAGCAACAACTCCTTCTCGAGCAACTGTTGCATCTCGATGAAGTACCACTGGCCGCCATCCACCAACTGGCCATTTGTAGTCTCATCCTTGTACTGGAATGTCTCCTCTCTGAGGTAGTTGTCGCAGATGATAGTCATAGCATCCTCCGGAGTGATTCATGGATGAGATGCCATGATGATGGATATAGCATTTCATATCACTCCACTTGTTACAGCAGTAGGGAATGAGGAAGCTGTGGTATAACTTTCTGTATTGATAGGTGTTACTAATGATGTCATAGGCATGAGTATATTTCATTTATCCTTTTCATATCAGATAGGCATAGCGCTTGATTGTCATCAGAATTCATCAGGAGAGAAATTATTACCTTCTCACCATGAATTGTATCATACTACAGTAATTTTGTTATTCAGTTCGCTATTTATTGATCCAGAGTTGTACCTATTTCCATTTTTAATGTTTTCGTTGTAAACTTTCCAAGTCTTAGTTCATCGATTTCCACTGGCACTTATCCATATAACGTTTTCTTTCTTTAGTATTTCTTTGAGTGTGTGAGTATATTGATTCTTATATAAATTTTCTCGAGTATTTCATCATCATGTATCTGCAGCACAGCTTATTATGAAAGTTTTATCAGGATGTTGGTTTACATACCTTTCTAGATATCCCCAGTCATCATAGTCTAAACATCATTTGATAGTAGCATCTGGAGATATAGCTCTAATGCGGTAGTATCCTTCATATGCATGATCACTATAGTCATCAAGTGTTCATATGTTTTCTACATCATCTGCAGCTGGAGTTTCTCCCATGATGATATGGATTCTATTGTCTAGCTGAGACCAGTTGCATGCTGCGTATGATGATAGTAGATGTGGATAGATAAAGTCCTTGGTAGACTGCTGGAGATTGTTGTACCAAGGATACAGCTGCTCTATCATATCTGCCTCAACGATGACGACTTCGCAATAGTCCTCCAAAGGCTTGATTTTCAGATATTTCACCTGATAGGGCGTGCTCTTGCCGTCCTTGTCCTTCACTGTGAGGACAATGTTACAATAGCATGGGAATTCTGGGGTGAAATGATGTGGATCGGCAATCTCCAAGGTTTCGCCATCGACCACCATTTCTGCCTTTTCCAGCGTTGCACCGTTGTTGAAGGTAATGCCACTGAGCAGGTCGAACTCCTGATCCACTTGAAACGTCATTCACATAATCGTTTCCAGTCATACAATATCGGGGTCTGGTTCGGGCTCAGGCTCAGGTTGGGGCTGAGGAGTGGGCTGGGGCTTGGGGATAACCTCGTCGCTTCCGCCACCGCCACAACTCACCGGAATGACAATCGCCATTCACGCTATGAAGAACAGTTTTAAGAATGTCTTGAAGTAAGATTGATACTTTCAGGTCATACGCTATTGGGCTGTTTTTTAGGGACCCGTCCGCCCGCACTGAACGCTGGTTAGGAGGTTCAGGAGACTGACCACTTGCGGAGCAATGTTTCCTTTACCATGTGCCTATCATCGGACGGCAGCCGTGCTAATTTGCCTATATATCCCTATACAGCTTAAGATAGCATACTTTCCATTCCCCGTCCTTGCACCACTGCTCCCGGCCGCTCCTCTGCCAAACTGCCAGGCTGTGAACGCTGATAAACGCTACCCCCGGCCATGGTCTCCGCCATGCGATCGCGATCCGGATTAGTCCGGTTTAACATACTTTCCGCTGGCAAAGATAGGAAAAGTTTCTAAAACTTCCAAATAATTCGACAACTTTTTACCTTAACTGTTATTCTTTCGGTTTCTTGGGCAGGAGGTTGTCAATCTTTGTGAGGAGGTCGCGGTTCTGGAGACCGTGGGCGAGGATCTTGCCGGAGGCATCGGTGACGATGTTGTCGGGGACGAAGGCGAGGCCTAGGGCATTGAGAACGGGGGATTCCCACATGCGGCCGTCGCAGACGGTGGACCATTTTACGGAGTCGCGAGTGACACGGCGGCGGCAGTCGTTGATGTCGGCATCGAGGCAGATACTCAGGATCCGCAGGTCGCTCCCTGCCTGCCTGAAGCGGTTCTGGAGCTGGCGTTGGAGGTTGATACTCTCATAGTTCCATGAGCTCCAGGTGGTGATGATGTTGACGGGCGCCTTGAGGTCGGCATTGCTGACGGGGCGGCCGTTGAGGTCGGTGGCGGCGAACTGCGGCAGCTTATTGCCGTCGCGGAGGGCATCGACACCCTTGAGCCACCGGATAAGGTCGCCGTTGTTGGGCAGTTGCGGGGGGGTGAGGGAGATGAGCTTGGCTATCTCTGCGGCGCGCTTGTAGTCGGGTGTGGGCGACTGGATGTAGTAGCGCTGGATGAGGTAGGTGGCAAAGGGGGCTTGGGGGTATTCCTTGAGGAGGTTGAAGACGGCCTCGGAGGCTTGTTGGGGCGTCATCTCGGCGGTTTGGCGGCGGAAGGTGGTGAGGGCCTCGTTCTCCTTGGTGCCGGTAATCTTGGTCTGCAAGAGGTGGGAGGCATCGCCTTCGATCTCGACGTCGGCGCCGGGCTCACCCATGACGAGGAGCTCGGCAAAGTTGGGGAAGACGATGACGAAGGCGGTGGGCTCGGTGATGGGCACGGCATAGCGGAACTTGCCCTTGGCGACGCCGATGGTGTCGAGGGGCCAGGCTCCGTTGACACCATAGATGTAAAGTTCTCCCTGGCTGAAGCCCTTGAAGGAACCTTCGAGGACGAAGTTGTCATGGCGCTGGCTGCATGCAGCGAGCAGCAGGACAATCAGGGGGAGGAACAGGAGCCGCTTCATGGGGTGAGGGGGTTACTGCTTGACCTTGGCCAGTTCGATGTCGCGGGCGGCGTAGGGTGCGAGCGAGGGATCCTTGGCGAGGGCGCTCTTGAGGGCCTCGGCGGCATCGTTAGTGTTGCCCATGCGGGCATAGAGGATGGCGCGCAGATAGTCGGTGGTGGCGTCGGGCTGCTTGATATAGCGCAGGGTAACGTCGGCACTGGCGTAGTTCTTATTGAGAATCTGGGCAAGGGCGGCGCTGTTGCTGTAGGTGTCGCCGAAGTCCTGTTCTGCCTGGGCATAGTTGCCCTTGGCGAGGTTGAGGTTACCGAGGATTTCTGCGAGGCCGTTAGCGCCGGTGGCACTGGCGATGAGCTGTTCGGCACGGCTGATGTCACCCTGCTTGAGGGCGAGGAGGCCGAGGTTAGCCTTTGCTTCGGGGAGCTCGCGGGCGGTGTTGAAGCCGTCGAGCAGGGCATCGTTGCCCTGGGCATAGCCGATGGCAGCGATGTTGTTGAAGGCGCGCTGATCGTTGGGATAGATGCGGGTGGCGGTGTTGTAGACCTTCAGCTTGTCGTCGGCACTCTCCTTGAGGGTGGCAGCATAGAGGATCTCCTCGATGCTGAGCTTGGAGGGATCACTGGCAAACTGGCTGAGGATCTGCTCGTCGGAGCGGCCGATGGTCTCGTAATTAATGGTGAGGCGTGAGCGGCGCAGCTGGGGCAGGATGCCGTCGGCGAGCTCGCGGAAGGCCTGGGAGATGTTGCGGATCTGCTGTTCGCGCTCCTGGGGATCCTTGTACATTGAGAGGACGCGGAGGATGATGTCCTTATCCTGAATGTCGCTGGCACCGACGAGCTGCTGGAAACCGTCCCAGTCCTGAGCGGTGTAGCGTGCATCGACGGGGGCCTGCATGCGGATTTTCTTGAGTTCCTGATTGACGTATTGCTCCGACACCTGCTGGCGCTGGTTGGCGAGACGGTCGTTGATGGAGAAACCACCGTCGGGGGAGGCATAGGCGGACACTTCGACATTCTCGATGGCGAGGCGTTCGTGGTCGTCGTTGATCTGCTTCAGGAGGCGCACGAACTCCTGGACGGAGTTGTTCTTGAGCTCGCTCTTGCGGAGGTTGGCCTGCTGGATGAGGAACTTGATATTAGCCTCCTGCTTCTTCTTGGTGATGCGCTGGTAGGCATCTGGGGCGATAGCGGCATCGGCGGTGAGCACGGTGCGCTTATAGAGCTCAGAGGTGGCGATGATGCCGTCGGCAACCTTCACGGCGGGAATCTTCACCTGCTTCTTGCCCAGGCGGGCATCGAAGGTGAGGTACATCTCGGCTTTGTTGCAGTCGAGATAGTCGAAGGTGGTCTTCAGCGTATAGTTGCCGCCGACGCGGTAGGAGATAATCTGGTCGTTGCCGGCGACGCTCTCGCCCTGGAAGGTGGCGGTGTTGCCCTGTACCACCTGTCCGTTGGCATAGCGGAGCTCGGGCACGACGGTGACGACGGCCTTCTTCTTCATGTATTTCTCGGGGAACTGTCCGTTGATGGTTGCGGGCACGACGCCTGTCTGTGTCTCAAGCGGATTGGGGGTGACGGTGAAATTGTCGGCAGAGAGGGGGCCGAGTTTCGAACACGAGGTGAGGAGCAGCGCAGATGCTGCGAACAAGGTAAGTGACTTGGATATTTTCATAAGAAAGGATTTTAAAATTGCGGACGTTGCGTCCTTGGTGTGCCGCGAGCGGGACTCGAACCCGCACGACCGTTTCGGGTCAAGGGATTTTAAGTCCCTCGTGTCTACCAATTCCACCATTGCGGCGTGGTGTGTGTACGTGTTTGCGACTGCAAAGGTAACGTTAATTCTTGGAACTGCCAAACTTTTTATACAATATTTGCAAAAATGGTGACATTAATTCCAGACGCGGAGTACAGGGCCGTCGAGAGCAGCCATATAACGGAGGAGCTGACGGCCGGGGTCGCCAGCAGCCACGACACCGTTGTTGACATCGTAGCTGCGGCCACAGCGAGCGCAGTGGAGACGCTGCCCGCCCTGCTCCCAGAAGAGGGGGTAGCTGGTGCCGCCGAAATTGGAGAGACAGTTGGCGCACTGGCCGTCGTAGGCAATGAGTACAAAGTCGTAGCTGCTGGTGCCTACGATGATACGGTTGTTGGCGCCGAGGGCTATGCCGGGCTGGTTCTCCTTGGCGGTAGTGATGAGGATGGTCTCGGCATTGCCGTCGAAGTTACGCACGGTGTTGAGTTGTCGGTAGCCGTCGCGGTGGGAGGCTTCGATGGTGCAGAAGTGCCCTGTGTTGCCGAGGATGCCCGTGAGTTGGCAGGGCAGTGGATGGAGTGAGGTGTCGAAGATGAAGAAGCAGCGGTAGTCGCGGCTGATTGCATCGTCAGCCTGGCAGGAGGTGAGCGTGAAGAGTGAAACGATGAGCGTGAAGAATCCAGCCATTATATTGGCAGTTTTTCGGAGGGCCTTTTTCATTTCCCAAGGAGTTTGCGTTCGGCGTTGGTCACGCGCTCGAAGTTGAAGCCATCGAGGGTCTGCTGCATGAGGGCCTCGATGCGGTCGTTACAGAGGTTGCCGATGGAGCCTTCGTGGGTGTGGTGGATATCGCGGGAGGCCTTGAAGGTGCCTGCCTCGATGTCGAGGCCTACTTTCTTATAGGCATCGCGGAAGGGCATGCCGGCAGCGGCAAGGCGGTTTACTTCCTCAACGCTGAATATGGGGTCGTACATGGGATTGTCGAGGATATGCTCGTTGACCTCGATGCGGTTGATGATGTAGGCTGCCATCTGTAGACAGTCCTTGAGTTCGCCAAAGGCGGGTAGGAACACCTCCTTGATGATCTGCAGGTCGCGGAAGTAGCCCACGGGCAGGTTGTTCATGATGAGGGTGACCTGCTGGGGCAGCGCCTGGAGTTTGTTCGACTTGGCGCGGATGAGCTCGAAGACGTCAGGGTTCTTCTTATGCGGCATGATGGAGGAGCCGGTGGTACACTCCTTGGGGAGCTTGACGAAGGCGAAGTTCTGGGAGTTGAAGAGGCAGGCGTCGAAGGCCATCTTTGCTATCGTGCCGGCGATGGTGGCGATGGCGAAGCCTACGTTGCGCTCCATCTTGCCACGGCCCATCTGGGCATAGACCACATTGTAGTCCATGGAGTCGAAGCCTAGCAGCTCGGTGGTCATCGTGCGGTTCAAGGGGAAGGATGAGCCGTAGCCTGCGGCGGAGCCGAGGGGGTTGCGGTTGGTCATCTTATACGCTGCCTGGAGGAAGAGCATATCGTCGGCGAGGCTCTCGGCATAGGCACCGAACCAGAGGCCGAAGCTGGAAGGCATGGCTATCTGGAGGTGGGTGTAGCCGGGCATGAGCACGTCGCGATACTGATTGCTCTTGGCGATGAGCTCGTCGAAGAGGCTCTTTACTTCTGCGGCGATGTCGATGAGCTCGTGGCGGGTGAAGAGCTTGAGGTCTACGAGCACCTGATCGTTGCGCGAGCGCCCGGAGTGGATCTTCTTGCCCATGTCGCCGAGGCGGCGGGTGAGGAGGAGCTCCACCTGCGAGTGGACATCCTCTACATCGTCCTCGATGCGGAACTCGCCGCGCTCACAGAGGGCGTAGATGTCCTTCAGGGCGTCGAGGAGCTGGGGAAGTTCGTCGCTGCCCAGCAGGCCAATGGATTCGAGCATGGTGATGTGGGCCATGGAGCCCAACACGTCGTATTTTGCCAGATAGAGATCCATCTCACGGTCGCGGCCGACGGTGAAACGCTCTATCTCCTTGTTGATCTCAAAGTTCTTTTCCCAGAGTTTCATACCATTCTTATATTTTACACGTATTTTACTTGGGCGAGGGCATCGGCAATTTTCTCGACACCATCCTGCAGGGGCTTCTCAACCATACTCTTGATGAAGGGGTTGAGCTCGGCACCTACCGTCACCTTCATCTTTGCGTTCTGCTCATCGACGGGTAACACCTGTACCCAGACATTGAAGGGCACTGGCGACTGCACGGCCTCGAACTTGACACACTTGGGCTCCTCGCGGTCAACGACGCGGAGCTTGATCTCGCCTACGGGGGGCACATTGAGGCTCACCGTGTCTTCGTCGAAGGAGAAGTCACTGATCTTATCCTCGGGCACACGGTCGCGTACCTTCTCCAGATTGCGCAGGTCGCTGATGTTGTCGTAGACTGCCTGCTGAGAGTAGGGTACAAACTTTACGCTGCTCTCGAATTTTGATTCACTTCCAAAAAATCCCATAATTGCTTTTTTAGACAGAAGAACTGTTTATGGACATGTCTGAATATTACTGTTTCCAGGTTTCGGGGCTCTTGCGCCATTCGGCGAGGACAGCTTTGTCTTCCTCGCGGATATAACCGGTCTTGGCGGCTTCCTCGATGACGGCATCGTAGTTGCTGAGAGTGATGAGCTTCACACCGGCTTCGGCAAAGGCCTGCTCGGCGACGGGGAAACCGTAGGTGAAGGATGCCACCATGCCGATGACCTCGACACCGTAGGCTCGGAGCGCAGCCACGGCCTTGAGCGACGAACCACCCGTAGAGATGAGATCCTCGACGACAACGACCTTCGCTCCCTGCTTGATCTCGCCTTCAACCTGATTACCCATGCCATGATCCTTCGGCTTCGGGCGCACATAGCTGTAGGGCAGTCCCAGCTGATCTGCGACGAGGGCTCCCTGCGCGATAGCACCGGTGGCCACACCTGCCACGGCCTCAGCCTCGGGGAAATGCTCCTGGATGGCGTGGCAGAGCTCGAGTTTCACGAATGAGCGCAGTGCGGGGAACGACAGCGTCTTACGGTTGTCGGTGTAGATGGGTGACTTCCAGCCTGATGCCCATGTGAAGGGCTCGTTGGGCTGCAGTTTGATGGCCTCGATGTCCATCAGTTTCCTGGCGAATTGATGTTTAATTTCCATACCTATTCTAGTTATTTGGGTGCAAAGATACGAAAATAATCGGTTACGGCCGCAAGAATTACTAAGATTTTGCAAATCCGAGGGCGATGACGGTCACTTTGACATTGGGAGCCTTGCAGAGTTCCTGGGCGCAGGCTAGGACGGTGGCACCGGTGGTGACCACATCGTCGACGATGAGCAGATGCTTACCCTGAATGGCTGAGATATCTTCCACTTCGAAGACATGCTCCACATTCTCGTTGCGCTCCCAACGACCTTTGTTGGTCTGACTTCCTTCAAAGGCATTACGTCGAACTACCTTATTATATATGGGCAGGCAGGTGACCTCGCTCACACCTCGCGCAATCTCCATACTCTGGTTATAGCCTCGCTGACGTTGACGCTTCTTAGCCAATGGTATGGGTACGATTCCGTCGATTCCATCGAAGAATCCGGTGGCTTTCAGCTCTCTGGCCATGAGCCTGCCCATCACCTCGCCAATCTCTGGATGATTCTTGTATTTTAGTTCATAGAGGATGTTGGCGGTCTCGGAATGAGCCTCATAATAGAAAAGTGCCGTGGCACGCTCAATGGGAATCTGATGCCAGAACAGCTTCGCCATCTCGTTCTCATAAGGGTCTTGATGGAAATCAGTGCGTGGCAGGTGGAGGTTACATTTGGCGCAGATGACCTCCTCGCTGATAGACAACCGTTGGCCACACACCACGCAGAGACGCGGTGAGATGAGATCGAGGAGGCGATGCCAGAAACTAATCGGTTTCATCGGCGAAATCGGGAAAATCGTCGTCGTTGACGTCGAGACACTGGCGGATGAGATCGAAGGTGAAGCCACGTCCGAGAGCAAAGCGCACCAGTTTCTGATTCAGGGCATAGTCGTTCTCGGCCTTCGTGGTGCGACGCTTCTGCTTCAACAGTGGGCGGAGCACGTCGAGATACTCGTTTTCATCGATTTCACCGAGCACTTGCTGGCGGATATCGTCGGCGATGCGCTTTTGCCAAAGTGCTTGTTCTACCTTGCGGCGCCCCCACTTGTTGTAGCGTATCTTATCCTTCACGAAGGCACGGGCATAACGGGCATCGTCGATGTAACGCTCTTTCTGCAGACGGGCGATGATGCGGTCTGCAGCGGCGGTGTCGAGCTCCCAGCGCTTCAGCTTGTCGCGCATCTCCTGCTCACAGTGCTCTGCCTGAGCACAGAGTGCCGCCAGCTGTAAGAAGGCTTCTTGTTCGGTGATGTTTTTCTTCATAGCATGACGGCTTTAAGGAAACGACACTTGCCATACTGATCGTCGCGAAATTCGATCTGCGTAAAACCCTGTTTGCGGAGAGAATTGCCGACTTCATCGGCTGTGAGGGGATTGAGCTCGAAGTAGAGTGCTCCGCCAGGCACAAGGTGATGGCGCGCATAGTTGCCGATGACCTCGTAGAAGAGAATCGGTCTTCCGTGGGGTGCAAAGAGGGCAATATCAGGCTCGTGGTTGAGCACATTTTTCGCCATTCCACCGATCTCGGAGTGCATGACGTATGGGGGATTGCTCACGATGAGATCCCACTGGCGATCGTCTTCGGGCGGCAGGAGGGCATCTTGTACCTCGAAGGTAACGGCAGCCCCGAGCGCATCGGCATTGTCGCGGGCAATGTTGAGTGCTTTTAGGGAAATATCCCATGCCGTGACCGCAGAAGCAGGCAGATCCAAGGCTAGCGTGACGGCGATGCAGCCGCTACCCGTGCCGATATCCAACACTCGGGCACCTGCCCCCTCGGCGGTAATCCAACGGCAGAGCTCCTCGGTCTCAGGTCGCGGGATGAGTACACCTGGGGCCACGTGGAAGCTGCGCCAACAGAAGGAGGTATAGCCCAACACATACTGCACGGGTTCGCCTTTTTCCAGGCGCCCGATGATTTTTCCCAATTCTGCTTGGTCATCTGCCGATAATTCCGTAACTTTGCCGCAAAAAATATCGGACATGGTTAATCCGAAACGTTCCTCCAATACCAAGCGCACGATAGCTTTTGCTTCGCCATCGTCGTAAAGGGGGTGCAACGCGTGCCAGAGATCTATGTAGTTCATTCCGCTGCAAAGGTACGGAAAAATGTAAAAATGTCATAATGTAATATTTTAAAAATTTGAAAAGTAGGAGTTTATCTATTTAAAAATCCATAAAAGACGATGACAGAGGACGAGAAATACATGCGACGCTGTATCCAACTGGCCAAAAACGGCCGGCAGAATACGAAACCAAACCCGATGGTGGGTGCCGTGATTGTGAGCCGTGACGGACGTATTATCGGTGAGGGCTACCACGTGCGCTGTGGCGAGGGTCATGCCGAGGTGAATGCCTTTGCCTCGGTGAGTGCCGATGACGAGCAGCTGTTGCCGGAAGCAACCATCTACGTGAGTCTGGAACCTTGTTCACACTACGGGAAGACGCCCCCTTGTGCGGATCTGATCATTAAGAAAGGTGTGAAACGAGTGGTCGTGGGCTGTATCGATCCCTTTGCCGAGGTGCAGGGGCGCGGTATCCAGAAGCTGCGCGATGCCGGCATTACGGTGGAAGTGGGTGTGCTTGAAGCCGAGTGCCAGGCACTGAACCGCCGTTTTTTCACATTTCATCGAGAGCAGCGCCCCTATATTATACTGAAATGGGCACAGACGGCCAATGGCTTCATCGACGACCATTTCAAGCCCACGCAGATCTCCTCGCCCTTCACGAAGATGCTCTCGCATAAGCTCCGTGCCGAGGAAGATGCCATCCTCGTGGGGCGCGTCACCGAAGAGCGTGACCGTCCGCAGTTGAACGTGCGGGAGTGGGCAGGGCAGGATCCGAAGCGCCTTGTCATCGATCATGCCCATCCGCTGAATATGGAGAGCCTCTATGCTCACCATATCCAGTCGCTAATCGTGGAAGGCGGTGCAGAGACGCTTCGTAGCTTCCTGGTTCAAAACCTATGGGATGAGATCCGCGTGGAGACCAATACCAAGATGACTGTGGGCGACGGGACACGGGCCCCACAGATACCAAAAAATGCCGTCGTAGTCAGCAGTGCTGATTACGACGGCCATACCGTTATTATTTATAATAAGGTGTAACTTACTTCACGAGTGCAGCGCGAGCAGCCTCGATCTTGTCCTTAGCCTCTGCAATCTGAGCCTTCAGCTCATTCACAGTGGTAGCATTGAGGACATCCAGGGGAGCCAGTGCTTCAGCCACGGGCTTGATGTCGGGATCATACTGAGACAGACGGTTCAGTGCATCGAGGATGAGCACGATACGGAAGGTAGAGTTAGCGGCAGCGTCATCGTCGAAGGCAGCGAGGAACTTGTCAGAGTTGTGGTTGATGAGATAGAGCTGCTCTACGAGTGAAGCAGAAGCAATCTGCCAGAAGTAGTTGATGCGGCCATTCTCGTTCATGGCGTCATAGAGAGCCTTGGTAGACTCTGCTATAGGTGCATCGTCTCCAATTGCCTTGAAAGAAGGATCGTTGATGTCGGCAGCAAGCTTGGAGATAGCCTTGTCGTACTCATCAACGGGCATCTCATAAAGCTTGGCGGTGTTCATGTCTACCTCGAGGGCAGCGAGGATGCGGTACTTCTCAGCCAATGTGGTAGCACTCTCAGCAACAGATGGAGCCAGGAGATAGTCAGGCTTAACCTTCAGCTCATCCTTGGTGAGTTTGATGGCGCCATTGTTGGCCTGGATTACGGGGAGCTGCTTCAGCTTGCCAATCTCGTTGGCGAGACTGTCGACGTGCATCTTGATGCTTGCCTCAATCTGCTCCTGCTCGAATGTCTTAACAGAGTCTGTTACTTCGGTGGCCTGATTTGCTTTCTTACCACCGCATGCTGCGAAAACCATTGCTGCAAATGCTACAGCGAAAATTGATAATTTTTTCATTGTTTTTAAAAATTTGGTTTTTAGAATAAATTAATGTTATTATAATCTCTTTTTATTGTTCACTTTTACGGATAAACCTGCCGGGGCAGTCGCATAAGAGTAGTACAATCCCGCCGATGCTCATGATGAAAAGGATACCGAGGTTGAACCAGAGGGTCTTGACGTGGATGCTGCCCACAATCTTCTCGCTGCTGTAGAACGGTGCGCGACCAAGCCTGCTCTGCGGCGTGAGGAAGACCTGCCCTGTACGGGGCACGATAAAGTTGTCGATGACATCGATCATCCGCGCATTGTCGGCACCTACCACAAACTCCTCCAGACGGATGTTGTAATGGTGCTTCTTCAGTGCCAGCACCTCGTCTTTGCCCACCAGGCGCACTATCTGCGACATCATACCGTCGGCCTTCAGCGTAGCCTCGTTACTGCGCTTGGCAAGAATCTTCTCGGCTTTGTCGAGGTAGGCTTTCATCGGCTCGTAGGCAGTTACATCGCCTGTATAGGCCTCCAGACCACAGTAGTCTGTGAGTCTCTGCAGATTGGTCTTGAGCACCTCGGCATGGCTGGCATTTACTGCATTGCCGCGCACTGCTTCATCGTGCATCGTCTCGAGCTGTGACTGGAGTTCGTAGAGGAATCCCATGTTATAGAACTGGTTCTCGTATTTCACCTTATCGAGCTCGAAGCGGGGCTTTTCGTAGGCATTATCCGTGTAAGAGGTGACGGCCAGGGCCTCGTAGGACCAGCGCGAGGGGATGATATCGCCGATGAATGGCACATTGCCTGTGGTGCTCTTTGGTGTCAGGTCAGAGAAGCTGACTACCAGTCCGCAAAGCAGGATTTGGGGTATGAGGAGCAGGGGGATGCTGATATAGATGGCCACCACGGAACTGAGACACTGCGAGAGCAGCAGTCCCGTGAGACTAGCGAGGAATGCCGTGGTAAAGAGGATAATCCACCACTGCCAGAAGAGGCCCTGCAGCCCCATGATGGCATTGCCGATGAGGATGAAGAGCAGCGTCTGGATGAGGGAGACACCAGCCATATAGATAATCTTCGACCAGATATAGCTGCTGTAGGAGAGCCTCAGGAACTTCTCGCGCTTAAGCAGGGCGCGATCCTTGATAATCTCCTCAGCACTGCCGCTCATACCCAGGAAAGTGGCCACGATGACGGCCATGAAGAAATAGCTGACGAGGTTCTTGTTGTCCATCACGCTATACCCCTCTGGTGGTGCATAACGAGTGAGCAGCGAGCAGATGAGTGCTAGCAGCGGTGCTTCGAGCAGGGTGATGCACAGATACTGCACATTGGTAATCTTCGTCTTGAAGTTGCGATGCAGGAAGATCAGGAACTGCTTGATGGCATTGGGCTTCTTCTGATCGGAGTGGGGCACATCACTTACGGCGGGTTTTGTGAACTCGGCTCTTTCTTTCAGATAGAGTTCGTGCCACTCCTGCGGTGTCATCTTCCGTTCGTCGGAGGGTTCACCGCTGCTATCGAGCGCCTTCTCCTCGATGATGTTCAGCACAATCTCGGGGTTCACGTTACCACAGGTGGGGCAGGCACTGGTTTCCGCATCCGCATATTTGGCTGCTTCCTTGAAATAGGTGATAGCATCGATGGGGTTACCGTCGAACACGGGGTAGCCACCTTTATCCAAGAGCCACAGACGGTCGAAGAGTTTATAGACATCGCTGGAGGGCTGGTGGATGTTTACCACGATGAGCTTGCCCTTGTATGTCTGCTCCTTCAGGAGGTTGATGACCTTCTCGGTATCTGCAGAAGAGAGTCCTGAGGTAGGCTCGTCAAGGAAGAGCACTGCCGGCTCACGGATGAGCTCGAGGGCGATGTTCAGACGCTTGCGCTGACCTCCGGAGATATATTTGTTGATGGCGGAACCCACCTTCAGGTCCTTGGCGGCATCGAGTCCAAGGTCTTTGAGCGTCTTTATCACGCGCTTGTCAATCTCCTTATCGCTCATGCCCTCGAAACAGAGCTTGGCGGTGAAGTAGAGGTTCTGGTAGACGGTGAGTTCCTCAATCAGCAGATCATCTTGCGGCACGAATCCGATGAGGTTCTTCACCTCGTTTTCGGAGATGTCGTGGCCGTTGATGGTAATCTGCCCTTTTTGCGGGGGCTGTGATCCGTTGAGGAGTGAGAGCAGGGTGCTCTTTCCTGTGCCGGAACCTCCCATGACAGCCAGCAGCTCACCACTATGCAGATTGAAGCTGAGATTGTGGATACCATTGTCGCTATTAGGGAAGCGGAAATTGATGTCGCGCCCGCAGAACTCCGTCATCTCAAGATGCTTCGAGAATCCGTTGACGGCATCGTAGGCCTTCAGGATAGAAGTGTAATAGACAGGGCGACCACTGTTGCCCTTGATGACGCTACTCTTCAGCCATGTCTGGTATGTACCAGGAAGGACGGGCACATCGTTGAGTGTCACTTTTCCGTTGCCCATGTAGGTGAAGAGCAGGGTGCCTGATGTAAAATCGAGCAATGTCTTCAGGATACCATCAGTGTCTTCCAGGTGAAGCTTCAGCACATGATTTGACTCCCGATTATTCACGAAGTCCTGAAAATCCTTGTATTGCTCCTCGGGGATGTGGAACTGCTCTGCCATGATGGTGAAGAAATCACTCTGTTTGTGATTCTTTGCGCCGCAGAACTCCATCATTCGCAATAAAAGGAAGGCTTCCTGTTTGCTGGAGATCTTGCCGTGGAGATTGGAACAGATGTTCTTGACGGTTTGCCTGGTATTGAGCTTCTCGGCCATGTCGTAGGCAACACGCATGTCGTTGTAGAAACCGATGTAAGAATCAATGTTCCTGATCCCGAAATGATGACGTAAATAGCTGACAAGCATGGTTTTTGCCCATGCCTCATCCACCTGCTCCTTTTTTCCAAATAAAGCAAACAAACTTAGGAAACTGGATAACAGAATGTCGGTCATCTTTTCTTAGTGCCCTTTACAAATAATCTCAAAATTGCAATTTTGCTTGCAAATATAGACAAAATTTCAGAGTAAAAGCCCGTCGTAAGAGTTAAAAAGAATTAAAGATGTCATTTGCGCCCAAAGTCGGCGGGTACTTCGCCCCATTTCTGCGTTTCCCACTTGATAATAGGGTTCCTATAATCGTGAGTCTGCAACCAGTTCTCTGCTCTTGCAATCACCTGAAAAAGTGGCTCGGTCTTTTCATTTCGCTCCAGTTTGGTCTTGCACTTGCGCTTCTGTACCCAGAGGATGGCATTATAGCTGTCGGAGTAGATGGTCTTGTCGTGGAGTCCCTGGTTCCAGCAGAGTGCCAGTGCATGGACGATGGCGAGAAATTCCCCGATGTTATTCGTGCCGTGCACAGGACCATAGTGGAACACGCGGGCACCTGTCTGCAGGTCTATGGCCTGGTATTCCATCGGCCCCGGATTTCCAGAGCATGCTGCATCCACCGCCCAAGCGTCTGCCCGGATTTCATCCCCAAGCCTCCCCCTAACCCCCTCCAAAGGGAGGGGGGAACCTGATTCCTTAGTATTTTTTTTAGGGGTGATTATTTCCATTAGTGCTTGTTTTATTTTCTTATTGACTGCATTTGGATTCGCAATGACCTCCTCATTAGAGAATCTGATGATATGATAGCCCAATGCTTGAAGATCCTCGGTCCTACTCTTATCTTTGACAATCTGGTTTGCCTCCAAATGATATTGTCCGTCAATCTCAACGACTAACTTATGATGTAAACAGACGAAATCGACAATATAGTCCTTAATAATATGCTGTTGTCTGAACTTATGTCCTGCCTGCTTAGACTTCAGATAGTCCCATATAATACGCTCTGCCTCTGTTGGATGCTGCTTATTGTAGTCAGCAAAAGCACTCAGCAGGTCATAATTTGCACTATCCGCCGTCTCGTAAATATACATCTTCTTATATCCCTTTCTTTATAATACCCCCTCCCTTTGGAGGGGGAAGGGGGAGGCTTCAGGCTTTACATCCTTTCGGGCACTTCGATACCGAGGAGGCTCATGCCGTTCTTGATAATTTTGGCCACATTCTTGGCTATGACGAGGCGCACGGTCTTCTTCTGCTCGTCGGGCTCATTGAGGATAGAGTAGTCGTGATAGAACTGGTTGAACACCTTCGTGAGCTCATAACAGTAGTTTGCGATACCCGAGGGCGAATAGTCCTTACCTGCCTGCTCCACAGCAGCACCAAACTCACTCATCTTCTGAATCAGTTCAATCTCTTTCTCAGAAAGAGGGGCCATTGGGCTTATAGCCCCCTCCCTTT
>Ga0247611_10003981_pt1 | contig 21086 bp, 16 predicted proteins | sample 177DNAGHGhighgp2_FD_192422 | JGI IMG/M metagenome (GOLD analysis project Ga0247611, IMG submission 192422) | Sheep rumen microbial communities from Palmerston North, Manawatu-Wanganui, New Zealand - 1770 DNA GHGhigh gp2 | ecosystem: Host-associated > Mammals > Digestive system > Stomach > Rumen...
CGAAGCGGATCATGTCGTCCTCGACACCGAGAGAGTGCAGGAGGTCGAGCACGGTCTTAGCCATCATTGGAGGTCCGCAGAGGTAGTACTCGCAGTCTTCGGGAGCCTCGTGAGCCTTGAGGTAGGTGTCGCCCATGACGGGTGCTACGAAGCCCGGAGTGTACTTGATGCCTGCTGCGTCGGCCTTGGGATCGGGACGGTCGAGTGCCAGGTGGAAGTGGAAGTTGGGGAAGTCCTTCTCGAGCTGCAGGAAGTCGTCGAGGAATGGGATTTCCTCCAGCGCACGTGCACCATAGAAGTAGTGCATGGGGCGCTTGCGGTCTTCGTCCTTGACACCGTGACCCTTCAGCATGTGCATGATTTGTGCACGCAGGGGAGCCATACCGGCACCACCGCCGACCCAAATCATCTCGCGGCCCGTGCCGTACTGCGGACGGAACTCACCGTAAGGACCGCTCATGATGACCTTGTCGCCGGGTTTCAGCGAGAAGATGTACGAAGAAGCGATACCGGGATTCACATCCATGAAGCCAGGTCCCTGATCCTTTGGCTTGAAGGGAGGAGTGGCAATGCGGACGTTCAGGGTGATGATGTCGCCCTCGTCGGGATAGTTGGCCATAGAGTATGCACGGATGGTGGGTTCGGGGTTCGTACACTTGAGGGGGAACAAACCGAACTTCTCCCATGCGGGCAGATAGGTGTCGCCGATGAGAGACTTGTCGAAGTCCTTGTCGTAGTCGATGCAGTCGAATGCAGGAATCTTGATCTGAGCGTAAGAACCGGGCTCGAAGTCCATGTGTTCGCCAGCGGGCAGTGCAACCTTGTACTCCTTGATGAAGGTTGCCACGTTCTTGTTGCCAATAACGGTGCACTCCCATTCCTTAACGCCCATTACAGAGTCATCAACCTTGATGCCGAGGTCGCCCTTGACCTTGCACTGACAACCCAGACGCCAGTGGTCCTTGACTTGCTTACGGGTGAAGTGGCCCTTCTCGGAGTCGAGAATGTCGCCACCGCCCTCTACAACTTGCAGTTTGCACTGGCCGCAGGAGCCCTTACCGCCGCATGCTGAGGGCAGGTAGATGCCTTCAGCGCTCAGTGTGGAGAGCAGACTTGCGCCCTGAGGCACAGAGACGGTGTCCTTGCCGTTAATAGTTATGTTCACGTTGCCCGAGGGGCTCAGATAAGCCTTGGCTACAAGCAGGATGGCAACCAACACGAGGATGATGCCAAGGAATACGCCAATGCTCGTCAAAATCAAATTCATATCCATTGTATATTCCTCCTACTTTTAGATGTTAAGACCACTGAAACACATAAAGGCCATGGCCATCAGACCGACGGTGATGAACGTGATGCCCAGTCCTTGGAGAGGCTTGGGAACGTCGGTGTAAGCCATCTTCTCGCGAATGGCGGCCAGACCAACGATGGCCAGCAACCATCCGATACCGCTACCCAGTGCATAGGCAATGGCGTCACCGAAGGAACCGATGGCCTGACTGCTGGTCTCGGGGTCCATCTGCACGCGCTGTTGCATGAACAGCGATGCACCCATGATGGCGCAGTTAACGGCAATCAGGGGCAGGAAGATACCCAGAGCGGCATACAGCGAGGGGCTGAACTTCTCTACTATCATCTCCACCAGCTGCACGATACCGGCAATGACGGCAATGAAGAGGATGAAGGCAAGGAACGTGAGGTCAACACCCTCGACAAGGGCATTGGGACCGAGCACGTACATCTGCAAAGCATAGTCAACGGGAACGGTGATGAGCAGCACGAAGGTGACTGCAACGCCCAATCCCAGAGAGGTCTTTACGGTCTTGCTGACTGCCAGGTATGAGCACATACCCAGGAAGAAAGCAAATATCATGTTGTCCACAAAGATGGAGCGGACAAAAAGGCTAATCATGTGTTCCATATTACTTCTCCTCCTTATTTATTGAGCGGTGTGCCCAGATTACACATCCAACGATGATGAGAGACATGGCGGGCATGGTCATCATACCGTTGTTCATATATCCGTTCTCGTAGCAGAAGTCGGGAACAATCTGGAAGCCCAGCAGTGTGCCGAAGCCCAGCAGTTCGCGAACGAAGCCCACGATAACCAGTATCAGGGCATAGCCGAGACCGTTGCCGATACCATCGAGGAAAGACTCCCAAGGACCGTTCTGCATGGCAAATGCCTCCAGACGACCCATGAGGATACAGTTGGTGATAATCAGACCTACATAGACGGAGAGCTGAACGCTGACGTCGTATGCGAAGGCCTTCAGAACCTGACTGACGATGGTTACCAGAGCTGCCACAACCACCAACTGCACGATGATGCGGATGCGGTTGGGAATGCTCTTACGGATGAGTGAGATAATCACATTCGAGAATGCCGTAATGACAGTCACGGAGAGGCCCATCACGATGGCGGGCTCCAACTGACTGGTTACAGCCAATGCAGAACAAATACCAAGGACCTGAACTGCAATCGGGTTGTTAAGGTTCAGAGGATTGGAAAAGACTTCACAATTCTCTTTTGAAAATAATTTTCCCATAGTTGTGTTCCTCCTTCATTATTTGTTCAAGAATTCAATGTACTGCTGCAGGCCGTCGGTTACCATGCCGGCAACACCATTGCTGGTGAGGGTAGCACCTGTGACGCCGTCGATTTCTGTCTCAGCCTTTGACTGACCCTTCTTGACAACCGTCAGAGCCACCTGCTGTGGATTGTCGGTGAAGATGGGCTTGCCGTTGAACTGCTCCTGGAACCAACGTTCCTTGATGCGGGCACCAAGACCTGCGGTTTCACTCTCATGATCGAAGTATGTGCCGAAGACGTGCTGCTTGTCCTCGTCGATGGAGATGTAGCCCCAGAGGCCGCCCCACAGACCACGTCCCTTGACGGGCAGTACATACTTGGTAGCACCGTCAACAGTGGCTACGAACACCTTGCCACCCTTCTCTTGCAGCTCTTCGCTGATAACCTCGGCATACTTGGCGTCGATGGCTTCACCACTGAGACCAGTGATGTTCAGCGAGGTCAGGATTTGGTTCTTAGTATCGCGCTCCACGTTGGCATCCTGAATGGGCTTCAGCGCTGATGCAACGAAAGCAAGCAGGAAAGCTACGATGACAACCATTACGGTTGCATAAACGAACGTATATACGTTACCATTTGTGTTTATCTTCATATCTTTTTCCCTCCTTTACTTTTTAATTGCACGTTTTGCACGCATCGAGATGTTGCGCTCTACTACACAATAGTCGATGAGCGGTGCGAAGAGGTTCATGAGCAGGATAGCCAACATCATACCCTCGGGATAACCGGGGTTGAGGACGCGAACCATCACGGCTACGATACCTATCAGCAAGCCATAGACATACTTACCACACTCTGTGCGAGCCGATGTCACAGGGTCGGTTGCCATGAACACAGCACCGAAGGCGAAGCCACCCAATACAAAGTGGTGCCACCACTCTATCTGTGTCAGACCCAGAGCCTGCATCAGCCAACCCATGAGACCACCACCTACGAACACGCTCAGCATCGTCTTCCAAGAGGCAACACCTGTCCACAGAAGCAGCAAGGCGCCAAGGGCAATGGCGATTACTGATGTCTCACCAATGGAACCAGGGATGAGACCGGTAACGGCATTGCAGATGGTTGGGCAGTCGAAACCTGCAAAACCCTCAGAAGCAGCCTGACCGAGTGGAGTTGCAGCAGTGTAAGCCTCGGGAGCTGTAAAGCCCAAGCCAAGGATGCTCTGCTGATTTACCCATACGGTGCTGTCGCCAGTCATTGCGCTGGGATAGGAGAAGAAAAGGAATGCGCGTGTGATGAGCGCAGGGTTGAAGATGTTCATACCTGTGCCGCCGAATATCTCCTTAGCGAGGATGACGCTGAAGGCAACGGCGATGGCGAGCATCCACAGGGGAATCGTCACAGGCACAATCATGGGGATGAGGATACCTGATACGAGGAAACCTTCCTGAATTTCTTCCTTCTTCCACTGAGCAACAACAAACTCGATGCCCAGACCCACTACATAACTTACTATAATCTTTGGCAGTACGGCCAAGAAACCGTACCAGAACATGCCCCAGAACGTAGCTTCGGCGAGTTTGCCGGCAGCCAAGGCATTCTGGTAGCCCACGTTGTACATACCGAAAAACAAAGCGGGCATCAGAGCTATCACTACAAAGCTCATGATACGCTTGCTGTCGATAGCATCGTGAATGTTCACGCTACCCACGCGACTTGTTGTGCGAGGTACGAAGGCGAATGTCTCCAAACCGTCGAACAGGCTGTGGAATGCGTGAAGCTTGCCGCCCTCCTCGAAGTTCGGCTTTATCTTATCCAGATAATTTCTTAATGCTTTCATATCGATTAGGCGTTTTCTTTACGTAAAATATCCAGTCCCTCGCGAACGATGCGCTGGAGCTCCAACTTACTACTGTCAACAAACTCGGCAATGGCGAAGTCCTCGGGAGCAACCTCGTAGATACCCAGAGCCTCCTGACGGTCGATATCACCGGCAATGATGGCCTTAACCAGATAACCTGCGAAGATGTCCATTGGGAACACGCGGTCGTATTCGCCAGACATAATCATGTGACGCTCGCCACCCTTGATACGGGCATCCAGTGTGTACTCCCTCTTCTTGCCACAAAGCCAAGAGAAATAGCTACGACTGGTGGAGAACTCCTTGAAGCGAGGCATAATCCAACCCAGCATCTCGGCGTTGTCATCGCCTTCGGGAATCACATTCACCTCAGTCTTGTGAGCACTTAAGAATCCGTTCTCAGTGGTCTTAAGACCGGTCATCACGTTACCATCGATGATACGAACGTGGTGTCCGTTGTCCTCAATCTGACCATCGAGCAGAGTGTTCAGTTTCTGACCTACCAGCACCTTGTAGTACTTGGGGAACTTCACATCGCTACCTGCCAAGGCAATGGTACGGGTGAAATCAACCTTACCAGTCAGCATGAGACGACCAACGAAGATAACCTCCTCGGCACCAAGAGTCCAAACTACCTCACCCTTGTTGATGGGGCTTACATGGTTGATCTGAACGCCAACGTTGCCGGCAGGAGCGGGACCGTCGAATACGGTAACCTCACAATCCTTTGCCTCCAGCAGAGCCTTAGAGGTCTGCTTGGCACTTACACCCAGATGTACCTTTGCAATCTTTGCCAAAGCAGAGATACCAGCCTGGAACTCCTTCTCCTGACCCTTGAGAACAATCTCGAAGTCCTGACTCAGCGGCATAGAATTGAATGCGCTGATAAAGATGGCTTTGGGAGCGTCTTCGGGGTTTGCAACTACGTCGTAGGGACGGCTGCGGAAGAATCCGAACAGACCGCTTTCCATGAGCAGCGCCTTCACGTCCTGCTTAACATCGAACGACTTTGCTTCCTGCTTCTCGTCGCACTTAACACGAACAGAGAGCAGTTTGCGGCGGTCGCCACGCTCCACAAGACTGACAACGCCACTGACTGGCGACGTAAACTTCACTTCGGGATGCAACTTGTCCACAAACAAGGCATCACCAACAAGAACCTTGTCGCCTTCCTTTACGACAACCTTCGGCTTGAGACCCGTGAAATCATCGGGCTGGAGAGCATATTCTCCAGGACATTTCACCTGACCAATCTCATCCGTAGGTTTGCCTTTCAGGTTGACATCGAGGCCCTTACGCAACTTGATTACTTTTGTCATATATTTAAAAAATGTGAATAGTGTTTGCTAAACGGGCGTAAAGGTACGAAAAATTATTGATAAATGCATGATTAATAGAAAATATTGTTGTATTTTTGTGCTGATTTATATTGGCGTTTTATACACCAAACCAATTAATGAATATAGTAAAGAGAATTTTCAGATGGGTGGCAGGAATAGTCATAGGACTATACCTCGCTATTACCTTGATGATAAATATCCCACTGATTCAGAATTGGTTGGCTAATGGAGTTGAATCAATACTTGAAGAACTTACAGGTGCCAATGTCAGCATCGGACGCGTGATAGTAAATTGGAACGGACGACTGATTGTGACCGACCTTATGGTTGAAGACTTGCAGGGCGAAGAAATGCTGAAAGTGGCTCGCGTGGCTGCAAGACTGAAAATCCGCGACCTGATAAACAAAAGAATAAGAATTGGAAACGCACAACTGTTCGGAATGCACGCCAACCTGTATCAGGAATGCGAGGGTTGTGACCCTAATTTCAAATTCCTCATCGATGCCTTCGCCTCGAAAGACACCACAAAGCATACACCTTTAGACCTGCAAATCAGCCAGTTGCTAGTGAGACGCGGAAACATAAAATGGGAACAGAGATGGAAGAGGGATTCCGACAGCATAGCAACGAAATTCAACCCTTCATGTATCGATCTTAACGACCTTAATGTTACTGCTCAGTTGAATACGCTGACCGACGACTCGTTGAACCTGTACATCAGGCGTTTCGATGTAAAAGAAAGGAGTGGACTGACTATTGAAGAACTGACGCTCGCACTTGCTGCCAACAAACAGGGAGGAACTCTGAAGAACTTCCACTTACGACTACCCCACTCCAATCTGGATATTCCACAATTAAGTGTTGATGGTATAGACAAGGCAAAGAAACAGGTGGGACATTACAGCGGTGCAATAAAAGGACACATTGCTTCTGCCGACTTCACTCCTCTTGTGCCCAAACTGGCTGAGGTGAAGAATGAAGTGGACATAGACCTGAATCTGTTCGGACAGGACGACAATATAAATATTCCTTATTTTTACGCGCGCGATGCGAAGGGACAGTTGCAACTTTCCTGCTCCGGCAATGTGGACAAACTGAAGCTGGGGCGCGACAGCATCAGCGGAAAAATCAACATCGGAGAACTACATGCCGAGACAGAACTCTTAAAGCCATACGTGAATAGTTCCATTATCGAACGACTGATAAGCATTGACCTTAACGGCACTGCTGCCTGGGCAAAGAAGTCGCTGAAAGCTGATATCAATGCACGAACACCATTAGGAGATGTGGCTGTAAAGGGACAAGGACAAGTGGACGGAAACATAGATGCTACAGTACGGAGCAGTGGGTTCCAGCTTGGAGAATTGTTGGGACAGCACGACCTGGGAGTCGTGGCTCTCGACGTGAAGGCTAACGGCACAATATCGAAAAGTCCTGTAGTAAAGATGAACGGACACATAACGGAACTCGACTACAAGGGCTATCGCTATCGTAACATAGAACTGGCGAATGCGCAATACAGCCGTTCGGGAGTGGATATTCAACTGGCATCCTCCGACCCCAATGCATCCTTTGAAATAGAAGGAAAAGCCGACCTGAACGAACACACCTATCATGTGCAAGCCAATATTGACAGGTTGATGCCAAACGTGCTGAATCTTACAAAGAAATTTGTAGGAACAGCATTTTCAGGAGAACTTACGGCAGACCTTTCAGGCAGTCAATGGGACCTGATGGACGGAGAGGTACAACTCAACGACTTCGCTATGACAGATACTACAGGCACATACAGACCTGGCGACATTCATATAAAATCACGACCTGAAGGCAAGGAGCGTAACATTCTGCTCATAAGTCCTTTCCTTGAGGCACAGGTGAACGGTAACTTTGAGCCGAAAGTTCTTGTAGAACAAATAAAACGAATGGTCAGCAACTATCTGCCAACGGATAATAACGAGATTCATAGCACAAGCCTTGAAACAAGCAGCAACACCTACAAGCCTGACAATGAGGCAGAGGGTGAAGCCTCGTTTACATTGAAGGCGTATAGTGCTGAACCATTGCGAAAGTTGCTTGGAGTGCCATTGACACTTGTGGGTGTAACTACGGCTTACGGAGAGATGAACAGTGCCGATAATGCCCTGTGGATGAATCTCACAGCCCCTGGCATAGAATATGGCAAGGAACACTTGCGCAACGTGGACTTACATCTTGAAAGTAACTTCGAATCAATGGTGGCAAGACTGGGACTGCAGCGACAGATGAAGGGTAAATGGATTAACCTCGGACTCGACACGCAGGGTTTCAACGATTGGCTGACTACAAAGTTGTTCTTTACCAACGACATTGACGGTTCGCTGGAGTCAACGGGTTCCAAGACCTATGCTGGAAATGTTAGCGTAATGACTCGACTTTGGAAGGATGCCGATGGTGTACAAGGGTTCGAAGGACGAATACAACCTTCAAGCCTCACGCTCGGCGATTCTGTATGGAGCATACATCCGGGATATGTGTCGTACTACGACGGGGTACTACAGGTTGACAGCTTCGCCGTAAGTCAAGGCGACAGATTTATCCATGTTGACGGAAGAGCTTCGAAACTGGAGAGCGACACATTGCACGCAGAACTGCGACGCATCAATCTTGAATACATCTTCTCGCTAATCAACTTCCATGCTGTGGAACTGACTGGAGAAGCCACAGGACATGCCTACGGACACTCGCTTATGTCGTCGCCGAAAGCCGATGCATACATCCGCATTCCTCAGTTTGCCCTGAACTACGGAACGATGGGCGACCTCGATATTCATCTCAATTGGGGCAATCGTCCCTACTCTATCTTCCTCGACGGCGACATTGTTGACACGCCCCACGAAGGACGAACTCTTGTAAAAGGTTACATCACACCGAAGAAAGATATTGACTATCACGGAATAGACCTCAACGTGAATGCCACACATGTCAATCTGGAGTTCATAAACAAATGGACAAGCACAATTTTCGATGACCTTCAGGGAAGAGCAACAGGATGGGTGCGCATATTCGGTCCGTTCAAGGGTATTAATATCGAGGGCGATGCTGTTGTGGAACAAGGCAGCGTGGGTATTCCATTCACAGAGGTACGTTATCATCTTGTTAACGACACCGTGCAACTGAGGCCAGATAACATTTACTTCTATCGTGCCAACCTCTACGACCCACAGGGTAATCCTGGCATTGAAGGACACAATGCAGTCGTAAACGGTCATCTACACCACGATAATTTCAAGAACATGACCTACAACATTAGTATCGATGGAAATAACATACTGGGCTACGACTTCCGAGAACTCGGTGACCAGAATTTCTTCGGAACGGTGTATGCGACAGGTAATGTGTCATTGAAGGGACATCCGGGACTGGTTCGCATAGGCATTAAGGCACATCCCGAACGAGGAACAACTTTCACATACAACGCCACATCGCCCGACAAACTCACCGATACTCCGTTCATTACATACAAGAAGAAATCGGAAATTGGAGCTACGGACTACAATTACGTGGAAAAGGCCTCTGAAACAGCAACTCAAACTACAAACGCAGAGACCTCTGCTGTTTCTTCGGAACTATATATCGACTTTGACCTCGACATTGACGAACAATCAACAATGAACCTGCTGATGGACACTCGTTCGGGCGACAAGATTACCCTGAACGGTGCTGGACACATTCTTGCTCACTACTATAACAAAGGAGCATTCGACCTCTTTGGCACATATCGTGTGAACAGAGGAACGTACAACCTGTCGCTGCAGGAGTTCATACACAAGAACTTCGAATTCTCGCCAGACGGAACTATTACTTTCAACGGCGAGCCCTACGACGGCGACCTGAACCTGCAAGCAGTTCATACTGTTAATGGCGTATCACTGAACGACATCAACCCGAAGGCCAATTTCTCGAACACAACTACACGAGTAAATTGTCTGATGAACATCGGTGGCAAGGCTCGTGCACCACGTATTACCTTCGATTTCGACATACCCAATGCAAATGAAGAGGAAAAACAGATGGTGCGCTCGCTAATTTCCACTGAAGAGGAACGCAATATGCAAGTGGTGTATCTGCTGGGTATCGGTCGTTTCTATGCCTACGACTACAGCAATGAAAACCAGACGCAAGGAACTATGGCTATGAACTCGCTCCTGTCCTCCACACTTTCGAGCACCATCAATCAAGCATTGTCGAGCATGATTGGCTCGCGCAACTGGAATGTAGGAGCCAACCTGCGTACAGGCGAGATGGGTTGGAGCGATATGGACGTCGAGGGTATGCTGCAGGGAAACCTGTTGAACAACCGACTGCTCATAAACGGCAACTTCGGTTATCGCGACAATCCAATAGCAACGAGTAACTTCATAGGCGACTTTGATGTTAAATACTTGCTTACACGAACCGGCTCGGTGGCTTTGAAGGCCTATTCGGAAACCAACGACAGGTACTTCACCAAATCGAGTTTAACGACACAGGGCATTGGTGTGCTCCTGAAGAAAGACTTTACATCGTGGAGCGATTTATGGACAAAGCGTAAAAACAAAACAAAGAAACAAAATAAATAAAAATGGAAATATATCCTAAACTGATAATGGATGCGCTTGCCACTGTGCGCTATCCGGGTACGGGAAAGAATGTGGTGGAAATGGAGATGGTGGAGGACGACTTACGAATAAGCGGTCTTCATGTTTCTTTCTCACTAATTTTCGACAAACCGACAAATCCCTTCAAAAAAAGTCTGATTAAGGCTTGCGAAGCTGCAATTCACGCTTATGTGTCAAAAGATGTGGAAGTTGAGATAAAGACAAAATCTTTACAAACTGCACGTCCGGACCTCCCTGATTTGTTGCCTGGTGTAAAGAATATTATTGCTGTTAGCAGCGGTAAAGGCGGTGTGGGAAAATCCACAGTTGCAGCGAACCTCGCTGTTGCTCTGGCACGACTGGGACACCGTGTAGGATTGCTTGACTGTGATATATTCGGTCCTTCTGTGCCAAAGATGTTCCAGATAGAAGATGCACGTCCATACTCCGAAAATATAGACGGACGTGATTTGATAGTTCCTGTTGAACAATATGGAGTTAAAGTGCTTTCGATAGGCTTCTTCGTTTCACCCGAACAGGCTACAATTTGGCGCGGGGGAATGGCTTCGAATGCATTGAAGCAATTAATCGGCGATGCTGCTTGGGGCGACCTCGACTACTTCATTCTCGACACCCCTCCAGGTACTTCGGACATTCACCTGACTTTGGTACAGACACTGCCCATTACAGGAGCGGTTATCGTAAGCACTCCACAACAAGTGGCTCTTGCCGATGCACGCAAGGGTATTAACATGTACCAGAACGAAAAGGTCGGCGTGCCCATTCTCGGACTTGTGGAGAACATGGCTTGGTTTACACCTGCCCAACATCCCGACGAGCGATATTTTCTATTTGGCAAAGAGGGAGTGAAACAACTGGCAGAAGATATGAACGTGCCATTGTTAGGACAGATTCCTGTAGTGCAGGACATTTGTGAGCAAGGCGACCAAGGAACACCTGTTGCCCTCGACCCTAGTACACCACAGGGGAATGCCTTCATGCAATTGGCAGCTCGCGTGGTTACACAAACCGACCTTCGCAATCAACAGCAGCCTCCCACAAAAATAGTCGGCACACACTAATTTATATAAACAAGTAACAAAGAGAAAGCCACCCGGAATTTCCGAGTGGCTTTATTACATTAATTATTTATTAATGCGCGCACGAATTAAAGCTCGGCGAAGTACTTGATGGTGCGAACCATCTGAGAAGTGTAAGAGTTCTCATTGTCGTACCAAGCAACAACCTGAACGAGAGAATTGCCATCCTCCATCTTAGAAACCATAGTCTGGTTTGCATCGAACAGAGAACCGAACTTCATACCGATGATGTCGCTTGAAACGAGCTTCTCCTCAGTGTAACCGAAGCTTTCGTTCTGAGCAGCCTTCATAGCAGCGTTGATACCCTCAACAGTTACATCACCCTTAACAACAGCGTGCAGGATGGTTGTAGAACCTGTGGGAGTTGGAACGCGCTGAGCTGCACCGATCAGCTTACCGTTCAGCTCGGGGATAACCAGACCGATAGCCTTGGCAGCACCAGTTGAGTTGGGAACGATGTTCTGAGCACCGGCACGAGCACGCTGCAGGTCACCCTTGCGCTGAGGACCGTCGAGAATCATCTGGTCACCAGTGTAGGCGTGAACAGTTGTCATGATACCGCTCTGGATGGGAGCGAAATCGTTCAGAGCCTTTGTCATAGGAGCCAAGCAGTTTGTGGTGCAAGATGCAGCACTGATAACTGTGTCAGCCTTTGTCAAAGTCTTGTGGTTAACGTTGAATACGATAGTGGGCAGATCGTTTCCGGCAGGAGCAGAGATAACAACCTTCTTGGCACCAGCTGACAAGTGAGCAGAAGCCTTATCCTTGCTTGTGTAGAAACCTGTGCACTCCAGAACAACGTCAACGTTCAGCTTACCCCAAGGCAGCTCAGCAGCGTTAGGAATAGCATAGATGGTAATCTCCTTACCATCAACGATGATAGAGTTCTCAGTAGCCTCTACAGTGTGCTTGTTCTCACCGTACTTGCCACAGAAACCACCCTGAGCGGTGTCATACTTCAACAGGTGAGCCAGCATCTTGGGGCTGGTCAGGTCGTTGATAGCAACTACTTCATAACCCTCAGCTTCGAACATCTGACGGAAAGCGAGACGACCGATACGGCCGAAACCGTTAATAGCGACTTTTACGTTTGCCATTTTCTTTAGTTTTTAATTAGTTAAAAGAATATTAATGTAAAAAAATGTAAACTTTTCTTCTTAATTCGATGCAAATGTACTAAATTCTTTTTATATTTGCACTACGAAACATTAAATATTTTATTAACTAAACATTAAAATTATGGCAAACTTTGTTCAAGAGTTTAAGGAATTTGCCCTAAAAGGCAATGTTATGGACATGGCAGTCGGTGTTATCATCGGCGGTGCATTTGGTAAAATCGTTACCAGTATCGTAAGCAATATCATCATGCCTCCCATCGGCTTACTGCTGGGCGGTGTTGACTTCACAGACCTGAAAATTACGATGAAGGCTGCCACAGAAGAAGCCGAAGCTGTAACATTAAATTATGGTCAATTTGTACAGGATGTTGTTGACTTCCTCATTATCGCATTCTGCATCTTCCTGATGGTAAAGGGTATCACCAAACTGACAGCAAAGAAAGAAGAGCCAAAGCCCGAAGAACCTGCTGCACCTGCTGCTCCAACTCAGGAAGAATTACTGACTGAGATTCGCGATCTTCTTGCAAAGAAATAAAATTATGAAGAAGTTATTTATTTTAGCCCTTGCCACGCTTTTTGCTGGCAGTGCTATGGCACTTGATTATGAGCCGAAATCCGGATTCACATTCATGGTATTTGGTGGTTTCGATGCTTCAAACCTCAAAGGTACAGATTGGACTGGTGCGGGATTCGACGGAAAGATTGGTCTCAACGTAGGTGTTAAGGCCGATTATATGCTGCCCAATGCTAAGGGTACTTATCTGACTGCAAGTGTTGACTGGATTCAAAAAGGTGCCAAGCGCGACTACATAGAAAATGGTGCAACACCAGGTTCATTTGAGACAGGTGTAAACAAACTGCAGGCTCACTATCTCGAAGTCCCTATCCGCGTTGGTTATCGTTATAACTTTAACGACGACTGGGGTGTATTCGGTGAAGTCGGTCCATATTTCGCTATCGGTGTAACCGGTAAGAACCGCATCAAGTACGACAACGATGCTTTGGACAGCAAATACGAGATGTATTTTGGTAAAAAATATGCCAATGTATTTGCAAATGTTCCAGTGCCTGCTGCCCTCGAAAATGTACGAGCAATGCAGCGCTTCGACTGCGGTTTAGGATTCCGCATTGGCGGTGAATACCACAAGCAGTATTCACTGACTTTTGGTTACGACTGGGGTTTCACCGATGTTTATACCAACGGTTACCGCAAGGCTTACGCTCAATACATCGACGGTCTTCCAGTAGTGCCTCCAGGCACTATCACACGTCTGTCCGAACGCAAGAATCACAACCTGACCTTCACTTTCGGTTTCCGCTTCTAACACATTCATAAATCATTTATAAAGTATGTCCCGAGGTCTATGTACTTCGGGACATTTTTAAGAACATAAAGCCACATGAACATTATCGACATCACCTCATTATCGCAACCCGGATTAGAGATTTTCAGTCAACTTACCGAGGCTCAGCTACGCAATCGTCTGGAGCCACAAAAAGGTCTATTCATAGTCGAAAGTCCAAAGGTAATTCGTGTTGCATTATCATCTGGTTACAAGCCCGTTGCGCTTCTTTGCGAACGTAAACATATAAATGGTGATGCAAGTGATATTATTGCTCGATGTGGCGACATTCCCATATATACAGGAGAGCGCGAAATACTGGCAAATCTCACAGGCTATACACTCACACGTGGTGTATTGTGTGCTATGCATCGTCCTACACCACTCAGCGTAGAAGAGGTGTGCAAGGATGCTCGTCGTGCGGCTGTAATTCATGGTGTCGTAGATTCAACAAACATTGGTTCTATTTTCCGTTCGGCAGCGGCCCTTGGAATAGATGCCGTACTACTTACACCCGATTCGTGCGACCCTCTCAACCGTCGTGCCGTACGTGTATCTATGGGAAGTGTCTTTCTTGTCCCTTGGGCTTGGTGTGACAATCCACACGTCGTGCTGCACGAAATCGGTTTCCGAACTGCTGCAATGGCATTATGCGATAACTCCATATCACTTGACTCACCTCTTCTACAAAACGAGCAGAGACTTGCAATCATTCTTGGCACAGAAGGCGATGGATTACCCCAGCATGCAATCACGGATGCAGACTACGTTGTACGCATCCCCATGTCGCACCAAGTGGACTCTCTCAACGTTGCTGCAGCCTCCGCTGTTGCATTTTGGCAATTACGTTGCAATAAAATCACAAAAAAATGACGAGCCTACGGCTTGGGAATTCCGATTTTTTTGTTTAATTTTGCAACGGATATTGCGCCTATGAGAAGTTTACGCATTTTTATACTACTGATAATTAGTATCTTAGCTACTGTAAAGGCAGGGGCTTACACCTTGGTTATTGATGCAGGACACGGTGGCAAGGATGCTGGTGCTATTGGTTTTATTTCAAAAGAAAAGAACATCAACCTGGCTGTTGCCTTAGCTTTCGGAAAACTGGTGGAACAAAACTGTCCCGATGTTAAAGTTGTTTACACACGCAAGACAGACGTTTTCGTTGAACTTGACGAACGCGCCCGTATTGCCAATCGCAACAAGGCCGACCTGTTTGTCTCAATACACACAAACAGCACTGCTGCAGGACGCGCAGGAACAACAGCCCACGGCACAGAAACCTATACGCTTGGTATGCACCGTGCAGCAGAAAATCTTGCAGTTGCCAAGCGTGAGAACTCTGTAATTACATTAGAAACCAACTACGAAGAGAAATACGAAGGCTTCGATCCAAAGTCGAGTGAAAGTTATATCATCTTCGAACTGATGCAGGACAACTACATGCAGCAAAGTGTTAAGTTTGCCGGATTGGTTCAAAAGCAGTTTGCCACCCATGCAGGAAGAGTAAACAAAGGCGTGTTCCAAGCAGGATTCTTGGTACTACGCAACACATCTATGCCCAGTGCTCTCATAGAGTTGGGATACATCAACAACAAGGCCGAGGAACAGTTCCTGAACACGGCCGACGGCATATCAAAAATGAGCCGTGCCATATTCAACGCATTTAAATCGTATTACAAATGAAACGCGAGGTAAAGATCGGAATCACGGGCGTCGTGGCCTTGATTGTACTCTTTTTCGGAATGAAGTTCCTGAAAGGAGTGGATTTATTCAGTAGCAACGAACTCTACTACATATCATTCAGCGATGCCAAGGGTTTGTCAAAGAGCAGCACCGTCTATGCCGATGGTTATAATATAGGTATTGTCAGCAATGTGCTTTACGACTACAACCATCCTGGCAACGTATTGGTGGAAATCAGTGTAGATGAAGATGTGAAGATTCCTCATGGCACCATTGCTGTGCTCGACGAAGCAATGCTGGGTGGATGCACCCTCAATATGACTATGGGCCCGAATCCCGCCAACCGCTACCTGCCAGGGGATACAATTGTAGGTTCTACAGCCAATGGGCTCATGTCTGCTGCAGCCGATGTGATGCCAAAGGTGGAGAAAGTGCTGGAGCATGTTGATTCATTGATACAGACACTCAACCAACTGGCTTCAAGTCCTCAGTTGCCTCGCATACTACAGAATGCTGAAAGCATCACAGCCAGTCTCGACGAGAGTTCCAAGCAACTGAACAACCTTTTGAAGAACGATATACCAAATATGACGGCTTCGTTCAACAAAGTCGGGAAAAATGTGGTTACACTTACCGACAATCTCAATCAACTTGAGTTGCAAGCCACACTAAATCGCGTGAACACCACTATCGACAACGTGCAGAAAGCCACAAACAAGTTGAACGCAAAGGACAACAGTCTGGGTCTCCTACTTAACGATACAGTACTTTACGGCAACCTGAATACAACAGTGAACAGTGCCACATACCTACTGCAAGACCTGAAGGCTAATCCTGAACGCTACGTGCACTTCTCTCTTATCGGCAGAAAGCCGAAATGATGGCGAAAGACCAATATTAGATGAAAAACAACAACAGACAAGCAGCACTATGGGAGCGTTGCCTTGAGATTATCAAGTGCAATGTAAAGGAACAAGAATTCGATGCTTGGTTCCGTCCCACCCAATTCATAAGTTTCGAAGCAGAGACTCATGAACTGCTGCTCTCTGTTCCCTCAAATTTCTTCTACGAAATACTCGATGGTCAGTTCAAGGGACTAATGTATAATGTAGTAAGACGTGTTTACGGCATAAAGGACATACGTGATGTACGCATCGTCTATCGAATACTGACTGACAGCACAAATAACATCTCTACCGACAAGGAAGGTCTGCCCACTCAGGAGGGTATGCGCTTGATGCCTGACGACTCTATGCGTCCCAACAGCAAGGCCCCAGAGGACGATCTGGAATCGAACCTCAATCCCGACTATCGCTTTGAGAACTTCATCGAGGGCGAGAGTAATCGTTTTGCATACAGCATCGGTCGTTCGCTTGCTGATAATCCTCGTCAGACGACCTTCAATCCCCTGTTCATTCACGGAGCATCGGGTGTTGGCAAGACACATTTGGTAAATGCCATTGGAATGGCCCTAAAGGAGAAGTTCCCCAAGCGTCGTGTACTTTACGTCACTGCCCACCAGTTCATGGTGCAGTTCACCGAAAGCCGTCGTCAAAACACCTTCAACCAGTTCATTGCCTTCTACCAGACCATCGATACACTCATTATCGACGACATACAGGAGTTGGCAGGACAAGAAAAGACACAAGAAGCATTTTTCCACATTTTCAATCATCTGAAGATGAACGGCAAGCAGATAATCCTCACCAGCGACAAGGCTCCTGCCGTGTTGCAAGGTTTGGAAGACCGTCTGCTCACCCGTTTCAAGTGGGGACTTACAGCAGAACTGGAGCGTCCTGAACTGGAATTACGCCGCCGCATCCTTGTGAGCAAGATACGCCGCGACGGACTTTCAATACCCGACGACGTCATAGATTTTGTAGCAGAAAATGCCAGCGAGAGCGTTCGTGACCTCGAAGGTATTGTCAATTCTCTGATGGCATATTCCGTTGTATATAGTCGTAACATCGACCTTCCTCTTGCCGAACAGGTACTGAAGAGAACCATCCGTACGCATGAGAAGACGATAACCCTCGATAACATTGTTGATGCCTGCTGCGAGCACTGGGGATGCAGTCATGATGATCTCTATTCCAAGTCGCGCAAAGCCAGCATAGTAGCCGTCCGACAGACAGTAATGTATCTAGCTCACAAACACACGAAGATGACTACCAGCCGTATAGGCCTGCTCATAGGCGGTCGCAACCACGCTACAGTGCTGCACGCCATACATCAGGTTGAAGACCGACTTGCTACCGACCACGACTATAAATCCCACGTTTCAGCCATCGAAGCACAACTGAAGGGACGCAAATAGCCCCTGAACGTGTTTTCATGAAAAACATTGCACACATAGAGAACGACCTTGAAACAAAATTTGGCGTACCGCGTCAGAGTGGACTTGTTGATGCTGTGGAGAGCCGCATAGTGTTCGAACCAGAATATCGTAATCCAGAGGCTTTACGCGGAATGGAAGGGTTCTCGCACCTATGGCTGATATGGGACTTCTCCGAATCACATCGCAGTCAGTGGTCGCCTACTGTACGTCCTCCACGTCTTGGAGGCAACAAACGTATGGGAGTTTTCGCTACACGCTCTCCTTTCCGTCCTAATCCCATCGGTCTTTCGTCAGTTCGCATCACTGGCATAGATTTGCAAACGCCAGAAGGACCAATAATCCATGTGGCAGGAGCCGACCTCAAAAACGGAACCCCAATATTTGACATCAAGCCTTATCTGCCACATATCGACTGCCACCCTGATGCACAAGGCGGATTTGCAGAGGAAACGGCACAGCAGGAAGAACTGGAGGTTGAGGGACTTGAAACTCTGAGCCACCTCTTCACCCCCAAGCAGTTGGAAGCGTTACAAGGAATACTTGCCTCCGACCCGCGCCCCCACTATCACGACGATTCGGAACGTATCTACGGAATTCAATATGCTGGAACCGATGTTCGGTTCAAAGTATGCAACAACAAGCTCATCATAACGGAATGAAAGAAATAAAGAATGTTATATTTGACCTTGGCGGCATCATTGTTGACCTTGACATTGAGAGGATTACAAAATCGTTTGCCCGACTTGGACTGACGCCCGACAAACTCGATGTACACGCCCTGATGCATGAAATGGACCTTGGCAATATGAACGAACAAGGATTCATTGATACACTGCTGCCGAAATGCCTACCCGGAACCACGGGTCGCGACCTCGTGGATGCCTACAACAGCATCCTGCGTCTGCCCCGCCATCGTCTGGAGCGTATAGCAGAGCTGCACAAGACACATCGAACATTCCTACTGAGCAATCTTGGCGACATTCACTGGCGCGAAATGCAACGCCTGTCTGCAGAATGCGGCATCCAGTTCGAATCGCTGTTCGACAAAATGTTCCTTTCCTTCCAGTTGCGAATGACAAAACCCGACGAGCATATATTCCGCCATCTCATCAATGAGACAGGAATCAATTCCGATGAAACACTCTACATTGATGACCTTGAGGCAAACATTGCCGCAGGAGCAAAGGTCGGACTGATTACACGTCTGGTGGATATGAACCGTCTTGACGACGTATGGGATGATATCTTCTTAAGGAATAATATAAATAATATAGAACCATGATTACAATGAGACGCTTTTTCGCACTCCTATTAGGTGCAATCGTTGCCATCGGCCTTCACGCAGAGCCAATAACTCGCGAACAGGCCAGACAGAAGGCAATCGACTATCTGAAACGAAACAACGTAGCCCACCAGTTGGTACCAGTAAGCAATCGTGCCCGTCTGGCACCACGCCGTTCAAAGTCAGCTTCTGACGACCTCGACCTATACTATGTTTTCAGTCGTGGTGAGGGAGAAGGATTCATCATCATGTCCGGCGACGACCGCACCGTGCCCGTCATAGGTTATACTGACAATGGTGATTTCGACTACAACGAACTGAATCCCAACATGCGTCATTGGCTCGACTCCCGCGAGAGCGAACTGCTGGAGCTGAGCACGCGCACGAGTGACAAGACGATTCAGCGCGCGCCAGCTATACACGATGCCATCGCTAAAATGGTAACAACAACATGGAACCAAGGGTGGCCCTACAACAATGATTGTCCCAACTATTTCGATAAGGGGCGTTCGGTTACAGGCTGTGTTGCAACAGCAATGGCTCAGGTACTCTACTACCAACGTGCCAAATCTGTGAAGGAGACACAGGCCGATATGCCAGGGTATAACGGTTGGACAGACTATAATGGCAAGTATCTGGCTGTTGAGGGCATTCCTGCAGGTTCACCCATCGACTGGGACAACATGCTCAATTCCTACTCATCCAGCGCAACAGCCAAGCAGCAGAATGCCGTAGCACAGTTGATGCACTACTGCGGGGTATCGGTCTATATGGACTATACCAATAGCAGTTCGGGAGCTCAGTCTTCCAACGTGCCTGAAGCCTTCCAGAAATATTTCGGATATGGTTCAAAGACACGCATCATCTATCAGTCGTCGTACAGTGAGGATAATTGGGACAAGATACTCTACAATGAGCTGGCACAGGGACGTCCCTTCTACCTTAGCGGTTATAACGTCGACTCCTCTGGTCAATGGAACGGACACGCCTTTGTGTGTGACGGATATGACGGAGCCGGTTGTTTCCACATCAACTGGGGTTGGGGCGGAAATAGCGATGGTTGGTACGTGCTCACTAAACTTAACCCAGGCTCGCAAGGCATCGGTGGCAGTGCTGGCGGTTACAGCACAGAAGAAAATGCAGTCATCGGTTGTGAACCAGAGAACTATGGCACCCACCCCATGCCCTTTGCAAAGTCCAATGTAAAGAAGCTTTGCGTTGCAGCATGGGACACAGATGGAGACGAAGAGCTCTCATTTGACGAAGCAGCATCCGTAACCGACCTCGGCACAGTATTCAAGGGACAGAAGATTGTCGAGTTCAACGAACTATACTACTTCACCGGTCTGACCAATATCCCCGACTCAGCCTTTATGGGTTGCACATCGCTGGTGGGCATCAAATTGCCGAAGAGTGTTAAGACGATAGGCCGTTGCGCTTTTGCCAAGAACGCGAAGATGAAACTGACGTTGCACGACGGCATAATGTCTATTGGCGACAGTGCATTTGCCGGTTGTAAGGTAATGGCAAACCAAACTTTGCCCATCAACCTTACACACATCGAGAATAATACGTTCGAAGGCTGTCAGGCATTCAAACAAATTACCATTCCAAACACCATAAAATACATCGGACGTCAAGCTTTTAAGGGCTGCACTAAACTGGAGACAGTGAATCTCAAGAGCATTGCTCCGCAAAGCATCGTCATGGGCGATGAGGTGTTTGCTGGTATCACTCTATCGGCTGCCACGCTGAACACAGAACAGGGCTTTGGTAACTATCTGCGCACAGCACCACAGTGGAGTGACTTCGGTACAATCTACGAGGAACGCACCCTCTCAGGAGGTCAGTTTGCCACAACTA
>Ga0247611_10003983_pt1 | contig 21063 bp, 14 predicted proteins | sample 177DNAGHGhighgp2_FD_192422 | JGI IMG/M metagenome (GOLD analysis project Ga0247611, IMG submission 192422) | Sheep rumen microbial communities from Palmerston North, Manawatu-Wanganui, New Zealand - 1770 DNA GHGhigh gp2 | ecosystem: Host-associated > Mammals > Digestive system > Stomach > Rumen...
TTTTTGGATTATGTAGTTGCTTTGCTGTTCGGTATCGTGGAGGGCGTCACTGAGTGGCTTCCCGTAAGTTCAACCGGACACATGATCATATTGAACGAGTTCCTAAAACTCAACGTTTCACCTGAGTTTTATGACCTTTACCTTGTAGTCATCCAGCTCGGCGCCATCATGGCTGTCGTTGTGCTCTTCTGGAAAGACATATGGCCATTCGGTGTAAAGGACAACGATCATCCGTTTGCAAAGACGGGCATAGGCAGCTGGATAAAGAAGGACAAGATCATTATGTGGCTCAAGATCGTTGTTGCCTGCATTCCCGCCATTATTGTCGGCATTCCTTTTGATGACTGGCTCGATGAGCATCTTTACAACTATGTTGTAGTTGCAATAGCTCTTATCGTTTTCGGTGTGGCATTCATCGTTGTTGAGCATCTTAAGAAGGATTCGACTCCTTCCGTCAAGACCGTAAACCAGATCAACTGGGGACATGCTGTCGTTATCGGCCTTTTCCAGCTCCTTGCTGCCATTTTCCCCGGCGCTTCAAGATCAGGTTCCATCATCGTAGGTTCCATCGGCATCGGTATAAAGAGAGATGCTGCTGCGAAGTTTGCTTTCTTTCTGGCAATTCCCGTCATGTTCGGTGCAAGTATTCTCAAGATCCTGAAGTACGACGGTAGCGTTACCGCTCATGAGGTCGGACTTCTTCTTGTAGGCATGATCACGGCATTCGGCGTCAGCCTGCTCATCATCAACAGACTCATGGCTTTTATCAGGAAGCATTCGTTCACCGTATTCGGCTGGTACCGTATTGCATTGGGCGTCCTCGTCCTCATCCTCGGCGCAGTCGGAGTCATCGGCGGCAACGGCGCTTCCATGACCTGATATTTCCGGAAAAGTTTTGCCTCAAAACATATAATATTTTTAATAAGTATATTAGCCTGTTTATGCTATAATCCATACTGATTTATTATGCAGACAGGAGAGCACTTTTGCGAAAGTACATATACAACAGCCGCGATGTGGCGGCTTACTTCAAATATTTCTCGGTCCCGAGCTATCTTGAAGTGTCATATATGCAGTATATCTTCAATCTCGGGAACAAGGTCTTAGCTGAACCTTTGACGCACGATTTCGAGTATTTCAAGAAGGAAGTCTACAGGGAACTCTATTTCCTGTGGGCCAACGGCTTTGAGAACGAGAAGGCCGATATATCCAAGATGACTTCTGAAGGCGACCTGTCGCTTATCTGCGACCAGGAATGCATCTGTCTTGAGTCTTATATGAAGCTTATCTGCCTTCATCTTATTTTTTCGGGCAATCTGCCGTATATCACTTTGAACTTTACGGGTCTCATGACCCAGCTCGGCATAAAGTGCGGAGTCGAACTCTACGAAGCCAACTGCAAGACCATCTGCGATTCACTGCAGCTTGAGGTCAGAGATACATTCGGAAAGCCTTTTGATCTTGCATTGGGCGTTCCGGACGAGCTCCTGCGCGTTTCTTTGAGCGCTGAGTTTAAGGAAGGCCTTGATTCAAGGAACTTCAAAGAAACTTTGAGGAGCGAGCAGATGAACTGGCTTAAGGATCTAAAGGACAAGTCCTTTAAGCTCTTCGGTTCCATCCCCTCACGCAAGAAATCAACAAACAAACCGCGCCAGAACGGCGCTTCACGCAAGAGCTACAGGGAAACGGGTTATCCTGCGGCTCAAAAATCGGTACAGCCCAAGGGCATGCCGAAGCAAGAAAGATAAGATAACTGGAGGTTATTGATGGACAAGGTATACAAGCTCGGTCTTGATATCGGATCTACAACGATCAAGGTGGTCCTGCTGGACGGAGAGGAGATCATCCACAGCGACTATCAGAGGCATCACTCGGACGTATCGGGTCTTTTGAATGACCTGTTCGAGGATCTTAACAAAAAGTTCCCCGGCATCAACGTCGATGTCGTAATAACAGGTTCCGGCGGACTATCCGTTGCAAACTGGCTCGGATTCAAGTTTACGCAGGAAGTTATGGCCGAGACACAGGCCATTAAGACATATCACCCTGAGACCGATGTCATAATAGAGCTCGGCGGTGAGGATGCCAAGATCACTTACATGCACCCGGTACTTGAGCAGAGAATGAACGGTACATGCGCAGGCGGTACGGGTTCTTTCATAGACCAGATGGCTTCGCTCCTTCAGACCGATGCTGACGGTCTCAACAACTTTGCAAAAGATTACAGATCGCTCTATACGATCGCAAGCCGCTGCGGCGTTTTCGCCAAATCCGACCTGCAGCCGCTGATCAACGAAGGTGCGGCAAAAGAAGACCTCGCTGCTTCAATCTACCAGTCAGTAGTAAACCAGACTATATCTGGTCTCGCTTGCGGAAGACCTATCAAGGGCAATGTTACTTTCTTAGGCGGACCGCTGTTCTTCAATTCAGAGCTCAGGAACGCTTTCGAGCGTACTCTTGAAGGCAAGGTGGATTCCTTCTGGATGCCTGAGGAAGCCCAGATATACGTTGCGCTCGGTGCGGCTCTCTCGGCAGACGGCAAGAATCCCGTTAATCTTTCAGACCTCCTTGTAAAGCTTAAGAACAGGGAAGGTTTTGTTCCAGACATCATCAGGATCGATCCGATCTTCAAGAGCGAGGAAGAGAAGAAAGCTTTTGATGAAAGACATAAGAAAGATCAGATCCCGGTTCTTGATTTCAAGGATCAGCACGGAGGGCTTTTCTTAGGTATAGATGCAGGTTCGACAACTACTAAAGCCGTTGTCATGAACAAAAAGGGCGAGCTTTGCTACACATACTATGCAAGCAATAAGGGCAACCCCGTCATGAGCGCGGTCAATATCATGAAAGATATCTATTCGAAGATGCCTGAAGACTGCTATCTCGTCAATTCCTGCGTTACCGGTTACGGCGAGAACATCATCAAGGCAGCTCTTAACATCGATCTTGGTGAGATCGAGACTATGGCTCACTTCCAGTCTGCCAAGTTCTTCTGCCCGAACGTCGACTTCATCATCGACATCGGCGGCCAGGACATGAAGTGCATGAAGATCAGGAATGGTGTAATCGATTCAATCATGCTCAACGAGGCTTGTTCTTCGGGATGCGGATCCTTCATCCAGACATTCGCGCAGACGTTGGGACTTACAACACCCGAGTTTGCCGAAGCGGCATTGAGTTCGACCAAGCCTGTCGATCTCGGAACGCGCTGTACGGTATTCATGAACTCAAAGGTTAAGCAGGCTCAGAAGGAAGGCGCCTCCGTAGGCGATATCTCTGCAGGACTCTCATATTCAGTCGTAAGAAACGCTCTCTACAAGGTTATCAAGATCCGCGATACGGAGCAGCTCGGTAAAAATATCGTCGTTCAGGGCGGTACATTCCTTAATGATGCCATACTGAGATGTTTCGAGCTCGTATCGGGACGTGACGTAATAAGACCTAACGTAGCAGGACTGATGGGTGCTTTCGGCGCCGCTCTCATAGCACAGAAGAGGGCAAAGGACGGAGCAAGGTCAAATGTACTCGGAAAGGATGAACTTGATTCATTCTCCATGGATACCGAGAATACACAGTGCCAGGGCTGCACGAACCACTGCCGTCTTACGATCGCGACTTTCTCCAACGGCACGAAGTTCGTATCCGGCAACCGCTGCGAGAGAGGCGAGGACCTGGCATTGGACAGGGAACCCGCAAACAACAAGAAGAAGCTCCCGAATCTTTTCGATTACAAGTATTCGAGAACATTCAGCTATTATAAGCCTCTGAAGCTTGAAGATGCTCCCAGGGGCGAGATTGGAATCCCCAGAGTACTCAACCAGTATGAGAACTATCCTTTCTGGTTTACTGTTCTCACAAAGCTCGGATTCAGGGTGCTCATCTCCGCAAGGTCTTCACATAAGATCTACGAAGGCGGCATGGAGACCATCCCTTCAGAGTCAGTATGTTATCCTGCAAAGCTCGCACACGGTCACATCGAGAATCTTATAGAGCGCGGAATAACGACCATATTCTATCCCGATGTTCCTTATGAGAATATCGAGAATTCCAATTCGAACAACCACTATAACTGCCCGATCGTATGCTCGTATCCGGAAGTTATCAGGAACAACGTCGAGAACCTTATCGAGAAGAACATCAGATATTTAAATCCGTTCATGCCTCTTGATAATCTCGATAATGTCGCAGAGCACCTTACGGAATGTTTCGCTTATCTCGGTGTGTCCGCAGATGAGGCGAAAAAGGCTGTTGAGGCCGGTGCCGAAGAATACTTCAAGTACAAGGAAGACATCAGGAACAAGGGTGTCGAGATATTGAAGGAGATGGAGGAAAAGGGCCTCAAGGGTATCGTCCTTGCAGGAAGACCTTACCACTGCGATCCCGAGATCAATCACGGCATCCCGCAGATGATCAATTCGCTGGGTCTTGCTGTCCTTACCGAAGACGCGGTTGCAAAGCCGGGCGTACTCAAGCGACCCATCAGAGTCATCGACCAGTGGATGTATCACACGAGACTTTATGAGGCAGCTGCTTTCGTCATCACTAGACCTGACCTTGAACTCGTACAGCTTACGAGCTTCGGATGCGGCCTTGACGCGGTTACTTCCGACCAGGTCCAGGAGATCCTCGAATCTTCAGGCAAACTCTATACGCTCCTTAAGATCGACGAGGTATCCAACCTCGGCGCCGCAAGGATCAGAATGAGATCACTTGTCGTTGCGATGAATGAGAGACTGGAACTCGAACAGACAGCTCAGTCCAATGCTGATTCTGATGACGCTCCGTATACAGTACACAGAGTGGAGTTTACGAAGGAAAACAAGAAGAATCATACGATCCTCGCGCCTCAGATGGCTCCCATCCAGTTCGAGTTTGTAGAGTCCGTATTCCATAAGCACGGATATAAACTCAAGCTCTTAAAGCAGGCCACGAGAGAGGATATCGAATGCGGCCTTAAATACGTAAATAACGATGCATGCTTCCCGACGCTCATCGTCGTAGGTCAGATGATCAACGCGATATTGAAGGGCGACATCGATCCTGACAACACCACGCTCGCGATCACACAGACGGGCGGCGGATGCCGTGCGACAAACTACGTTGCATTCCTCCGCAAAGCGCTGAAGGAGGCAGGATACCCTCAGATCCCCGTAATCACCATCTCTGCGCAGAGATTCGAAAAGAACGAGGGCTTCGAATACACCGTATCCTTCATACTTGATGCAATTAAGGCTCTGTGTGCCGGAGACATGCTCTCGACACTGCTTTTGAGAGTCCGTCCTTATGAGAAAGTGCCGGGTTCGGCTAATGCCCTGTATTCTTACGTCAACAGAGTCGGAAGGAGACTATTCAACCCGAAGAATCTCAATGACCTCACCGAGAGATACGATGTCATTATGCCCAACAGTTATTTCATGAAGAGCATCGAAGAGAAGAAGGCGATACGTGAGTGTCTGAGTTCCATCGGCGTCGATATGGATAATCCTCCGGTTATCACGAAGTATAAGGAATTCGTTAAGTTCGCAGTGGCTAAGTTTGACGCTCTGCCTCTTGCCGACATCCCGAGAAAACCGCGTGTAGGCCTTGTAGGAGAGATCCTCGTTAAGTTCCAGCCTGACGCAAACAACAATGCCATTGACGTTATCGAGGCTGAAGGATGCGAAGCCGTATTGCCCGGCGTTCTGGACTTCTTCCTGTACTGTGCCTATAACCCGCTCTGGCAGGCTCAGAACCTCGGAAAGAGCAAGAAGACAGGTTATCTCATGAAGACAGCCATCAGGTTCCTGGAGTCACTCAGAAAGCCGATCAACAAGGAATTTGCAAAGACAAACGGCAAGTTCATGCAGAGCGAGAGGATTCAGGAACTCGCGGAGAAGTCATCGACTGTCTTAAGCTGCGGCAACTCCTGCGGTGAGGGCTGGTTCCTGACCGCCGAGATGATCGAGCTCATCCAGGACGGCGTTCCGAACATCATATGTGCACAGCCTTTTGCGTGCCTGCCTAACCACGTAACCGGTAAGGGCATGATCAAGGAGCTCAGGAGACAGTATCCGAAGTCCAACATCGTTCCGATCGATTACGACCCGGGGGCATCTGAAGCCAATCAGCTCAACAGGATCAAGCTCATGATCAGCACGGCTCGTGCAGTAAGAGAGCAGGAGATCGAAGAAGAGCAGAAGCGTTCATAAGCATAAGAGGTATTGATATGAGCACACTCCTTCTGGTTGACGGAAATTCCATAATGAACAGAGCCTACTATGCCGTGATCGGCAGGGCTCCCATGACCGCGCCCGACGGCACTCCGACAGGAGCTGTAAACGGTTTCTTCAATTCAGTCCTGGGCGTAATGAAGGAATATAATCCCGATCACATGTGCGTTCTCTTCGACAGGAGAGAGCCCACGTTCAGACATAAGATGAGCACGGATTACAAGGCTAACCGAAAAGGTATGCCTGACGATCTTGCAGCTCAGATGCCGGTCGTTAAAGAACTTCTTGACGCTTACGGTATAAGACGTATGGAACTTGCCGGATATGAGGCGGACGACCTTATCGGAACCCTTTCAAAGCAGGGCGAGGAACTCGGGATGGACGTCTATATCTTCAGCGGCGACCACGACGATTTTCAGCTCATTTCCGACAAGGTATCGGTAATCATGCCTCAGTCGGGAAAGGGCAAGGAGCCGAGAGTCTTATTCGACCGGAGGATGTTCGAAGAAACATACGGTGTAAGACCTGAGGTCTTCGTCCAGGTAAAAGCTCTCATGGGCGATAATTCAGACAACATCAAAGGTGTCGAGAAAGTAGGAGAGAAGACCGCTTTCAAGCTAATCGCCGATTACGGTTCATGCGACGGCGTTTACGAGAATGCCGATAAATTGTCTCCGGCTCTTAAAGAGAGGATCAAGGCTTCAAGAGAGCTGTTGGATCTCAACATAAAGCTCTGCACGATCGACAGGGAAAGTCCCGTTGAATTCACGGCAGGAGATTCCGTTTATCCTTCTGACACGAGAGATCTTTCTGCTATGTCCGGATTATTGAACCGTCTGGCTTTAAGGTCGCTTCTGAAAAAACTCTCTTTGGAAGACGTCAAGCCTGCAGGATTTGAACCTGCTGTTCCGGCCGATGATTTTGTAAGCGGAATTGCATCTGAGACAGAAAGTGTCTTAAAGAACGGAATTACCGTAAAGAATGAGGCACCGTCTTCTTTTGATTTTGACAACCTTAACTGCGGCATCGATTTTGCTGATACGCCTTCGGGTGTAAAGGTCATCCTTTTGGACTGGAACAGCAAGACTGCTTATTCGGCGGAACCTCAGGATGTTGAAAGGCTCGCCGGCGGAAAACGGATATTCCCGGTCGCATATGAATATAAGGACAGATCGAAATATCTGAAAGAACCTTTGAAGTGTATTGATTCCGTTTTCGACTGCGAGATAGCGGGTTATGTTCTGAATATTCTTTCAGGAAAGCCAGATCTTCAGAGGCTTTACGAGAGTGTAGTAATGGCTGCGTTCCCCGTCGAGGAAAAGAAGGGTCCCGTAAAGCAGCTCTCGCTCTTTGACGAGATCGCCCCCGATGACGGTTCTTCGAAGATAAACGAATGCGCAGAAAGACTCCTTACCGTAATGGCGATCGCCAAAGTAATGTCAAGGGACATCGAGAAGGATAAGGATCTGAAGACTCTTCTTTATGAGATAGAATATCCTCTCGTAATAACACTTGATAAGATCGAGAGGAACGGAATGCATGTATCAGGCGAAAAACTTGCCGAACTGCATGCTGAATACACAAAGCGCCTTGAAGACATCGGCGCCAGGGTCTATGACATCTGCGGCAAAGAATTCAATATCCTGTCGCCCAAGCAGTTAGGCGAGATCCTTTACGGTGAGAAGTATCTGAATCTGCCTTCAGGAAAGAAAGGCAAGAGCGGTGATTTCTCCACGGGCATAGAAGAATTAAACCGGTTAAGAAGCTATTCTCCCGCGATCGATTACATCATCAAATACAGGGAGCTCTCTAAGCTCGATTCCACCTACGCTCTGGGTCTTGCCCGCGCGATAAAGAGCGATTCGAGGATCCACACGACATTTACTCAGGCAATGACCAACACGGGAAGGCTTTCTTCGACGGAGCCCAACCTCCAGAACATCCCCGTAAGGACCGATGAGGGATCGAGACTCCGTGAGGCATTTACCGCTGAGGAAGGAAAGATCCTGGTAGATGCGGACTATTCGCAGATCGAGCTCAGGATCCTTGCCGCACTCAGCGGGGATGAGGTAATGTGTTCCGCATTCCTTGAGGGCGAGGATATTCATAAGAGGACTGCGGCAAAGGTTTTCGGCGTATCGGAAGACATGGTCACGAATAAGATGAGGGCTACTGCAAAAACAGTAAACTTCAGCATCATATACGGCATCTCCGATTACGGTCTTGCTCAGGATCTCGGTATCGGATATAAGGATGCGGCCGAACTGATCAAGGAGTACGGCGTTCAGTTCCCGGGTGTTACCGGATATCTCGAAAAGCTCAAGAAGCTCGGAGAGGAAAAAGGATTTGCGGTTACAGAGTATGGCAGGAAGAGGATATTGAACGAACTTAAGAGCCAGAACAGGAACATAAAGAATTTCGGCTACAGGGTGGCGATGAATACGCCGATCCAGGGAACTGCAGCGGACATAATAAAGATCGCAATGAACCGCGTAAGCAAGGCGCTCGAAGAGCGTCTGCCCGGCGCAAAACTCGTAATGCAGGTTCACGACGAACTCATTTGCGAATGCGATATCGAAGATAAGGATCTCTGTGCGGAGATATTAAAGACCGAGATGGAAGCTGCTGCTTCACTCAGCGTTCCGCTCCTTGCAGAGGTAGGATTCGGAAAGGACTGGCTGGAAGCTAAATAATGTTTGTATTGGGAATCACAGGCGGAATAGGAAGCGGAAAGAGTACAGTATCTTCTCTCCTTGCGGAAAGAGGACTTCCGGTGCTCGATGCCGATGAGATATCAAGAAGCGTAACAGGACCGATGGGCAGAGCCATGCCCGAGATCGCTTCTGTGTTCGGGAATAAGGTCGTTACATCCAATGGCGCACTGAACCGCCGTGTCATGTCTGACATAGCGTTCGGCGACAAGAAGAAACTCGATGAACTGAGCACGATAATACACAGACATGTTTTCGAACAGATAGACGAGACTCTCGCAAAAGAGAAGGAGAAGGGTACCAAGTGCGTTGTATTGGACGTACCGATCCCGGTCAACAAGTTCCGTGATCTGTGCGACCAGATCTGGGTCGTCACATGTGATAAGGATGTTAGGCTTGCAAGGCTCAGAAAACGCGGAATGGATAAGGAAGAGGCTGAAAGAAGGATCGCGGTCCAGATGACGGATGACGAATACTGTGAACTTGGCGATCACTCTATCGACAATTCCTGGGATCTCGACGATCTTAAGGATAAAGTCGATGTGCTGATAAGAGAACAGCTTCATGAGAGAGGTATCAGGATATGAATCTGGCGGCAGTCATTACGGCGTCGGTGTTTGTGCTTATATCTGTCGTTGCACTGATAATGCTTTTTGTAGGCAATATTCCTTTTGCATCAGGCATTTATAAGAACTTCTACCGTGCATGCTGCGGCGTATATGTGTCGGGAACCTTACTTGTTCTCGTGTTTACCCTGTTAATGAAAAACCTTCCCGTGGCTTTCGTCGTAATATCGAATGTTACGGTGCTCCTGGTGTTTGTCTTTACTGTAGGTCTCATCTATTTCATGACAAGATCTCTCACTGAGGCTGCAAAGAAGGCGGAAGAAAAGAAGAATGAAGAGTCCGAAAAATCAGAATAATAAAACCGTAAAGAAGACTACCGGAAGAAAGATCTTCGAACTTTTCGTTGTCATTGCCCTGATCTGTCTTGCAGTTTTTTTCGTCATGCTGTGCATGAATGCTCATGTGGTTAACAGCACTAAGGCTGATCTGTACACTTGGGAAGAATTTGAGGAGCCTTCTGTTTCCGGTACAACTCATTATGAAGCCGTTATAGTGCTCGGGTGCGCAGTTTGGGGCGATTATCCGAGTCCGATGCTCGCTGACAGATTAAGAACGGCGGCTCTTGTCTATAAGACCGGTTGTGCTGATTATGTGCTGGTCAGCGGAGACGGGAAAGATCCCGAGAAGTATGATGAGATAGTTCCCATGAGGGACTTTCTGATATCTGAGGGCGTTCCTGCAGATGCCATAAAGTGCGATCCCCTCGGTCTTTCAACTTATGATACTATGTTAAGGGCGGAGCGTGAGTTTGACATCAGTTCTGCCGTCGTGGTTACTACAGGATTTCATGTTGCGCGTTCTGTTTACGACAGCCGTGCGTTCGGTATCGAGTCGGTCGGTGTTGAGGCCATCAACACCGGTTATGAGATAAAACCGTACAATTACTGCAGGGAGTTTGTGGCGCGCTGCAAGGATATCTTCTACGCGCTGATCAAGCCGGGTTACTGATCGTTTATTGCTTTGAGGTGAGGTCTTCTATGAACTCCAGGAATACCAAGAGGCTCCCGACATATATCGGCGGTATATTTGCCATATTTGCCGGAGTATACTTCATCCTTTATCCTGAATTTGCTTCGGGCGTAATAGGCATCCTGTTCGGCATCGTTCTCTTCGTTGCGGGTATAACCGAAGTCATCGGCTACATCATATCCATCAGGCAGTTCAGGGAGGAGAATTACGGTAAAGCCGCAGGCGCTGAGATAGTCCTCGTTTATTCGATAGTATTAATGGCCCTTGGTGTGATCTTCCTGCTTAAGACTGAACTAGTCCTGCAGGTTCTTTCAACCATAGTCGGCATATTTTTCCTTATCGACGGTATCGTCAAGCTCAGACAGGAGATCTTTTTGTTCCGCAGGAAGGACATATACAGCTGGGTGCTTTTACTCCTTGCCGTTGCTCTGATAGTCGCAGGCATAGCTCTTCTGGTTAATCCTTTTGAGGGAACGAGGAATATAATCGTGTTTACGGGCGCCGCGTTCATAGTAAGCGGACTTGAGACCTGTTTTCTGGGACTCTTCGGAAAGAATGATAAAAAATCCGCAAAGCACGGGAAGTGAACTTTGCGGATCTGAATTGTTTCTGATCTGGGTTGTTTGGTTTTATCAGACGTTGAATCTGAATACTACGACGTCGCCGTCTTTCATTACGTATTCCTTACCCTCTGACCTTACAAGACCTTTTTCCTTTGCTGCGTTATATGTTCCGCAGTTGATGAGGTCATCGTAAGCAACAACTTCCGCTCTGATGAATCCTCTCTCGAAATCCGAGTGGATCTTTCCTGCTGCCTGGGGTGCCTTTGTGCCTTTCTTTATTGTCCAGGCACGGACTTCCTTGGGACCTGCGGTAAGGAAAGAGATGAGACCCAAAAGGGTATAGGAAGCGTTGATCATCTTGTCGAGGCCTGCGCTCTCGATGCCGAGGTCTTCAAGGAACATCTCGCGCTCGTCGGGTGCGAGTTCGCCCAGCTCCTCTTCGATCTTTGCGGAGATAACGACAACGCCTGAACCTTCCTTGGCTGCGATCTCTTTTACTGTGTTGACGTAAGGAATGTCTTCTTCCTTTTTGATGTCGTCTTCAGCGATGTTTGCGCAGTAGAGGACAGGCTTCATGGAGATGAGCTGAAGATCTTTGGTGTATTCCTGTTCGTCATCTTCAAAATCGAGCGTTCTTGCGGATTTGCCTTCGGCGAGGCAGTTATAGATCTTTTCGTAGACAGCAAGCTCTTTTGCGAAAGCCTTGTCGCCGCCCTTCATCATCTTCTTCGTACGGTCGATCCTCTTTTCCATGATCTCCAAGTCGGAGAGTATGAGCTCGACATCGATTGTTGCGATGTCGCCTGCGGGATCCGCATGTCCGTTTACGTGGATGACGTCGGGATCGTCGAAGCATCTTACGACGTGGACTATCGCGTCACACTCTCTGATGTTCGAAAGGAATTTGTTGCCAAGACCTTCGCCTTTTGAAGCGCCGGCAACAAGTCCTGCGATATCAACGAATTCGACTACTGCGGGAGTATATTTCTCGGGGTTATAGATCTCTGCGAGTTTATCAAGTCTCTTGTCGGGAACGGATACGACGCCTACGTTGGGTTCGATCGTGCAGAAAGGGTAATTGGCTGCTTCTGCGCCTGCTCTGGTGATGGCATTGAAAAGCGTGCTCTTGCCGACATTGGGAAGTCCTACGATACCAAGCTTCATAAAAACACCTCATAATTCGATTTTTGCCCCAATATTTTAGCACATTCAAATGCTATTGCTCTGTCGGTTCTTTGTCGGTTTTTGTATGGTCATTGAATGCTTCTTTGTAGGTTTTTGTAATATTCTGTCGGAATTGTCGGTTTTTGCGGGAAAACTTGTCGGAAAACGTGTCGGTTTCCTGCGATGATTTCGCCCTGATAATCCTGTTTTCAACAGTGTATCCTCACTTTATGAGGAGGTGATCAGCATGGCATCAAGACCAAATGTAGCTCGGCTCTATTCGTGTTTTGCCACGGGTACCGACGCGGTCCTGACATTGATAGAAGTATCGATATCTCCGGGTATCCCGACGTTCTCGGTAATAGGGCTTTGCGATTCAACAATAAGGGAATCCCAGGGAAGGCTGAGGTCTGCTTTTAAGTCAGCGGGATTTAACATGCCGAAGGGACATATCACGATAGGAATAAGTCCCGCTTACATGAGAAAAGCCGGTTCGGGCTTTGATCTTCCGATGGCTCTTGGGATCCTGTTTGCTTCAGGTCAGCTTTATCTTCCTCCTGAAGCAAGGATATATGCGGAAGGAGAGCTTACCCTGGGAGGAGAGCTCAAGGGAACACCGGGTTCCTGCATAAGGTTAAAGACCGTGAGGGATATGGATTTCGATTACAGGATAATACCCAACGGGGAAGCGGCGAGTGCAGGAGTCGCAGGATTTATTGGCCAGGGTGTTACGAGTCTTAATGAACTAAGCTCTATCTTTGACGGGAATCATTATATAGAGAGAAGGTTTCAGTTTTTGCGCGGAATTGGATCTGACGACCGGATCGACATCTCAATGCTCAAGGGGCAGGAGAAAACAAAACGCGCACTGCTCATCAGTGCCGCGGGGTTCCATAACATACTTCTGATGGGAAGCCCTGGCTGCGGGAAGACGATGGCGGGAAAGATCCTTTCCGGCATTCTTCCTCCGCTTAATGAGTCGGAACTTGCCGATGTTTATTCTCTGGCTGAACTTTCTGACGGGGAAACGCCTGAAGTCAGTTGTGACAGACCGGTAAGGATAATCGGACCGGGCATCACTGTCGGAAAACTTATCGGAAATCAGGTGTCATTACTGCCTGGGGAACTTGCGCTTGCAAATCACGGGATACTCTTTGCGGATGAACTTCCATTGTATAAGACGGAAGTTATAGATTTTCTTAGAAAGCCTTTGGAAGACCGTAAGATCAATCTCTTAAGACACGGTAATCTGTATTCTTATGACTGCAATTTTATATTTCTCGGTACCGGTAATCCCTGCAGATGCGGGATGCTCTATGAGAAAGGAAACAAGTGCAGGTGCTCTGGACCTGACATCAAAAGATACCTTTCGAAGATAAGCGGTCCGTTCCTTGAAAGGATAGACTTATTCAGCGAGATGCGGTCTATATCGGGAGATGACATGTCTGAGATCTACATTGGAGACAAAGGCAGTGAGAGCCTTGAATACCGCAATGCAGTTGAACGTTGCTGGCAGATGGAGCGTGAAAGATACGGCGGAGGATATCTCAACGGCACATTTCCTGACGGTGACATCAGGAATTCGATGAGGATACCATCAAGTGTAATAAGGTTTGCAACTGATATGTGCGAGAAAGGATTCTTTTCAGCAAGAGGATTCACAAAAATACTTAGAGTCGCAAGGACAGTCGCCGATCTGGAAGACACTGCTGATGTAACGGAAGCGCATGTTTCTGAAGCTGTCGCATTCAGGATGAAAGGTGTTTAGGTATTGAAAATGGGAAATGCTTCTAATCAATATAACGATTGCTTTTACATAGCGGTAAAGATGAATACCGGGATCGATTACAGATGTTTTGCTGATCTTATGGAGCATAAAGCTTTAAGGACATACAGGGACATCGCCGATAAAGAGATCCTTGAGAGGATTTCGAAAGAGGAAATGGGGTTGAGACAGAATACTGTCGGCAAGGTAAGAAAACTTCTTGATTCATTCGGCGAGGTCGGACGCAAAGCCAAAGAATATTCAAAACTTGCCGAACAGAACGGTATCAGGGTCGTATCGTGCCTTGATGTTGATTATCCGTATAACTGGCGGGTTCTCGGTGGACTGCCTAAAGTCTTCTTTGCAAAGGGACGGTATTCGCTCATAGATCAGATGACTTTGCACGGGGCTGCAGCCGTTGTAGGGTCCCGTAATCCGAGTAAGTATTCCCAGTATGCGACTGACCGGATGTGCAGGGAACTTGGAGAAAAGGGCATTGCGATCGTGTCGGGAATGGCTTACGGCATCGACCGGCAGGCCCATCTGTCGTCAGTTGATACCAAGGGAGGGACCATAGCGATACTTGCAGGAGGAGCAGATAATATATATCCCCCTGCAAATAAGGATATCTACGACCTTATCAGTGCAAAGGGACTGATAATATCAGAGATGCCGCCCGGCCAGACTCCGCTCAGACAGTACTTTCCGTCAAGAAACAGACTTATCGCGGGCCTTTCCGACTGCACGCTCGTCATGGAAGCGGGCGCGGTATCGGGAACTTTGCATACGGCTTCATATTCAGCGGCTCAGGGCAAGGAGGTCTTTGTCCTGCCGAACAGCATCTACTATGAGAATGCCATGGGCGGACTGAAGCTCCTCGAGGACGGCGGGAATATACTTCTCGGCACGGACAATGTGATAGACAGCATTTCCCGTGCCATAATTTATAAGCGTATGGGACTTGCCTGTCCCGGTGAGATCAGATTTCACGATGACTGTAATGGGGAAGTAAGGAGCTCTGATATCGCGGTGTTAAGGGAACTTGCGAAGGTCAGACCCGAAGAACTCACTGATGATAACTGGAAGTCTCTGCTTCTCGATGCACTTACTCTGAAACCTTTGTGTGCGGACGAGCTTTGCAAAGCCACGATGCTCCCGTTTTATAAGGTTTCGGGCCTTTTGACCGAGCTGGAACTGAAAGGTTCGGTCTGTCAGGAGAAGGGAAAGTACTCGTTGACATTTGTATAATGATGATATATTTTTTATTAAAAATATATTAAAGGGGTACTTCATGAGTAAGAAACTGGTTATCGTTGAGTCTCCTGCCAAGTCAAAGACCATCGGCAGATATCTCGGAAGTGATTATATCATTACCGCTTCTCTGGGACACATAAGAGATCTTCCTTCAAGCAATCTCGGAGTTGACGTAAAGAATAATTACAAGCCGTTATACATAACTATGAAAGGAAAGGAGAAGGTCGTAAGAGATCTTAAGCTCATGGCTCAGGAAGCCGATGAGATACTGCTCGCGACCGACCCTGACCGCGAAGGTGAAGCTATCGCATGGCATCTTGCCAAGGTTCTGAAGATCGATCCCGATTCAAAGTGCAGGATCACATTTAACGAGATCACGAAGTCTGCAGTTCAGGAAGCCATCAAGAATCCAAGGCCCATCAATATGAATCTTGCCAACGCACAGCAGGCAAGAAGGATCCTGGACAGACTTGTCGGTTATGAGCTGAGCCCTCTGCTCTGGAAGAAGATCAGAAAGGGACTTTCAGCAGGACGAGTACAGTCAGTTGCCACAAAGATCGTAATGGACAGGGATGCAGAGATCGATGCTTTCAATCCTGAGGAATACTGGCTCATCAAGGCTGTCGTTACACCCGGAAAGAATACCGATAAGTTCGTTCTCGGATATTACGGCACGGTTGACGGCAGCGGTAAAGTTAAGAAGGATGACTTGAAGTGTCTTGAAGACGCCCAGGTCGTTCTTGATGCTGTCGGAACAGGTCCTCTGACTGTTGATTCAATAAAGAAGGGTACAAAGGAGCGCAATCCTTATCCGCCGTTCACGACTTCCACGCTTCAGCAGGAAGCTTCAAAGAGACTCGGATTCTCGTCAAAGAAGACGATGTCCATCGCCCAGCAGCTCTACGAAGGTGTTGAGATCGCCGGTGCCGGCCAGACGGCTCTCGTTTCATATATCAGAACAGACTCAGTACGTATCTCTGAGGAAGCCGTTGAAGCTGCAAAGAAGATCATCAAGGAAAGATTCGGCAGCGAATACTGTACATCTTTCAATAGACAGTATAAGAACAAGAATTCAGCTCAGGATGCTCACGAAGCCATCAGGCCTACACATTTCGATCTTGATCCCAGAGCAATCAGGTCATCACTTACGACCGATCAGTATAAGCTCTATCAGCTCATCTGGGACAGGTTCCTTGCAACACAGATGGCATCCTGCAAGCTCGACACGGTTACATGCCAGGCTTCCTGCAACGGCAGGGTTTTCAGAGCATCAGGCGAGACCGTTACTTTCAAGGGCTTCCTTGTGCTTTACGATGATGTTGCCGAAGATCAGAACAAGACAGACGATCAGGACGGCAAGGCTTCGATCCCGCCCCTCGAAGACGGCATGAAGCTCGAGCTTCTTGACATCAAGTCACTCCAGAAATTCACGACGCCTCCTCCGCATTACACGGAAGCTACGCTCATCAAGGCTCTTGAAGAATACGGAATCGGAAGACCTTCCACATATGCACCGACTATTTCTACGATACTCGAGCGTAAATACATAGAAAAGGACGGAAGACTCCTCCTGATAACCGATCTCGGAAAGATCGTTACAAACATGCTCTCCGAGAACTTCAGCGAGATCGTTGACCTGTCATTCACGGCTGAGATGGAGACAAAGCTCGACGAGGTCGAAGAAGGCAAGGAAGAGTGGGAGCATGTTCTTGACGGTTTCTATCCCGGATTCAATTCACAGGTCAAGGCTGCTCAGGAATCCATCGACAAGATCACGTTCGAGCCCGAGAAGACCGGTGAAGTATGCCCCCAGTGCGGCGGCGAACTTCTTTATAAAGAAGGAAGATACGGCAAGTTTATTGCATGCACCAATTTCCCTGAGTGCAACTACACCCAGAATATCGTTGTATATGCCAAAGGTACCTGCCCGAGATGCGGTTCCGGACTTCTTGTACACAGATCGAAGAAGTACAGGAACAAGACATTCTATACTTGCGACAAGAAAGGTGCGGATCCGAACTGCGATTTCATTTCCTGGGATCTTCCCATCGAGGGCAAGTTCTGCCCCGAGTGCGGCAGCTACATGGTATTAAAGCACTTCGGCAAGAAGGCTTATCCCAGATGTTCGAATAAGGACTGCATAACGAATGTAAGGAAGAGCAAGAAGTCTTCTTCCGACAACAAGAAAGACAATGATGAAGAGTGATCCTGTAGTTACCATAATCGGTGCAGGTCTGGCGGGTTCGGAAGCCGCTTATATCTGTGCCAGAGCAGGCGTGTCCGTAAAGCTTTATGAGATGAAGCCGGTTAAGTACAGCCCTGCCCATCATTCGGAGAATTTTGCCGAACTCGTTTGCAGCAATTCGTTAAGAGCTGCCGCCAGAGAGAATGCCATCGGACTTCTTAAAGAAGAACTGAGGCATTTAGGTTCGCTGATAATGGAATCTGCCGACAAGAGCAGCATCCCTGCAGGCGGCGCGCTTGCCGTGGACAGGGAAGAGTTCTCCGGATACATCACCGAAAAGATAAGGAATAACCCGCTGATCGAAGTTATACCCGGAGAAGTGACGAAGATACCTGAAGAGGGTATTGTCATCGTTGCCACGGGACCTCTTACCGAAGGTGAGCTTTTTGAGGATATCCTTAAGGTAACAGGCGATACTTCAGGCCTTCATTTCTTTGACAGTGCCGCACCTATCGTAACGGGCGATTCCATAGACATGACTAAAGCTTTCAGGGCTTCGAGATACGGCAAGGGCGGAGACGATTACATCAACTGTCCCATGACCAAGGAAGAGTATCTTGCATTCAGGGAAACTCTGGTCAATGCGGAGAGGGCTGAGGTCAAGAATTTCGACAGGGAGATAGTCTTTGAAGGATGCATGCCTATTGAAGTAATGGCACAAAGAGGCGTTGATACGATGCGTTTCGGACCTCTTAAGGGTGTCGGTCTGACCGATCCGAAGACCGGCAGGGAACCTTATGCAAATCTTCAGCTTAGACAGGATGACCGTGCCAAGACCATGTATAACCTTGTCGGTTTCCAGACCAGGCTTAAGTGGCCTGAGCAAAAGCGTGTCTTCGGCATGATCCCCGGACTTGAGAATGCGGAATATACCAGATACGGCGTCATGCACCGCAATACGTTCCTTAATTCTCCTTTGTATCTTTCTTCGCATTATAGCTTAAGGGCAAAGCCTGATATCTTCTTTGCCGGTCAGATCACCGGTGTTGAAGGCTATATCGAATCGACGGCTTCCGGATTCCTGGCAGGTTTCTATGCCGCGCAGAGAGCTTTGGGAATAGACCTTTCATATGAACCCGATCCCTGCACGGTTATCGGTTCTATGGCTCTTTATGTTTCCGATCCGCACATAAAGAAATTCCAGCCGATGAACGCGAATTTCGGCATCGTAAGTCCGATCGAGGGCAGATTCAAAGGGAAGACCGGAAAGAAAGACAAGAATAACGCGATCGCGGACAGGGCTCTTGAACATCTTCAGCTTTTCGAAGCAAGCGTAAAAAGACTTACTGCCGGGTGATCTTATAAGATATGGATCCGGATAATTCAAACGTTGAGGAAATAAAAAGGCCCAGAGGTCCCGTCGCACGATTTTTCATGTCTGGCTGGACCAATATCGTAAGGCTTATGGCGGTGAACGTTCTGTTCATCGTCTTTAACATTCCTGCCATCATCATCTCGTATTTCTATTCAATATTCGTGATACCGGCACTGTGGCCTTCTTTTAATCTGGGAAGCCTTCTTACCGTTACCGCTGAAGACGGCACTCAGGCTGTCTCATATCAGATGTTTATGCTGCTCATGGTGTTTTTCATAACTCTCATGGTCTCAAGTCTTTTGGTATGCGTCGGACCGTTTCAGGCAGGGTTCTCACAGGTATATAAGGACATGCGGAACGGATGCATAGTCTCGGTTTTCTCGAGCTTTAAACAGGGACTTAAGGCTAACTGGAAAAAGGGCCTTATCGTTATGATCAACGGCATGCTCGTCTCAGCGGTAATGCTTCTGTCGATAAACTTCTATCTCCGTCTCGAACTGACGGTGGCAGTTATGATCGGCGGCCTTTTCATGCTGCTGTTCATTATGTTTATCCTTATACAGAATTATGTATACCAGCTTATGGTATCTACCGATCTCAGCGTCGGCAAACTTTATAAAAATGCCATACTGCTTGTACTGATAAAGTTCGGTAACAGCCTGGGATTTTTCATCATTATTACTTTGTTATACGTTTTAGTGCCGTTTTATCTTTTAATGTCGGCATCTTATCTGACTTTAGGCATCTTTTTGTTCTTCTATTCATTCCTCGTTATCGCATGGGTACAGTATATGCTCTCATATTACTCCGGCTATCTTATCGATAAGTATGTTGCCGAAGATAATGCTGATCCCGAAGGACCCTTTGTCCACAGGCATGACGATGAATACGAATTCTATATAGAGGATGAGAATGACTATACAAATGATGATAGTGCGTTAGAATTAGATAGAGACAACGAAAACGATGAAGAGGATAATCCCTCAGATCCTGAACAATAACGATGTACGATTTTAGTCTGTTATCCGATGAAAACGTCCGTGCACTCATCATCGCGCTGGTGCTTTTTTTGTTTGCCTTTATATCTTTCGTCGTTGTCGTTCTCTATGCGCTGATAAAGACAACCGCATACAGTAAAAAACATAAAGAGAAGTTAAAGCTCATATGTGATGTGGCATATTTCCATGAACGCGGAAAAAGAGAGAACCAGGAAGACTCACTCTACATCTCGCCTATGGACAAACTTGATGAATCAGGCCTCGTTGCAGCTTGTTCTGACGGCATGGGAGGTCTTCTTAACGGTGAGGTCGTTTCAAAGTTCGTTACCGATTCACTGAGTGAGAATTATCCGTACAGATTTGATGCACAGCAGGAGAACAGCAGGATAATAACGGGGATATCCGATAAGATCTACGAACAATATCACCTCAGCGCGGGCGCGACTCTTGTCATGGTCCATATCTTCGATGACTACATGAATTTCTACAGCCTCGGCGACAGCAACATCATACTTATCCGCAATAACCGGGCCACGCTACTTAATCACAAACAGAATTACATCACTCTCATGATCAAGAAACTTGCTGACGGCGGTCTTGATACCACTGATGCTTACAGGGATACAAGGGCGAAGGGGCTTATCGATTTTGTGGGGAACATCAACTGCAACGTCCAGAAGACATCGCGTCCTATAAGGCTTATCGAGAATGATATCATTATCGTAAGTTCGGACGGCGTTACTGATTCGATGCCTTTGAACAGGATCGTAAGTCACATCCATTTCGATCAGAATGCAACAGGTATTGCCAGGACTATTAAATACGGCGTAAAGGCCAGAAAGAATCCCAGGCAGGATAACTATTCCGCAGTCATCATCAAGATGAAGAGGAGCTACGTTTGATAGAGTATTACACATTCAAGCACAGGGGCGGTGCTGAGGAATACAGGGATGAGATCTTCTTAAGGCTTACCCCGACTCTTACGGTTGCCATATTCAGCGGCAGCAAGCTTGAATCCGCGCCGAAGAGCCAGTCGCTCCTGTTTTCGGAGATCCTGAGCAGTGAAGAGGGCAGCAAGAGCATGAACGAACTTCATTCCGTATTCGAAGAATGCCTTGATCACGAAGCCGAGTATCTGATTCTCAGGGTCGCGGGAACCGGCGTCGAATGTGTAAGACGGGGAGACGTCAGCGCCAAGATCGTATGTAACGGGCAGATAAGCCTGCTGCCGAACGGCTTTTTCG